>Ga0307987_1000095_pt1 | contig 51822 bp, 41 predicted proteins | sample EllFjometagen181_FD_203157 | JGI IMG/M metagenome (GOLD analysis project Ga0307987, IMG submission 203157) | Marine microbial communities from Ellis Fjord, Antarctic Ocean - #181 | ecosystem: Environmental > Aquatic > Marine > Unclassified | place: Southern Ocean | collected 2014-10-08 | reverse complement strand
GTGACCTCGACCGCCTGCTGGCCTCGCCCAGCTACCGCGATCGCAAGCTCAAGATCGGCACCTTCTCCGCCGCCAGCAACGTCACGGGCATCATGTCCGACGTGGACAACCTGGCCCGGGTGATGCACGAGCATGGCGGCTACGCCTTCTTCGACTACGCGGCGGCAGCGCCCTACGTCAAGGTGGACCTGCACCCCGACGGCGGGCCCGCTCAACGTAAAGACGCCGTGTTCATCTCCATGCACAAGTTCGTGGGCGGCCCCCAGACCCCGGGCCTGTTGGCGGTCAACAAGGCCCTGTTCCGCCGCAGCTCGCCGGTAGAGCCCGGTGGCGGCACCGTGCTGTACACCTCCCCCTGGGAGTACCGCTACCTCGACGATCTGCGCCATCGCGAAGAAGGCGGCACCCCCCCCATCGTCCAGGTCATCCGCGCAGGCCTGGTGCTGGACCTCAAGGAACAGGTCGGCGTCGAGCGCATCCACGCGGTGGAGCAGCACTTCCTGGACCGCGCCATCAAGGCCTGGCGCAAGGAACCCTCCATCCGCATCCTGGGGGATCTGACCGCCCCCCGCATCGGCGTGCTGTCGCTGATCCTCGACAACGGCGACCTGCACTACAACCTCGCCGTACGACTGCTCAACGACCTCTACGGCATCCAGACCCGCGGCGGTTGTATGTGCGCGGGAACCTACGGCCACGACCTGCTGGGCATCGATCAGGCCACAAGCAAGCGCATCCGTGATCTGCTGGACGAAGGCGATCTCGCCTCCAAGCCAGGCTGGGTGCGCGTGGGCTTCAACCCCGCCACCAGCGAAGGTGAGTTCCGGGTGCTGCTCGATGCGGTGCCCCACATCGCACGTCACTGGCGCCGCTATGCCGACGACTACGAGATGGACCCGGTCACCGGTGGCTGGCGGCACAAGAAGGGCGAGCCCGAGGTGCCACGGCTCACCCTCGCACCGGATATGCCTGTGTGATGCAGGCCCCTGTCATCGTTGCGGCTACCCTGTTCAGCGATGGAGCCGGAGGCGCCCGCCGCCCATCAGGCGGCGAAGATGGGGGGGAGGGCCCGTGTCGGGCCCGTGTCGGGGGGGAAGAATCTGTCTTCCCCCCTAAGAAATGGCCGAAGGCGTCGTTGCGTCGTTGGACGCAACGATGACGGAAGCCGAGATGCAAGCCTGCGGTCCGCCCAGCACCAACGCCATCGCGCCGCGGCACTGGGTGGGCCTGGCTGGCGTGCTGCTGCTGGCGCTGTGGGTCCGAGCCGGCCTGCTGCCGGCCTTTGACCGCCACGGCTGGGAAGGCCACGAAGCCGAGTACCTGGCCGTGTTCCAGGGTGACTGGCAGGGGGGCTGGAGCACCCGGGTGGTGCCCCTGCTGGGCTGGATCTATGCCGGGCTGGGGACGCTGACCCAAGCGCCCGAGTTCCTGCTGGTGCTGGCCCTGGTCGCGGGGCTGGCCTCCATCCTCGCCTTGATGTCGCTGGTACATCGCCAGGTCGGACCCGGCGCGGCGCTGCTGGCCGGGGGCCTGGTGGCCTTGTGCGGAAACCACGCCTTCTGGTCCAGCTCCGCCTACAACGTGATGCTACCCCACGCCCTGCTGATGGCGGGTCTGGCGGCCCTCCACTTCGGCGGCTGGGGCGCGCTGCTGGCCTCTGGCGCGCTGCTGGGAGCCGCCGCCGCCGGGCGCGTGGAGCTCCTCGTCTTCTGCCTGCCTGCAGCCCTGCTACTCCGAGAACGAGGCTGGCTCGAACGCGGAGCCTGGGTCACCATCATCGCCGTGGTTTTCGGGCTCTGCGCCCTACCCTTGGCCACCCAGGGTGCCCATCCGCAGGGTCTATGGGAGCAGCTGCCCGATGCCTTGCGCATCAACCTGCTGCTGCCGGTGTTCCTGCAGCCCTTCTCGGCATGGCCCGCCCTGCTGCTGGCCTCGCTGTTCGCGGCCGTCGCCACCTGGCGCTGCCCACGGCCCGCTTCCTTCTGGCTCACCGTGCTGGTGCTGGGCCAGGCCAGCGGCGCCGCCTTCGCCGACAGCGGCTTTCGCCAGGCCCTCACGCCGGTGGTGGCCCTGTGCATCCTGCAAGCCTTGGGTGTCCAGGCCCTGTGGCGGCTGGGTGCCCAGCGCAGCGGCGCCGCCCGCTGGCTTCCTCAGGCAGCCGCCATGCTGGGACTGGGGGTGCTCGTCTCCCTGCTGGCCCTGGACAGCGTCGATGTCGCCCAGCGCTACTACGCGCCGGCTCCCGGCTTGATCGCCGAGCTCGAGGCCGAGCGCTCCACCCCCTTCGACGCATCCCAGCACCCCGACTGCCGGGAGGTCAACACCAGCCCAGCCCGCGCTGAGGATGAGCTGGGGCCCTTCGAGGTCCAGCGCTGGGATCGTTGCTGGCTGTGGGTCGAGGACTTCCAACACCGGCGCTGGACCAGCCTGGGCGTCCACGACCGCTCCCGACGCATGCACCACAGCTTCGAGCTGACACCCCTTGGGATGCAGCGAGACAGCATGGATCCGGGTCAACCGCCTCGACAGGTGTGGCGGGTGGTCGCACCGCGCTAGAGAACCCCATGCCCCAGCCTGGCTCCACCCCCACGCCCCCCGTGCTCCATGAGCGCTATGAGCTCGGGGCCATGCTGGGCCAGGGGGGCATGGGAAGGGTCTGGTCCGCCCAGGACAGAGTGCTCGATGTGCCCGTCGCCATCAAGGTCCTCAAGCCGTCCATCGCCAAGCGCAAGGGCTTCCTCATGCGCTTCCACCGCGAAGTGGCCCTCCAGGCGCGACTGCACCACCCCAACCTGGTGCCGCTGCACGACGCCGGCCAGACCCTCGACGACATCCCGTTCGTGGCCATGGCCCTGGCCGATCTGGGCTCCCTGGCGCGCTACCTGCCCAGCGGCCTGCCGTGGCCCCAGGCTCACGCCTTGGTGGACGAGCTGCTGGCGGCCCTGGGGTCCCTGCACGCCCGCGGGGTGGTCCACCTGGATCTCAAGCCCGAAAACGCCCTGCTACACATGGGATTGGACCAGCGCCCCCACGTGTGGCTGGCGGACCTGGGCATCGCCCGCCTGATGGCGGACCCCGGCACCGGCGATCGCGCGACCATGGGCACCCCCGCGTTCATGGCCCCCGAGCAGCGGGCTGGACGGGTCGCGGAGCTGGATCGACGCAGCGACCTGTTCGCCGTGGGCAAGATCCTGGCCCAGCTGGCGGGAGAATACGACGTACCCGACGGCCTGGCAGAGCTGCTGCTGGGCCTCGCGCACCCCCAACGCCTCTGCCGCCCCAGCCTGGCCGCCGACGTGCGCCGGGCCCTGGACGCCCTGGGCCCCCCCCGGCGCCCGCTGCCGCCCCTGCCCCACGCCCTGATCCCCCGGTCCAACACCACCTGGGTCACGGATCTCGACGGGCCCATCGTCATCGAACCTTACGAGCCGCTGCCGGCCGAGCTCAGCTGGATCCCCTGGCAGCAGGTATCGCCCCCTCCCCCGCCCCTCGAGCCCCCCGATGAGACCAGCGGGGAAGCCTCACTGCGAGCATCCATCGAGCTGTACGCCCACCGGGAGATCCCCATCGTGGGCCGCGAACAAGAGCGGCGAGACCTCTGGGCTCTGGCCCGCCAGACCCGCGCAAGCGGGCAGCCCGGCGTCGCGCTCATCGTGGGCGAAGCCGGCGCTGGCAAGACGCGACTGGTGGAGTCGCTGGTGCGCGCCCTCGAGGAAGGCGGCTGGGCCCAGTCCCTCCCCGTGCGCTACCAGCGCGGCGCGCCGGCCTCGAGCGGCATGCAGGGCGCGTCCCTGCAGCTCATCGGCCCCTGGGACGAGAAGGAGGAAGAGACCCGCGACAGGCTCGAGCGCTGGTTCGAGCGCATGCTCCCGGGCATCCCGGCATCCGTGGTAGCCAAGCTCGGCGCCAAAGCCGCCCACGCCCCGGTGCAGTCCCACGACGGCTCGGACGCCTCCTGGCACACCCAGCTCGTGCAGTGGGTCCTCAGCACCCGCTGCCGTCGCGGCCTGACGGTGATGGTGGTCGAAGACGCGCACCTCAGCGAGGAACCCGCCGAGGGCCTGGACATCCCGCTGCGCATGTTGAACCGCGCGGCCCTGGGACAGCCCGCACCGGTGCTGGTCATCTGCACCCTGCGTTCGGAAGCCCTGGGCGCCAGCCTCGAACTCCGACGCCGGGTGGAGCTGCTGTGTTCCCGCGGCGCCCTTCGCATCGACGTGCCCCGCCTGGACCGTCAAGCCATGGAGCAACTGCTGGCCAGCTCCCTGGATCTGACCTCCGAGCTGCGGGAGGTGGTGGCCAGCCGCTGCGAAGGCAACCCTCTGCTGGCGCGCATGCTGATCACCAGCTGGGCCAGTCAGGGCATGCTCGAAGAGGTGGGCGACCTGATGTATACCCTGGCCCCAGGGGTGGACTCCAGCGCTGCTGTGCCCGAAGACGCACACAGCCTGTTCCTGGACCGCGCCTTCCAAGCCGCTGCCAGCGCCGAAGACTCCGAGGTGTTCATGCGACACCTCACCCTGCTGGCCCTGGCGGGTCGGGACATCCCCGCGAAGCTCTTCTCCATCCTGGCTCACGGGCACGAGCACGAGCTGCGAGCTTCGGGCTTGGTGCACTTGGGCGAAGGCCGCTGCCGCTTCGACCACCAGCTGCTCCACGAGGTGCTCCGAGAAGCCGCCACCATGAGAGACGACCTGCGAGAGCTCTACGGCCAGGTCGCCGAGGCTTGGGCGGTGTTCGGCCAGGACTCCGGTGAGGACGTCTCGGTGCCCCGCGCCGAGGCGCTCCTGGCCGCGGGCGACGCCCGGGCGGCCTTCGAGCCCCTCGCCCTCGCGGCGGTCGCCGCCTGGGAGCAAGGCCGTGGCGGCGCCACGGTTCAGTTGGGCGAAGCCGCTATCCGAGCCCTCGAGCAAGCCGGCCTACCCGATGACCACCACGGCGCGGCCGAAGCCATCGCCGCCACGGCGGCCGCGCTGGCGAAGGTGCCCGACCTGTCCCGGGCCGAGACCCTGGCGCGCCGTAGCTTTGGTGCCGCCTCGTCACCCAGCGCGCGCGCCTGGGCCGGCGCAGTCCTGGGCCAGGTCGCTCTGCTGCGCGGCGACTGGGCTCGGGCGCGCGCTCAGCTCGAGGCCCTGCTCCAAGAGCTCGATGAGGCAGCCTGCACCTCCGAGCAGTTCGCCCCCCTCGAGGCCCTGGCCTGTGGATCCCTGGACTTCGGGGAGCCCCAGCGCGCCATCACCTTCGCCCAGCGATCCCTGACGCTGCTCGAGGGCGCCCCGCCAGGCCGCGCCCAGGTCCGCCTCCAGCGTACCGTCGCCCTCGCCCAGCGGCTCCAGGGTCGGCTCAGCGCTGCACAGCAGGCCGCCGAGCGCGCGCTGGAGCTGGCTGGCTCCTGTAGCTCCGAGCTCGAGCTCGGCCTGTGTCATCACGCCATGGGTTGCATCCTCACCGAGCGCCAGGAGCGCCAGCAGGCCCTGGGCCACCTGCACCAGGCCGGCTCCATCCTGTCCTCGGCCCAGGGGGGCGGCTGGTCCCAGGAAGCACAGCAGGCACGGGCAGAGGTGCACTCCAAGCTCGACGAGTTGGACGAAGCCAGGCGCCTGCTGGCCACCGTGGCTCAGTGGGGCGAGCTACGCCGCATCCCCATGGAAGCCGTGCGCGCCCAGTCAGCCCTGTGCATGGTGGAGCTCCAGGCCGGCGACCCCCAGGCCGCCCTGAGAGCGGGAGAGGCCGCAGCCCGCACCGCCCGCCAGCAGACCCTGGCGCCGTCCCTGGACACCACACTCACCGCCGCCCGTGCCCTGGCCGCAGCGCGGCAGGGCCGGTGGGGCCCGGGCCTGGACTTGGTAGACCGCCTGCGCAACCGCGACGCCGTGCCCGAAGACTACGAGACCGCCTGGCTGTTCGAACAGCTGGCGGTGGAAGCGCGCCGCTACGACCAGCCCGAGCTGGCCGCTTGGCTCGGAGCCCGAGCCGACGCCGCACCCGCCAGGATGGTGTAGCGGACCCTATACGTGCCGCTCCACCAGCCCCGCCACCGCGGGCATGGCCTCGATGGTGTGCTTCTTGCCCTGGGGGCGCAGCTTGAAGTACGCCTTCTTGAGGGTGCGGTGCTTGGCCCGCTCGGCCTTGCCATCCACGATCCCCAGCAGATCGTCGGCGATGGCGTCCGCATTGGCCACGAAGTAAGCCCGCAGGTTGCCGCCCGACTCCATGCAGCGGTCGTAGTAGGGGTCCACCCGCGCGGAGAAGTCTTCAAGGAACATGTTGAGGGCTTCACCGATGATGGCCGGCTTGACGCCCTTGACGACCTTGAACCCAGCCTTCACGGCCAAGCCGCTCATGCCGCGCTTGTTGGACACCTCCTGGTTCACGACAGCCACGCCGTCGTCGATGATGGCCTTACGGCGCTTGGGATCTTTGATGGCTTCGGAAAGAGCGCCCACGGCGCCTCCAGGGGTGGGGGTTGCTACTCGAAGGAGATCACGCCGGCGCCGCCAGCGCCCGCGCTCTGCTGTTGTACGGCGGCGCCGTTGAGGCAGCCAGGCCTGTGGGCCTTGCCCCCCAGCGTGTTCACCCACATGGTGAGGTAGGCCTTACCGAAGCAGTGCATCTTGCCCCGCTGGGCGAAGGCCTGCTGGGCGCACTGGAGGCTACGCTCATAGTCGCGATCGTTTTGGGCCTCCATGACCTGCAGGCCGGGATTGACCGTCACCTGGTCCGTGCCAGCGCTATAGGTGATCTCGTCGGCCGCGTACTCGGCCAGCCAATGGGGTACCAGCTCGCACAGGATGTCCTCGGCTTCGTCGGAGCTGGAGGACTTGAGGATGTCCAGCAGCTTCTCGCGGACCTTGCCATCGGGCTCGTTGGTGAAGGTGCGCTCGCGCAGGCACTCCAGCGCCACGTCACGCTTGGTTCCCTTGTACATGCCGATGGCGGCCATACGCACTTCGGGGGCCGGATCGTTCATGATGGAGTCGCAGATCAGAGCGTCGCGGTCATCGGGCCGACCCGCGGCGACGAGCCGCAGGGCCTCGAGCCGCACCACACCGTCGGCGTCGTCGCTGTAGGAGCTGCGGATGGCCGCGGCGACCCTGTCGTCCTTCTGCCCCTTGAGGGCCCCCATGGCTGCGCTGCGCACTTCCGATGAGGGGTCGTTGGCCAGCTTGTCCAGCAGATAATCGATACGTTCCGGGTCGGTGGAGCCCAGCAGCCCGCTGATGGCCAGCGCGCGCGCCTTGGGGTCGCTGGCCCGCTGGGCAAAGGCGTACAGCCGGTCGGGCACCAGGGGCGCGCCGGTGAGCTTGAGGGCAGCCACCAGCTCGATCTCGCGGTCCACCGCGGGGTCGTCCAGGACGTCGGCCAGGCAGCCCACCATGTCGTCGCGCTTGGCGCCCTTGAGCCCGCTGGCCACCGCAGCGTCCCAGACGCCTTCCCGGTAGATGTGCTCGCAGACGCACTCTGCCGCGATGGGTTCCTCGATCTTGTGGAACTTGGTGGTGGCGTACTCGCGCACGTCGGGGTCTTCCATCTCGAGGCCCTTGCACACGATGTGGTAGGCGCCGAGCCCCAACCCTTGGTCGATGTCGGCACGCTCGACCCTGGTGGGCGCGAGCACGCAGCCAGCCATGCCGATGGAGAGAGCGAGGACGAGCGAGGATCGAGTGCGCGACATGGTCGACTCCTGCAGGGGCCGGCAAACGTACCCGGAAAGGGGCTCCGCGGCATCACCAAGGCCGCCGCAGGCGCTATCGAGCATCCGCCAGGGTCATCCAGACCACCAGCTCAGTGGACCCGGCGACCCCTCTCGCCTTAAGGGATCGTGCAGGAGCACCCGTGGATTTGTCACTGCAGCCCAGCTTTCAGTTCTGGATAAAGCGCACCGATGACGCCTCGGCGCCGTTCAGCCTCCGCTTCGAGGTTCGCGACGGCAAGGGGTTGCTCCGTGTCGCGCACCCCGACGTCCTCCTGGATCCTCCCGCATCCGCCAGCGGCCTGCAGCAAGGCCTGGATGCCGACGTGGTCCGGGCCTCGCGCTTCCTACTCATCGCCGACGCCGGCCGCGTCCGCAAGGGCTTCTTCCTGGCCGCCCTCGGCGCCGAGTTCCTGGACCGCCTGCCCCTGGGCATCTGGGTGGAGCTCAGCCCGCGGGTGGCCGGCGACATGCGCCTGCTGGTCCCGCCGCCCCGCCTCCCCGAAGGCGTGATGTCCGACCCGGACATCGCCGATCCCGACGAAGACGCGCTGGCCACCAATCCCGGCTTCGGCTCCGGGTCCCAGCGCGAGCGCATCCGCGATGTGCTCAGCGGCTACGACCCCGGCGGGGACGACCACAGGCTCACCAAGACCCCGGTGGTCAGGGAGCGTTCCTGGGACGAAGGCGACGTCTCCCTGTTCGACTTCAACAACGAACACACCGACCCCAGCATCGGGGGCGACACCATCTTCATCGGCGGCACCGAAGACGAAGCCCGCGCCCTGGTGGGGGCCGACCTGTTGGCATCCGCCTCGATGTTCGACGCCCCTCCCCTGCCGGACCTCGACCTCGAAGAGGTCCAGCTCCCCATCGACGAAGACCCGCAGTCAGCCATGGCCACGCTGACCGAAGAAGAAGTCGAACCAGGCCTTAGCGGGCATCCCATGCCCCGCATCGCGCTCACGCAGCTCCCCATCGGGGCGCCGCGCACCGCGCTGGTCCGCCACCTGCGCCGCTCGGCCCAGCGCGACCACCAGCGCCTCGAGCGCCTCGAGTCCCGGGTGGCCGAGCTCGAGGCCCTGCTCACCCAGGCCCGCAGCCAGCTCGCTGGGAGCAACGATTAGCACCCACGGCGTGCGGAGCTCCACCTGGGTCCTCGTTCTCGTGACGAGCGTCCTGGCCATCAGCTATGGCTACTTCCTGCAAGGGGGCGGCTGGAGCCAGGCCATTCGCCTGGATCTGGCCTGGGCCATGGTGGAGCGTGGAACCGTCTCCATCGACGCCTTCACCGCCAACACCGGCGACGTCGCCATCTTCGAGGGGCACCTGTACTCCACCAAGGCGCCGGGCAGTTCGTTCCTGGCAGTCCCGCTGGTGATGACCCTGCGGGTGATCCAGGCCGGGCTGGGCTTCGACGCCCAGTCCGGAGCCAGCCGCGCGGTCCAAGGCCACATCATCACGTGGATCCTGTGCGGCTGGGGCACCGCCCTGCTGGCCGGCCTGCTGGCGGTCATGAGCCGCCGCTGGTACGGCGCGACCCATCGCGAGGCCGTGCTCCTTGCCCTCACCTTTGGCCTGGGCACCATCGCTTTCCCCTTCGCCACCGTGCTGCTGGGCCACAGCCTGGGCGCAGCGCTGGGCGCAGCATCCCTGGTCCTGGTGCTACCGGGCCCTGGGCGCAAGCCCCACCCAGGCTGGGCGGGCCTGCTGGCAGCCTCCGCCATGGTCACCGACTACCCCGCCGTGATCTTCCTGGTGGTCAGCGGCCTGGCGCTCCTGTGGAGCCAGCGCTCCGTCGGCTCCGCCCTGCGCTTCGCCCTGGGGGCCTTGGGGCCCGTGCTGCTGCTGGCAGCCTACCACCACGCCTGCTTCGGATCTGCCCTGACCACAGGCTACGCCTACCAGACCGAGATGTTCCAGCACCAAGACGAAGCCGTGCTGCTGGGCCTGTTCAGCCTGCCCAAGCCGGATCGTCTCTGGGCCATCACCCTGGGGGCCAAGCGGGGGCTGTTCCTGCTGTACCCCGCCTGCCTGCTGGGCCTGCTGGCGCCCCTGGCCGTCTGGAAACGAACCTCCGCTCGTCTGCCACTGCTGGCCGCATGGGCCGTGTTTCTCTGGTTCCTGTTGCTCAACGCCAGCTACCCCGTCTGGGACGGGGGCTACAGCAGCGGTCCTCGCCACCTGATCGCCGGGGTGCCCCTGCTGATGGCGCCCGCCGCCCTGCTGTTCCGTGGGGCGTGGCGCTGGCCTGCCCTGGTCCTCGCGGCCCTGTCCACCGCCCTGGCCACCGTCATCACCCTGGTGAACCCCCTGGGGCCCTACCAGGTGGACTCCCTGCTGGGCGACTACATCCTCCCGGCGCTGGGCATGGGACGCGTCTCGCAGAACTTCTTCCTGTGGTGGCCGGGCTGGCAGCCCACCAGCCAGGAACAGGCCGCCGCCGCGTCCATCAACCTCGGCGAGTGGCTGGGCCTCCATGGCGCCCTGTCCCTGTTGCCGTTGCTGGGCGTTTGGATCCTGGCTGCCGTCGGTATCGTGGCACTGCAGCGCCGTGACCCCGGGAGCGCCTAGGCCTACCAGCCTGCGCGACACACTCCAATCCACCAGGCCAGGAAACAGAACGGCGCCAGGGGCAGGGTCATGGTGCATCCCCCCAGCACCAGCGCCGCCAGGATCCAGTTCGCGTTGAGGAAGTCCGCCAGATCCCGCAGGTGCCAGCCCAGCTCGGGCAGCCCCACCGACGAGCCCAGGCAGGGTGCCCGCTGGGGCCACCAGCTCTCCTGGCGCCGCACCATCATCCCGGTGAGCCAGCCCGCCCCCACCCAAAGCAGGCCGAGGATTGCGGCCATGGGCAGGGTGAGCGCCAGCCAGGTCGGTGACAGGTTCAGCCCGCTGTGCAGGCCGAACAGTCCCATGCCCAGGGTGATGAAGACGACGGTGTTGATGAGACGATGGTCCATGGCTCGGGCTCCACTCCTGCTACGCCCGAAGCCCCCGGACTCTTTCACCCCACCGACGAAGCGGCTCCCAGTGCCACCAGCTCGTCCATGATCGACCGGACCTGATCCACCGGTCCACCCAGCAGCTCGGCGACCGCCGCGGCATCGCGCTGCCCGTCGAGGGCACAGAGCACCGCCACCGCGACAGGCGCCACCATCAGCGGCGCCACAAGCGCATCCCAGAGCAGGTAGCCCACCCGCTGCGGTCTCCCGGTGCGCAGCGCGCTGGGAGGACCGGGCAGGAAGCGGCCCTGGCAACATGCAGCCAGCACCGAACCGCCTGTGGCGGCGGGGGCCGACGCCAACAGGCCGTCATCACCCCAGCGCAACAGCACCCCACCGCCAGCGTTGGAGACCGCCGCGGCGACGGCGCCGAAGCGCTCCAGCAAGCGCTGGTGACTACCCTCGAGCCGCAGCTCTCCGAGGGCGAGCTGCGCCTGTGGATCGTCGCCCACCACTCCATGGACCAGCACCCCACGCAGCTCACCACGGGCTAGGGCCCCGCCGAGCCGGGCCCGCTCGCTCGCCAAGCGGTCGGCCGACACCCGTTCGATGCCGGTGGGAGGCTCGGGCACGCCCCCGCAGCTGCAGTCCAGCAGCGCGGCGAGCTTTGCGGCGCCGTCGCCATGACCGCGGGCCTGCAGCTCGAGGTTGCGCTGCTCGAGCTGGGAACGGATCCACGGCTCGTCGGGCATGACCCAGCGGCCATCGGGCAGCGAGGACCAGTCCAGCGCCAGGCGCACGAGATCGGCGGCCCGGGCGATGATCTCGAGGGCCGCAGGCAGGGCGTCGGCACGCCAAGCCTCGCCTGCGTCGGCGATGCCCGCCGCCAGGGGCCAGCTGTCCACGAAGGCCGTCAAAAGCTCGTCCGCCCGAGCCCAGTCGCCGGCGTCCACCGCCAGGGCCAGGCGCTGCTCGAGCTTGCCGCGGCCTTCGCCGGCCAGCCACTCGCGCTGGAAGAAGGACCGCCACAGGTGCACGGCCAGATCGATGTCGGGGCCCTCGCTCAGGGAGCGCGGCGGGAAGGGACCAGGGGGAAGCAGCACGCTCATCGCTGCGACTCCGGTGCCTGGTTGCGCTCGATCTCGGGGCCCTCGAGGGCGGGTACCCAGAGGTTGGCGTAGACGGGGACCTCGTCGTCGGCCAGCTCGCACAGGGGCAAGGTGCGGGCCAGGCTGCGGTAGTCCGGGGGCCCCGATGAATACAGGATGGTGACGGGATGTTCGGCGGGCAGCACCCCCAGCAGCGCATCCCGAAGCTCGGCCAACATGTCGACGCTCTGGGCGGTGTCGAGGGCTTCTCCCCCACGGCTGAACTCACCGATCTGGCAGACCAGGGCCGGCACGTCCAACGCCAAGCCCATGCCGTCCCGCGCCAGGTTCCAGGCCGACAGCACCTGCAGGCCCTGATGGCCGGTCCAGAAGACCCGGTCCAGCACCAAATCCACGAAGCTGACCCCGTGGACCAGGCGCAGGGGCAGCCCACGGTCGGCGCAGCGCTTGCGAATGACCAGGACCGCATCGTTGTAGAACAGGGGGCTGCCCGCCACCAGATAGAGCACGTCGAAGCCGTCGTCGAAGGCCCGCCGCATGAGCATGCGAGCCAGGTCGTCGTAGGCGGTGGGCCGGTCCACCCCCGGGAGCTGGTAGAGGTAGTCCAGCGACCGCACCCGCAGCTCCGGTGCGATGTCGGCACAAAGGTCGCGGGCGTGGGCCAAGCCGTAGGCGCGCCGAGCGGAGGCATCCGCGGTGCTGAGCAGCTCGAAGGCTTCGCGGGTGATGTGCTCGGGACGGGCGGGCCCGAGGCCCACGATGGTCAAGCTGCCGGACATGATGGCTGGGTCGCTCCACAGGCGGGAGCGTCACTCTATCACCCCGTGGGGCCTAGCCTCGAAGCGCCGCCATAACGACGGTGCACTTGTCCTTACCCTCCAGCATGGGAACACAGGGCAGCTGCTGCGAACCCTGCTGATGCACGTCGAGCCCCAGGCAGTGGTACCCCACGGTCGCCTCACCGGTGTCGGCAGCATCGACCCACAGCTCGAAGTCCACGGCCACGATGCGACCCACACCGGCGACCTCATCGTGGGAGCACTCGCTGAGATCGTAGTCGGCGAACACATTCTCGACGGAGACGGTCTCGGAGTTCACCTTCCGCTCAGCCGAGGAGCTGCCGCCGTAGTGGTCCAGCTCGACGCGAACATCGAGGTCGCCGCTGCCGCCGGCACCGCAGCTGGTCTCGAAGGAGAAGCCTCCAGCGAACGACTCGTATTCGGAGCACATGGGGCCGGCGCTGTCGGCCACAAGCAGGATGGTGGTGGCACACAGGGCGAAGAGGCTGGCGAGGGGCTTGCGCATGGAGATCTCCGCATGGGGTCGCCATAGGCATCAGCAAAGGACGTGCCAGCGGGAGAACACAGTTCGAAAGCCCTCGTGGTACGGGTCTTTGGGAGAAGTCCCCCCCTGTGCTGGCGAGGGAGGGGGACCACGTTCCGCCAGAAGCGTGATCTCGAGGTCCTGGTGTGCGCAGGATCCCATCCGTCCTTCGGATGAGTCGATTTCGGGGTATGAAGGCTGCACTCGAGGTGATCCATGACCCGTACCGTCCTCTGCCTGCTGCTCACCGTCCCCGCGTGCTCCGACTACCAGTTCATCCCCGATGGCGGCGTGGACGACAAGCTCGACGACTCCACCTTCGTGCCAGGGGACTCAGACATCACCGACGACGACATCTGCGAGGACCCCGACCGCTCCCAGGGCACCGTCTCCATCGACGAAGCCTGCGAGATCGAGGCGGTGACCGGTACCTTCACCCCCGTGCTCGAGTGGGCGTCCTCCGTCCCCGGTGACACCTACACCACCCCGGTCATCGGCAACCTGACCGACGACAACGCCGATGGCACCATCGACGACAACGACATCCCCGACATCGTGGTCGCCAACATCTCCGGCACCATGTTCGCGCTCTCCGGAGACGGCAGTGCGGTGCACTGGACCTACGCCATGGGGGGCTCCGAGCCCGCCACATCCGCCATCGGCGACCTGGACGCCGACGGTGTTCCCGAAATCGTGGGCGCCAGCGACACGGGCATCTTCGCCCTGCGCGCCGACGGCAGCCGCTACTGGAGCGCCAACCCGTCGGGCCTGGGCAACATCCCCACCTGCGGCGGTGTGGGCATCTACGATCTCGACGCCGACGGCTACCCCGAGGTGGTCTTGGGCAACATCATCCTCGACGGCCGCACTGGCAGCATCGTGGGTCGGGGCGCCTACGGGGCCGGCAGCGGCTACGGCACCGGCTGGGGCAGCACCGTCGCCGCCTTCGGCGTGGCCGCCGACATCGATCAGGACGGCATCCAAGAAGTGGTCACCGGCAACGCGCTGTACCGCAAAGACGGCTCCACCATCTGGCAGAACAACCGCCCCGACGGCTTCGTGGCCGTGGCCAACTTCGACAGCGACGCCCAGGGCGAGATCGTCTCCACCTACACCGGCAACGTCGCGCTGCTGGACGACGACGGCAGCACCATCTGGTTCGGCAACTACACCGGCTCTACCATCGGCCCGCCCACCGTGGCAGACTTCGACGGCGACGGCCTGCCCGAGATCGGCGTGGCCGGCCACAATGTCTACGTGGTCATCGAGCACGACGGCACCATCAAGTGGCAGAACAGCACGCAGGACGAGTCCTCGGGCTTCACCGGCTCGGCCGTGTTCGACTTCGAGGGCGACGGCCAGGCCGAGGTGGTCTACGCCGATGAAAACGACGTCTGGGTGTACGAGGGCGCCACCGGGCGGGTGAAGATGCAAGAGAGCCGCCACTCGAGCGCCACCTGCTCCGAGTTCCCCGCCATCGCCGACGTGGACAACGACGGACACGCCGAGATCATCTACGCATCGGGCGTATTCTCGGGCGGTGAGACCGGCATCCGGGTCATCGGCGACGCCGACGACAGCTGGATGGCCGCTCGCCCCGTGTGGAACCAGCACAGCTACGCCATCACCAACATCGGTACCCGCGGCTCCATCCCAGCCGTCCCCGACACCAACTGGCTGTCCTACAACAACTTCCGCTCCGGCGACCTCAGCGCCGCGTCCGGCGGCGCCTACAGCGACGCCCTGCCCGAGCACGTCGAGATCTGCCTGGACGACTGCGACCAGGGCATGCTGCAGGTGGTGGTCCGGGTGGGCAACGGTGGCGTCGATGACATGCCCACCGCCATCCCGGTGTCGCTGTACAGCCTGCAGGGAAGCCAAGCCACCTTCATCGAGTCCCAAGACACCGTCCAGATCGTCGCCTCTGGCGAGACCACCTACGGCATGGTGTACGAAATCCCGACCTCGTCGGTGCCCGCGGGTCGCCTGCGGGTGGTGGTGGACGACGACAACGGGCTGGAGAAGCTGCAGGAATGCCACGAGGACAACAACGTCTGGGAGACCGAGGACGCGAGCTGCCCGTAGTTGCTCCCCGTCCCTTGGGAGCGTAGAAGAGCAGCGATCCCCATCGCCTGCTGCGGGAGCGGCCCATGAGCGAGGACAAGGTGCGCTGCACCAGCTGCGGCCGGAGCTTCCGGCATCGCACGATGGGCGTCAACGCCCGCTGCTTGTACTGCGGTGGCAAGCTGGCGGGGCCGGGTCTCGAGCACCTCGAGTTGGTGGGCGATGACGGCGCGGACCCCGACGCCGAGGCCCCCCCGCGCCGCATCGAGGTCCTGCAGGGCACCGGACCCTCTCGCTGGGAGCAGCCAGTGCTGTGGCTCCACGAGCTGTCGGTGCTGGCCATGCTGCTGATGCTGGTGAGCCTGGGCCTATCCCTGCTGGTACGGCACGACCCTCTGCTTCCCCCCAGCGCCGTGCGCACGGCCATGTGGGTCCTGCTGCCTCTGTTCTGGATCGGTGGGATCTGCCTGCGCCAGGGGTTCGAGCTGTTCACGGGCCCTTCGCGCTCGGTGCTGGTCGGCTTGCTGCTGCTGGCGCCGGGCCTGTTGCTGGGCCTGCCGTCGAGCTTCGCCAGGCTGCTGGCGCGGCTTCAGGGCAAGGTCTTCGGCCTGTGGGGGTTCATTGTAGTGTTGGCAGGCTTTGTGGCTACCAGCAGTTGGCTGGACGCCAACCACGATCCCGTCGTGGGCGTCCTGACATGGCTAGAGGCCCAACCCGAAGACCAGCGCACGGAGTCGGACTGGACCCCCAGCTCCAGCGGCTGGTCGGGCCGACTCACCGGCGAAGGCGACGGCGGTTTCTCCCTGACCATCGATACGGCCGGCAACGGCACCTGGCAGGGCACCATCACCTGGGTCCGGTCGGGCAGGGTGGATGAGATTCGGGGCGTCCACCGCGGTAACCACCTCGCATTCCCCTACCCTGGCCCTCCGTGGATCCAGCGCTGGTGGCAACGTCCAAGCATGCTCTCCACCATGGCGCTGCGGGTTGTCGCCGACAGCCAGCTCCAGGGCCGTGACCTGGTGTTCGGCCACAGCGCTGGAGGCCAGCGCGTGTGGCGACGCGACGCCCCCGTCACCCCCGTGCCCACCGCCTCCCGCACCGTCCCACAGCCCGAGCTCGAGCGGCCCCCCGTGCTCCCGCCCCCTGTGGTGCTCAGGCCGGTCATCGACGTGGACGACGATCAGATCATCACTGGACGCGCCTTCGTGATGGTCCCCCCTGGGGCCGACGAAGCGGTCATCGTCACCGCAGCGGGTCTGTTCGGCCCCGGCGGGGGGCTGGCTGGAACCATCAACCCCCAGATGCTCCCCGCCTTGATGGGGGACGCTCTGTTCTTCGACCTCATCGACGGCGCCATGCGAGCCCGCGGCGCCATGCGGCGCCCCCCCTCGGGAGCCCGGGCCATGCAGCCCAGCGCCGACGGTCCTCCCGACGCGTCCCGGGACCTGGTGGCCTTGGCCCTGCTACCCGGCCACAGCCTCGAGCCCCTCTCCCTACGGAATGCACCTGTGACGGCCGGCCAGCCGCTCTGGCTCCCGACTCGGCCCGCAGCCGACGCCTCGAGCGAAGAGGCCATGCTGGTAGGTCAGGTCAGCAGCACCTGGGACCATGGCTTCAGCATCCGCTTCGCCGCGGGCGTCGATCTCGCAGGCCACGTGGGCGCTCCGCTGCTGGATGGCCAGGGCCACGTGGCGGGCATGATCGTGGGTCGCGAAGCCGGTGAACGGGGCGCATCCCTCGGGATCGCCATCCCCGCGCGCTGGATCGCGGCGCGGCTCGAGTAGGCCCCACCAACCCGTCGCCGCTGCGCGGGTTGTCGTGTGGGTCAGCTGGGAATAGGCCGTGTGTCCCCGCCCCGGGCCAGCGGCCCCCACCCACGAGGCGAGCATGATCTTCGGCGACTCCAAGACCAAGCAGGTCCACCAGCAGATCCAAGACTACTGCCAGCTCATCGGCCACGCCGTCGGAGAGTTCAAGCACCTCATCGACGACTACCTGGAGTGGGACAAGCACTTCAAGCAGGTGTCCAAGGAAGTCCGCAAGACCGAGAGCAAGGCCGACGACATGCTCAAGGAGATCGAGCGCAACATGCTCAAGGGCGCCCTGCTTCCCGCCTACCGCGAGGACTACATCGGGCTGCTCGAGACTCTCGACAAGGTGGCCAACAAGGCCGAAGACGTCGCCCAGACCATCCGCCTCATCCGGCCCGACATCCCGAAGGCCATCCGGCCCGTCTTCGCCCATATAGCAACCATCACCTGCGAGCAGTGGGGCCCGGTGCCCGACATGGTCAAGGGGCTGCTCGAAGGCCGCGACGGCCTCAGCGACGCCGCCGACTTCCTCGACACCAAGGAAGGCGAGATCGACAAGCTCCAGCGCGGCACCACCCGCGTCATCTTCCGGGATCTCGAGCTCGATCTGGCCCACCAGATGCTGCTCAAGCAGACCCTCGACCAGGTCTGCAGCGTCAGCGACGCCATCGAAAACGTGGGCGACCGCATCTCGATGATCGCCATCAAGCACAGCCTCTGATCCACCGCTGGGCTCGCCAACCCTCATCGAGTTTGTTCGAGCGAGCCTGGAGGCCCCCCATGCCCCGCTTCGCACTGTTCTCCGCCCTGCTGTTCCTGACCGCCTGTCCCTCGCCCCCCGAGGTGCCAGAGGTCGAAGACCAGCCGGATCTCGACGAGCTGTGCCACGTCCTGTTCGCCCACCACCCGGATCAGGACCACGCGCAGCTTCTCGAAGACCTGGCCTGGCTCGAGCTGTGGCTGGACGCGTACGAGGCCGACACCCGCGAGGGCTACCAGGTGTCCGCCCTCAGCGAGGCCACCGTGGACGCCCTGGACGATATCGATCGCGAAACCGAGGACATGTTCGGCGTGGTGGTGGGCTCCATCAGCGCCCACTCGGTGGCCGACACCGCGCACGCCATGGTGGCGGTGGACCAAGAAGAGATCCACGCTGACAACTACAGCGACTACCAGGTGGAGTACCTCAGCGACCTGGACTGTTTCGTGGACCGCAGCTGCGACCGGCTCGAGCTCACCGAGGACTACACGGCCCACCTCCTGCTGGGGGTCCAGGCCGACAACCACACCCAGAACCAATACCTCTGGCTCGACACGCCCAGTGGGCTGGCCATGGTCCACCGCGCCTGGCTGCCCGAGCCCCCCGAGGTCTCCATGGACTGGCTGGCCATCCAGGAGCAGCTCTACCTGGACGTGTTCTTGCCCTGGGACGGCGGCCACTACCGGGTCCAGAGCACCTGGCTGGTGCACGAGCAGGACAGCGTGCCCGAAGACGCCGTGATGAACATGGTCATCAAGGGCATGCAGGACCACAGCGAGAACCTCGAGGCGTGGTTGGACGTTAACTGAGGCCCATGGCCATCTCCTACTGCCCCGCCTGCCTCAACACCTTCGAAAGCTCCCCGGTGCGCTGTCCCAACATGGGCTGCGGTCGGGACCGGCCCGGTGCGGGCTGGGGGCGCATCCTCTCCCCGGGGGACCTCATCGACCGGCACTACCGGGTGGATCAGGTCCTGGCTCTGGGTGGCGCGGGCATGACCTACCTGGCCCGGGCGGTCGACGCCGGCGGTCATCCCATCGAGCCAAAGCTTGCCATCAAGGTGTTGTTCGAAGAGCGCGCCAGTGGCACCTTCCTGCGTCGCCTGGCCAACGAGGCCCAGCTGCTCCAGGATCTCGACCACGACCACATCGTGCGCAGCCGCGGCTTCGTCCAGCGCGCCGGCCAGCCGCCCTACCTGGTCACCCTCTTCGAGGCCGGCGGCACCCTGCAGGATCACGTTCAGCGCGTGGGTCGCCTGCCCGCCCCAGCGGCCAGTGGGGTGTTGTGGCAGGTGCTCAAGGCCCTGTCCATGGCCCACGGCTCGGACGTGGTACACCGGGACCTCAAGCCCGCCAACGTGCTGCTGGCCGACGAATGCGACCGAGACGTCACCCCGTGGGTCCGGGTGGCCGACTTCGGCATCGCCAAGGTCTCGGCCCCCATCGGGGCAGGCCTCACCCAGGCTGGAACCTTCATCGGCACCCCCGAGTACGCCGCGCCCGAGCAGCTCGAGGGGCTATCTCCGGTGGCCGCCACCGATCTGTTCGCCGCCGGCGGCCTGCTGTTCTTCATGCTCACCGGGCGGCCGCCGATCGAGCTGTCGATGCGGGGCGATCCGCTGGCGGTCTACGAGGTCCTGCTCGAGCAGCTCCCTCCCCAGCTCCCTCCTTTGGGCGTAGAGGTTGAGACCCAGCGCCGCCTGCAGCGTGTGATCGACAACATCTCCATCGCCAGCGTCGAGAAGCGCTGGACCGTGCCCCGCATCCTAGAAGAGCTCGGTCCCCTCATCGCCAAGCCCGCCCGGCCCAAGCCCGTACCCACGGCTCGGCCGCAGCCCCAGCACAGAGCCGCCGAACCCACCATGGCGGGCTGGACCAATCCTCCGCCAGCGCCCAAGCTGGGCGCCTACGACGCCACCCTGCTCGAGCCGCTCCCCGAGGAACCAACCCCGGCGCCCCAGCTACCCGCGGTGGGCGACTTCACGATGGTGGACGAGCCGCCCCCCCCGGCGAGCACGGCCTTGGCGCCGCCTCAGCCGGTGCCCGAGCCGGTCCCGACGCCCGAAACCGCACCCCGCGCCCTGAGCCTCGATGACCTGTTCGGTGGGGGAGCGCCCACGCCTCAGCCCAGCCCAGCCCACACACGGGCGGCCCAAGCGCCACCGACCGTGGGCGACGACCCCTTCGCCATGCTGGGTCGCCTCACCAAGCCCCCGCCGGCCCCGGTGGACCACGACCCCTTCGCCGCCCTTTCCCCCACCGCCACGTCATCCGCGCCCAACGCCCACGCCCCGCCCCCAGCGGCGGCCCCGTCGGCGCCCACGACCACCTGGGCCCCCGCCAAGGCCCGCGCCCTGCCCCACCCCCTGCCCTCCGATCCCGAGTCCCTACTGGGGCTGCTGGGGTCGGTGCGACCCGAAGACCGCAGGGCGCCCCTGGCCCAGCTCGAGGTCCTGCCCAGGCCAGAGCTATCCCGGGCCCTGCGGGCGTGGAGACCCGGCGGTATCGCCGCTGTGGGCCGAGGCGCTGGCTTGGCCATCGCGGCCATCGGTGGCTCGGATCTGGCGGCCATCGCACGCAACCTGACCCGCGCCAAGGACCCCGAGGTGCGGGCCTGCGCCGCCGAAGCCCTGGGTGCGGTGGCCCAGGGCAGCCTGCTGTCCACCCTGGGCAGGATGATCGACGACAAGGAGCCCGTGGTGCGGGTGGCGGCCTGCCTCGCCGTGGGTAGCGCGTGCAGCCGCACCGGGGATCGCAGCATGGGCGTGGCCTGGCTGCAGCGCATCGCCCAGGAGACGAACGAAGCAGTGGCCACGGCCAGGGATCGGGCGCTGGGGCAGCTGGGGGGCTAGCCCCGGGGGTTCGTTACCTTCTTCGCCTTGCGCTCGCCGCGCACGACCGAACGGAAGCTCTTGCGGAGCTCCTTCTTGCGCAGACGGATGGAGTCGGGAGTGATCTCCACCAGCTCGTCTTCGCTGATGAACTCGAACGCCTTTTCGAGGGTCAGAGGCATCGGCGGCGCCAGGATCAGCTTCTCGTCGGCGCCGCTCGAGCGCACGTTGGTGAGCTGCTTGGCGCGGGCGGCGTTGACGTTGATGTCGTTCTTGCGGGCGTTCTCGCCCACGATCATGCCCTCGTACACCTCGGTGCCAGGCACCACGAAGAGCTTGCCTCGGGGCTGGAGGTGGTACAGCGCATAGGTGGTGGTCTGACCGGCACGGTCGTTCACCAGGGAGCCGTTCATGCGGTAGGGGATGTAGCCGGCGTACACATCCCAGGAGTGGAAGATGCGGTTGAAGATGCCCATGCCCCGGGTGTCGTTGAGGTAGGCACCACGGAAGCCGATGAGCCCACGGCTAGGCACCCGGAACTCCACGCGCACCCGGCCGGAGCCGCTGGTCTTCATGCTGACCATGCGGCCCTTGCGCAGGCTCATGCGCTCGGTGACCACACCCATGAACTCCTGGGGCAGGTCCAGCAGGGCGAGCTCGAAGGGCTCGTGGAGTTCCTCGCCCACTTCCCGGGTGAGCACCTCGGGCTTGCTGACGCACAGCTCGAAGCCTTCGCGCCGCATCTGCTCGATGAGGATGGCGATCTGCAACTCGCCGCGGCCGAACAGGCGGATGCGGTCCACGCGGCCGCCCTCGTCGATGCGCACCGCCACGTTGTAGCGGCACTCGCGCTCGAGACGGTCGCGGATCTCGCGGGCGGTGAGGTACTTGCCTGACCGGCCCGACAGGGGCCCGGTGTTGGCCAGGAAGGTCACGCCGATGGTGGGTTCTTCGACGCAGAGTCGAGGCAGCGGCTTGGGATCGTCCCGATCCGTCAGGGTGTCACCGATGTCCATGGCGTCGATACCCGCGATGGAGACAATGTCGCCGGCGCCAGCGCTCTCACACTCGATGCGGCGCAGGCCCTGGAAGGTGTAGAGCTGGTTGACCTTGACCTTGGTGGTGGTGTCCTTGCTCACCAGGGCGATCTCGTCGCCACGGGACAGGCTGCCGTCGTAGATGCGGCCGATGGCCAGACGGCCCACGTAGCTGTCGTAGTCCAGCTGGGTGACGAGCACGCGCAGCAGGTTGTCGTCATGGCCCTCGGGCTGGGGGACGTACTCGACGATGGCGTCCAACAGGCAGCGCAGGTCGCCGGGCTCGAGCACGCACTCGCGGTGGGCGTAGCCTTCTTTGGCGCAGGCGTAGAGCACGGGGAAGTCGAGCTGGTCCTCGTCGGCGCCGAGATCGATGAAGAGGTCGTAGACCTCCTGCAGGACCTCGTCGGCGCGGGCGTCGGGGCGGTCGATCTTGTTGATGCAGACCATAATGGCCAGGCCGTCAGCCAGGGCCTTGCCCAGCACGAAGCGGGTCTGGGGCAGCGGGCCTTCGCTGGCGTCCACCAGCAGCAGGGCGCCGTCAACCATCATCAGGGCGCGCTCCACCTCGCCGCCGAAGTCCGCGTGCCCAGGGGTGTCCACGATGTTGATCTTGTGCTCGCCGTAGTGGACCGCGGTGTTCTTGGCGAGGATGGTGATGCCCCGCTCCCGCTCGAGGTCCATGGAGTCCATGACCCGCTCCACCACGGCCTCGTTTTCACGGAACGTGCCGCTCTGGCGGAGCAAGTGGTCCACCAGGGTGGTCTTGCCATGATCGACGTGGGCGATGATGGCGATGTTGCGAATGTATTCGGGGCTGGACATGGGACCGCCGGAGACCTGGGGGGAAGGCCGGCGTGTGTATCGCGCTGACCCACCACTGCCACCCACGACGCCCCGAACCGTGACCGACCAGGCCCGACGCCCGACATCGGGCCCGACGTCCTGAATCAGGCCTGTCTACGACGCAACAGCAGCGCCGGCAGCAGCAGCAACCACGCAAGAAGGCCCCCGTTGGAGCCGGTGGCACAGCCACAGTCCTCGGGCTCTTCGCAGGTCTCGCATTCCGCGGGGTCTTCGCAGGGCGGGTCCGTGTCCACGGAGGGATCGCCCGGGTCCGTGTCATCGGGGGGCGCGGTGTCCACCGGCGGCTCGACGGGAGCGATGCCCTGGTCGGCGTTCTCGCGTTCCACCACGTCGCTGTAGAAGGCGAGCTCCCCGTCCGCTGCGAACAGGGCGTAGTGGTAGGTCTGGTCCACGACGATCTCGTGGTCGACGAACTCCATGGCCTGCCCGGGCACCGGCGCGTGGTCTTGGTGGACCACCACGCCATCGTCCATGTCCTCGGGCCAGCCATCCAGGCTGCGCACCAACACCGTGCCCCCGAGGGGGGATATCCAGGGTTGGGTCCAGGTGATCACGATGCTGTCTTCGAGATCGTCCGACGCGCTCAGGTCGCCCACTCGGTAGTGACCGGGGGCATCGGCGAGCTGCACCACACAGACCTCGTCCAGGGCCCAGCCGCCAAACTCGAGGCCTGGATCGGAACTGAGAGTCCAGGTGAGTTGGAGCTGTCCGGCTTCGTCCAGCAGGTCCAGCGCGGGGACCTCCACCAGGGTCCACCCCGTGTCCAGGGTGTGCTCGGAGCCGCCCTGGGTGGCCGGGTTGTCCCAGACCTTGCTGTCGTTCACGAAGAACGCGGCGTGGTCGTAGATGCCGTCTTCGACCGTGAGCCAGCGGCGCATGCTGATCATGAACATGGGGCCGGGGTCGGCGGTCACGACCGCAGGTGAGCGCAGGTACTGCAGGTTGTTCGGGCTGTACTCGACATCCAGGCCGGTGGTGGCCACCTTCGACCCGGCGTAGGGGCCATCGGGCACGAAGCTGCCGCCGGTGGGGGTGTCGAAGACCCACTCGTCCAGGAAAACTCCGCCCGAGTCCGGCTCCCACGGTGTGCCGCCGCCGTGCTCCCAGTCGGTAGCGCCGTGCTCGAAGCCTTCGCACCACAGCTCGGCGCGGTCACCCACCCGGAAGTCGTACAGGCCCTCGGCCAGCCCACCGTGGGAGTAGACGGTCTGCGCGCCGTCGCTGGAGCTGGCCTGCATGAAGTAGAACACTTCGGTGGTGGCCGGCTGCCGAGGGATCTCGCCACTCCACAGCCCGTCGGCCCCTGACAGCTCCAGGGAGATCCAGCCGTCGTAGGGGTCCCCGGGATCGCCGGTGTCGCCAGTGTCGCCGGTGTCGCCGGGGAGCTTGTCCGCCTCGACACCCGGCGCGTCGTCCGGCCCACCGAGGTGGTACCACAGCTGCACCGACGCGGGGTCGAGATCGCCACACTCGGCGGTCAAGGCGTACAGCTCGAAGTCCACAGGGTAGCTCTCAGCACCGGAAGCCTGCTCGCTCAGGGGAGCATGGTCGTAGATGATCACGCCGATGGGTCCTGGGCCCAGCCCGTGCTGCTCCATCAGGTCCATCAGCTCGCAGGCGTGGGGGGTACCGTTGCTGAGGTCGCCGTCATCGTCGTCGGCCAGGATCACGGCCTCGTAGGCGTCGGTCAGGGTGGGTCCCTGCTCGAGGGCCCCCAGCATCAACAGATCGGTCATCTCGGCGCCCAGCGCGTCACCGTGGTCTTCGACCCACCGCTCCCGCAGGTTCCACAGGAACGAGCCCCAGATGAGGCCGTCGTTGTGCACCTCGCCGATGTAGTCCCCCGGGTAGGCCTTGTCGGTGTCCAGCTCTCGCAGCCAGGGGTACCCGATGTAAAACTCGGGGGCCAAGGCCGGGTCGTCGTTGATGGTGGCCGCCACATAGTCGGCGCTGCCTTCGCTGATGTCGCCGGCGAAGCTGCCTGCGGTGACGATGTATTGATGGATCCCGTGGCCCAGCTCGTGCATGATGACGTCGGCGATGCGACCCGGGTTGTTGCAGTAGCCACCACCGACGAAGAAGTTCACGGTGCCGCTGGTGTAGAACGCATTGCAGGACTGGTCGTCGAGCTCGACCGTGGCGGGCACCTCCACCCCCAACCAAGGGTGGCTGGGCCAGCGGGCCTCGAGCCAGTCCCAGGTGGTGTGGAAGGCGTACTGCACCTGCGCCGCCGAGTAGGGCAGGTCGCCCTCGGGCTCGAGCAACAGGTCGTCGCTGCCGCTGATGGAGATACCGGCGCCTTTATCGTACACCGTGAGCTGCGGACCCGTCAGTGTGACGGTGAGATCGCCGCTCAGGCCATGGCTGCCGTCGTCTGCGGTAACCGCGCTGGTGCCGCTGGCGTCCACCACGGTGACCTCGCGGGCGGGACTCTGCACCATGGCACCGCCCACCGTGCGTTCTTCGTGGGTGAGCTCCACCGTGGAGAAGTGGCGGCCGTCGTAGCGCAGGACCTCGGCGCCGCTGCGGTCCCGATACACCACATAGGGGCCGTCGGAACCACGGGTAGCCAGCACGGGCACCACGCCGGTGGAGGCGGGCCCTTCCCCACGCTGGACCTGCAGGGGCAGTACGAGCTCTCCCGCACGCGGCTGGTCCCGCAATCGGATGGGTGTGAGCTGGACCCAGACCCCAGCCACGCGGCCGTCGTGCACCACCACAGCCACCTGGTCACCTTCCACCAGCGCGCCCTTCCACTGGCGCTCGAAGCGCAGGATGCTGCGCTCGCCGCGGCGGTGGGTGGAGGCCAGGCTCAGCTCGGCTGGATCGATGCGACAGAGCCGGGCGATGTCGGCCACCAGTGCATCGCTGTGGGACGCGGCCACTCCGGGCGCCCAGAGGAAGCGGGGCGTGCCCGTGCGCTCGTCCCAGCGCGCGGCCCAGTCCCGCCCCCAGCGATCGCGGAAGTCCCGCCAGGCGGGCTGGCTGGACATACGCCACTGAACGGCGGCGTGCTGGTCCAGCGGTGGGCTGGGCGGCCCCGAGCGCACCTGATCTCCATCGAGGGGTGCGAAACCGAACAGCAGCAGCAATGCCAGCATGAATTCTCCTTGTGCGGAAGCAGTGTAAGCGGCCGCATCCCCACCGTCCGGTCAACGCCAGGGTCGCGAGACGCACACCAAGAAAGCGGACAGGGACGCAGAGCGAGCTATGTTTCGCGCATCGATCCCGGAGCACGGCCGTGAACACCATCATCGAGCTTCAGGACTTCATGGTCCTGTCCGCTACCATCAACTACCAGCTCACGGCCACCCCAGTGAACTGGCATGCCGTGCTCAGCCTCGCACGGGACGGGACCTACCAGCGCGGCGGCGACGACGAGCTCATCCGCCTGCTGGAATACCTGCACGAAGCCTACGGCACCTCCACCCGACGACTGGGCCCTCTGGCCGTGCTGCATCCCATCCGCACCGTGGCGCTGCTGTACCGCACCGTGCCGAACTGCCCCCTCTCCGACCTCACCACCGCCCTGCTGCACGACAAAGAGGAAGACCTCACCGCCGACCGTTACCACCCCAAGGCGTGGAAGCGTCTCGAGGCGCGCTACCAGACAGAGCTGCTGAACATGCCCTCGAGCTGGCGCATGCACGAGCGCATCGACGCCCTGACCCGCCGGCAGGGCGAGGACTACTTCGGCTACCTGGGCAGGGTGATGGACGCCGCGGAAGCCAGCCCGGACATCGTGCGTATCAAGCTGGCGGATCGACTGGACAACACCCTGGACCTGAGCGTCGACGTGCGCAGCGAGACCCAGGACGTGGACTGCTTCGAGCTGATCTTCGATGTGCTGTTCACCAGCTCGCATCTGGGGCAGCAGATGCCCCTGCGTCATCCGGTCACCGGCCGCATCAACGGCTCCCGGCGGCTGTACCAGCTGTACAAGAACGCCATCATGCTCTCCATCCTGCGCCAGCGCGGCAAGGATCGCATCGACGAGCCCACCACCCACCTGTTCCAGGCGCTGGCCCACAGCTCCCTGCGTCAGGCCCGTCAGATCCTGGTGCACCTGTACATGTTCCACATCACCAGCACCCACCACCAGCGGGTGCTGCTCGAAGAGGCGATGACCTACTGCCAGAGCGAGCGCATCGCCAAGGTCCACCCCGTGGATCACCCCCACCGGCTGGATGGTGTGTTCGACTCCGTGTTCAACATTCCCAACCGCAAGAAGCTCCGCAAGAGCCTGGACACCCTGTACGCGGACAAGCCCATGATGTCCCTCATCGCCATCGCCATGGCCGCGACCTTCTCGAGCTTCCGCAACGACCCCGACTTCTACATCGAGGGCATCGACCCCGCGGGGCTGCACCCCCGCACCGATCCCTGATCCCTCCGAGGTTCCCATGCGCCGTCTGATCAGTCTCGCGCTCGTCCTGCCCCTCGCAGCCTGTCTTCCCGACCTGAAGGATGACTCCAGCCCTCCGGTCGAGGGTGACACAGACGCGGATACGGACGCCGACAGCGACACCGACGCCGACAGCGATGCCGACGCGGACAGCGATGCCGACGCCGACGCCGACACCGACGTGCTCACAGTGTTGTTGGACGAAGAACGCCTGCTACCGGGTCCCGACGGCAGCGACGACTACGTGGACTTCCCCTTCAGCATCAGCAACGAGCAGGTGGACAGCTGGGTTCACATCTCCATCCAGGGCGCCGAGGCCACCAACCTGGTGGGGATACTCTCGACTCCGATGGATGCCTGCCAGCTCGAGGTGCCCGAGTGGGGCTGGGCCATGACAGATCACGCAAACGAAGGCTGGATTCGCCCGCAGGGCCAGGGCCCCCACGTGTTGTCCGTCTTCGGCACCGCGCCCACCGGCGGCGCCAACGTTCACACCACCATCGACATCGTGCCGGCCGACAGCCTGCCCTTCGGGGACGCCAACGAACCCTGCGTCGCTGGCCAGAAGGCTTGCGCGTGCACCACGAACTGCAACTGCCGGTCGACCGGTCACTGACCCTCAGGCCACGAACAGCCAGATCGTCCAGGCCACGCCCAGGGTCAGCAGGAAGGCGCCTTCGGCCCGGGAGATGACCTTCCCGGTCTTCATCAGGGGGAACAACAGCAGGCTCAAGGCCAGCAGCCACCAGTTGTCCACGCTGATGGTGCTCTTGTTGACCCCCACAGGGTGGGTCAGGGCGGTGGCGCCCAGGATGCCCAACACGTTGAAGATGTTGGAGCCCACCACGTTGGCCACGGCGAGATCGGCCCGCCCGTGCAGAGCCGCGATGATGCTGGTGGCCAGCTCGGGCAGGCAGGTGCCCACCGCCACCACGGTCAGGCCGATGACCCGCTCGGAGATGCCCATAGACCCGGCGATGGTCACGGCGCCGTCCACCAGCAGCTTGGCGCCCAGCACCAGCAAGGCCACGCCCACGATGATGCCACCGATGGACAGGACCCAGTGGCGTGTAGTCTCGGCCATTGGCACCCGCTCGGCCACCGAGCCGAAGGTCTTCTTTTCGTGCTCTGGAGCCACATCCCGGGCCAGCCGCACGGTCCAGGCCACGAACACCACCAGTCCCAGCAGCAGGAAGCCGCCCTCGAGGCGGTCCAGCAGGCCATCCCGGGCCAGCATCAGCAGCCAGGCGGCGGCCAGCAGCATCACGGGCCACTGCAGCCGGATGGTCACCCCCTGCACCGCCAGGGGGATGATCAACGGGGTGATTCCCAGGATGAGCACGATGTTGTAGATGTTCGAGCCCACCGCGTTGCTCATGGCCACGTCGGGGGAGCCCGCCATGGCCGCCTGGACCGACACCACGAGCTCGGGCATGGAGGTTCCCGCCGCCACCACGGTGGCGCCGATGATCGCCGGCGCGATGTTCGCCCGACGGGCGATGGAGGTGGCCCCACGAACCAGGGCTTCGCCCCCCAAGGTGAGGATCACGAGCCCTGCGATGATAGCGACGATGTCCATGAAGCGTGTTCCTTGTCAGCCCAGCTGGGCGAGCAGGTCGCGGCCGGCACGGGCCAGGAACGAGGCGTCCGATCCGATGGTGATCAGGCGATAGCCCGCCTCGACCATGCGGCGGGCGTAGACCGGAGAGGCGCAGTGGATGCCCGCCTGCACGCCGGCGGCGCGGGCCCGGCCGGGGACGTCCAGCAGCAGGTCCAGCAGCTCGGGTTCCTCGCGATCGGAGCCGGGGCCGTGGCCCAAGGCCCAGGCCAGGTCGTTGGGCCCGACGAACACGCCGCCCAGCCCCGGCAAGGCCAGGATGGCGTCGAGCTGCTCGAGGGCCCCGAGGGTCTCGATCTGGACGATGGGGACCACACGCTCGTTGGCCACCGCAGCGTAGGCGGCGGATCCGTCGAGCCCCGCCCGCACCGGACCCCAAGAGCGGATGCCCATGGGTGGGTAGAGGCAAGCCTGCACGAAGGTCTCGGCCTGCTCGACGCCTTCGATCATGGGGCAGATCACGCCCTCGGCGCCCCGGTCCAGGGCCTTCATCACCGCGCCGGGGTCCAGCCACGGCACCCGCAGCAAGGGAGCGGCGCCCTGGCCCTGCAGGGTCTGCAGGATACGGATGGCGTCGGCGTCGTCGATGGCTCCGTGCTGCTGATCCAGCACCACGGCGGGCCAGCCCTGACGGGCCAGGATCTCGGCCGCGAGGGCATCGGGAAGGGTGAGCCAGCACGCGTGGACGGCTTCGTCGCGTTGCCAGCGAGCGCGCAGGGACAGATCGGCCATGGTCACTCCTCGGCGACGGCGGTGGGCAGGGAAGCCAGCACCGCACCGGGCATCATGGAGACATCGGGGGCGGCCACACCCAGAGAGAACTGGGTCTTGAGGGCTTCCTCGATGGTCATGTCGATGGGATGGATCTTGCTGCGCCGGGTGGCGATGACGAAGCCCAGGTGCAGGTGATTGGTGGGCAGAAAGACCAGCACCTCGTCGTCGGGGCCGGGCTGCGTGTGGTCGTCCTTGACCAGAAAGCAGACCACCCACAGGTCGTTGCCGGGCCACTCGATGCCCACCACCTGCTTGAAGGCCTTGTGGCCGTCGTCGCCCAGCAGGGGGGAGACCACCTGCTTCACCGCGCTGTAGACCGTGCGCACCCCGGGGATGGTGTCGATCCACCGCTCGACGGTGCGGGTGAACTGGCGGAACACCACCAACCGCGCCAGGAAGCCCGCCAGCAGCACGATGCACAGGGTGGCGATGACCCCCAGCCCAGGGATGTGCCATGGCAGGTAGTTCTGCAGGAACGGGGCCATGCTCTGGTCGACGTAGTGCACCACGAAGACCAGCACCCTGACGGTGACGTAGATGGGCAGCAAGGCCACCAGCCCGTAGAGGAACTGCTGCCTGAGGAACGGCCAGACCTTTCGGGTCCACTTCACGGACATGGCTCACCTGGGTTCACACACACGGTCGCGGCCCCACTGTATACGCGGTGCCTCGGGGAGGCACGGCACCAGCGCACACGCGCCTCACCCCGCGTCTCCCCAGCCGCGATAGAGGGGGCGCCAGGAGGTCCCCATGGTTCAGCGATCCGAATTCAGCTCCCGCCGCCTCGTCCTGGCCATGAGCCTGTTGCTGGCGGGGTGCAGCGCCTGCGGCAACAAGTCCCCTGCCCCCGAGCCGGCGGTCCAAGCCGACGAAGCCACCCAGGCTGCCGAACCCGCCCCCGAGCCTGCACAACCCGGCGTGGGCCTAGCCCCCGATCCCCAGGGCGAGCTCAATGCCCACCTGCTGGTGGGGGAATCCCCCAATGCGTTGTACGACTGGACCAAGGCCTCTCCCGACGTCCAGGAGCAAGGCCTGGGCATGGTGGAAGATGTGGTCTTCGGGCAGCGCCTCTTCGTGCGCATGGCGCTCACGGGCATCGAGGGCGCCGCGCCCTTCGAGCTCACGGGCACGATGATCCTGCGCGGACCCGACGGTCGCGTGCTGCACGAGCAGGCCATGAAGGCCGGCCAGGACGATCTGAACGCCGAAGCTCCCGGTGTCGTGGTGCTGCTGCCGGGCATGGACATCGTCTTCGACCCGGGCGACGCCGCCGGCACCTACAACATCGAGTGCATCGCTGAAAGCTCCCACAGCGAGCACACCGTCGTCCACCAGCTCCGCGTCGCCGGCCAAGGCCTGCAGCTCGACCCGGCCATGGCGCTCTGACCACCATGCGCCCCATCGACGCCCGTGGAATCGAGATCGCCTTCGGCGACAGGCTGGTCCTGCGGGGCTGTGACCTGGCGGTAGAACAGGGTGACCGCGTGGGCCTGGTGGGGGCCAACGGCTGCGGCAAGTCCACCCTGCTGCGGGTGCTGTCCGGCAAGATGAACCCCGACCACGGCACCGTGCAACGCCAAGGGACGGTGGCCTTCCTCGAGCAGGAACCGGATCTCCCGGGCGCTACTGTGGGCGAGGTCCTCGACGTGGCCCTGGACTGGCACCGCCGGCTGCTGGACTCCTACAACGACGCCCTGCAGCGCGGCGACATGCAAGCCGCCGCCCCCTTTCAGGATCGCCTGGATGTCTTCGGCTGGGACCTGGACCACCAGGTCAGCGCCATGCTCGAGCGCGTGGCCGCTCCCCCCCGCAGCGCCAGCACCGCCACCCTCTCCGGTGGAGAGCGCCGCCGCGTGGCCCTGGCACGGGCCCTGCTGGGGCAGCCCGATGTGCTGCTCTTGGACGAGCCCACCAACCACCTCGACGCCGACACCACCGAGTGGCTCGAGGCCTTCCTCAGCGGCTACCGCGGCGCCGTGGTGTTGGTCAGCCACGACCGCTACCTCAACGAATCCGTGGCCGATCGCATCGTCGAGATCGAAGACGGCCAGTGCATCAACTACAACGGCAGCTACGCCGACTACCTCATCGCCAGGGCCGAGCGGCATGTGGCCCTGCGCCGCACCGAGGATGTGCGCCTGGCCATGATCACCCGCGAGGCCATCTGGGCCTCGCGGTCACCGGCAGCCCGCACCTCCAAGTCCCGATCCCGGCTGCAGCGCCTCGACGCCCTACGCGAGAAGCGGCCCCTGCTGTCCCAGAAGGACTTCTCCCTGGACCTGAGCACCGGCGAGCGCCTACCTCACGTGCTGCTCGAGGCCGATCGGCTGGCCAAGAGCTACGGCGAGCTGCAGCTCTTCGACGACCTGAGCTTCGAGCTGGCGCGGGGTGAGCGGCTGGGGATCCTGGGGCCCAACGGCTGCGGCAAGTCCACCCTGCTGCAGCTGCTTTCGGGCCGAGAACACGCCGACGCTGGCCGCTCGAGCCTGGCGCCCCGGGTCCGTGTGGCCCTGTTCGATCAGGAGCGCACCGGCCTGGTCGAGGACGACACCGTCTTCCACTCCGCCGGCGGCGGCAACGATCACGTCAAGGTGGGAGAGCGCCACATGCACGTGGCCAGCTTCCTCAGCCGCTTCCTGTTCCCCCGGGAGATGTTGGAGCAAACCGTCTCGGTGCTCTCCGGCGGCGAGCGGGCGCGCCTGCTGCTGGCCCGACTGCTGCTGCAGGGCTGCAACCTGCTGCTGCTGGACGAACCCACCAACGATCTGGACCTGCAAACCCTCCGGGTGCTCGAGGAAGCGCTGCTGGGCTTCGACGGCTCGGCCATGGTGGTCACCCACGACCGCGCCTTCCTGGACCGGGTCTGCACCGGGGTGTTGAGTTTCGACGACAACGGGCAGGTGGTACGCTACGCGTCCCGCATCCAGGCCCGCAACGCCAAGCTCGCGGCCGACAAACAACAGGCCGCCCAGGCCACCGCCGCACGCCAGGCCAACGCCGCACGCGACCTACGCGAGTCCAAGCCCAAGCACACCGACCGGCCCCGCAAGCTGAGCTTCCAGGAGCGCAAAGAGCACGAAGCGCTACCCGCGCGCATCGAGGTTCTCGAGGCCCAGCAGGCCGAGCTCGAGGCAAGGCTCGCCGATCCCGCCACCTACCAGGACGCGAGCATCGACCCCGGCGCCCTCACCCGCCAGCACGAACAGCTCGGCGGAGAGATCGAGACCCTGTACGAACGCTGGGAAGCGCTCGAGGAGCGGGCCTAGCAGCGTGCGTCGATAAGGCGACCGAAGGGCGCCGTCCAACGCCGTCGCGAGGGCCAGCAGACGCGTAGCGAGGGCGGCGCTGGGTGGTGGCAGCGGTCGAAGGCGTATTGTCGATACGCCGATGCTACACACGTGGTCTCCGACACGACGCAGCGTCGGCCGCAGTAGCGACTGCTGGGCCGCAGTAGGCGAGGGTTTCGACGCAGGCTGCTAAGCCTCGCCCTGCTTCACCGACGCGATGACCTCGTTGGTGACGTCCTTGCCACCACCGAGGTTGGTGACGAACGATCCGATGCTGTAGATCGGCCCCCAGGGGATGCCCCACCAGCCGAAGAAGAACGTGAGCAGGTTGTAGGGCAGGGACTTCACGAAGGCGCTCTCGCCGTAGCGGATGAAGTGGATGTCCGAGCCACGACGGAAGGTCATGACGAGGATGGAGATCGTGTACTGGAAGATGACGAACTTGCCGCCCTTGTTCAGCTCGAGATCCAACTGCTCGTTGCTCATGCCCTCGATGCCCTTGACCGCCATGCTCGCTCCCTGCTCGCTCGGGTTTCCTGCCGCCGCTGGGAGCACACGCTCCGTGAGGACAGGCTAGAACGCACTAACCCTCATTTCCGCGAGCTCCCATGTCCGACCCTTGCATCCTCCGGGAAGTACACGGCGACATCGCGCGCATCACCATCGCGCGGGAGCCCCACCGCAACGCCCTGGACGACGCAGCCGTCGCCGCGCTGGCGCGGGCGTTCGAGGGCCTGGCAGGCGTGGCCGGGCTGCGTGCCGCGGTGCTCACGGGGGCGGGAGAGCGCAGCTTCTGCGCAGGCTACGATCTGGGGTGCATCGACCCCACCCAGAACCCCAGCGGAGATCTCCCTGACGACCGCTTCGCCCGGGCCACCCGCGCCGTCTTGGACAGCCCGGTGCCCGTCATCGCGGCCCTGCGGGGGGGCGCCTGGGGTGGCGGTCTGGATCTGGCCGTGGCCTGCGATCTGCGCATCGCCCACCCCGACCTGCACATCGCCATGACCCCCTGCCGCCTGGGGCTGGTCTACCGCCAACAGGGCCTGCAGCGCTTCGTGGCGCGCATCGGCCCCCAGGCCACCCGTCGGCTCTTCCTGCTGGCCGAACCCATCGGCGCGACCGAGGCGCTGCGCCTGAGCATCGTCGACGCCCTGGACCCGAATCCACTCGAGCTCGCCATGGCCTGGGCCCGGGCCATCGCTCGCAACGCCCCCCTGGCCGTCGCGGGGGTGCGGGACACCCTGGCCGCCCTCGAGATCGACCCTGGCCTGGCGGACCCCAACACCCGCCAACGCCTCGAGGCCCAGAGACGGGCCGCCTTCACCTCCTCCGACCTTATCCGGGGCCTCGAGGCCGCACGGCAGCGCCGCACACCGTCCTTCGACGGCGACTGATCGCCCACCAGGAGCCACGATGCACAGCCTGGAAGCCCAGCTCGAAGCCGCCCTCATGGATGCTATGCAGGGCGACGCCTGGAGCCCCCTGCTGGCAGGGCGCCTGCAGCGCGAGGCCCGGGCCGTCCTGATGCGCCACGGGCTCGGAAAGTCCAGGGTGGCAGTGGGATACCAAGGAGGCGTGGTACACGTGGACATCGCGCTCCCCGCGGGACCCCAGCGGGTGCGACGGCTGAGCCTCAGTCTGGCCCCCGGATAGGCGGATTCGGCCGGTTCTACAGGCCTAGGATGACGGGCAGCAGGGACTCTCGAAGGACAAGTCAAAAAATATTCGCCCGAGAGTGATCGCTCTGCTACCCTGGCTGCACGTACAGCACGAAAGCCCTCTGCCTGTGATCCATCTTCGGAGTGAGCCATGCATCGTCCCGCCTCCATCCTCGTCCTCTCCGGCGTCTTCGCCATGGCCTGTACCGAATACCAGGTCTACGAAGACGGTGGCGGTATCAAGGATCTCGACGACAACAAGTTCCCGTCCATCGTCCTCGATCCCGCCGAGATCGACTTTGGCGGTGTCGAGGTCGCCGACGAACTCGAGCACGTCGAGGTCGTCAACATCTCGAACGTAGGCGACGCCGACCTGCACATCGCGGGAATCTCCCTGCAGGACTCCGGCGCTCCGTTCAGCATTTCCTCCATCAGCTCCGTGGTCGTGCCCGTAAGCAACAGCGTGCAGTTCGAGGTCATCTACGACCCGACCACCGCCATCGCCGACGAGACCTACATCGACGTCGAGAGCGATGACCCCGACCGCCCCGTGGCACAGGTCCACCTGCTGGGCGAAGGCATCGCCCCGGTCATCGAGGTCGATCCGGTCTCCTACGACTTCGGTACCATCTACGTCGGCTGCGAGAACGAGCTCGCCCTCACCGTCACCAACGTCGGCAACGCTCCGCTGGTGCTCGATAACTTCTCCTACAACACCGGCTCCACCGACCTGCTGTTCGGCGGCATCGACGACGCCAACGGCGACGACGAAGGCCTCATCACTTTGGCCGAAGCCGAGTACGACGAGATCTTCGTCTCCTACCTGCCGCTGGATGAGTACACCGACATCGCCTACCTGATCATCGACTCGAACGACCCCTTCACCCCGCAGGTCCAGGTCACCCAGGAAGGCAACGGCGTCTACTACGGCACCAACCTGGACGTCTTCGAGCAGCCCATCCAGGGCGCCACCGACATCATCTTCGCGGTAGACAAGTCGGGCTCCATGAACACCGAGCTCGCCAGCGTCATCACCAACTTCGGCGTGTTCGTCACCACCATGGTCAACATGGACTCCGACTTCCACGTCTCGGTGGCCCAGGCCGACAATGGCTGCGTCAACGGCTCCGACATCTGGATCGACAACACCTTCACCGAGTCCGAGGCCGAGGCCACGGTCGAAACCATGGTGAACCTGGGCGGCTCCTACGCCTCCAACACCGAGCGCGCCTTCATGCTGCTCGAGGCCTGCCTGGCCGAGATCGGTAGCGGTGGCTGCAACGAAGGCCTGGTCCGCGACTCCGCCAAGCTCAACCTCGTCGGTGTCTCCGATGAGCCCGAGCAGAGCGTCAACCCCTGGTCCTACTACCTGACCCTGTTCCAGTCCTACAAGGACGACCCGGACGATGTCATCATCCACGCTGTCGGCGGTGACTACCCCTCGGGTTGCTCGGGCGCGTCGGCCTACATCGGCATGTACGAAGCCACCGTCGCCACCGGCGGGCAGTTCCTGTCCATCTGCGCTTCCGACTGGGCCTCCCACCTCACCTCTCTGGCAGAAGCCGCCGCGGCCACCCTGGACACCTTCCAGCTCACCGCCGATGCCGTTGCCGAGACCATCGTGGTTCGCATCGACGGCGTCACTTCCACCCTGGGCTGGGAATACGACGCCGGCCAGAACGCCATCATCTTCGAGACCGACTACATCCCCGAGGGTGGGTCCACCATCGAGGTCGAGTACGCTCTGATGGGTGACTGCGACGCATAACGAGCCGCGATCTGCACCCTGCTGCGCGCCCTGCGCAGCAGGACCGACCTCGACGTATCGTAGATACGCCTTCAACCGGCCCCGCCACGCAGAACACACCCCAGGGCACACCTCCCAACTCGTAGACAGCATCGTTTAGCCCTCTGCGGCTATCTCCAAGGGGCGCTCCATCTGGGGCGCCCCTGTTGATTTGGGATAAGGCTGGTGAGAGGAGATCCCATGAGCTTTCGTGCACTGTTGCCCCTGATGTTGGTCGGATGCCACTCGGGCTACCTGTCCACCACCCGGCCTCCCATCGTGGAAGACACCGCTCCCGTGGTGGACCCAGACCTGGTCTCCACCTGGGTGGGCGTCTGTGACATCACGGAAGTCAGCCGCCCCGCCACCCCCGAAGCCAAAGACGGCCTCGAGATCGCCATCGCCCTGGAGGTCACCGGCCAGCAGGTGGTCTGCAGCAGCGAGCTGGGCGACAGCGCGGCCTGCTACAGCGTCATCGCACCCACCGTCAACGCCGACTGGCCCGGCGGCGGCGAAGGCGAGCTGAATCCGGCGGGCACCGGCCCCAATGACATGCTCATTCATGTGGATGCCGAGGGGTACTGCGACCCCGACGAGAAGACCTGCGTGCCTGCTTGGGACCTCTACCTGTGGGGCGCCGTCAGCGACGGGCTGTTCGAGGGCGACTGCCAGAGCATCAGCACCGGAAGCTACGAAAACTATCCGGTGACCTGGGGCAGCGGAGCCTTCTCCCTCGAAGCGCGCTAGTTTCTTCGAGGCGGGTGATCGCAAAGTCCGTGTGAAGGCACTGCTTAGATGAAGGTTGTGCCACCCTTCGTCTCCGCACGGACATCACGAGGACATCACAATGAAGCGTCACAATATGCTGGCCCTAGTGGCCGCAGTGGGCCTGTGCGCCTGCGGCCCGGAGTATGACTTCAACCCCGACCCCGACGTCATCCACCCCCCGGATGAGCAAGGTGCGCCCAGCATTGTGGTGGACCCACCGCTGGTGGACTTCGGCGCGGTAGAGGTGTTGGACACCCTGGAGCTGGTGCAGATCGTGCGCCTCGAGAACGTGGGCGACGGCGACCTGCACATCCAGGATCTGAGCCTGGAAGATCCGACCGCCCCCTTCGACTTCGCTGCGCTGGGCACCGTGCTGCTGGCCCCTGGTGACAGCACGGAGCTGCAGGTGAGCTTCGAGCCCACAGCCTCGGGCCCCCAGCAGACCTTCCTGCGCATCGACAGCGACGACCCGCTGCAGCCCCTGGTCACCGTGGATCTGCAGGGGGACGGCATCGCACCGGCCATCGACATCGACCCGGTCAGCTACGACTTCGGTACGGCCTGGGTGGGCTGCGAAGGCGTGCTGGACCTGACGGTCACCAACGTGGGCAGCGCCGAGCTGCTCATCGAGGACTTCGACTACTTCACCGCCTCCGAGGAACTGCTGTTCGGCGGCATCGAGGATCTCAATGGCGACGAAGACGGCCTGATGAACCTGGCGCCAGGAGAGTACGAAGAGCTCTCCATCTCCTACCTGCCCATCGACGACGTCCAGGACCGAGGCTTCCTGTCCATCGACTCGAACGACCCCGACATGCCCACGGTGCAGGTCAGCCAGGACGGCGCCGGCGCCATCTACGGCGAGCAACTCGACATGTTCGACCAGCCCATCCAGGGCCTGAGCGACATCCTGTTCGTGGTGGACAAGTCCGGCTCCATGAACACCGACCTCGAACGGGTCATCGCCAACTTCGGCGTGTTCGTCAGCACCATGGTCAACCTGGACAGCGACTTCCACGTGGCCTTCGTGGTGCGAGACGATGGCTGCATCAACGGCTCGGAGCTGTACATCGACAGCACCTTCAGCGAGAGCGGTGCCGTGAACACCGTGGAGACCATGATCGGGGCCAACGAAGGCGGCAACACCGAGCGGGGCTTCATGCTGGCCGAAGCCGCCCTGAACGAAACCGGACCAGGCGGGTGCAACGAGGGCTTCATGCGAGACGGTGCCGAATTGCACATCGTCGGCGTCAGCGATGAGCCCGAGCAGAGCATCAACACCTGGAGCCACTACGTCACCCTGTTCCAGAGCTACAAGCGCAACCCCGACGATGTGGTGATCCACGCTGTGGGCGGTGACTACCCCAGCGGCTGCGGCGACAACCAGCCCTACACCGGCTTCTACGAAGCCAGCGTGGCCACGGGTGGCCAGTTCCTGAGCATCTGTGCCAGCGACTGGGCCAGCCACCTCTCCGCCCTGGCCGAAGCCAGCTCAGCCCTGTTGGACAGCTTCGCCCTGACCACCCAGCCTGTGCATGAGACCATCACCGTGCGGGTGGACGGCGTGACCCACACCCTGGGCTGGGGCTACGACGAGCCCACCAACAGCGTGAAGTTCGACAGCGACCACATCCCCGACGGCGGCGCCAGCGTGGAGATCGCCTACGCCCTGATGGGTGACTGCGAGATGTGATCGCTCGCCGTAGCTGAACGCACTGCTCCCGTGGGGGTCCCCTCCCCCATGGGAGTCGATGTTGACTGGACGAACTACAGCACTGCTGGCGTTGGCTGAACTGTACGGTTGTATCCACGTAGACGTGTACCAAGATGACGGGGCCATCGACCCTCCAAGGGAGCAGGGCAGCGGCTCCCTCGAGTTGTCCGAAGTGGAGCTCGACTTCGGCGACGTGGAGCTGGGTAGCGAGTCCATCGAGGGTCTCTTCCTGACCAACCTTGGAGATGGCACCCTGCACATCACGTCCATGGAGTTCACGCCCTCGAGCGCACCGTTCTGGATCGACACACCCGTCGATGGCGCCATCGACCCCGGAGCGAGCTCGGGCCTGACCATGGGGTTCGCCCCCGATGCCGCCGGCACCCACAGCGCCTGGCTGCGCCTGTACACCAACGAGCCCGAGGTCCACAGCCACGCGGTGTTCCTGTCGGGTGAGGGGCTGGGGGGCGAGCTCAACACCGAGCCCGACCCAGTGGAGCCGCTCGACGGAGTGCCCGGCTGCAGCCAGCGCCAGCGCATCACACTCACCAACACGGGCACGGCTCCCCTGCAGATCGACGGTGTCACCCTGACCGCGGACAGTGATGAGCTGACGCTCCTGGATGAGCCCGATCTCCCCTTCGTCCTCGATCTCGGCGAACGCTGGAACCTGTGGCTGGCCTATGAGCCCATCGATCAGGGCGAAGATCGAGCCATCTTGTCCGTGCAGTCCAGCGACGCCATCGCGCCAGAGCGGCAGCTGTCCATCCTGGGGTCCTGCCCCGAGGCCACCACGGTGCAGGACAGCTTCGTGTGGCAGAGCATCGAGGGTGTGGATGTGCTCGTCGCGCTGGACCGCTCGGCGATGATGTCCTCTGACTTGGAGTACCACGTGGAGCAGCTCACCCAGGCCAGCCAGATGCTGACGGCCATGGGGGTAGACTACCAGCTGGCCTTGGCCGTGACCGACGAGGGCTGCGGCGAGGCCTCCGAGTTGTTCGTGCAGCCGAGCCACAGCGAGGACCAGGCCCGAGCCCTGCTCACGGAGATGGCCTGGAGCACCTGGGGTTGGTACCTGGAGATGGGCTTCAGCCTGCTGGAGGCCACCCTGGCCGAGACGGGGCCCGGAGGCTGCAACGAGGGTCTGGTACGTGAGGGCACCGGGCTGCACCTGGTCGGCATCTCGGACGACGCCGAGCAGAGCCGCAACAGCTGGAGCTACTACGTCGCGCTCTACGTGTCCTACCTGTCCAGCCCCGACGATCTACGCATCCACGCCGTGGGTGGCGACGACCCGGAGGGCTGCGAGATCGATGAGCATTACTCGGCCCGGGCCTACACTGGCTTCTACGAGGCCACGAAGGCTACCGGCGGCAGCTTCATCAGCATCTGCTCCGAGGACTGGGGCATCGCTCTGGCCGAGTCCATCGCCGAGAACCAGGGCGGCACCGAGCAGCTGGTGCTGGCGCTCGAGCCCGTGCCCGAGAGCATCGAGCTGTGGATTGACGGCGTCCAGCACACCGAAGGCTGGAGCTGGTCCACCAGCTCCGGCGTGCTGTTCGACGCCGACCATCGGCCCAGCGATGGCAGCGAGATCGAGGTGGACTACACCATCACCGAGAGCTGTGACTGACCATGATCCGACCCAGCGGCTGTGGTGGTGCCTCGGCCTACACCGGCGTGTACGAGGCCAGCCTGGCCACCGACGGCCTGTTCCTCTCCATCTGCGCCAGCAGTTGGTGGCCCAACCTGTTGGAGATCGGCGAGAACCTGGACAGCAGCCTCGACAGCTTCATCCTGTCCGAGCCCGCCGTGCCAGGTACCCTCGAGCTGTCCATCGATGGCGTGACCACCACCGAAGGCTGGAGCTTCGACCAGGCGTACAACACCCTGCGCTTCGACGCCGACCACATCCCTGGTGGCGGCGCGAAGATCGAGGTCGGCTACACCGTCAGCGCAGACTGCGAGTGATCGTCTCGAGCGGACTACGCCGACAGCGGCTCGATCAATTCCCACAGCCGCCCCATGGGTACAGCCCGGATGCCTTCGCCCAGGGGAAAGGCATGCTGGCCCGCGTGCACCACAGTGAGAGTGTCGAGCTGTAGGTCCTCGGCCGCCACCAACATCGACCGCGTGCGCTTCGGGCTGTCGCTGTACTCGAACTCGAAGCCCAGCCGGCGTTGGCCGCGGACCACCAGCAGGTCCAGCTCTGCCCCCCCGTGGCTGGCCCAGAAGAAACACTCTTCGGGGGTGGCACCCAGCGCAGCGATCACCTCGCCAAGGGCGAAACCCTCCCAGGATGCGCCAAGCTTGGGGTGGGCCTGTAGGTCGTGGAAGGTCGGCAGATTCAACAGCACATGCAGTAGTCCGCTGTCGTGTAGGTAGACCTTGGGGGACTTCACCTGGCGCTTGCGCAGGTTCTGCCACCACGGCGGCAGGCTGCGGATCACGTAGGTGGACACAAGAAGATCGAGGTAGCGACGCACCGTGGTGTCAGCGACGCCAAACGACCGCCCGAACTCCGACGCATTCCAGGTCTGACCGTGGTAGTGCGCCAGCATGGTCCAGAACCGGCGGATGGTATGGGAGGGTACGCGGCTTCCCAGCTGTGGCAGATCGCGCTCCAGGAAGCTGCGCACAAAGTCCCGACGCCAACGAAAAGCCAGCGCATCGGTGGGCGCCAGTGTGGCGCGGGGGAAGCCACCCCTCACCCACAAGCCTTGCCAGTCGCCCGCATCCAGTTCATCGCTCGCGAAGCCATGAAGATCGTAGAACGCCAAGCGCCCAGCCAAGGTCTCTGAGCCCTGCTGGATGAGGTGAGGCGCAGCGCTACCCAGGAGCAAGAAGCGGGTGCTGACCCGCGGCCGATCCATCAACACCCGCAAAACCTCGAAGAGACCCGGCTTGCGCTGGACCTCGTCGATGACCACCAGGCCCTCGAGGGGTCCCAGGGCCAGCGATGGCTCAGCCAAGCGCGCGAGATCCTCTGGGGACTCCAGATCGAAGTGATGACTCGGACCATTCCAGCCCTGTGCGATCTGGCGCGCCAGCGTGGTCTTGCCCACCTGGCGCGCACCAAGAATGGCTACGCCCGGGTAGTACGCCAGCAGGGCTGCGACGGCCTCTCTGTGACGAGTACGTTGGATCATGGGTCGATTATACTTGAAATCTCTGTGGCATCCGCAGATTTTTCATGCTTTGTTACCCACCGCTGCTCCGTCGCCCGAGCCGGACGCGGCTACTGCCGGGTCACCGTCTCGAGCGGAATCCCCCACACCTCCCACTCGGGCTCCACCATCAGGGGCTCACCCAGCCATGCCCCCAGCACTTCCCGGGTGGCGCCCAGTTCTCTGGGTCCCATGGCCGTGGGGTGCAGCACGACGTAGCGCAGGTTGATCTCGCCAAGGCTGGACCAGCCGCCACCCAGGGGCTCGGGGAAGTCCGGAGGATAGGGTACGTCGCGGTTGCGCACACGCTGGCGGGGGTCGTCCAGTACGCTCAACAGCTCGGCCACCAGGGGGTCCCGCATCAAGGGCTCCCGCAGGAACACGTTGACCCCGTAGGGGATGGCGCGTTCGTGCTGCACCTGCCAGATCTGGTAGCGGCGGTTCTGGTTGGTGGCGTCGGGGGGCCAGTCGAACACCCCGCCGGAGAGCGGAAGCTCGGCGTAGACCGCTGGCGCTTCGGCCGGAGTGACGGGTAGGGGCCACACCGCCCCGGACACCAGCAGGCTCTCCACCAGCACCAGGGGCATGGCCACATAGGCCGCCCAGCGAGGCAGCTGGCTGACAGCCGCGGCGGCACCCACCGCCAGCAGTGGCACCAGGAAGGCCGTGAGCCGGTAGGGGTGGTGCACCAGGCTCCAGGGCGAGAACGGCAGCCGGTACAGCACCGCCAGGGGCAAGGACATGGGGGCGTCCCCCAGCATCACCGGCGCGCCCCACCAGGCCAGGGCCGGGCCCAGGGCGAAGATGCAGAACACCAGCACACCCCAGCGATGGGGCCGCAGATCGGGGTGACGCACGAAGCCCCAGACCGCCAGCAGCAGCGCCACCCAGCCCAGGTAGTGTACGTGCAGGATGCCGGGGTTGCCCAGCGATGGTGTGTCGGGGAAGTAGTGGTCGCCGGGCCTGAAGAACAGGGAGATGTCCGTGGCCGGAAGGGTGGCCTGCTGCCAGCCCGGGGCCGAGGCGCCGTCCACCGCGCCGCCGTCGCCCAGGATGCCCGACAACACATGCCAGGCCAGGGGTGCGCAGAGCACCAGCCCCAGCCCCACGGAGGGCAGCAGGCGCCTGGCCCGCTGCATGGGCTGCGCCCCCACCACCAGGCAGAGGATGAGCAAAGCGGCAAAGGCCCCGAAGTACAGAGCCTGGGCCGCGCACAGGGCCACCGCGATGGCCGCGAACAGCCAGGCGTACCGCTTGCCTTCGAGGGCCAGGAACACATCCCCCAGCAGCACCACCGGGAAGAACAGCCCGAGGTACTCGGTGAGCCCCGAGTGTACGAGCCCCAGCAAGAATGGCGCGGACATGCCGATGGTGGCTGCCAACAAGGCCGCCCCCCGCTGCTCGAAGCGGCGCCACACCAGCCGGTACAGCAACACCCCCGCCAGCATCAGCTCCGCCAGCAGGGTGAGGTTGTAGGCCCAGGGGAAGCCCAGGGGGCGCAGGATCACAGCGATGGCGGCACCCACCGGGTCCACGAACCACAGCTCCTGCCCCGCGGGCAGGTGGGTGACCGTGGTGACCAGGGGCAGCCGCAGGGCGTTGATCTCGGCCCCCCACCACCAGATGCCCTGGTAGTGATCGGGCATGTCGGACAGGGGATGCCCCAAGATGCCCTGTCCCAGGGGCAGCGGCCACAGCACCAGCAGGGCGATGCCCAGCAGGATCAGCAGCTGTGTGCGGTGGCCTCTCATGCCCCCTACGTAGCCCAGCCAGCGCTACGGACACCACTCCGTTCCCCAGTAGTACTCGGGGCACCAGGACGCGTCGCGCTCGAGGGCGAAGGGGCCCGCGATGACCCAGTTCAGGCCGTCGGTGGAAAACGCCAGCTCCACCTCGAAGCCGTCCCAGGGGGTGTACACCAGGTCTTCGTCCGCCAGGTCCCAGGAGAAGCGCAGGTTGTTGTCCACCCGGCCCTCGCTCTGCATCCAGTGCTCCACGGCCTCGGCGCCGTCCCGGCTCACCCTGGCCTGGGCCAGCACCAGCTCATCGCGCTCGCTGCCGTCGCTCAGGCCGGGGATGTAGACCTCGGCATCCAGCGTGCGCCGGTCGGCGCGGGTGATGTCCCAGGAGTCGATGACCAGGGGCTCGGGGATGCCGTCCACCCGCAGGTCGGTTCCCCGGGACAGGGTGTAGCCCTCGTCGCCAGCCCAGAGTGGGTCCGCCGGGGCCAGGTCGGTCTCGAAGCGGTAGTTGGCGCCGTAGTTGGAGTCCCAGTGGGAGCCGCAGGCACGGCCGGCGCTATTGAACCACAGCTCCACGGCGGTGGCATCGGCGGGCACGTCCACCTCGAGGGGTAGGCTCTGGGGTCCGCTACAAGCGGCGTCGTCGCAGTCCAGCACCGAACCCGAGAAGGTCTCACCAGAAGGCTCGAAGCGGCCGTAGGCCCAGGTGTTCCAGGTGGCGCTGCCCATATAGCTGTCGCCGAAACACTCGGTCAGCCGCATGATGTCGTACTCCACCACCAGGGTACCGCCAGGCGTGATGGCGCCGTGTTGGGTCTGCACCCAGTCGCTCCCGAAGCTGACGGCGCTGAAGGGCTGCTCGTCCGCAGGCACGCAGGCCGCGCCGTCGTCCGCCACCGACCAGCCGTTGCCCCGGTCCAGCAGGTAGTTGTCGAAGTCGCCGGCGTTGCGGTTGTGGTCGAACAGGCGGTCGCCCGCCGCGGTGCGCACGAAGGGCACCAGCTCGAAGCTCGTGGTATCCAGGGCGCTGGTGCTCATGCCCTCGGTCACGGTCCACTCGTCCAGCCAGAAGCCGTAGCTGTGGTAGCCCGCGGGGCTGTCGGCCAAGGCACTGGCCTCTACCTCCCACCACTGGCCGTGCACATCCTGGAAGATGGCGGCGGGCATAGCGCCGTCGTCGATGGCCTGCTCGGACACATCGAGGGTGCCCTCCCAGACGATCCAGCGCTGGCCGTCCACATCGTTCACCTGGTAGCCGCCGGTGCCGTTGCTCAGCCGGGCCACGTCCCGCAGCACCACCGCACAGTCATGGTCCGAGCTGTCCTGAAAGGAGGCGTCGGGGCTGTAGGGGGCGGTGGTGGGGGCCGCGTCTGCCACGGTCTCCCAAGGCTCCAGAGCAGCGCCACAGGCGGAGAGAGACAGGGCGGTCAGGGCGACGAGCACGCGCATGGGGGAGCACTCCGGCGGCGTTGGCCGGCCCGTGTAGCCGGGGGTCGGGGGCGCGGCAAGGGAACGTGACTCTTTATAGAGCTACGGCCCCTGGGTCGGTCCACGCTCCACCGGCCCCGCCGGTTCTTCCTGGGGGGGAAGCTGGGGGGGGAAGTCCCGGGACAGGCCCCGCAAGCCCAGGGCTCTGGCGTGGCCCAGGGCGGCGGCGTTGCGGCCATCGTCGTTCAATAGGTTCGCGGGGAGCTGGAAGGGCTCCACATCCACGAAGCCGGCCATGGTGTAGCGGGCCGTGTCCCACACCGCGATCTGATCCCGGAAGCGGTAGATGGGGGGGCCGAAGGCCGCAGTGAAGATGCGCTCGTAGCGCTCGGCCAGGGGGAACAGGGGCCCCGGCAGGTACTCGCGGTTCACCACCAGCAGTCGCACGCCCTGTTCGTGCAAGGCCAGCACGTCTTCGGGCAAGAATGCGAAGGGGCCCACCTGCTGGCCCCGCTCGTGGGCATCCAACATGCGAAGGAAGCTGTTGTCCTGGACCCAGGCATCCCAGGCTTCGGGCCGCACCCGGGCGACCCAAGCCGCGTGGCCGTTGACCAGGGCCTTGCGGTGGACCTGCTGGTAGCTCAGGCTCTGCTGGGTGGTGACCAGGCGTGGTGCCAGGGGCAACTCGAGCATCACTTCACCGGACAGCTCCCTGATGGCCTTGTAGGCCGGTGGAGGCTCCCACCACGATGTCGCAGCCCCCACGCGTCCGCCCCGCAGGCCCAGATCCAGGGGCAGCAACAGCACCAGCCCCAGGGCCACCAGCCATGGAGAGCCGAGCTTCCAGCGTGCCACGGCCAGATCGAAGCCCCGGGCCGCCAGCACCGCCAGGGGAATCAGCACCCCCACCACGTGGCGATAGGGCCACCAGAACCGGCGCAGGGGGCCCAGCCAGCCGTAGACAAGGCCGAAGACCCCGGGGATGGCGGTGGCTTCACCGCTGGGCAGCAGGAGCTGGGGTCCCAGGGACAGGGCCCAGAACACCACGGCCAGCACCAACAGCCCCAGCAGCCGCCAGTCCCTCGGGCGCTCGCGGAGCAAGGCCCAGGCCGCTAGCCCGGCCAGCAGCACCGCCAGCAAGGGAGGCAGCACCTCGCCGCGATCGGCGGCGCCAGCCCACAGCCAGGCCGTGGCGGGCAACGACGCCTCCACCGCCAGGGGGTGGGGCCAGGCCAGCTCACCCACACCGGGGACCTGCCCCCAGTGGCCCAGGAAGGGCAGCAGCACCGGCAGTGTGAACAGGGCCGCGAGCCCCAGGAAGACCCATCCCGAGCGCCCCAGGTGAACCAGCCCAGCGGCCACGCCATCGGGGCCCCAGACCAGGCGGGCGCCCAGGAGCACCGCGCCCATGGCCACGGCCCACAGCCCGTAGACCAAGTAGACCTGGAAGCTCAGGGCCAGGGCCGCCGCCGCCAGCACGGCGCTGACCCAGCGAGGACGTTCGAGCAGGGCCAGCCAGGCCCACACAAAGCCCAGCAGCGGCCACAGGGCGGCCTGAGCGAAGCGCCCACCGGACAGCTCGTGGGCCAGATAGCCACTGGCACCCAGTACAGCAGCCCCCAGCAGCGCCCCCCAACGGCTGGCACCGCAGCGCCGACACAACCCCCAGGCCGTGGCGCCGTTGAGGGTGAGCACCCCCAGCAGCCACAGGGTCACCGATCCGGGCCAAGCAGAGCGAGGGCCCAGGGCCGCGAACAACAGGCCGTCGCCGCCGTTGCCCGCCAGGTAGGGGGCATCGCCCACCGGGAAGTAGTAGCGCGGGTTGTGCAGGATGCTGTCGCCGGCGCCCAGCTGCTGCCGCAGCCAGCCGTAGAGCCAGTGGTTGGACAGCACGTCGGGGTGACGCCAGTCCCCCACCAAGACCCCGTCGAGCTCGAGCCAGGCCGGGTAGAGCAACCACAAGGCGCACAGCGCGCCGATCCCCAGCGCCATCAGCGGGCTGGTCAGGGAGCGGAAGCGGCTGTTCGAGGCGTTCTTCATGACGGCTGACCAGTCTATGACACGGCCCGTGCAACAATGCCCCCCAGCCGACGTAGCCGTCCGCGGAGGTAAAGAAACATGTCGTCAGCCCGTGAACTGTTCTGGACCCACAGCGCCTACGCCGTCATCGGCCACAACGCTCAGCGTCCCTTCCCCAAGCTCACCTATCGAGGCCTCAAGGCCAGCGGCAAGAAGGCCTTCGCCGTGGATCCCAGCGGCGGTGAGGTCGAAGGCGACGCCACCTTCGCCAGCCTCGACGCCCTACCCCAGGCCGTGGACGCCGCGGTGCTCGAGCTCCCCAAAGAAGAGGTCCTGCCCTGGCTGGACAAGCTGGCCGCCGCCGGCATCACCCGGGCCTGGCTGCACATGAAGACCGACAGCCCCGAGGCCATCGCCAAGGCCGAAGAGCACGGCATGGAGCTGCAGTACGGCACCTGCGCGGTGATGTACGTCACCCCCGGCCCGTCGTTCCACAGCATTCACAAGGTCATCATGAAGCTGACCGGTGGGTTCTAGGCCCTAGCGCTCCACGGCGTAGCCGCTGGACTCCCACTCGGAGAAGCCCCCGAGCACCTGGGTGACATCGGAGAACCCAGCGTCCACCAGAATCTGGGAGGCCACCCGGGACCGGTTGCTGGTGCGGCAGCTGACGTACACCGGCTGGTCACGGTAGCCGTCCAGCTCGGTCAGCGAGCCCGCGAGCACACCCACGTCGATGTTGAGGGCGCCGGGCATGTGGCCCGCGGTGAACTCCCGCGCCGTGCGCACGTCCAGAACGAGCAGCTCAGCGCCTTCTCGAAGCAGCTTCAGGTCGTGGACGTCGACGGTGGCGAAGCTGGCCTGGACCTGGGCGACGCTCCCCACCGCAGCGGTGGTCGGGTTCTCGGCACAAGCGAAGGTTGGGGCGAGCAGGAGTAGAGCGGTGAGGACGCGGAGCATGGTGCCTCCAGGGAGTGGGGTGGGGTTCCACCAACGCAATGGCCACACACCATAAAGCGGGCAAGCCGGGAGCGCCGTGGCCGTGAGCTGTCCCCCCCACCCACAACTCGGACGTAACGGTTCCCAGCTGCGGTACCCTGACACCATGCGCAGCCCCTTCCCCCTCATCCTGCTGGCCGCAGCCTGCCGTCCCGGTCCAGACAGCGCCGACAGCAGCCACGACAGCCCCCTCGACACCGGCGTTCCCCTACCCTTCCTCGAGGCGCTGGAGCTCGACGGTCACCCGCGGACCATCGTGGGGGCCGAGGACCAGGAGACCCTGCTGGCACGGGTGGCGGGCGACGGGCAAGACGCGCTGTCCATGGAACACGCCGCCCTGTGGGCGGCCATTCAAGCCGACTGCGACGCCGCGCTGCCCAGCGTCGAGCTGGACCCCATCGATCTGGGAGGCGTGTGGACCGCCGCAGGCCAGGCCCGCAACTGCGCGTTCGTGGCCTGGCTCGAGCAGGACGCCGAGCGAGGGGCCAAGGCCGCGACGATCCTGGAGGGGCTCGCCTGGGACGCCCACGACATCGACGATGTGACCAGAGAGATCCACCTCTCCACAGCCCTGGCCGCGGGGGCTCAGGCCTGGGACCTGCTGGCTGGCAGCGGACTGGAGCTGGAGCTGGACGCCGCCGAGCAAGCCGTGCTGGCCCAGGCCACCAGCCTGTGGGAGGCCTATGTCGAAGACTGGCCGATGCTCTACCAAGCCTGGCAGAACAACCACAACGTCAAGACCGCCACCGCCCTGGGCCTGGCCGCCCTCGCCCTGGACGCCGAACCCCATCAGCGCCTGGCCTGGCTGGGCTACGCCCAGACCGAGCTGCAGCACATCCAGCTGGGGGTCCAGGCCACCGAGTCAGGCGCCGGCTACGGCGAGGGTCCCGGCTACCACGCCTACGCCGCGCTCACCTCCCAGCCCTTCACGCTGGCCTACCACCGAAGCTTCCCCGAGGGAGCCTACCGCTGGCCGGTCACCTGCTCCACCCGCCCCGACGGAAGCTGCGATGACGGCGACAGCGAGGACGTGGGGGATCTCCAGCTCGACCAGCGCCTGCTCGAGCAGCTGCGCTGGAACGTGAAGCTGCGGATGCCCGACGGCGCCCGCCCTCCCTTCGACGACAGCCGCCGCATCGGGTTCCCCAGCGGCATGATGGCCGCTCTGGACCCCTCCCTGGCCTGGGACTGGCTGCAGACCGACGGCAGCTACCACAGCTGGTCGGGGGACGTGAGCGTCGAGACCCTGGTCCTGCTGGACGACGAAGGCGATCCACCCACCCACGACCCCTGCTGGCGTTCTCCGGAGACCGGGGTGGCCGTGCTGGCCAGCGGCCACGACACCGACGCAACCTGGGCCATGCTGCTGGCAGAGCCCGTGGGGCCCATGACCTCCTGGGGCCACGAGCATGCCGACGCGGGCACCATCCAGCTGTACGCCAAGGGCTCCTACCTGGTTTTGGACCCTGGCTACGCCGGCTGGACCCTGCGGGAGGAGACCGACGACTACGAGCACCACGCGGGCATCCTGCTGGACGGTAGTGGTCCGCCCTCGGGGGTCTCCGGGGATCTCGAGGTCACCTGGGACGAAGCAGCCACGGGCTGCGAGGCCGCAGTGGAGCTGGGCTGGGAAGGCGCGACGTGGCGACGGGGCATCGCCCTCGAACAGGACGCCTTGGTGGTGCGCGACGCCCTGGCGCTCTCCGGCGTTCAGACCCTGCAATGGCGCCTGCCCACCATGAGCGGCCAGGGACGCGGTGAGCTCGAGCTGAGGGACTGGGGCGCGATGCTGCACCAGGACGCCACGAGCCTAGCGGTGGTGGTGCAGAGCGACGCCGCCATCACGCTGGCATCGGAGCTGGGCCCCGACGCCGCCACCTACGGCTCATTGGTAGAGCACCAGGTGTTGACGGTCACCACCAGCGCAGTGGAAGAAGCCTGGTTCTTCGCCGTGCTGCTGCCCCTCGAGGCCGGCGCGGATCCCGATGTGAGCGGAGACGCCGAGGGTATCGAGATCGACGGCGTGCGCTGGACCCGCTGACTGCTATCATGGGTGCCCATCCCGGAGCCCCCATGCCCACGCGCCCCTCTCTCATCGTCCTGCTGGTCCTGACCGCCTGCGAGCCGCCCCTGGGCGAGACCGCCGACACCGGCCCTCGACTCGTCCCCTGGAATCCGGGCCTGCCCTCCCTGGTGGACGATGTGGGCCTCGTGCGGGGCTACACCCCCCTGCGCAGCATCGTGCACCTTCACTCCCCCTGGTCCCACGACGCCTGCGACGGCCACGGCTACGAAGACGGTGTGCTGGACGAGGAATGCCTGGCCGAGCTGCGGGACGGCCTGTGTCGCCTGAGCATCGACGCCGCCTTCCTCACCGATCACCCCAGCGCCGCTGCCCTTCAGCCCTTCGAAGACACCCTGCTGATGCGGGACGACGACGAAGCCGTGCAGCTGGGTGGCGCGGTGGTGGCCAACCGCATCCACTGCGAGGGTGGCCATGAGGTGCTCTGGCTGCCGGGCTTCGAAGACGAGCTGATGCCTGTAGGGGTCCAGGGCACGCCGGTGCCCTACGGCGAAGAGCTCGAGGACCTGTACAACCAGAGCGATCTCGAGGCCTTCGAGGCCATGGCCAGCGTCGGTGGCATCGTGCTGCAAGCCCACCCCGAAGAGCGCAGCCTCGAAGAGCTCGAGCGCCGGCAGGACGATGGCCTGCAGGGGGTGGAGCTGTTCAACCTGCACGCCATGCTCAGCCCCGAGACCCGGGAGGACATCTACGGTCTGGACGCCTTCGGCTGGGTCGAGGACATCGGTCCCTTCACCGACGAGGACTCCACCGCCGAGCCCGACCTGCTCTTCCTGGCCTTCTACCAGGAGCAAGGCCCCAACCTCGAGCGCTGGGATCACCTCTCCGCCCGGGCCCCCACCATCGGCATCGCCGCCACCGACGCCCACCGCAACGTCATGCCCATCACCCTGTCCGACGGCGAGCGGCCCGACGGCTTCCGCCGCAACATGCGCTGGTTCTCGAACCACCTGCTGGCCGCCTCCACCGACGTCACCGGCGCCGACGAGGCCCTGGCCGCCGGCCGGCTCTACGCCGCCTTCGAGGCCCTGGGTACCCCCGCGGAGTTGGGCTTCTGGTACACCGACACCGACGGCCTCGACCACGAGATCGGAGCCACCGCGGCGCCAGGCGGCACCCTCGCCCTCATCCTGCCCATTCTATCGACGGGCTCCCCCCAAGACGGCTCGGGCCAGCCCGAGATCACCGGCGCTATCTACAAGGACGGCGAGCTGTGGCAGGAAGGCGCAGGCAGCTGGGACATCAGCGAGCCCGGCGTCTACCGCGCCCGCATCGACATCCTGCCCACCCACCTGACAGGCTTCCTGGGCGCCGATCCGGAGCCATACATGCACGGCTACCCATGGGTGTATACGAACCCGATCAGGGTCGAGTAGCCGTACCTTCACCGCACTACTCTTTAGTCACCAAGACCCTCTCATTTCCAGCACTGTCCTTGAACAGCATGCGGCCTCGCATGAGCAAAAACACCAAAAGGAGGTCGGGGAAGGAGAACTGAGTTGTCCCAGGCTCCGATGGCGGATACTCACCGCGCGGCTCAACGGTCACCTCGGCGACCTCCCCAGTATCGGTAGTCGTGGTAGTCTCTTTGATGGAGATTTCGGGCACAGATGCCTCCTTGTGCGTGCTTGCCAGTATGTGTTCTTGGTGGTGTTCTTCCAGAGTCTCCGTTTCCTAGGCCCCCAAGCTGCTACAACAGCTTGGGGGCCTTCTGCTACACAGTCTCTGGCATCTCGCAGAACGAACATCGTGCGTCTCCGTTTGCCCTCTACTTGGTACCGGCCTGAATGCTGGCGCCGATCCACTTCTTGGCGGCGATGAGCATCACGGTGCTGGTCATGGCGATGGATGCGTAGATGAACCACATCATCTCGGTGTTCATCTCGCCCTCGGCCGGGCAGTAGCGGTCCATCATCCAGCCGGTCAGCAGCA
>Ga0307987_1000094_pt1 | contig 51827 bp, 24 predicted proteins | sample EllFjometagen181_FD_203157 | JGI IMG/M metagenome (GOLD analysis project Ga0307987, IMG submission 203157) | Marine microbial communities from Ellis Fjord, Antarctic Ocean - #181 | ecosystem: Environmental > Aquatic > Marine > Unclassified | place: Southern Ocean | collected 2014-10-08 | reverse complement strand
CGCCTCGCCCGCAGGAAGTTTCGAATCATCGCCGAGCAAAACGCACTGGTCTCCCTCGCTTCGGTGACGGCCGGTGAAGGAGGGAGCTCATGAAGCCCTTCCGTGAGTTCTTCGCCCGCTTCCTCCGCGAGACCGCGCCTTCCGAGCGCACGGTCGAGCGGGTGAAGGGTCGCATCGGTCGGGAAGCCACCGACGTCCAGGTCAGCCAGTCGGTGCTGCGGCACCTCCCCGGTGTCGCGCCGGGAGCCGAAGCTCGCGTGCGCGCCCGGATGGCGGCGCCCGCACCCAGCGGCTCCAGGCGCCCCTGGGTCTACGGTGGCGTGACCTTGGCCACTGCCGCTGCGGGGCTCACCGTGGTGGTCGCCATGCCCGATCCCGGGCTCGCGCCGGTGCAGGCCCAGCTGGCCTCCGACACCGAGCGGGTCGAGCTGAACCCCAGCCCCGAGGTCGCGCTGGCGTACCAGGGCGCCGGTAGCCTCGAAGGCACCCGTCAGGCCCCCCGCATCGTGTGGGAGTCCGGCACGGTTCACGTCGATGTCCAGCCCGAGCAGGGCATCCAGCTGGTGGTGGCCACCCCCGAGGCCGTGGTCCAAGTGGTCGGTACCGCCTTCGCCGTCACCCGTGACGCCCTGGGCACCCAGGTGCAGGTCGACCACGGCCGGGTCCGCGTCAGCTGCCTCGACGGCGCTGGCTCCATGCTGGGTGCCGGCGAGCACACCACCTGCCTGCCCACCACCGCTGCGGCCATGCTGACCCGCGCCAACGTTTTACAGGATCAGGGCGCGTCCCCCGAGCAGCTGCTCGCCACCGCCGCGCTGGCCCTCGAGCGGCACCCCGAACCCAGCCTGGTGCGCAACGAGCTGCAGACCCTGCAGATCCAGGCCCTGGCCCGGCTCGGCCGAGCGTCCGAGGCCTACGGCCTCTCCCAGGCCTACCTCGCCGCTGGCCACGAGCTGCGCCGCGACGGCATGCTCGTCCTGACCGCTCGCCTCGCCCACGAGACCGGTGGCTGCGATGCGGCTGCCCCCTGGTTCGTGCAGCTGGCTGCCGAGCAGCCCTCGGTGCCCACCCTGGTCAAGCTGGCCGACTGCCAGGCCCTGGTGGACCCGGCCGCTGCACGTCATGCCCTCGAGCAGGCCCAAGACCTCGAGCCCGATGTCCGCTGGGCTGCGGCCATCGAGCAGAGGCTGGGGACGCTGTAGGGAGGGGTCGGACCCCTCCCGCTACGAGCGGCTAGTCCTTGCCCATCAGCGGCGCGTCGCCGTCGGTGGTGGAGCGCGAGGCCGGGATGGGCTTGTCGTAGCTGCTGTCGCCGAAGCTGTCGCTGCCGCCGTAGCCGCCTTCGGATCCGCCGGCGCCGCTGTACTCGCTGCCGTCGGCGCGACCCTTGCGCTGGACCATGTTGTCGAAGATGTAGGCGGTGGCGATGGAGGTGACGGGCACCGTGATCAGCAGGCCCACGAAGCAGCAGAGCAGCCCGACGAGGTTGATGAAGAAGGTGACGATGGCCCAGAGGAACAGGTCGCCCTTTTCGCCGCTGGTGAGCCGCCAGGATTCCTTGAGAGACTCGATGGGGCCGAGTTCCTGGTCGACGATCAGGAACTTGTACATCCACAGGCCGAGGCTCATGATGATGAGCGGGATGAACAGCAGGAACCAGGTGACCAGGGCGCCGCCCAGGTAGGCCGCGGCCAGCAGCAGGGCCGCCAGCACGCCGGTGAGGTACACATTGCCGACGCTGAACAGATCGCCCACGCCGGGCTCTTCGTCGCGAGCGGCCTTGAGGTAGACCTTGATCATGCCCAGGCCAAACCAGGTCTGGACCAGGAAGTTGATGATCCCGAAGAAGGTCTGCACCAGGATGACCAGCACCAGGATGATGACTTCGTCGAAGCCGACTTCGGTGAGCAGCCTGGGGATCTGCTGGGCGCTGGCCTTCCCGTTCCTGCTGGCGCTGGTGCTGGGTGTCCTGACCCGCGGGGGGCCGTCCTGGCTGCCCTGGCTGGCATCGCTTCTGCTGCTGCCTCCCGGCTTTCTGGCGGGCGCCACCCTGCCCGCCATCGCCGCCCGGCTCGAGGACCGCCGCGATCTGGGCCTGCTGTACGCGGTGAACACCGCTGGGGCGGTGGTGGGCGTCCTGGTGGGCCCTCTGCTGCTGTTCCCGGCGCTGGGGCTCCGGGGCGCTGAGATCACCGCGGCGGGGCTGTCCGGGGTGGTGGGCGTGGTCGCCCTGCTGCTGGCGCGTTCCATGGGCGCGGTCCCGGCGCCCGCGGACATCCAGCCTCCCCAGGACGTGAAGGCTGTGGGGGCCGATGGCCTCGTGAGCTCCAGGGCTGCGCTGTTGGCGGTGGGCATCGCCGGCTTCGTGGCCATGGCCCTCGAGGTGGTCTGGACACGTCTGGCGGCCCTGCTGGTGGGCAGCAGCGTGCATGCCATGGCCGCGGTGCTGGCCGTGTTCCTGGCCGCCGTCGCCCTGGGCGCTTGGTTGGGGCGTCGCTGGTCCGGCGCCGCCGCCACCCGGGGTGGGCTGGTGCTCCTGGGCTTGCTGGCCCTGGCGGGCACCTGGACCTACGCGGCGCTGCCCCACGGCGTGGCCGCAGCCTGGAGCCTGCTGGGCGAAGGGTCGCTGCTTCCCGGTGGGGTGGTGCTGCTGTTCCTGGCCATGGCGGGCGCTCCGGCCGCCAGCGGTGCGGTGTTCAGCGGCGCCTTGGTGCTGGCGGGCGGGAGCGCCTCGGGTGCTGCCGGTCGTGTCTTGGCCGCCAACACCGTGGGTGGTGTGCTGGGCTCGGGCCTGGCGGGGCTCGTGTTGCTGCCATGGCTCGGCATCCAAGGTGTGGTGGGCGCCACAGCACTGCTCGCCGTGGTGGCGGGCCTGACCCTGCCCCTGGGAGGCCCGCCGCTGCGGCAAGCGTGGCGCCTGCGGCTGGCCCTCGCGCTGGGTGCGTTCGCAGCCGTGCTGTTGTCTCCACGCTGGGACGCGCCCATGTACGCGGTGGGGCTGTACCACCGTGTGTCCGAGTTCGTGGACCTGTCCCCGCGGGCGGTGGATGCCTACGCTCACGAGGGCTGGCAGCTGCGCTTCTACGCCGACGGTCACAGCGCCACTGTGGCGGTGGGGGAGAGCGATGCCACGGGCAATCTCTGGCTGTCCATCAACGGTAAGGTCGATGCCAGCACCGGCATGGACATGGCCACGCAGCAGATCAGCGGCTGGCTGCCGGTGCAGATCGCGGCGGCGGCCAGCGGTCGACCCGTGGAGCACGTCGTGGTGGTGGGCCTGGCCAGCGGGGTCACCGCGTCGGAGGCCCTCGAGGCCGGCGCCCAGGCCTTGACAGTCATCGAGCTCGAGCCCGAGGTGGTGCGCGCGGCGCGGTATTTCGAGGATGTCAACCGAGGCCTGCTGGACGATCCCCGGGCCACCGTGGTCCAGGCCGACGCCCGCGCCTGGTTGGCCCGTAGCGGTCCCCGCTACCCCGTGATCATCTCCGAGCCCTCCAACCCCTGGATCACCGGCGTGAGCAACCTGTTCACTCAGGAGTACTGGCTGCTGGCTCAGGCGCGTCTCCAGCCCGATGGGGTGTTCTGCCAGTGGATGCAGCTTTACTCCCTGCCTCCCGAGGCACTGCGCTCCCTGGTGGCCACGTTCATCGAGGTCTTCCCCCAGGCCTGGTTGTTCGAGACCATCCCCGGCGCGGACTCGCTGCTGGTGGCGGCGCCGTCCCTGCCCGAGGGCTTGGACATCGAACCACTGCTGGGGCCCGAGCAGCTCCGCGCCTTCGCCGCGGGCGCACCGTTGAACACCGACGATCGCCCCTGGGTGGAGCTCGAAGCGCCCCGCTGGCTGCACCGGCCCACCGCGGCAATGAATCGAGAGCTGCTGCTCGAGGCCGCCCGGGCGGACTAAGGCCGGGTCCGCCCCGCCAGCGCCAACCCCAGGCTCCGCACGCTGGCGGCGAAGCCGCGGACGCCCTGCACGCCGCTGTGCATGGAGTCACCGTGGATGCGTACGGGCATGAACACGGGGATCTCCCGTACCGTCAGGCCGTGGCGCAGGGCGAAGACGCGGACGTTGGCGTCGGCGGCGCCGCCGGGCAGGGGGAAGCTGCGGGCGAACAGCTCGAGGCTGCGGCGCTCGAGGGCCCAGAAGCCGCTCATCACGTCCTGCAGGGGTTCGCCGGTGGTGGCACGCACGGCCCCGGCCAGCAGGGCGTTGCCCAGGCGGCGGGGCAGGGTGCCGGGGCTTCCCGTGCCATGTCGACTGCCGGTGACCAGGTCGGCGTGGTCCAGGGCCGCCAGCAACTGGGGCGCTGCGTCGGGGGGGTGCTGCCCGTCGGCGTCCATCTGGATCACCCGACTCACACCCTGGGCCAGGCAGTGTCGGTAGCCCGCCACGATGGTGGCGGTGTAGCCCCGGCCAGGCTGGCTCACGACATCGGCCCCCAGGCTGCGGGCCAGCTCGGGCGTGGAGTCGGTGCAGCCGTTCTCCACGACGACGATGGGGGCGTCGGGCAGGGCGCGAGCGATGCCCGCCAGGGTTCGAGGGAGCTGCTCGGCCTCGTTGAAGGCCGGGATGAGCACGGCGAGCGACATGCCTGGAGCATAGTCCACGCGGGCCTCGAAGGCATCGCCTCGGGGAAGCGGCCCTCTCCCCTGCGCACTGGGGTGGACCCGCGTCGAGCGGGTTGACAGCGGCGGCGCGTGATACCATGATGACTCGGAAGCACCGGGCTGGTCCCGGCGCACCCCCCTACCGGAGAACACCATGAATTGGCGTCCCTCGCCGCGTCCCCGGCCGCTCCCCAAGCGCCCCCGCTAAACCCGCGACCAACCCCCTGATTTCCGTCGCCCGCCCCCAACTGGGGTGCGGGCTTCCGTGCATTTGTCGGTGAGCATCGGCCTGCGGTCTCGGCTGGCCAGCCGGTGGAGGGTGGTGCTACGATCCATCCGTCCCTTGCACTCGGAGTCCCGCGTGCGCGTCTTCGGCATCGCCGGTCTGCTGTTGCTGGTCCTGATGGGTTGCCCGCTCGAGCCTCGGGTGGTCGACCTGCGGCCCGACACCGGCCAGGCGCCCGGTCCCGATGACAGCCGCTCCTGGCCCGCGGTCAGGGTGAGCACGTCGGGGGTGGACTTCGGCGCTGTGGCTGTGGGGGAGCACCACGAGAAGACCCTCGAGATCATGAACGTCGGTGACTCGACCCTGAGCATCGAAGAGGTGGGGCTTGTCGAGAGCGACGTGCCATTTTCCTTCGAGCAGCTCGAGCTCGCCTGGATCGAGCCCGAACAGAGCGCCACGCTGGTGATGGCCTTCGAGCCCATCTCCCACGGCCCCACCAATGGCACCCTGAGCATCGGCAGCGACGACCCCTCGCAGCCCATCGTCACCGTCGACCTCAACGGTGTCGGCATGGTGCCGGAGCTGCGGGTGGAGCCGGCCGAGGTGGCCCTGGGGCCCACCTGGATCGGCTGCAGCGTCGGTGAGCGCCTTGTGCTGGTCAATGCCGGCAACGAGGGGCTGCTCATCTCCGCCGTGGGCTTCGAGACCGCTGGCGATGAGATCCAGCTCACCCTGGCCGAGACCACCAACGGGCCGCTGCCCTGGTCCCTGGGGGCCGAGTCCACCCTGGAGTTGGGCACAGTGGGTCACGTCCCTCAGGACGAACGGCGGGATCTCGCCTACCTCACCGTGGTCTCCAGCGATGATCGGGTCGAGGATCTGCGGGTCGATGTCACGGCCGAGGCTTCGGCCTGGGACACCGGCGTGGACAGCTACACGGTGCCTTTGGGGGTGGTGGATGTCGTGGTGGCACTGGACCGCAGCACCTCCATGGACGTGTACATGGGCGACCTGCTGGCCGGTCTCCCGGCCCTGGTGTCGGGCCTGGCCGATCGGGGGCTGGACCTCCAGCTCGTGGTGGTGGTGGACGACGACGGCTGCGTCAACGGTGAGCTCCCATGGATCGACGGCGAGTCGTCCACCAGCCAGGTGCGGGATGCACTGGCCGCCATGGCCACCCACCACGGCGGCGGATCGCTGATGGAGCGCGCCTATCTGCAGTTGCAGGCCGCCCTGAGCGCGGGCAACCTGGGGGCAGCGGGGTGTAACGAGGGCCTGCTACGAGAACGCGCGGCCCTGCACCTGGTGGGCATCTCAGACGAACTCGAGCAGTCCTCCGACGACTGGGGCGACCACGTCACCGCCCTGCAGGCCCTCCGTGTCGATCCCGCCATGGTGGTGTTTCACGCCATCGCCGGCAACGACAGCGGCTGCGGAGAGCAGGCCTTCGATGGCTTCGACGACGCCGTGGACCTCACCGGCGGAAGCCTGGTGTCCCTGTGCTCCGACGATCTCGCCGGCGATCTCGATCTCATGGCCAACGCCATGGCTGGCGTGGCGGGCGAACCCGTCACTGAGGGCCCCTATGTTCTCAACGAACAGCCCGTGGCTTTGTCCATCGAGCTGCGGGTGGACGACGCCAGGGTCTTCGACGGGTGGAGCTATGACACCGACGCCAACAGCGTGAGCTTCGACGCGGTGGCGGCGCCGAGTCCCGGCGCGGTGGTCGAGGTCAGCTACGCCGTGCGCCCCGATGACTGCTCTGCCCCCTGAAGGTCGAGTACATCGGATGGAGTTTTCTGGATTGCCCCTGTAAGCTGGCGACCTCTGCGCCGTTCGAGGGGCACATCACGGAGGTCATCATGCGCTATCTTCTCGCTCTTCTCGCCTGCACCGGGCTCGAGGGTCTCGACGACTCCAACACGGCGGCTCAGGCCGCCGATGGTACCAAGGCCGTCCAGGTCGATACCGTCGTTCAGGGGCCCGCCCACATCATGCGCATGGCTTCGCCTGCGCCCAGCGCTTCGGCGCCCTACTTCGTGCCCGCGCCGGTGGACGTGGTGGTACCGGAGGGAGAGGTGATCACCCGTAGCTGCTACGGCGGCCGCGAAGGGGGTGGTCGCACCCGTTCCTCCAGCTCTTCCCGGGGCTACGGTGGCGGCGCCACCTCCAGCGGCTCCGCCTCTGGACCCATGCCGACCATGCCTTCGGCGGCCCCCCAGGTCTCGCCCACCCCCAAGCGCTCCGAGGCCCGCAAGGCCGGGGACTCCACCCAATCCTCGGTGCTTCTGCAGCTCATTGGTACCAGGGGTGAGTCGGCCAGTGACGGCGCGGTCGCGGGCCTTCTCTCCGACGGGAGCGGTGCCGGGCAAAGCCTCGACGAGGCGCTGGCCCAGGTGAGCGGGGCAGAGGCCGAGGCTCCTCCGGCGCCCGAGCCCACCATGGACGCCTCGACCATGTCTGCGGGTGACGGCGCAGCGGCCGTGGCGGACGACGCCGACCGCGAAGCCGATGCCGGTGAGATGGCCTTCCAGCAGGCGGCCAAGCCTGCGGGCCCGGTGCTGGACTGGGGCGGCACCCTGTTCCTGTCCAACGACGACTCCATGAGCCTGGCATCGGCCCAGCGTCTGCTGTGGGCGGTCAAGAACGGCGCCCATGTCAGCCCGTCCGACGTGCGCCCCCACGAATTGCTCAACTACTTCTCCTTCGACACCGTGCCGGTGCCCGACGGTCAGGTCTTCTCCATCCACGCTTCGGGTGAGCAGACCGGCGACGACAGCATGACCATGGCCCTGGCCGTGCGCGGCGCCAACCCCCCGCGCCAGCCCCTGGACCTCACCGTGCTGGTGGACCGCTCGGGCTCCATGAGCGCCGAAGGCCGCATGGCCTACCTCAAGCGTGGCCTGACCACGATGAACGGCAGCCTGCAGCGTGGGGACCGGGTCAGCCTGGTGCTCTTCGACTCCAGCGTCTGCACGCCCCTCGAGAACTACGTCGTGGGTCGCGATGATCCCAACCTGCTCACCCAGGCAGTCTCCGACATGCAGCCCCGGGGCAGCACCAACCTCGATGCTGGCCTCAAGGAGGCCTACCGCATCGCCACCGCCCACGTGGACAGCGACCCCCAGCAGCGCAACCGCCGGGTCATGGTGGTCACCGACGCCTTCCTCAACACCGGCGACGTCAACACCAACACCGTCTCCGAGATCGGCAAGGCCTACGAAGAGCACGGCGTGCGCATGACCGGCGTGGGTGTGGGTCGTGAGTTCAACGACACCATGCTCGACAAGCTCACCGAGAAGGGCAAGGGCGCCTACGTCTACCTGGGCAGCGAAGCCGTGGTGGACCGTGTCTTCGGCCTGGGCTTCGAGAGCCTGACCCGCACCATCGCCCATGACGTGCGCTTCGCCCTGTCCCTGCCCGACAGCCTGGCGGTGGAGAAATTCTACGGCGAAGAAGCGAGCACCAACCCCGACGACATCCAGCCCATCAACTACTACGCGGGCACCACCCAGCTCTTCCTGCAGGACCTGGCGGCCCGGGACCCCAAGAAGGGCGACAAGGTCACCATGACCATCAGCTGGAGCGACGCCGTCAGCGGCCAGGCCCAGGAGCAGACCTTCAACACCACCGTCGGGCGTCTGCTGGCTGCCGACCGCCACAACGTGGACAAGGCCCAGGCGCTGATGGGCTGGACCGACATGCTCATGACCGATGCCCTGGGTGGCAGCGGCTGCTCCGAGGGCATCGCGGCCTACACCGCCGAGGCCAGCCAGGTGGGTGACGACGCCGAGATCGCCTACATCAACGGCCTGGTCAACAAGCGCTGCGGGGTGGAGATCCCCACCAGCCCCGTCGAGGTCCTCACCAACGTCAAGTACAAGGTCAGGCTCGACACCGACCTGCCCATCGCTGAGGTGATGCTCGAGTGCGAAGGCAAGCGCATCGCCCATGCCCTGGGCGCTGGGGTCAACATCGCCAGCTTCACCGTGCCTCCGGGTTCCTGCCTGCTGTCCCTGCAGGGCAATGTGCCCATGCAGACCACGGTGGAGGTCCCCAGCACCGGCGGCGACGTGCGCTGCGTGGTGCGCGGCGGGCGCATGAACTGTAGCTGATCGCAGGTCTTCGCCGAGTGAACGCGGGCCCCTTCGGGGGCCCGAAGTCGTCGACGGGATCTGAACAGCGTTCCAGAGGTACCCCGCGCGCACTATGTCCTGGTGAACGCAACGATTCAGAAGCTATGTCGGGGTGAACGCAAATTTCAGGACGTTTTCGCTGGCCACAGCGGTCCGAAGCGTCTGATCTCGGGAGTTTTCCGTCTGTCGGGAGCCCGAATGGCTCACTGGGGGCTCCCTCTTTTGCGTTCGGGGGCACATAGCCGGGGTTTCCTTGCGTTCGAGGGTACATAGTGTGCGGATGTGGGCTGCTGGTGGAGGGGCCTGCCTGTCGCCGAGCTTAGCGGTAGTGCCGCTTCAGCTCGTTGGCCCAGCTGCGGCCCAGGGTGTCGCCGTGGGTCGCCAGCCAAGCCGAGAGGCGGGTGGTGCCGGTGGGTTTGTCTTCGGAGACCAGCAGGTCGGCCATCAGGCCGTCGATCTCCTGACGGGTGAGCACCACGTCGCCCACGATGGGGCCCAGCAGCTTCGACGCCAGCAGCACCAGCGCTGGGGGCATGTGTACGAGGCGTGCCGGGCGGTCCACCGCCTTGGCCAGCAGGCGCACCAATTCGTCGTAGGCGTAGGCTTCGGGGCCCACGGCATCGATGGTGACGTCCTCGCCCAGGGCGCCCTGGTCCACCGCCAGGCGGGCGAAGTCGTCCACGTGGATGGGCTGCACCCGATAACGACCATCCCCCGGGACGCCGAAGACTGGCAGGCGCCGCAGCAGCCAGGCGATGTTGTTGAGCAGTACGTCCCGGCCGCCGAAGAACACTGCGGGGCGCAGGATGGCGTAGGACATGCCGCTGTCGTGCACCGCCTGCTCCACCCGGGCCTTGCCGGAGAAGTAGGGCAGGGGAGAGTCAGCGCTGGGCTGGGTGATGCTGGTGTGCACGATGCGCTTCACGCCGGCCCGGGCGGCGGCATCCACGATCACGCGGCTTCGCTGCACCGCCAGGGGGTGGTGGGTGCCGCCGTGGGAGAAACGAATCCACCAGGTGTTGTAGAGCACGTCCACCCCTTCGAGGGAACGGGCGATGGCGTCGGGGTTCTCCCAGTCCAGCAGCGTCGGCTGTACCCGTCCCTCGAAGGGGTCGGGGCGCTCGGGGTGGGCGGTCAGGGAGCGGACCGCGTGGCCCTGCTCCAGCAGCAGGGAGGCGATGGCGCGGCCGGAGTAGCCAGCGGCGCCGGTGACGGCGTGGATGGATTCGGTGGTCATGAATACATTCCTTTCGTTCAGAACGAAGTGAAACATTTCGGGCGAAAATGGGTGAGGGAGGCCCCTCGGCCGCCCCGCTGGGGTGGGTGGGGTGGACTAGATCTGGGGGCCAGCAGCCAGGAAGGCCAGCAGGGCGCGGCTGGCGGTGGGGTTGGCCAGGAAGCGCTCGAGCACCTGCTCGCCGGTGCCCAGCAGCTTGGCCATCTGCGCCAGGCGCTGCTGGACCTCGGGGGCGGTGTCGGCGCCCAGGCCGTCGATGGCCTCTCGCACGGTGCTCACGGCGGGGTCGAACTCGCGGCGCTTGCGCTCCCGGGCGATGGCGAAGAACATGGCCCAGACATCGGGCTCGGTGACGTAGAAGTCCCGTCGATCACCGGCGATAGGGGCCTTACGGATGACGCCCCAGTCCCGCAACTTCTGCAGGGACATGCTGGCGTTGCCCCGGCTGATCTCCAGGATGCTGGCGATGTCGTCGAGGCTCGTGGGTTCGTGGGACAGCATCAGCAGCGCGTGGATGCGGGCCATGCTGCGGTTGATGCCCCAGGTGACGCCCATGGCGCCCCATGACTCGATGAACTGCTGGCGTGCTTCGGAATCCATCGCGACCTCGTGTTCACTTACAAATGAAACATTGCCCACATAGGGTCGGGTGTCAAGCGTCCGCAATGTCTTTCGACAGCCATCGGCATCGGCATCGGCCTTGGGTACGGTCATCGTCTCGGCCACGGGCCGAGTCGTTGTCCTCCGCCCAGTTTTTCGGGGGGAAGACAGATTCTTCCCCCCCTGTCCGGACGGGAGGCCGCCCCGGCGGGACACCGCCCCTCCCTCCTCCTTTGTTCGCCGCTTGATGAGCGGCGCAGGGCTGCTCCCACAGCCCTGATGGTGGGAGAGTTCTCCCGCTGACTGGACGTCCTGGTGGCCGAGACGATGACCGAGGCCTCGGCATCTACGAGACCGATGCTCATCATCACGACGATGGCGACCCGGAGGCCCACGACACCGGCCTCGACGACGACAAAGCCGAGGGCCGAAGCTGCACCGTTCACCCCGGCCCCGCTGCGCCGTTCACCCCGGCCCCACGGCCCTGCTCCCCTCGCTGCTAGCGCTGGTGGGCGTGGCGCTTATACGCAGGCTCCCGCCGGGTCCCGCTCGCTGATTACGGCAGCCCGCTGTCCACGAAGCCTGTCTCGGAGCAGGACGCGTCGGCGCCGTCGCAGTTCTGGTCGACGCCGTCGTCGCAGATCTCGGGGGCGTCGGGGTAGACGGACGAGTCGCGAGGGTTGCAGTCGCCGCAGAAGCCGGTCACACCGTCTTGGTCGTCGTCTCGGTCCTCGTCGGGCAGCATCTCAACGGTCACCTGCTGGTAGAGCGTGTAGTCCTCCTCGATAGTCGTCACCGATATCGAGCTGGGTGTGCCGGAGGAGGCCTCGGTGTAGCCCACGGGCGTGAGGCCGAGCTGGGTGGGATGGCCGGCCTGGTCCGAGAGGCCCGGGTAGTACGACGCGCTGCTGCTGCCGAAGCCCATGATGTACAAGCCGCCGGCGATCAGCTGGACGTCCAGATCGTCCGCGCCGCGCCAGCCGAAGTTGGTGTCCCCGGTGAAGCTCACAGCCTCTCGGGCCACCCGGTTGTATTCGCTCACACCGTCGTATTCGAGAACCTGGATGTACCCGGAGACGTCATCGAAGGCGGCGAGGAACATGGCGAAGTCCTGCAGCACCATGTCCTGCTCGGCCTCGAACACCGTGCCGATGAAGGTGTCGGCCTCGAAGTAGTACTGGTAGTCCCCCCAGGTGGCCGAGCTGGTGTCGAGGTCGCCAGTGGCGTCCAACCAGCCATCGCAGTCGTTGTCCACTCCGTCGCAGATCTCGTTGCCGCCTGGGTGGATCTCGGCGGAGCCGTCGTCACAGTCGCTGCTGTTGCCGGTGTAGCCGTCGGGCCGCTCGCAGGACGAGCGCACCTGATCAGGGTCGCCGTATCCGTCGCCGTCGCTGTCCCGGTACCAGTCGTCGCCGTCTACCGCGCTGTCCTCGTCGACCTCGCCGTCGCAGTCGTCGTCGTGGCCGTCGCAGTACTCGGCTACACCCGGGTGGGTGCGCGAGTCCGTGTCGTCGCAGTCGGTGTCGTTGAGCACGTAGTCGGACAGCTCCCAGCAGGCGGTGGTCCCCGCGTCCGGATCGCCGTATCCGTCGCCGTCGGTGTCCAGGAAGTAGGCCGTGCCGTCCACGGCGCCCGGCTCGTCGATGCCGCGGTCGCAGTCGTTGTCGATACCGTCGCAGAGCTCATCTGCGTCGGGGTGGACGTTCGGATCGTCGTCGTCGCAGTCACCGTCTTGGACCCCGAAGCCGTCGCCGTCTTCGTCCACGGCGTCGTCCGCGTCGCCCGGTCCCGAATCGCCACAAGCGGTGACGATGAGAAGTGCCAGGATAACGAAGCTGGATTTGACCATATCAACCCCCTGGGGAGAGGCGTTCTCGGTCGAGGAACGCTCTGCCTGTGAACATACCACCATTCGTCCACGAAGCCAGGTTCAGGCTGGCTGGAGCGTAGAACGCTGGAGCTCCTCGACACACACTGGGATCCGAATGAGCCGAAATTTGTACAAGCGGGGTCTCGTCTGTACGACTTGCCCCCGAGCCCATCGAGGTCGCGCGTGATCCCACTGGGTACGGGGTCTGCAACGACAGGGCGGTGAACCGAGCTGAGCCCATGCCGGTGGACATGGACTCGTACACCCACCTGCTCGATGCGTGCAGCGGCGATGACATTGAATCGGCGACAGGCTGTCCCGCGCACATACCTTGTGCCGAGCGCCCCAACGGCCACTGCAAACCCGTGAGCGGCTTCTTCGGTGACTGGTGCAGCTGCAGCTACTTGTGCGAGCAGGACAGCTGTCGGAGCGATGCGTACGAGCATCGGGGTGTCGGCATGCGCCGGGCGAGCGGACGCAATACCCTGGATGTATGCGCAACATCACCGCCCTCTCCGCCCTCGCATCCATTGTCCTCGCAGCCGCAGCCACCGCCTGTGCTGGATCGGAGCCCGGCTTCGATGAGCGCTTCGAGGGCGACTGGCAGGTCAGCGGTGCCTACGGCTGGGGCCTCGAGGCAACCTCCACCGTCTACCGCCTGCACCATGACGGCGTCGTTGAGGTCGTGTTCCATCGCGAAGGCGACTACTTCTCCGGTGCGGCTGGGCTGTTCCAAGTGGGCGACACGGGGGTCTCTTGCACCTTCGGTGACGGCTGGTGGAGCGAAGGCCCCACCCTGCTGCTGGTCGAGTCCCAATGCAGCGACGGCGGTACCGTGGTCGCTGCTCTCGAGTTCCCCGCGTCGGACTCGCTCAACACCACCTACGCCCAGCCCTTCGTCAGCGAGCCCGCAGACGCGGCGCCCGTGTGGGAAGGGCCCATGGGCATGTTCTACCGCTGCGGCGCCGACACCGAGACGCCCTGCGATGGGGACTGATCCCCGCTCGCCCGTCGTCACCTCCAGCACTGCTCCGGGTTTTCCCTGCTGGGCGTGGCTCGAGGCCTCTGGGCCCAGCGTGTAGCCTCTTGGCCCAGCGGGCAGCCGCCTGTACTGCTGGGTCCCCGTTTGAACTTCTTGTCCCCATTTCCACCCGCAAGAAGGGGGATGATGGCGCCCAGGATGGTGTTGCGCGGCTGGGGTGTCAGCGACGTACAGGAGCGGAAGTCATGGCCCACGACCCCGTCAGCACCGCAGCCGGCGTGGCACTGCAGCCCGGTCTCCCCGGGCGCTGCCCCCAGTGCCAGACAGAGATGCCTGGCTCCACCTGCCCCGCCTGCGGGCTGTGGTGGGTGTTCGGTGGGGTGGAGCCCCTCGCCACAGACGACCTGCCGGCAGCGAGCCAACGGCTAGAGATCCACCTCCGCTCGCGCGTGCCGCTCGTGTTCGTAGCATTCGTGCTTCCTCTGGGGCTTCTCGGCCTGGCCGCGGCCATAGGCGCGCTCCAGGCGGTCGTCGCCTCACCCGACCGGGCCCTGTACTGGCTGGCGGCCCTGGTGGGCGTGCCCCTGGGAGCCACCGTGGCGTTCATCTGCCTGGGCAGGCTCCTGAAGGATCGTCTCTACGCCCTCCTGCCGTCACGCCTGGAGGGGAGCATCGTGGGCCTGCGGGTGCGTGTCTGGAAGACGTGGTCTGGCCCGTGGGACGGCTTCCAACGCATCGACGTGCTCGTGCCCAGGGAGCAGATCGCGGGTGTTTGTTTCTCGAAGGACCAGGGCGGCGGCACCATGCTCCACCTCATCCACCGCTCCGGTCACACCATCGGGACCGGCTGGAGCGGCAGCAGGGAGGACGCCGAGCGCCACGGGCGGGCGATCTTGGGGTGGTTGGGGGTCGTGGGCCCGTAGGACCCCACATGCCCACACGGGAGGGTCCCCTTCAATACTGCATCTCTCCTCCCCAGCGGCAATAGCCACGAGCTCATCGCTTTCTTGATACGTCCTCCACTACCCAGGAGGACGCCATGCTCTGGCTCGTCGCTCTCTTCGCCTGCACCCCGACTCCCGATACGGGCGCCGACACCGGCCTGGTCGAGGACCCCTTTCTGGCCCCCGATCTGGCCGGCGACTGGTTGGTGGCCAGCGAGGACTACGCCATTCCTGGGCCCGACGGGCTCGAGCTCGATGCGCAGCTATGGTTCCCGGCCACGGAAGCCGATGATGAGCTCTATGAATACGGCGGCTACTTCACGTCCCTGGCCTACGAGGATGGCGTGCCCGACTGCTCCCGGCCCCGCCCGGTGCTGGTGTTCACCCACGGCAACACAGGGATGCGCTACCAGAGTGTCTTCCTCACCGAGCGCCTGGCCAGCCGCGGATGGGTAGTGGTCGCCCCTGACCACAAGTACAACACCTTCTCGGACTACGAGGACGAAAAGCTGGGCGAGGTGATGTTCCGTCGGCCCCTGGACGTCGCGGCCAGCTTTGACTGGCTGCTGGAGCAAGCCGTCCCCGGCGGTCTCCTCGAAGGCTGCGTGGACGAGGCGGCGGGCTACGCCGTGGCCGGCCACAGCTTCGGCGGGTTTACATCTGCAGCTGTAGCGGGCGCGGTCATCGATCCCTTAGCCGTGGCCGACCACTGCGCCGGTCACGGCGGCTGGCTGTGCAATGAGACCGCGGCCTGGGCGGAGCAGCACCCGGGCGAGATGGCGGATCTGGGTGACCCCCGCGTCTGGGCCTCGGTGCCCATGGCCCCCGCCGGCTACGAGGCGCTCATCGGTGGCCTGGGCGACATCATCATCCCCGGCCTGGTGCTGGGGGGCTCCATGGACACCACCACCAGCATGGTGGACCAGGTGCAGCCCATCTTCGAAGGCTGGGGCGGTCGCCCGGCCTTCATGGGCGAGATCGCCGACGCGGGGCACTACACCTTCTCGAACGCCTGCGAGCTGGTGCCCACCTTCGACGACTGTGAGCCACCCTACATCGAGTCCTCCGAGGCCCATGCCATCATCAACACCATCACCACGGCGTTCCTAGGACAAGCCCGGGGCGATGCCCGCTATGACGCGTGGCTGCCGCCGGACGATGAACGGTTGCAGTGGACGGTGGGGGAGTAGGCGGGCCACGGCCCGGGACCGTGACACGGTCCCCAGTGGGCTGCGCCGGCGTTGCTCGGACCACCTGCGCCAGAGGAAGCCCCATGGGCAAGAGGAACGTCGCGCTTCGGATCGGCCTGACGGCTGTGGCTGCGGGCTGCTCCTCTGGGTGTGTTGTGAGGTGGCCAATTCGGGCACCGATCAGAATGGGCCCAGTTCGCCGACACCGCGACGACGACATTGTCGGCCTACGCCTGCTTTTCATCCACGAAACCAGGTTCAGGACCACTGGGGTGTAGGCGACCTGGAGCCTTCAACACACACCGGGATCCGGATGAGCCATTCTTCCTCCAGATTGGAGCCGACCTCGTCCAACCCACGTTCTGCCGGTTCAGGACAACATCCCCACCAGCGTCCCCTGCTCCGCCAGGAACACCCGGGGGGTCAGGGCCATGGCGCCGGTTTCCCGGGCTTCCTCGTACAGCGCACGAACCACATTGGTCAGTTCGGTCTCGAGGGCCATGGCGGCCGAGGTGGCCAGCAGCAGGCCCCGGTAGGGGGTGGCGAGGGCCAGGGATTGGCTGCCCACCCGGTCCGCGCCCAGCTGCCGCAGTGCGCCGCTGTCCAGGATGCGCTCGGCGGCCAGGGGGCCCTCGTGGACCTCCAGGGCCAGCCAGGCGCCGCTGGGGGTGGCGTGCTGCACGGTTCGCCACTCACTGGGCTGGCGGGCCAGGTTTTCCACCGCTCGGGCCTCGACCTCGGCTGCGGACAGGCCCAGCCACGCCAGGCGCTCCGGACCGATGTATACCAGCATGGGCTCGACCTGCTGGGTAAACGCCACCAAGGGCAGGTCCGGGGCCGGTAGGCCTTCGAGCAGATTGCGGCAGGTGCAGCTGTCGCGCTGGGGCCAGTCGGCGGGGATCAGGGTGGGGATGAGGGTATCCATGGGTCACCGCTTCTTGGTGCCGTTGGGCTCTACCGGGACGTTGAGCCGGATGCCCAACAGGTGGAGCCACTTCTCGCCCAGTATCTTGGCGCCCATGGCCTCGAGGTCGTCGGCAGCCTTGGTCGCACGGGCGGTCTCGACTACCTGGATGTCCAGGCGATCGCTGCCGACGCTGGTGCGCTGGATGGCCGCTCCGGGGTGCTTCAACCTGAGCTGGCGCTCGAGATCCAGGAGCACTTCCTCGCGCACCTGCATGACCGCTCGCCTGAGATCGCTGCGGCTGGCGCCCGCGGAACCGGAGGCGCCCTCGATGGCGGTGAGCTCATCGAGCTGTTGCCGCAGTCCCTCGATGCGTTCCTCGGGGGTCTGACCGGCTCGCGCCGCACCGCTGTCGAGATCGTGGCTGTTTGATGCCTCCTCGGCAGCGCGCGCGGCTGCGAGGCGCTGCTCTTGCAGCCTGATGATGAAGCTGGCGGGAAGGTGCTTCACCTTCCAGTTCCATCCGCCCTCCTCGACGACCCCGGCCTCGTTGTGGCGCATGTGCCCCAGCCTGGCGTAGGCCTTGGCGGAGTCCTCGAGGTGCGCAACCTGGAAGCGCTTCTGCACCTTGGCTGGCAGGTCCTCGTACCTCAGAACCATGCTGCTCTCCGGGTCGCTGGGATCGGGTACGGTGATGGTGGTCTCGCCGTCGCGGAAGCGCTGGAGCATGTCGGCGGCGAAGCCGTATTCCTTGGCCAAGTCGGTGTTCATCACGCCGCCGGCGTCGGTAGACAGCAGGGTGTGCACGTCGTGGTACAGCAGGGTGAGCAACGGGTGGCCGTCCAGACGGGAGCCGCCGGGTTCGTCGGCGCGCCCAAGAGCGCCGGTGACCAGGTTGGAGCCGATGTTCACCTCGGCGATGACCCCCAGCTGCTTCATCCTGGCGACCTGTGACGCGGTGGCCTGGGTGACATGGCCCAGGCGCACCTCCACCTTGCCCTCGGGGGGCTTGGCGTAGAGCTTGTCCTTCTGCATCGTCTCGAGCCGGGTCAGGATCGCCTCGAGGTTCTCCTGGGCGATCTTGCCTTGCTTGGCGCCCTTCTCCACGCCGTGGCGGCGCTGACCCTCGGTGCCCGAGTAGCCTTCGCCCACGTGGGGGCGGAACACCAGGGTGCGGTCCGAGAGCAGGGCGTGGCGCTGCAACACCTTGTAGGCGTCCTGCAGGCGCTCTGTGCCCAGCTCGTCCCAGCGGCCACTCTCCGGGCCGCAGATGTCGATGCCGCCGACCATGTCGGGCACGTCGCCGTCGGCCTTGGCGTTCTTTCCAAACAGCAACTCCTGCAGCTTGTGCTCGTCGAAGCCGCTGCCACCCTCAGAAAACTGGCTGGTGAGAAGGTGGGGCAGCATGCGGATCGCGACGCCGTATTCCTCTCCGATCTTCGCGAAGAGCTCGGGGCTGACGCCCGGTGTGGTGAGCTTGCCCTGCATCTCGGCGTAGGTGATTCCCTGCGCCTTGAGTTCCTGGACCGTGGCTCTGACGAACTCCTCGGCCCGGCCGCTCTCTTGCATGTGGTCGATGAGCAGCCCGCGGGGATCGTAGGTGTAGTCGAAGGGCATCTCACCGCTGGCGGTCATCACCCGCTTCAGTGCGCGGATCGGATCCTGCTGGGCCTCGGGGGACTCGAGGATGTCGAGGATCTTGTACGACACCCGCATGCGTGTGGGCTCGAACAGCTCCTTGGCCCTCTTGTTGTGGCCTTCGTCATACTTGTCTTCGTCCACGTCGTACAGCCTGCGCAGCAGCGCGACGGTCTCGCCTGCGGCCTTGACCGGGTCTTCCGAGTGGTCGGGGAAGGCCAGCTTGGCCCAGGCCTCGGTTCCCAGCACACCCTTGAAGTGGTTGTGGACCTCAGCGACATCCTCGACCTCTTCGCGACGCCCGAACTTCATCGGGTCGAGCCCGATGCGCTGGGCGGCCTCGGCCTCGGTCTCACCGATGGCGCGGGCGGCCTGCACGGCTTCGACCTCACGCCCGGTGACCCGGGCCAGCTTGGCCAGCATCTTGGCGTTGACATTGGGGTTCAGTGCGACGAACTCGTCCAGATCGAAGATGCCACCGGTCATCTCTCGGTGGGAGATGATGCGGTTGGCTTCCTTCTTGGTCAGCCCGGCCGCCACCAGGGTGGTCTGATCGTCGTCTTCGAGGTCGAGCTCCGTGGCCGCGGGCTTCTTGGCGCGCTTGCCGCCCTTGGGTGCCACGGGGGACGGAGCGTCGCCCATGTCGGGCGCCGAGGGAGTCGGTGCAGGCGCCGGTTCGGCCTTGGGCGCCTTGCGCTGTGCAGGCACCTCGTCCATGTAGATCACGACGGTGCCGTCGTCGTCCACCATGCGCTGGCTGACGGTGAACTTGGTGTTCTGGTCGAACAGCACCTCGTTCTCCAGCTCCCCCTTGCCCGAGAGCTGTGTGATGTCCTTGCCCGTGCGGGACTTGATGACGAACTCCACCTTGCCTTTGCCGGACTTGCCCAGCTGAGTGTCGTACTCGGTGCTGGTGCTGCAGTACGCACGCTCGTTGACCACAGCGCCTTCTTGGAAGCTGTCCAGCCAGTCGCCAGCATCGGCGCGGCGAAACACCGACCCGCGGAAAGCGGGCAGCTTGTCCAGGGCCGAGGACGTGATGGCGATCTGTGCACGGTAGCTCTCGTGCAGCTCGGGCTCGAGGCCCCGCAGTGCCATGTTCATGTCTGCGTAGTCTTGACGGCTGTAGGCGTAGACCGCCACGACTTCCTCGTGGGTCAGGCCGTGCTGGTTCACCAACCTGCGCAGCTCGGGGCGCTCTGCCAACATTGCGGCCACGTCTTCCTCGTGGAAGTCGTAGTTCATGTTGTTGCGACGGAAGGCGTCGAGCTGTTGCTGGGTGGGATCACCGGAGGAACGGCCCCTGGCACGGTCCACGTCCTCGGCGACGTCTTGGTCCTTGGGTCGCACCGCGAGCTCTGGCATCGGTCCTGTGACCTCGAGCATGGGACCTGTGACCTCGAGGTCGTCGCCGTGGGCTTGCCTGCTGCGCCGCTTGGTCTGATCACTCTCCGGCAGGTCGAGTGTGATGTCGTCGTGGTCGGCGCGCATCAGCGGTGGCATCACCCCTGTGTTGGCGGCGTCGAAGTCCAGGCCCAGGCTGCGCGCCAAGCTGCCACCATGGTCGAAGCCTGCGGTGGTCTCGAGGTAGGCGCGGGCCAGGTGTGCGTCGCTGCCCTCGAGCTGCACACGGAGTGTTGGATCTCCGTCGCTGACGCGGAAGGTGTGAACCACCACGCCGGGGAAGGCGGTCTGCAGGTCGTCCATCAGCACGCTGAGTTGACCCTTGCGGTGTGACTCGAGAGCCCGGCTCACGGCTGCGCTGTCGCCCCGTGAGAAGGTCTCGTGGGCCGCGCGGTAGTCACCGCCGAAGCCATCGAGTAGCTCGCGCATCATGCGTCGCCTGGCCACGCCGTTGCTCTCCGACGCTTCGATGCCATGCTGGACAGCCTGGCGCCGGGCGGGATCGGCGAACAACGTGCGTGCGGTAGATGTGTCGCGGAACGCCAGCACCTGGCGGTCTTGCTCTGAGATGACGTCGCCCAGGCGGGTGGGCGCTCGGCGCGTCGGGGTTGTGGCCTTGGGGTTGAAGGTCCTCACCTGTGTCGCGGATGTGTCGGTGCTGGGCACCTCGTCGTGCTCGCGCTTGGGGATCTTGCTCGTCTTGCGCGCTTTGCCTTCCCAGGTGGCGCGATCCTCGTCGTCACTCATGGTGGGCAGGATCTTGGTGGAGCCGGGCCGGCGGCCTGTGGGGGCCTTGGGCGCGGGAGCGCTTGCGCTGGGGGCCGCAGGCGCAGGGACCTTGATGCCGGCCGGTTCGGCCAGCTCGGGCGGGAGCACCTTGGCCAGGGTCTCGTACGCCTCGGGGTTGAAGCGCTTCAAGGCATCGACCATGGGCATGGCGACCTCGAAGCCCTTGCGGTCTGCGTTCTTCACGAAGACGTAGACTTCGGCGCGCAGCATGTCGATGACGCGATCCGGGTCGGTGAACCTGCCACTGGCGTCGGGCTTGGCCAGCTTTTTGATGACCATGCGCGCCTTGTCGGGGCTGGACAGGCCGCGTGTGAGCATCCCGTGCTGGATGCCGTCGACGCCCAGGTTCTGGTTGATCCGGGACCCTGCGCCTTCAGCGCCTTCCAGCGTCGCGTCGCCGGCCCACTGGCCCCTGACCCGGTAGTCGGCGATGTCGAAGTCCGACAGGACCGTGGTGATCCGCCCCTCGGGGTCGGTGATGATGCGCCGGCCGTCCTTGTACTTGAAGAGGATGTCCGTGTCCTTCACCTTGCCGGACTTCTGGGGCACGAGGCCGTCGAAGTTCTGGGCACCCTCGGGCCGGTCGCGCAGCATGATGATGCTGTCGTCGTCCATGCCGTCGACGATGGCCTTCTGCTTGTAGCGGGCGTACTCGTCCCGGTGCTGCTCCATGAAGGCCATGGACCCGTCGTCTTCGATGTCGACGCCGGGGAGTGGCTTGACGGCGGCCTGGGCGACCATCTCCGCGAACACTTCTTTGGCCCTGCGGTCCGGCACGTGGGCGGGCTTGTTCTGCAGGAAGTCGTCGTAGTCCTCGGTGATGCGCTTGACCGCCGCGAAGTCCAGCTCCAGCAGCCGATCCAGGGCGGGGCTGAGCACGGAGTCGGTGTCCTTGAGAGTCGCGGGCTTGCGCTCCACCACGGCCTTCCCGTCCAGGAGCCGGCGGATGCGATCGTGGGTGTCGAGGATGGCGCCTTGGACCTCGGAGGACTGCTCCGGCAGGAACTTCAGGGCGTTGCCCAGCGCGCCCTTGACGACGGCGCTGGGGTCCTTGCCGGCCTCGTACTGCTTCCGAGCGTAGTCCTCGAGGGTCTTGAGCGACGCCTTGAGCGCCGTCTCCTTGTTGGTGGACAGCCTGCCCACGTCCTCGGCCCTCATCTGGCCGCCTTGCGGGTTCAGATCCTGGAGCCAGGGGAAGGTGGGGAGGTGCTTGCCCGCGTCTCCGAGCTTGAACTTGGTCGGGTGGACCTGGCCCGGCAGGATACCGTAGGCTTCGACCATCCCGGCCTTCCGGGCCTTCTCGAACTGGGGCGACGACATGAACCGCTTCATCTCGGCCTGGCCGTCGGCGTAGGAGTTGACGAAGGTCATCACGTCGACCACGCGAGCCTTGCTCGCGGCCCGGTCCAGCACGCCCTCGAAGCGTTGCTCGGGATCGGCCTCGGCGTAGCCGACGACGGTCTTGAGGCCTCGGGCCTGCGCGGCCTGCAGGACCCAGCTGGTCTCGAGGGCGTCACCCTCGCCCGCCGCGTCCCACACGGCGCCGAACTTCGTCTTCGGGCCCATGCGGCCCTTGACGATCTTGGCGAGGTCGCTCTTGCCGGCTCCGCAGCCGCCGTTGGTGATGAACACCTGCCGGGCGGGATCGTCCGGAGGCAGCTTCGCGAGCTGGTCCAGGCGCGCGACGAACGCGAGCCGTGCGATGGCCACGGCGGTGGGGTGCAGGGCATGGTTCATGGTGAGGCGGTACTCGCGCTGCTCGTCACCATCGGGCTTCTTGCCTGCACCGTAGGCGGACATCAGCCGCTTCATGCCGTCGACTTCGAACTCAGGAGAGTCGGGGCTCCCGTTCTCTTGCGCGAAGGCGAGCGCCTTGCGGACGAAGGCCTCGGGGTCGGCCTCCACCATGCTCGCGAAGTCGGACTCCTCCTTGCGCTCCGCCCCGGTGAGCCGGCGCTGGCGCGGCACGCCCTGCTTCCGGACCTCCATGGCGAGCTCGGTGGCTGTCAGCTCTGGGTCGAAGGTCCTGTTGGCCAGGCCGATGAGCGGGGTCTCGCCGGCCTTCGGATCGGTCACCCGCTTGCCGGGCGCGGGCCCGATGAGCTCGTCATCGCTGAGCTTGGGGGCGCCCTTGGACGCGTCGGTCTCGACGGAGCCCTTGCGAGCCAGACCCTTGGGCGTGGGCATCGCTTCGTCGGCGCCGGGGGCCTTGGCGCCCTCGACCGTGCTGAGCGGCGGCGTGATCTTACCGACCTTGCCTGTGGGGGCGCGGGCGGCGTTGGGCTTGATGCCGTCCTTGGCGCTGAAGTCCTTGGCGCCTGCCGCGGCCTTGCTGACCTCTCTCTTGGGGGCGACATCGTCGCTGTCCATGCTGGATGGGCCAGTGCTGCGACGCTTGACGATCTCGATCTCGCTAGAGGCGAGCTTGCTGGTGTCGTAGCCGTGCTCGGCGGCCTTCTTGACCAGGCGCTTCGAGAGCGTGGTCTTGGGCTGCTCGTAGGCCTTGTTCTTTTCGGCCTCGACGACCTGGTCCGGCACGGAGCCGTCACCCAGCTCGTAGCGCACGCGCCCGTGCTTGGCGGCCTCGAGGGTCCACTCGAGCTGCTTGAGGTTGCTGGGCGTGACGCCCCAGCCGTCAGGGGCGGTGAGCTTGGGTAGGGTCAGCTCGGCGCCAGCCAGCACCAGAGATGAGTAGCTGCCGTCCTCGCCCGCGAGCTGCGGGTTGAGACGCTTGAGCGCCAGCGCGAAGTCGTAGGAGCCGTCCGCCTTCTGCGGCATCTCCTTGTTGGACTTCTGGTAGATGTGGAGCAGCCCACCTTCCATGCTGGACGAAAGGTCCTCCCAACTCTTGGCCGTGGGCAGCTTCTTTTGTCCCTCGGCGTACGAGACGTTGAAGTCCTCCATCAGCCCCTTGTTGCTCGTGACGTGTTGCGAGTCCTCGGCCGCGCGGGAGCCCGAGATTGTCCAGATCTTTTCCTTTGATGAGGGGTCGGAGGGGTTGTAGTTGGGGTTGGCTCGCTCGGACCAACCATCCTGGTAACGATCCGCAAGGCCCCAGATGGCATGGCCCAGTTCGTGGGCGATGACCATCTGCCTGTACTTGTCGTCCGACGCGGCTGCGGGGCCTTCGGAGTAGAGGTTGGATGAGTCAGCGTCCCCGGCTTTGGTGTGCACGTTCATCATGACCGGGTCAGCGCCCAGGCCGTGGTCCTCTCCCTTGGCAGCCGCGGTGTCCTTTGCGGCTTGGCGGGCGACCGTGAGTTGCTCGGCGTCTCCCTTGCTCATCAGGACGACCTCGAGCTCCTGCTTCATAGGACGCTCTACGCCGTCCACGACGATCCGGTGGGCCGGGTCGTTGAAGTAGGTCGAGTTGGCCTTCTCGACGTCGTCCTTGGTACGCAACACAGCGGGGTCTGACACATCGTCGACCACCAGGATGACGCGCTGGCGCATCACGAGGTTGCCAGCAGTGTCCACCTCGGACTCGAACGCGAAGCTTGTCTGATAGCCCCACTTCTTGCCACCGACGACGATGTCCTTGCTGCCAGCGGCGTCGTGCTCGACGATGGGGTCCTTGAAGTCGCCTTCCACCCTGCGAGGCTTGGTGGGGGCCTGGGCCTCGTCGGGTTGGGGCTTGACGCGCACCGGTCCGTCCGACAGTTCGACTCCGAGAGCCCTCTTCAGTGAACCACCGAACAGATTCTGTGCCACATCTTCGAGGAAGGCCCTGGCGTGGGCTGTCTGGGCGCCCTCGAACTCGAAGGTCAGCGCGGGGCTGTTGGGATCGAGTCGCTTGGCCTTGACCTTCAGGCCGGGGAAGGCTGCCTGGACCTCGGCCATCAGGGAGCCCACCAGGCGACCCCGGTGTGCGTTCAGGGCGCTCTTGACCGCCTTGGACTCCACGGTGTCGAAGCTGGCGTGGGCCGCCATGAAGTCGCCGCCGAAGCCGTCCAGCAGACTCTTGACCTGCCTGCGTCGTTCCGCCGGTGCGTCGGGGGCGTCCTCGAAGTGCTTGTTGACCGCCTTGCGCACGGCGGCCGATGCGAACACCTGTGTCGCCGCGGCGGGGTCTCCGCCGGTCAGTTCGCTGGTGTCGCCCTTGGCGAGCGCCCGAATGACAGGCTTGGCCTCGACGTCGTCAGCGGTCCTGACCGACACGACCTTCTTGGGGTCCGAGGACTCCTGGAAGTCCGAAACAGGTCGATACAGGATCTGGCCATCTTCGGTGACCATGGCGATGCGGCGGCTGGTCAGGGCCTGCCCCTCGGAGTCCACACCCTCGCGGACCACTGTGGGCAGGACCCTAGTGACCTTGACCACCTGACCGTCGGCGGTGGTGAGCTCTTGGCCCACCATCCTCTTTGCGCGCGTCCAGATCTCGCCGCGGCTACCGCCAGGCAGCAGCTCGTTGGCCAAATGTGTCGGTGTCTTGCTCTTGCCGCGGACCTTGAGGCCCGCCACGATGCGGCCGTCCTCGAGGTGTAGGGGAACCTGGGCCCCTGTGTCGGCGCGGGCGATAACGTTGTTCTTGCGCACGGTGTAGCCGAGCTTTTCGAGCTTGGCCCTGAGCTCGGGGCTGAACTCGCCGTCGTCACCAAGGGCCTTGGCGCCGAGGATGGCGGCCTTCTTGCCCGCGACTTGCTCGAAGTTGTCGAAGACCACGAATCGTTCTGTGCCGTCCTCGAGTTCCTGGGCGTCCACGCTGCGCTTGGCCGGCTTCTGCGCTAGCTCTGTGTCGCCTTCCTGCGAGTCCTTGGGGAGCTTGGTCTCGCCTTCGGCGGTCTTGCGGCTCTTGCGCTGCAGTGTATCATCCGCATTGTCGGATGTATCGTTCACAGGGCGGCGCTTCTGGATGCTGGGCTCGTCCTGCACCATGTCGCCTGTGTCGATCTTCTTCCGCATCGTACGGGTCTGATCCTGGAGGGCGTCCATGCCCTCTTCGACCTCACGGCGGATTGCGACATGCTCGGTCTTGGAGCCGATCTCGTCGACGTCCACTTCCTTGCTGCGTAGCTGCTTGCGACCCTGCGCGACCTGCCGCTCCTTGTCAGCGACCTGCTCCTGGAGCTCATCGACCGCGTCGTCCCCGATCTTGTTGATCAGGGTCTGCTTCTCCTGGACGGTGTTCTCGGCGCCGGCGATGAGTCGTCGTAGCGTGCCGTTGTCGATGTCCGCGTTGCCCTGCTGAAGCATTTGTTTGTACTTCGTCAGGTTCGCCTGTGCATTGGCCAGTTCACCCGCGGCTTCCTTCTGCCGCTTCCAGCTGGAGCGGCTGATGCCGGTCTGCATGGCGCTCTTCCACGCCGGGTCGATGAACAGCCCCTTGAGCAGGGTGCCGTCGAAACCTTCGCCCTTGGCCCAGGCGGCCCACTTGTTGTGGTCGAGGCCTGTGCCCACCGCGGCGGTCGCGACCTCGTTGAGGTATTTGAGGCCGTAGTGCTTCAGGAATGGGGGCTTGGGCCCGCCTCCGGCAATGCCCTTCTCGATGTTGTCGAGCTTGCTGCCCCACGGGGTCTTCTTCATGCCCGCGCCGACAAAGGACATGGCGCCGCTCTTTATGGCGCCCATGGCCGTTTCTTTGAGCAGGTGCTTGAACAGGGCGCCCTCGCCTCCGCCCTCCCAGACGGCCTCGCTGGTGATCACGCCGGAGATCAAGCTCTGAGCGCCGCCGGTGACCGCCTCTTCGAGGGACGCCTTGGCGAGCTTCTTGAAGCCCTGCTCGGCAGCCTCGGCCACCACGCCCTTGGCTGCGGCCATCGCCGCGCCCGCGGCTTTCTGGAACTCCCGCATGCCGCCCAGGCCTGCGGTGGCGGCCTCGAGTACGCCCTGGGCCAGGTCGATACCCGCCTGTTCCCAGCCGTAGCCGTTGCCCGACAGGGCTTGCTTGGCCAACATGGACACTGCGGTGACCGCCATGCTGGCGGCGAACTTGACCAGGTAGGCGATCCAGGCAGCGGAGAAGGCCTGGCCGCCAGGGATGATCATGCAGACCACCGCTCCGATGGCCTGGATAGCGGTGACCACGTAGTCGGTGGCCTTGTCCCGCACCTCTCGGTAGTTCTTGGCGTCTTGGGTCTGCCAGCCTGCCAGTTCCTTGAGGTCCTCGAAGGCCGCTGGATTCGTCAGCTTGCCATCGGGGCTGAACATCTCCTCCATCTCGCCCATGTGTTGGTTGAGCAGCGCACCGTGGGAGTGCGCACCCATGGCCTCGAGGCCGTCCATGAAGCCGTTGCCGATGGAGTTGACGACGCCGCTGCGCTCGAAGTCGTAGCGCATCCGTGCGCGCTCGAGGTACTCCTCCGGGGTGCGGGGGGGGCCCATGGTGAGCAGCTTCATCTCGAAGCCCTCAGAGCCCGAGAAGTCGCTGTCTACCCACTGCTCGAGAGTCTCGTCCACGCCCAGTACGCCGACGGAGAGAGCCTCGAAGCGACGCACGAATGCCGCCCGTTCTTCGGGGGACATCTTGTTGACCCGCGCGAGGATCTTCTTGGCGCGCTCTTCGTCGGTGCCGGCTCCGTCCATGGAGTACAGAAGTTCGAGCTCGAGATCAGCCTCGCCCTTTTCGGCCAACTGCTCGAAGAAGACCCGCTCGAGGCCCTCCATCTCGTCGCCCAGCATGATCTGCAGGGCGGACTGTCCAGTTCCCTTGCTGTCGTGGTGCTCGCCGCCTTCCTGGCCAAAGGTGGCCTCGAAGCGCGTGGTCAGGCGCTGCAGATGGTCCTTGGCGCGCCCGCCGCGGCCCTCACGGCCCGCCTCGAGGGTCTCCTCGATGAGCTTCTCGTCGGTGCCCCAGCCGTCGGCGGCGTAGTCCAATCGGAACGTGTCAGCGGCTAGCTTGTCACCGCGAGACTCTGCCTCGACGACCTTGTATTCGGATGAGTCGGAGTCCATGTCGCCGGCGATGTCAGCCATGAAGGACGCACCGTCGGAGAGGTGCTCGTTATAGTACTGGATGGCTTCCTGCACCTGGGCAGGGGTCAACCCATCGAGGGCCTTGAGCAGGTCGTCCTCGTCGGTACCCCAGGATGAGAAGTCCCAGCCAGCGCCGGAGCCGTGCATGGCGATCTTGATCTTGGCGGCGGCCTGCGCGGCCTTGTTCAGGCTGGCCTTGCCGGTCTTGGGGTCGATCAGCGTGAGCGCATCCACCATGTGTCGCTCGTTGTCCGCCAGGTCTTCTTTGACCCGCTCCACGAAGTCGCGGCCCTCGGGACCCGAGACCAGCTTGGTGCGCTCTTCGGTGCTCATGTTCTCGAGGGTCTGGAAGATGAGATCTTCGTCGTCACCCCAGGCGCGCTCACTGTACTCCAGCATGAACTCGCGCAGGCCATCGACGCGGGTCTCCTTGTTCATCATCATCAGTGCGATGCGGCCCTCGTTCTGGTCCGTGAAGTGGCTGGTCCAGAAGCCGCCGGGCTCGAAGCTGTCGCCTGGCTTCCAGTCGCCCAGGCCCATGTCCTCGCGCATCTGGGTCTCGAGGTCCTTGCCGAAGTGTCGGCGATACTCGACCTTGACCAGATCGATCTCCTCGGGGGAGAGACCCGCCAGGGTCTTGAGCACGGTCTTTTCGTCGTCTCCCCAACCGTCGATAGCCTTGAACAGGGAGTTGGCAGAGTCCTTGATCTTCTTGACTCGCTGCTGGATCTTGTTGTTCAGCAGCTTCTTGTCGGCCACGGCCAGCTTGTAGATTTCCTCGGGAGACTTGCGCGCGTTGCGAGGGTCCCTGCGCAGCTCTGCCATTCTGTCTTTGATGACCAGATCCCGGGCGACCTCCTTGAGCTCGGTGCGTCGATCCCGCTTGTTCACGTGGTCTTCGGCGTCCGCCATCATGGCGACGCACTTGGCCTTCTCGTCGCCGCTGATGTGCTTCTGGATCAAACCCTCGAGGGTGAGTACGTTGCCGTCGGAGTCCGTGATCTGGATGCCCTCGGGGGGCGGCTTGTTCATGCGCTCCCGCAGAGACATCAGCTCACGGGGGTTGAGGCGCGCCAGGGCGCCGTACAGGGCTGAGTCGCTGACCCATAGGGTGGAATTGAGCTCCTTCTGAAGCATATCCACGGAGCCGTCCACCTTTCCCTTGTCCAGCTCGTAGTTGCCCTGGGGATCGGTCTTGGATGCGCCGATCTTGCCCTTGATGGCCAGGGTTTCCGCGTCCCTACCCATACCGTACAGCGTGCCTGTGCCACCCAGCGCCGAGGCCGCTGCCAGGGCGCCCACCAGCAGCGTAGCGCCAATACCGGGCACCAACACCGCCGCGGCCACCAGTGCGACCACGGCCACCACGGCCACGGCGCACTCGAACAGGGTGGGCTTCATCGCCTCGTCGAGTTCTTGCTGCAGGCGCCCGCCGAACTTGGCGTCGAGCATCCGCATCTCTTCCGGGCTGCAGTCGCCCAGCAGCTCGCGGATGCGGCTGCGATCGACAGTGAACCATGCGTCGAACTCGCCCTCGAGCTTCTCGAACTTGTAGTCTACGCGGGCCTTGGAGATCTCCTTCTTGCGCTGCTCGAAGGGCAGCTTCATGGCGGTGCGGCCGGTGTCCAGCTTCTGCTTGACGTCGTCGTAGACATCGCCGCCGATTCCGTCGAGGGTGTCCTTCATCAGCCCCGGATACTTCTCGGCCAAGGCCACGAGCATGTCGTGGGGGATGCGCTTGATGATCTCGGCGATGCGGTCGTCCGACACATACAGCCAGCTACCATTCACCTCGTCGTCCAGGGCCGTCTTGTGCCGTTCGAGCTCCTCGTCGAAGTACTTGACCCCGTGGTCGGCGTGCGCCTTCACCATGGACATGTCGCCATCGTTGAGGGCCTTGGCCACCTGGAACTGTGCGATGGCCTGCTTGCGGGCCTCGTCCATCTGCGCGCTCCCCTCGGGGAAACGACGCATGATGTCTTGCAGTTCCTTCGACACATCCTCGGTGACGCCCTCGGGCAGCTCGGGCTTGGGGGTGAACTTCTCGGCCCGGTCGATGATCGCCATGAGATCGACGCAGTCCGAGTCGTTCTTGCCATACTCGTCGCGCAGCGCCTTCTTGAGCTTGGCGGCGCCCTCGGGGTACTGCTCGAGGATGAGCTTGAAGTGCTCGGGGTCCTTGCCGTACTTCTCGATGATCTTCTTGATCTCGTCTTCGTCGCCCTTCTTGATCTTGCGGCGGATCTCATCGGCCTCGCGACCGGCACGGCCCTTGAGCTCCCGTTGTTTACGGGCGTCGTCGGCCTTCTTGTTCACGTGGGCCACGAGGTCGGGCACACTGAGACCCCACAGCCGGGCCAGCTCCTTGAGCTTGGCCTGACGTTCCTTGGGATCCGTGAGCTCCTTGATGATGTCCAGCTGGGCCGACACCCGCTCGGGCACGGGCTTGACGGGCTTGGTGAGCATCCCGTTCTCTTCGGCCATCAACAACACCTGATCCAACTCGGACTCGGTGAGCTTGCACTCGGCGAAGATCTTCTCCAGCTTCTCGATGCGCTCGGCGCCCGCGGGAAGAGCCAGCGCCTTCTGGTACTCTGCGGCCACCTTGAGGTTGGACTGAGACTTCTTGGCTGCGGTCTCGAGGGCCTTCACGTCGGCGTAGCCACCCAACTCGGACAGTTGCTTCAGGAACTCGTCGCGCTCCTTCTTGGGCAACCCAGCTGCCGCCTGCACCTGCTGTGCCATGGGCCCGGTGAGCACGTTGGCTTCGCCGCCGATGGTGCCACGCAGGAAGGCCCTGGTGATGGCCTCGGCGGGGTTGTTTTGGGCGTCTCTGGCGATCTGGGGGGCCAGCTTGTTCAGCTCGGCCAGGCGCTGATCCGGGGGAAGGTCCTTGGCCCAGGCCAGCCGGGCCGCGAGCCCCTCTGGAGTCCCAGGATCGGCGCTCTTGCGCGGGTCCATGGTCTTGAGGTCCATGACCAGCTGGTCTTCCTTGGCGGTCTCCTTGTAGTCTCCGGCCTTCTTGATCAAAGCTCGAAGCTCGATAGCCTTTTCGCCCTGCACGCCGGGAAGGCGGCGACCGCGGCTGTCGGTGCGGTTGTTCATCAGGGCTGCCAGTCCGCCGGGCAGCTGCTTGTCCAACATCGCCAGCTCGCGAGGATTGCAGCCGTAGACGATGTCGACCACGTCCTTGCTGCTCATCCACTGGCCACTGATGAACTTCTGGAGCTTGGCCTGCTTCTCGATGACCTTCTTGGCGTCGGCCCGGAAGCCGGCCAGCTTGCCACCATACTTGGGGCCCGTGACCTTGGCGTCCGCGGCCAGGTCGGGGTTGTACCCGGCCGACCGCATGGCGTCTTGGGCGATGCCAGCCACGGTGTCGCCGCCGCGGCTTTTGGGGGTCGTGAGGCGCCGCGCGATGTTGGCGGGGATCTTCGAGGTCTCGTCCACCAGCCGCTCGCCGCTGAGCAGCCGCAGCATGTTGTCCGTGGACAGCTCGTACTTCTTGGACATCTTCTCGACCAGGGCGTAGGCCTGGTTGCGATCGCCTTGCCAGTTGAGCAGCTTCACGGCTTGGTCGGTCTGCTTGACCTTCTTCTCGACGGCTTGGGTCTTCTTGCTCTGCTCGAAGGTGAAGTCTGCCCTGCGGGCCTTGTCCGCGTCTCCGACCATCACTTGGAACTGGTGGTCGCCTGACAGGTAGGCGGAGAGCCGCTTGGGAACTTCGCTGGCCTTGCGAGACTTCTGCTCGACTTCCTTGTTCGCCGCGTTGATCAGATTGTCCTGGTCGCGCATGAACTGGGCCCGTTGGGCCGGAGTCATGGACTTGAAGATCTTCTTGATCGTCCAGGCATTGGGCCCGTAGGGCGACTGCATCTGGTCCATCAGCTTGTTGCGCTTCTTGGAGTAGTCGCTGTCGTCCTCGGTGTTCACGCCCTTGAGTGCGTCTTTGCGATCGAACGCCTCGGCGGAGTTCAGCAGCTCGATGCCTCGGTTTTCGTCGTCGCACTGCAGGGCGTCGTAGAACGCCTCGCGCAGGTCGGGCATGGGCTGATTGCCCATGCGCCCACCTGCGGCACGGGTCGCTTCCCATTCCTCGATGAAGAGCTTGCGCTCGGCCATGGACATGCTGCCGAACGCGTTGAGGATCTTGTCGTCGTCGTGGTCGCCCATCAACTGGGCGATCAGGGCGTTCTTCTTCTTCTTGTAGCCTGGGTCGTCTGGGTCCCCCATGGCCTTCTTGCGGGCCTTGGATTCGGCCTCGGTCCACTGGGCCGGGAAGGTCTTGTCGGCCTTGATGCGACCTTGCGCGGCATGCAGGTGCTGGGGCAGATCCTTGGGGTTGGACTTGGCCAGGTAGTTGGCGAACTCCTCCAAGGTCATGTTGCGTTTCTGGGCTTCGTCCTTGAAGGTGTCCTCGGCGCCGGGCTCCTTGCCGGCCCAAGCGGTGACCTTGTCCTTCACCTTGTCGTGGCGCCGGCCCTGGGCGAAGCGCATCACCTCTTCCTTGGACAGACCCGTGGCCTTGGCCACCTCGGCCACCTTGACGGCGAGGTCGCCGGGGGCGCAGCTGTCCAGGGACTTGATGTGGTTCTGGAAGCCGGGGGTGTTGGCGATCTTGTCGAGCCCCTCGGCCTTGGCCTTGGCGTACAAGGCCTTGATCTCCGCCAGGTCCGCGGCCTTGCTGGGATCCTTGCCCAGGTCTTCGACCAGCTTGCGCAGGATCTTGTCCTTCTCTTTGTCCGATAGCTGCTCGGCGGCAGCCATGGTCTTGAGGACGTGGTTCTGGATGGTGAGCTTGCCCTGGGCCTTCTTGATCTCATTGTTCTTGAGACCGGTCCACTTCTGCAGGCGGGCCATCGAGCTGGCGCGCTCGGCGTCTGGCAGCTTGTTGACGCGGTCCAACTCCCACTTGAGGGCCGGTGAGGGATCGCCGTCCTTCATGGTGTAGAGCTTGGCGACCATCTGAACCGCGGGCTTGCCGCCGCCGGTCTTCTTGAGCTCCGCGACGGCTTTCTTACGGGACCAGCCGTTGGTGCGGCAGAGGGCGTCGATGTGGGCGTTGACGTCCTGGATGTCAAGGGGCTCCGCCTTCTTGCCCTTGTTGTCCGGGTCCGCCAGCAGCTTGGCGGCTTCCTCGTTTTCCTTACGGTGCTTTTCGTCGTCGGCGGCCGACTTCGAGGCCTTGTCGGCCTTCTCCTGCACACCCTTGTCGAGGGCCTCGTTGTAGTAGGCCGCCTCCTCGAACATCCGCTTGCCCCAGGTCTGGTAGGGGTCGTGGTTGCAGCCGTCCAGGAAGGAGGCCTTGATGCGGGCGCTGTCCTCGTCGTGGGCTCCGGGATCGTTGAGCAGCGCAGCGCGCTCCTTGGAGCTCATGGCATTGAGGTAGTTGTAGGCGTCGTCGTCTTCGACGATGGTTTCGTCCAGCTTGGAGATGAGCCGGTCGCGCTTGATGGTGTAGGTGACGTACTCGCCCCAGGCCTTCTTCTTGGCTTCGGCCTCGGCCACCGTGTTGGCGGGCATCTTCAGGATCTTGGCGGGGTCGGTCTCGAGGCGCTCGAAGGTCTCACCACGCTTGAGCTTGGCCTTCTTGCGGTACATGGCCAGGTCGGCGCCGGCGCCCTTGTCCTTGCCGGGGTTGCGGTAGTCGAACTTGCCGACCTCTTGCTTGGCCCATCGCAACTCCTTGGGGCACTGGTCCCAGGGCACGTTGCGCAGGTGTTCGATCATCTCCAGGGGTGACTTCACCGGGCTGTACTTGCGGCCCTGCTCCAGCATCTTGTCGTAGGAGGCCTTGCCCATGTTGACGCGCTCTTCCACGTCCTTTTGGGCAGTCTGCAGGCTCTTGAAGCCCGAATAGCGGCGCAGGTCGGCGGGAGAGATGCCTGTGAGTCGGGAGACCTCCTGGATCTTGCGCTCGAGCTCGTCGGGCTCCAGGTCCGTACGGGAGAGATCGTTGATCGCCTTGGTGGTGGGGTCGTCCTCTTTCTGGCCCCAGAGACCGACCTTGACCTGCTTGTTGTACTTGCCCAGTGCCTCTTGGGTGGCTCGGATGGTCTTGTCGTAGGCCGCCTGGAACTGCTCCTTGGTGAGCTTGTGAGCCTTGGCCAGCTCGGCCATCTTCTTTTCGCGCTCTGGCCCAGAGAGGCCCTTGTCGTTCATCACCCTGGAGGCGTCGTTGAGGACCGCGTTCTTCTTGGTCTTGTTGTGGGTGGACAGCCGCAGCTCGTGGACCGGCATGTCGGTCATCTTCGCCAGGTTGCGGTAGGCGTTGTACTGCTGGTCCTTGGGGAGCTTCTCGATGTCCTGGATGCGGGTCTGCAGCTGGGGGTTGGCCACGTGGCCTTCCACCAGGCCCACGCCGTCCTCGCTCTGGCGCATCAAGGCGCCGAGCAGGAACTTGGGGGGGACCTCGGAGGTGAGCTGCTTCAGGGCGTTGCTGCGTGCCTCGCCCGCGGGCAAGAGCCGGATGGCGTTCATCCGCGCGGACACGTCCTTGGCGGGCAGGGGCGAGCTGGTGATGTTGGGGTCCCCAGAGGTCTCCATGCGGCGGCGGGCTTCCGCCTCGGGGATCTGGCAGGTGCTCATCAGCGTCTTGACGTAGGCGTCGGCTTCGTCCGGGGTCTTCACGCCGATGTTGCCCGCGATCTTCTTGTTGCTGGCGAGGGTGGTCTCGATCTTGCCGGCAGCGAGGCGCTTCTTCTCGAGCTCGGCCACCCGCCTGGCGTTCTCGGCCACGGCCACGAGCATCGGGCCCAACTTGATCATGCCCTTGCTGTCGACCTTCGACTTCGGGATCGGGACCTGGCCGTACTTGGCCTGGAAGTCCTTGTCCTTGGCGTTGAACGCGTCGATGTTGGTCTTGATGGCCTGGAGATCGGGGGGCAGTGAGCCCTTGCCAGCGAAGGTCAGGTGCTCCAGCATCTGCTTGGGGTCCATCTTCCGTTCGCCGCCGTACTTGTGGAGCATGTCCACCGCGGCCTGGGGGTCGGCGTCGGAGTCGGGACCGAAGAGCATGGCCTTGGCCTTCTTGGCGAAGGCCTTGCGGGCCAGCTCTTCCTTGTGGCGCTTGAGGTCTTCGACCGAGAAGCCGATCTTCTTGGCCACCTCGGGGTTCAGGATCAGGCTGTCGGGGATGGGGCCCTTCTGTAGATCCACCACCGTTCCGTCGTCGAGCTCGAACGGCGCGGTGGCCTTCATCTTGGTGTCGACGGCTTCGACGCGCTTCTGGAGGGTGCCCTTGATCTCGGCGACCTTTGCGGTGACCGCGGCGGGGTCGATGGGCTTCTTCATCTCCGACTCGGCCAGCGCCTTCATGGCCTTTTCGCGCTTGTCCGGAGCCAGATCCTGGTAGCTGCTGGCCTTGCGGAGCAGGATGTCTTCTTTCTTCTTCGCTTCCGCGGCGTCCGCCTTGGCCTGGTCTTCTTTGCTCAGGGGCCCCTTCTTCTTCTCCTCGGTCTTCTTGCGCTCCGCTTCCTTCTTGGCCGTGGCCGCGGCGGCCGCGTCGGTGCCCGAGGCGTCGCCCAGGGTGCGCTCGCCGGTCTCTTTGGCTTTCTTCGCGGCGGCTTGTTTGGCCTCGAGCTCGGCCTGGTAGTCCTTGTTGAGCGTCTCGAGGTCCGCCTCGGACTTGCCCCGATCACCCATGGTCCAGGGACGATGTCCGAAGGGGTAGTAGAACATCTCGAGATCGAGCCCGAAGCGCTCGGAGTAGATGTGGGGGACATCGATCCCGTCGGTCAGGTTCTTCTTGGCGTCGACCATCTCTTCGAGGGTCTTGGTGTGCTCCTTGAGGGCTTCTTTCTTCGCCTTCAGATCCTCTTCGGCCTTCTTCTTGTTTGCGATGGCCTTCTTCTCGGCTGCGGTCGCCTTTATTTGGGCCTTCTCCGCCTTCTTGATCTTCTGCTCGATGGTCTTCTGCTGCTTGCCCAGGGTCTTGACGGTCTTGTCCGTGGCGGGATTGGGCTTCTTGGGGGCGGGTGTCTTGGTCTTGGTCTTGGCTTTCGGGTCCTTCTTCGCGGCCGCGGCCGCGGCGGCATCGGCGGCGGCCTCGTCGCTGATGCTCTTCTTGCGGGCCGTGAGCTGGCCCTTGACGTCACCGAGCTCCGACTCCAGGGCCACCTTGCTGTCCGAGCTGTCCTGCTTGGCTGTTCGTTCCGCGAGGATGTCCTTATCGAGCTGCTTGATCTTCGTGTCCAGGTCCACCGCGGCCTTTGTGTTCTTTTCCTGGTCCTCGAGCTCTTGCTTTTCCTTCTTCTCGAGCTGCTTGTTCAGCTCCTTGCAGACCTTGGGCCAGTCCTCGGGGCCCTTCTGGCCGCCGCCGCCACCGCTCTTGAGCTTGCTCTGCAATTCGGCGATGCGCTCGTCGAGGTCGGTGATCTCCTGCTGCTTGTCTTCCTGCTGCGTGGCGATCTTGTCCGCCGTGGACTGGATGACGGTGACCTTCTTCTGCACGCCCTGCATCTTCTTGGGCAGGCGCTTGCCCACCATCCCCATGAACCTGAGGTTGGCGTCCGCGTCGGGACCTGTCACGGGCTTGCCGCCGTCTTGGGCTGCCTTGGCGCGCCCCTGAAGCAGCTTCTGGCGCTTGTCGCTCTGGCCCTGGTTGCGGTCCAGCTTGGTCTGGATCTTGGAGATGACCTGCTGCTTCGAGCCCATCAGCAGCTGCTTGCCGCCCATGTCCGTGTCGAGCCAGTCCAGATCGATGCCGGCGTAGTCTTTGAGGATCGTCAGCCGCTTGATCTCGGTCCGGATCTCCTTCTGGGACATCTTGTCGGACTCGGAGCCGCCCTTCTTTCCCCCAGCCTTTTTCTTCTTGTCCTTGTCCTTGTCCTTCTCTTTCTTGTCGTCGCCGTCCTTGGTCGCGCTGTCTCCGTCGGGCGTCTGGGTGTCCTCGCCGTCCGCGGCCTTGGCGTCCTTGTCGCCGGCCTTGGAGACCTCGCCTTTGGCGGGCGCTCCGTCGACGCCGGGCTGCGGTTCGAGCTGCCCGGGTCCCTTGGTCTGCTTGGCGGAGGCCTTGGCGTCGGGCAGTCCGGGCTTGGTGCCCAGCCCCTTGGGGGTGGCGAGCTTGCTGCCGCCGAGATCTGAGATCTCGATGTCCAGGGGCAGCACCTGATCGAGGTCCAGGTCCAGATCGAGCAGGTCGGTCAGCTGGCCCTCGACACCCTCGTCCATGGCCTGCTGCAGGGCGGTGGCGCCCAGCTGCAGAACCTCGGGACCCAGCAGGTCCAGAAGATCATCGGCCTGGGGGGGCTCGGCCGGGTTCTTGGCCGCCATGCCGCCCAGGCGCTCGCGCTCGTCGCCTGGGATGGCCTGGATGGCTTTGCCGAGCTGATCGGGGCTGATGTCCAGATCGTCCAGCCCCGGGGGTAGAGCCTGGCCCTCGAGGACCTGCCGCAGCTTCTCCTGAGGGGTGAGCTCCTTGTCCTCGTCGCCAGGGCCCTCGCCGGCCTGCGCTGGGGACCCGTCCTTGCCCTCGCTTTTCCCCTTGCCGGGACCTGGGTCCCTGCTCTTCTTGCCGGCGGGACCGCCGTCGAGCTCCCGGTTCTCTTCGTCTTCCTGGGGCAGCATCTTGGCGATGACACCCGCCAGCGCGTTGGCCAGGTCTTCAGCGCCGACGCTCTGCCTGCCGGCTGGGTCCTGTCGGCTGGCGGAGGGCCCGGGCTTGGTTCGCTGCTTTCGCTTGCCGGCGCGAGGACCACCACGGGCCTTGCGCATGGCCTTGGCGCTGACGGATGAGCCAGCCTTCGCGCCGAGCTGGTGGACCGATGGGGCTTGGGCGCCTGATGCTTCGTTGCTGGCCTGGACCGTGAGCACGGGCAGTGCTTCGAGGGTCCGGTCGAGGGGAGCCTGGGACCAGCCGCGGTCGATGGGCATGCGTGCGGGCTCGGCGGCGAGGTCCTGAGGCGAGGCCATGCTGGCCACGGCCATGCGGGCCATGGTGTCTGCCTCGTGTTCGGCCCGGTCGCTGGGATCGCTGACCTGCAGCTCGGAGGTGGCGGTGGGCAGGCGGCCCTGATCGGCCTGGACGACGTGGGCGAGCTCGTGGGCGAGCAGCTGCTGGCCCTGGGGGGTGTCGGGGGAGAACTCGCCGGGGCTGAACCAGATATCGGCGCCGGTGGTGAAGGCGCGGGCTTCGAGCTGCTGGGCGGTGCGGGCGGCCTGGGGGTCGGTGTGAACGCTGACGTGATCGAAGTCGTGGTCGAAGGCCTGCTCCATGCGGGCGCGGACCGCGGGGGGCAGGGGGCGGCCGCGGCGGCGACCGATGCGGGCCATCAGGGTGGGGTCTGGGGCCTCGATGCCCGCCCGTTGCCGCAGATCGGCGTGGAGCATGGCGCGCATGACGGACATGGACCCGGTGCCGGGCATCCGGTCCTGGGTGTCCACCCCGGCGATCCCCAAGCTGAGGGTGTCGGCGGCGTGCCCGGTCAAGCCCTGCTGCTCGGCGCCCGAGATGGCTGCGAGGACGGCCTGGTTGCCGATGGCGTCCTGCAAGCCCGTCGCGGCGTGGATCGCCGTGTCGCGCTCGGGGGTGGCCGACTGCTGCTGCTGCTCGGTGGCCTGCTGGAGGCTCGAGGCCAGCGACTTGTCGGTGCGGGGCTTTCTTTTTTCCCTGTCGCGCATGTTGCTCATGGTGTACTCGTGGCGTTGCGTGGGGAGGTCGCGCGGGGCGGCGGCCGATCACAGCGCAGCCTGTCGCGACGGCGTGTGTCGTGAAGGGCTGCGGCTGGGCAGGAATGCGGGGAGCGGGCTTCAGGGCTGACCTGGAGCGGGTCCTCGCGATGTTCGGAGGCGTGTACGGTGGCCTTGAGGACGACGACCTGGGCCGGGCTGGGATGGTCGCCGCCGGCTGTCGAGCCGGCGGGCCCTATACCGGGGTCTTCGTCCTCGGCCGCAGGCTCCACCTGGCTGGTGGGCTGAGCGGCCAGGTTCGGAGCGGGGCTGCCGGCACTCACGCGGACGCGGATGGGCGGCTTGGCGGGGGCGCGGCGCCTGGCCTGGCGGGCTGGAGCGGTGGTCGGTCCCGTGCTGGGCTTGGGCAGGCTGTGCTTGGCGGACTTGGCGGTGCCGCCCTGTTTGGCGCCCACGGTGGAGCGGGCCACCTTGCCGCCCTTGTCCACGCCCTGGGAGCGACCGGCCGCCGCTGCGGGGAGCTTGGAGCCGTGGGCCTTGGTGCGGGTGGGGTGCTGGGCGGTGGGCTTGGACGGCTGGGGCGTGGGCTTGGCGTTGCGCCTGGTCTTGACCCGTGGGAGCTCGTTGCCGTGCCTCAGGTCGGGCCGGGGAACACTCAGGGAAAGGCCCACGGAGTGTTGAGGACTAGCGAGCCCGCTGCCCTTGCCGAGCACCGCGGAACGGGCGCCGCCGGTCTTGCCGAGCTGCTTGGGACGGCGCCTGGCATGCTGGACCACGGGCAGACCGAGCCGTGGTTTGGAGGCATGCTTGGTGCGCGTACAGCTCACGCCGGATCCTTTGCCTGACAGTTCCTGAAAACTATACCCTGAGGGCGTGCCCTTCGTGGGCTCCCCTGGCCATTTTCGGGCCGCCGCCGGCCCGGTGCTCCCCCAGCGCGATAGGCAGGGCTTCTGCAGTATCCATCAGGCGGACCATGACCGACCCGACCACCGACGCCAGCGACGCGCCGGGCAGCGCTGAGCGGCCTCAGCGCAAGAGGCGTTTCCGACTGCCGCGCGGGCGTGTCCCGCGCCGGCCCCAGTGGGTCACCCGTCTGGATCACTGGCTGGCCGAGCTGGTGGTGGTGCATCCCAACTGGCTCAGCGCCGCTCGTCTGTTGGTGGTGGCGCCGCTGCTGGTCATGGGTCTGCGCCAGGTCCGGGCTCTGCCCACCAACCCCTGGCTCATCGCGTCGCTGTTTTTGATCTATGTGGGGTTGGACTACCTCGATGGTGTCGCTGCGCGGCAGCAGCGGGTCGAGGCCGAGCGCGGTCGCCTGTTGGACAAGCTCACCGCCCTGCCGGTGCTGCTGTCCTTCTGCGCCCTGTGCTACGACTGCCTGCCCATGCCCTTGCTGGGCGCCCGCGTGGGCTTGGAGCTGGTGCTGATCGGTCTGTTCGTGGCGGGGCTGTCCGGCCGTCGATCCGGTCGCCTGCGCACGGGGCTCGAGTACACCACCCTGCTGGCCATGCTCATTGTCAGCGAAGGCTGGGCCCCCAAGCTGCTCACGCCGCGCCTTGTGGCGTGGCTGCTGGGCATCAACATCGCCTTCACTCTGGTGGTGGTGCTCGCTGCCATCAAGGTGCTGCAAAAACGCTTCATCGCCGATGCTCTGTCCGGGGCCAACCTGCTGTGCGGCATCGCGTCCATCAACTTCTCCTTCTCGGGCCGCTTCGATCTGGCGCTGCTGTTCCTGATGATCGGCGGCACCTTCGACGGCTTCGACGGCGCCGCGGCCAGGCGCTGGGGAGGCACCCGCTTTGGCGTCTACTCCGACGATCTGGCCGATGGCATCAACTTCGGGCTGGCGCCTGCGGTGGCCGTGTGGCTGCTGTTCGACAGCTGGGAGTCGGCGGTGGTGGGGGGCATCTACCTGTTCTTCGTGTGGGGCCGGTTGGTGTACTTCACACTGAACAAGGAGTTCTCCGATCCAGCGAACTTCGCGGGCGTGCCCAGCCCGGCGGCGGCCCTGCTGGTCATGTGCGGTGTGGTGCTGTTCAGCGGCAGCCCCCTGCTGGTGGGGCTGGTCGTGGGCGTGGCCGGCGTGCTGATGTTCAGCTTCGACACCAACTACCGCCATGTGGGGCGGGCCATGCGGGGCAACCGGCGCATCATCTACGGTATGCCCGCCTTCCTGCTGTCGCTGTTGCTGGGCTTCGTGCTGTGGGGCATCGAGGTACCGGTGGTCCTGATGTTCGTCGCGATGCTCATCTACGGGTTCCTGCCCGCGATGATGCACTTCCATGCGGTGATGGGTCGGCGGCGGGAAGAACGCACGGCGTAGACCACCGCTTGGTGGCCTGAACCTGCCGGTGTACTCAGCCGTGGTTAGGGGGGGAGTCCTCCTCTATGTGCACTCGCTCTTGGAGCCTCTCCATGTACCAGATCGTCAAGCGCCAGCAGTTTTCGGACGTCACTTTTCTGTGGGACGTCTTTGCTCCAGACGTGGCTCGATCGGCCAAACCTGGTCAGTTCATCATGCTGCGTCTCGACGACAAGGGTGAGCGCATCCCGCTGACGGTTGCGGACTTCGACGCCGACAAGGGCACCATCACCCTGGTCATCCAGGCCCTGGGCAAGACCACCCGCCAGATGATGAACGAGTACAAGGAAGGCGACTGGTTCTCCGACTTTGTCGGTCCCCTGGGCATCGAGTCCCACGTCAAGGACTACGGTCACGTGGTGATGGTGGGTGGAGGCCTGGGCGTGGCGCCCATCTACCCCCAGCTCCGCGCCTTCAACAAGGCGGGCAACCGCACCACCAGCATCATGGGGTTCCGCAACAAGGACCTCATCTTCTGGCAGGACCGCTTCGCCAAGCACTCCGACGATCTCATCGTCTGCACCGACGACGGCTCCGCGGGTCGGCCCGGCTTCGTCACCGTGGCTCTGCAGGAGATCCTCGAGAACGATCCCCCCGACCTGGTGATCGCCATCGGTCCGCTGCCCATGATGAACGCGGTCACCGAGGTCACCCGGCCCTTTGGCGTCTCCACGGTGGTGTCCCTCAACGCCATCATGGTGGATGGCACCGGCATGTGCGGCTCCTGCCGCGTCTCCCTCGACGGCGAGATCAAGTTCGCCTGCGTCGACGGTCCCGACTTCGATGCCCACAAGGTGGACTTCCCAGAGCTGATGCGGCGCCAGAAGCGCTTCGTGAAGCACGAGTCCATGGCCCAGAACAACTACGATCACGTCTGCAACGTCGAGAAGCAGTTGTTCTCCGAAGAGAAGCGCAACTACAAGAAGATCAAGGACATCCAGCCCCACGCCGTGGAGATGCCCGAGCGCGACCCCCGCGAGCGCGCCACCAACTTCCACGAGGTCAACCTGGGCTACTCCTTGGGCGACGCCCTCCAAGAGGCCGAGCGCTGCATCCAGTGCCGTCGTCCCAAGTGCGTGGCCGGTTGTCCCGTGGGCGTGGACATCCCACGCTTCATCCGCCACCTGTTGGTGCGGGATCTGGGCGGCGCCCGGGACGCCATCCTCGAGACCAACCACTTCCCCAGCGTCTGCGGTCGCGTCTGCCCGCAGGAGTCCCAGTGCGAGGCCCAGTGCATCCTGGCCAAGGCCAAGATCGAGCCGGTGGCCATCGGTCGCCTCGAGCGCTTCGTGGGCGACTTCGCTCCTATGACCACCACCGACCGCATGGCGGGCACCACCGATCTGGGCCGCGTGGCCGTGGTGGGCGCCGGTCCCGCGGGCCTGGCCTGCGCCGCCGACCTGGCGGTCAAGGGCGCTGAGGTCACCGTGTTCGAGGCGCTGCACGTCATCGGCGGCGTGTTGCAGTACGGCATCCCCAGCTTCCGCCTGCCCCGGGACATCATCTCCCGGGAAGTCCGGCGACTGCAGGATCTGGGGATCGAGTTCCAGATCAACAAGGTCATCGGCAAGACCTTCACCGTGCAGCAGCTGATGGGCGAGATGGGCTACGACGCCGTGTTCATCGGCTCGGGCGCCGGCTTCCCCTGGTTCTTGGGGCTGCCGGGTGAGTCGGCCGGCCAGGTCTACTCGGCCAACGAATACCTCACCCGCGCCAACCTGATGGGTGGCGATCGTTTCCCCCACGAGGACACCCCGCTGGCCTACGGCAAGTCGGTGGTGGTCATCGGCGCTGGCAACACGGCCATGGACTGCCTGCGGGTCTCCAAGCGCATGGGCATCGAGACGGTCCGCTGCGTCTACCGCCGCACCGAGTCCGAGGCCCCCGCCCGCATCGAAGAGCTCCGCCACGCCATCGAGGAAGGCATCGAGTTCAACTGGCTGCACAGCCCGGCGGAGATCTTGCTGGACGACGAGGGCGATGTCCGCGGCATCAAGTGCCAGAAGATGCAGCTGGGCGAACCAGACCAGAGCGGTCGTCGTCGCCCCGTGGCCATCGAAGGCGAGTTCGCGGTCTTCGACTGCGACACGGTGATCTACGCGCTGGGTACCAGCGCCAACCCCATCATCGCCCAGTCCCTGCCCGAGGTCGAGCTCAACCGCTGGGGCTACCTGGTGGCCGACGGCGAGACCCAGGCCACCAACCTGCCGGGCGTCTACGCGGGCGGCGACATCGTCACCGGCGGCGCCACGGTCATCCTCGCTCTGGGTGCCGGCCGCCGCGCTGCCCGGGCGATGGTCGAATATCTCGAAGCCAAGAAGTAGCGGCGTTCATCCACGTCCATCAGTGCCCCGGGGCGCTGTGAGCGGATAGCTGAAGGCTGTCAGTTCCCAGCCCCGGAGGCATCCCATGGGTCAGCGCCAAGCCCACCTCTCGCGCGTCAAGAACCAGAGCTTCGACCTGTTGGTCATCGGCGGTGGCATCACCGGCACGGGTGTGGCCCGGGATGCGGCTCGGCGGGGGCTGCGGGTGGCGCTGCTCGAGCGCGCGGATCTGGCGTCGGGCACCTCGAGCCGCTCCAGCAAGCTGGTGCACGGCGGTCTGCGCTACCTCGAGCAGTACGAGTTCGGGCTGGTCTTCGAGTCGGTCAGCGAGCGCCGTGTGCTGATGGACATCGCCCCCCACCTGGTCAAGCCCCTGGCGTTCGTCTTTCCGGTCTACGAGAGCTTCGGCCGGGCGGCGCTCATCGACATCGGGATGTGGCTGTACGACGGCCTTTCCCTGTTCCGCTCCCCCAAGATCCACAAGCGCCTGAGCAAGAAGGGCACCGCCAAAGTGGAGCCTTGCCTGACCACCCACGAGCTCAAGTCGGCAGAGCTGTACTACGACTGCGCTACCGACGACTCCCGGCTCACCCTCGAGACCGCGCTGGACGCCATGCGCGCTGGTGCCCAGGTGGTCACCTGGTGCCCGGTGGTGGGCTTCCTTCACGACGAGCGGGGCCGCGCCCTGGGCGTCAAGGTTCACGACCAGCTGGGGGGAGGGCACTTCGAGGTGCGCGCTGGGGCCATCGTCAACGCCACGGGGCCCTGGACCGATGGGCTGCGGGGCCTGGCCCTGGGATCGACCGCGACCGCGCGACCGCGCTTGAGGCCCACCAAGGGTGTGCACATCGTGGTGGATCACGCCAAGCTGCCCGTCGAGCACGCCGTGGTCATGATCCATCCCGAGGACGAGCGTGTGCTCTTCGCCATCCCCTGGGGTGAGCGCACCTACCTGGGCACCACGGACACCGACTGGGACGGAGACCCGGCGCTGGTGGCCGCGGACCTGGCCGATGTGGACTACCTGATCCAGGCCTCGGCCCACTTCTTCCCCGACAACCCGCTGCACTACGAAGACGTCACCGCCACCTGGGCGGGGCTGCGCCCTCTGATCAACCAGGAAGGCGTGCGAGAGAGCGAGATCAGCCGCGAGCACCAGGTCGACGTCGAGCCCGATGGCATGGTCACGGTGGCCGGCGGCAAGCTCACCACCTACCGACGCATGGCCGCCGAGGTGGTGGACAAGGCCCTGGACGTGCTGCGCATGGCTGGCTGGGAGATCGATCCCCCCCGCCACGCCGACACCGCTCGGGAGCCTCTGCCCGGCGCTGTGGGCTGGCCCAAGGATGACGACGATAGCCAGCTGGTGGCAGACATCATCTCGGCGTCGGGCGAGCTGTTCGCCGAGGACACGGCCCGCTACCTGGCCGGCAGCCATGGCATGTTGGGCATGGACGTGGCTGTGCTGGCCGCGGCCCGTCCAGATCTGGCCGCCCGCCTGGTGCCTGGGCGCCCCGAGGTGCTGGCCTGCGTGGAGTGGGCGGTCACCCGCGAGCTGGCCGCCACCGTCGATGACGTGCTGCAGCGCCGCCTGCCCCTGTTCTTCAAGGACACGGACCAGGGCCTGGGCTGCGCCGAGGCCGTCGCCGACCACATGGCGGGGCTGCTGGGTTGGACCGCCGAGCGTCGGGAGGTCGAGCTGGCCCGTTACCGGCACGAGGTGGGCATCAGCCGGGCCTGGCGGGCCGAGCTGGTCTGATCCCAGACGTCTACGGATGGGGAAACCCCGCCCCTACACAGGGCCCGCTAGTTGAACTGTGGTGTGCTGTGGGGGAGCTGGGCTTCGGAGTCGGCGAGGCTCGCCCGGGCATCGAGATCATCGGTGAACCATAGGGGAACCTCGAGCTCGGGCTCGAGCTTCATGGTGTGAGTGACCTGGAGCTGACGCGGCAGGTGGGCGTGGGCCAGGTCCACCAGCACCTCGTACATCCACTGGTTGCCGGGCCCGGGGGCGTAGCGCTCCCAGCGCTGGGTGACCTCGCTGTAGCTGGCGCCGGGGAAGTCCTGGTCCGAGGTGACCAGGTCGAGCTGACCGTCCAGGGCGGCGTCACCGTGGGGTAGTCGCCCCAGGTCCCAGTACACGCGGCCGTCGGCCGCATCCAGTCGCAGGTCGCTGCTGCGGTCGGGGTGGGTGTCCACCGTGATGAAGACCTGGTTGTATCCAGGCACGAACAGTGACCTGTGAGCGCCCTCCATGGGCGGGGCGTACTCTTGCAGGTAGCCCACCAGGGCGGCCAGCTTGTCCAGGTGGGGCACGCCGGCGCAGTCGGGGCAGTCCCAGGGGTCGACCTCGGACAGATGAGCCTCGTAGCTCAGCCAGGCGTCGGCGAAGGCGGTGGCGTTGGGTAGGCCGGGCACCGGCTGGAAGCCTGATCCGGGCTCCACCAGCTGCCGCACACGGGCGCAGAACATGGGCTCCATGGCGCGGTTGCCTCGTCGCAGTTCCCGGTTGCTCAGGCGACCGTTGTGGTCGTGGTCGTACAGCTGGGCGATCACGCTGTCCACCTCGTCCGGCTCGAGCTGCTCGGTGCCCAGGCGAAACGCCAGGCTGCGCTCGAAGCGGATGCGCTCAGCACCCAGGAAGCGGTCGTAGTGGACCCTCGAGCCGTTCAGCGTACGGTAGAGCCAGGCGGCGGCCTCGGCTTGGGGGGAGGGGACGATGGCGGGGATCCAGCGCTGCATGTCCGTGGCTTCCACCACCCGTTCCTCCACCTCGAGGCTGTAGCTGCCCAGGGTGATCGTGCGCGGCACGCCCCCCACCTCGTGCCAGAGTGCTGCGTCCATGTCCACCTCCGGAACCTGGGCCCAGGTCGGCCACGGGGCGAGCACACCTAGGGCCATGAGGATGGGGATCGGCGGTGGCGCGGTGATGCGTGGCATGAAGGGGCCTCTCGCGGCGATGTGGGCTTCGTCGCGTGCGTCTCGTCACCCCAGGGGTGGGAGGAGGGGGGGCGATGGATCCATAGGGTATGGAATGTGGCGTGGCGGTTCGGGGGTCGTGGTCTCGATGCTCTGACCAACACGGGGCTCCCATGCGCCTGGCCAACCTCTCCTGCCTGATGACTCTGGTGCCCGCGGTAGTGGGTGTGGTGGACTGATCGCCGCCGCGCCATCCCTGTCGCACGGTGGCACGGCGACCCCGGGATGCGTGCCTCCTCCACGGGGGGCGTGCCTCTGGTTTCGGTATTTTCGACGAAGGTTCGCTGGCACGCATCACAGCCAGGGCTTCTTCCCGTCCATGTTCCCCGAGGTGCTGTATGGACGCTGGGACGCCGAGACGGGCGAGATCATCTACAACCAGGCGTCCATCTCCAAGCTCCGGTCCCGCACGGTCCACAACATCCCCGCCTGCGACGGCTGCGTGGCAGCGGATCACTGCGCGGGGGGCTGCATCGGCGCAGGCATGATGCGCAGCCGGGACTTCTACGGGGTCAACCCCGAGTTCTGCGAGGTCACCAAGTACCTCTTGGAGCGTATGCAGCACCTGGTGAACGTGGGCTACAACCCCGATCTGCCCTTCCACCCCTCGTGTCCTGGGCCAGGGCCTTGTAGCTGCTAGCGGGGTGCGTAGAGACTCGACCACCATCCCTCGATGGCGGCGGCACAGGCTTTGGGCTCGCTCTGCAACAGCAGGTGAGGGCCGGGGATGCGCGTGAGCTCGAGCCCTGGATGCACCGCTTGGATGGCCCGGCCACAGCGGGCTTGGACCACCCGGTCCTGGGTGGCTTGGAGGTAGGCCAGGGGTACCGCGGCGTTCGCCAGGTGGGGGCGCACGTCGACCTCGAGCACGGCCACCTGGCGATGGGCGATGACCGCCGGGTCCACCTGGTGGATGGCGGCCATCAGGGCATCGGCGAGGGCCGGGGGCGGGGAAGGGCCGAGCAGGCGTCGAGTCACCAAGGACCTGGGGGGCGAAGCGGAGGACAACATGGGCGCGAGGGCGCGGACGAGCCAGGCCGGGATCCGGACGGGGCTGGTGGCGAAGGTAGCCACGAGCATCACCCCCGCCAGGCCCGGAGGGGGAGCCGCAGCCAGCCGGATGCCGAGGGGGCCCGAGAAGGACTCGGCCACCACCAGGAACGGATCACCGGTGGGCAGCCTGGCGCGCACCAGGGCTTCGAGGGCGTCGTAGCCGAGGAGCTGGTCACAGGGGTAGGCCACCGGTAGGCAGCGGGTGGAGGCCAGGACCCCCACGAGGGGCTCGAAGAGCGTCGCGGTACCGTCCAGACCTGGCAGGAGCACCACAGTGGGGAGAGGGGCCATGAGCCGGGCGTATGCCGATCAGATCCCCCAGCCCACCATCAGCCGGCCTGTGTACACGTAGCCGGGGGCCGTGTAGAACTCCGCGGCCAGCTCGAGGCGCTTCCAGGGGCGCGCTTGCACACCCACGCTGGCGACCACGCCGGCGAAGGGATCGGCGTTGTTCTGCACCACGCCGTCGTCGCCGATGTAGAAGAAGGTGCTGACGTCGGTGATTCCCACCGCGGCGTAGGGGGTCACCCGATCCCAGGCCCGCCCCAGCAGCAGGTCGCCGCCGAAGCTCGAGCCCAGGTAGAGGTCGGTGTAGGCGAGGTCGTCCAGGTCGAAGGCCGTGGCGATGTCGCCGATGGTCTTCATCAAGGTGGCGTGGAAGCGAAGGCCGCTCTGCCAGCCGCTGTCGAAGCGCCAGGACAGGCCCGCGTCTATGCTCAGGATGACGTTGCGGGTGCCGAAGATGGTGACCGGCGGGATGTACCCCAGGCTGCCGTAGCCCACGAGGTGACCGTCACTGGGCAGGGTGAAGCTCAAGCGCGGGCGGGGGATCACCGGCGTCTTGTTGGTGTCTTCGGTCTTGCTGCCCCCCAAGGCCAGTCGCCGCTCACAGCTCAAGGGCGGCACGCCGGCCAGCTCGAGGCCGATAGTGCCGTGGCCGGGCTCTTGGGGCACCGGGCCGTGCAGGGGAGAGTAGCTGGCGGCCAGGGAGAAGTAGTTGAGCATGTGGGCCGCTTGCAGATCGTCGTCGGCGTAGAACTGCTCGGCACCTTCGCAGGCGGGGTTCACGCCCGCTGCGGGGGTTGGGGCGGTGGTCAACAGCAGGGCCAGCAGGGCGCTCATGAGCCTGATCCCGTGTCGTGGCCCGTGTCGGGCTCCCCTTCGCACATGTCGGTGGCGCCGGCTTCGATCCAGGCGCGGAGCAGGTCCAGGTCACCCTGGCCCAGGCCCTCGCTGCCCGGTGGCATGGCGCCGCCTTCGTCGTCGGCCTGGGTGGCGCTGGCCTTGCGGAACAGCAGGCTGCCCTCGGCGTCGCCAGGGTTGACCCGCAGGACCCCGGGGTTGCCGGCGCTCTCCACGTCCACCAAGGCGCTGTGGGCGTCGGTCTCGAGGTCGAGTCCCCCCGCCGCGCCTCCGGTGCTGTGGCAGGAGATGCAGTGGGCCTCGAAGATGCTCTGGGCGCCGCAGTAGTCGCCGGTGGCGCATTCGCTGATCTCGGCGGGCTCGTGGCCGTGAAAGTCGGTGTCGTCGCAGCCGCCGGCCATCAGGACCGGCATCGCCAGCGTGATGAGTCTATGCATGGGGTTCTCCTTCCTCGCAGGAGATCTATGCGCGCTGGGGAATGTCGTCTGTAAGGCCGATGACCGGGCTAGCAGTCGCAGGGCGGGTCATCGCCGGGTTTGCGGATGATGCCCAAGCTGTTGTGACCGTCGATGTCCACCACCAGGGGCTCGTCGAAGCGCAGGTGGGTCAGGTGGTGGGTGCTGGTGTGGGGCTCTTGGTGGTCGAGCCAGTCCCAGTCGATCTGGTTGCCCCGGCGGGACTCCTTGATGAACAGGTAGCCGATGCGCAGGGCCAGCATGTTCTGGAAGAAGTGGGAGCCCTGGCTGGGCTCGACCCACAGATCGTGGCGATCGGCCTCGACGAAGATGCGTGCTTGGCTGACCTGGGCGAAGTTCACCGGCACCCCCAGCAAGGGGTCCGAGGTGGCCCAGCGGCCGAAGCCCAGCAGGATGTAGTGGCGGCCTTCGTCGATGAAGCGCTGGTTGAGACGCCCGAGTTCGTCAGCCATCTCGCGCGTGCGCAGGGCGTCCCAGCGATGAGGCTGGATGAAGACGATGTCGTGGATGTCGTCGTAGCGACCGTTGCCCATGGCCTGCACCGAGGTGCAGATCAGCTCGTCGGGGACGAGCGCTTCGGGGTCGAGCTTGCACTGGCGCTCGGTGACCACCATGGGGCGGATCTGCAGGAAGCTGAAGTCGGCCTGCTCCGGGTCTTTCGGGTCGAGATCCACCGCGAACTCGATCTCCACCGGGGCGCCGAAGGACTCTTCACCTGCGGCCAGTAGGTCCCGCAGGATCTGCGACAGGGGGATGCTCTTGTGCTTGAGGATCTGAGCGAAGCGAACCACCCGGGGGCCGGTGGGTGCGAGGTAGTCGCGGATAGCTTGGTCTTCGGGGAACCAGGTGCTGGCCAGGTGGCGCAGCACGCCGTCGCGCTCGGCCTCGGAGATGTCCAGGCGAAGCAGCGAGAAGTCTTCGTCGGGCACCACCCCCAGGTCCGGCCGGGAGATGTCCAGGGCGTAGAACTGGGTCTGGGTGTTGGCGAGGTACTCGTGGTTGGTGGCCCAGGGCGGGTTGGCGCGTGGGTGAGCCGGACAGAAGTGGTAGACCCGCTGGCTCTCGACGATGGTCTTGCCCAGTCCCACCGCCAAGGATGCGGTGCCGTCTTCGGGCTGGACGCCGGCGAAGGGGTAGTAGTTGTAGCTGCGGGCCACCCCGGAAAAGCTGGGGTAGTGGCGGGTTCCGTGGGTGCGACCGGCGAGCTGTTGGATGACCACGGCCATGCGTTCTTCATCCAGCCGATAGCCTGTGTTCTTGATGTACTCGCGGGGGCCGCGGGAGAAAATACTGGCGTAGACCTGCTTGATGGCGGTGCACAGCTGCCCGAAGCGGACCTCGAGATCCCGATGGTTGTTGGGCAGCATGTAGGTGTTGTAGATGCCCGCGAACGGCAGGGTCTGGTTGTCTTCGAGCAGGCTGGAAGAGCGCACAGCCAGGGGGTAGGCGGCCTTGGTCAGCAGCGCGCGCAGATCGGACTCGATGCGCTCGGGCAGCAGGCAGGACTGGAAACGATCGGTGATGGCCTGGTCGTCCGTGGCGCCCATGGCCCAGGCGCGCAGGTGGTTGTGTTCGATGAACTCTTCGAAGACGTCGGTGCACAGCACGAAGGTGTTGGGGATGCGGATGCGTACCGTGGGATAGCTGGCATCGAAGCGGGCGCGGGCCAGCAGGGCGTTCATGAAGGCCAAACCGCGGCCCTTGCCCCCCAGGGACCCCGAGCCCAGCTTGTTGAAGTTGGCCTCGTTGGCCATGCGGTCGGGGGCGAACTCCCGCACCTCGCCGTCGTGCAGGCTGCGGGTGAGTCGGCGCACGGTCTGGATCATCAGGCTGCGAAGCGCGGTGGCGTCGGTGAAGTCGTCCACCTTCATGGGGCGTAGCTCTTCGGCCAGCTCGAACTCGCTGCGCGCCCGCAGCCAGGTGGAGAAGTGGTTGTGACCGGCGTGGAACAACAAGCTGGCGTCGGGGACGTGGGGCAGGGCGTCGTGCATCTCGTAGAGGTTGGCGGCCCGGGCCACCTCGCTACCGTCGGACAGTCGGAAGACGAAGTCGCCGAAGCCGAAGTGCTCCATGATGAAGTCGTGCAGCTCGGTGGGCAGGCTCGGGCTGTCCTTGTCCAGGAAACCGTACCCCAGGCGTTCGGCGCGGTGCCGGTTGTGGGGCTCGGAGGACTGGAGCAGCACCGGCACGTCCGGCAGCACGGCCTTGACCTCGGCGGCGAAAACGAAGCCCGCCTCGGCGTCGAGCTCGCCCCCGCCCGGATAACGAACGTCGCTGACAACACCGATGATGTTGTGGCCGTACTTACGGAGGTAGCGGCGGGCCTGGCGCAGGGTCTCGGCCAGGATGATCTTCGGCCGGGCGCGCATGCGCTGAAGACGCTGGAAGTCGTTGATGCCCTCGCTGATGAGCTGGCGGGTCTGGGTGAGCAGCTCGGTGTACAGCAGCGGCAGGAAGAGGGAGTAGTAGCGGGGGGAGTCTTCCACCAACAGGATGACCTGGACCCCGCGCTTGGTGTCTGCGGTGGCGTTGCGGAAGTCCTCGACGTTCTTGACGATGCTGGTGAGTACGTTGACGTCGCGGAACCAGTAGAAGACCCGGTCCAGGCTGCGCTCTCTGAGCTCGTCTCGCAGGGTGTTGTCCAGGGCGTCGTAGGTCAGGAAGACCACGGGCTTGCGGGGGGTGCGTCGCTTGACCTCGGCGCGGAACTCCAGCGGCTCCATGTCCGGCAGGCGGGTGAGGCACAGCACCAGGTCGTAGTGGCGCTTCCGCAGCTTATCGAGGGCTTCGCGGCCCGAGTTGACCCGGGTGATGCGCGGCACGTAGCGCAGGTCGAGCTGAACGTACTCGTGGAACAGGCGCTCGGACAGGTTGTGGTCCTGCTCGAGGACCCAGGCATCGTAGACGGTGGAGACCAGCAGGATCTCGCGCACACGGAAGCGCATGAGATCGTGGAAGCCTCGGAAGCGGGATTCGTAGCGTGCTTCGAGCATGGCTCCAGCCTAGCAGGGTTCACACGACAATGCCCCCCGGGGCCACAGGGGCCGCCGGGGGGCAGGCGTATCGGATCTGTCGAGGGGTGGTGGCTAGACCACGCCCTGATCGAGCATGGCGTCGGCGACCTTGGTGAAGCCGGCGATGTTGGCGCCGAGGACAAGGTTGTCCTTCTGGCCGAACTCGATGGAGGTCTCGTAGGTGTTCTTGTGGATGGCCTTCATGATGCCCTGGAGCTTCTCATCGACTTCTTCGCGGGTCCAGGACAGGCGCATGCTGTTCTGAGCCATCTCGAGGCCAGAGGTGGCGACGCCACCAGCGTTGGCGGCCTTGCCAGGTCCGTAGAGGATCTTGTTCTCGACGAACAGATCGACGCCGTCGGGGACGGTCGGCATGTTGGCGCCTTCGGAGACGACGTAGCAGCCGT
>Ga0307987_1000093_pt1 | contig 51900 bp, 44 predicted proteins | sample EllFjometagen181_FD_203157 | JGI IMG/M metagenome (GOLD analysis project Ga0307987, IMG submission 203157) | Marine microbial communities from Ellis Fjord, Antarctic Ocean - #181 | ecosystem: Environmental > Aquatic > Marine > Unclassified | place: Southern Ocean | collected 2014-10-08 | reverse complement strand
TAATTGGCTTTAGTATGGGGAGTATCAGTTTTGCTTTTGTTGTATTTGGTACTTTAAATTGAGTTTTAACCTTTTCAATTGATGTGCCTGCAACCTCAATATCTTTAAAATCACTATTTTGTTTTGCATACTCTTTTAGGTAGGGAACAGTCTTGTAGTTGACGCCAATTATTTGTGCTATGATGAAGTCAAGAGCATATGTTGATGTTGATGCTGCAATAAAATTCGCCTGTTTAGGTACTCCGGCAGATCCAGGGCCATCTCCTTCAAGACCAAGTATTCCATCTGCAATTGATAGGTTTGCCGGTACAGCCTTGTTAATAGCCATAAGCAGTTTTCCAAAGTCACCAACATTTGAATGTTTTTTATGCAGGGTGGCCTTTTGATATCCCGGAATTGTGCCATAAAGATTTTTAGTAGCGGCAGTTAGTGTTGTTAATGTATGTGTTTTTACTTTGGGTAGGTTAATGATGACATCTGCATCAAGAATTGGTTTAGCAACAGAAAATGAGTAACCATTAATTGTCATTTTTTTTGCACCACTCTTCTCTAAATTTGTGAATTTAAGGTTTTCTTCTTCACACATTTGTTTGAAGCCAGTTTGAGTGATTACACTTTCAAGGTTCATTGCACTTGCCGGACTATCGCCAATGATAGGTATACCACCTAGTTCTCTTACTATCTTTATTACAGCCCGAGCAATTTCAGGATGAGTCGTTATCGCATCTTCCGGAGGATGGTTTGACAAAAGATTAGGCTTTATAAATACTTTTTGATTAGGAGCTATGAACGCAGAAAAACCTCCAAGAGGTTCCACTGTTTTTTCAATGGCTTCCTGGAGGTTTTCGTAATTTGTATGCTTTAATATAGAAACTATCATTTAACTGATTTATCTGCCTTTTTTATCATATCCTGTAGATGTTTGACATATGATGCGCTACCTCCAGCTTTGTAACCAGTCTTACCTACAATTGTTTTTCCGTCTGGTTTTAGGAGATATATTGTTGGGAATCCTCTAACACCATAATCTTTTGACAATTTGTCATTAATCTTTTTCTGTTCAGCAGAAATCTTTTTTTTGTCTCGAGGGAAGTCAACTTCTATGCATACTAGACTGTTTGTTGCATAAGTGATGAATTCAGGCTTACTGAAAACTTCTTTATTAAGCCTGACACACCATCCACACCAGTCACTACCGGTAAAGTCCATAAGAATGTATTTGTTTTCCTTTTTTGCTTTATCCAACGCTGTCTTGCTATAAGTTGTCCAGATGTCCTGAGTTCCCTCTTTCTTATCCTTAGCATCTACTTTTGTTGTTTCAGCATTATTAGTACATGACATAGCCATCACAGCTAGTCCCACTAGTAGTAGTCTTCTCATCTTATTTCCTTTTCTTTTTAGTATGTAGTACATAGTGTACTGTGTACAGTTTTCAATGTTCAAAATAATAGTTATTAGTGTTTAGTTTTTAGCCCATACACTTACTTGGTCTTCCGTAAGAGCTAATGAACGTCCAACATCCAATTTGCAATGAAGAATGGAAGATGATAATGAGGACATTATCGCTCCCAGTCTTGCAAATAGCATTTAGTCTTATTTCTCAACCGTTTCAACCATCTAACTATCTACCAATTTATTGATTACCTAATTAACGGATATCAGTATGTTTTTAGTTCAAAAATAATATCTTTTATTTCATTATTTGTGTGTTGTTGTAATCTTTTAAGTGCCTTTTGTTTATTATATCTCTTTAATTCGTTAAGCCAAACTGTGTTGTCAACAGCTATATGAAGTATTCCATGATATAGCTTTATCGGCTCGGTATGTTTACCAATTGGACCTTCAAATATGGTGTTCCATTTTGATAAAAGTTCTTCCATAACAGAGCGATCATTAAGATTGTATCTTTTGAGTATACCAGCTATTGCTCCATCAATATTTTCTTCGTGTTTGTTATAGACATCAGGGTCGTATTCATTCACTCTAAGATACTCTTTGTACAACTGGTGCTTGCCGGGGTTTGTAAACTTAAGTTTTGGTTTAAAGTCTCTCATTTTATTATATCAAGCGATTATTTCATAACCTTCTTTATGACTCTATCCATTCCTGCTATAAAGTTGTCTGGTCCAAATTTAACTGCATTTGCGCGAACTTCTTCAGAGTTCCATTGCGTATCAGCACATTTCTCAACTGCTTCATTTAAGCTGTCAACTGTCTGTTCTTTAAAGAATATTCCTGTTTTATCACGAACAATGGTCTCGGTGGCACCACCTTTGTCATAAGCAACAACAGGTCTTCCGCATGCTTGGGCTTCAAGAGGTACAATGCCAAAATCTTCTTCTCCAGGAAAAATCAGCATTCTACAATTTCTATATTGTTCCAATATATCTTCATCGCTCTGGCGTTCAAGAAAAGTTATATTTGGTTTTGCAATTGCTTTGAGTCTTTCTAAGCAGCTACCAGTGCCTATAACTCTTAGTGGAAAACCAGATTTATTGTAGGCTTTTACTGCAATATCCACTTTTTTGTATGGAACAATTGCTGAGACAATAAGGTCAAAATCTGCTGATGGCTTTTCGGCTGAAAGTGTCCATTTATCAATCTCCACATGTGGGTATACAATTTCAGAATCAAGACCATAGAATCTCTTAATCCTTTTTTGTATATGCTCACTTATGGCCACAAACTGTGTAACATTTGCTGCAGTTTTTTTGTCCCAATGTCTTAATGCAGCCAACATTGGCTTTATAAGCATTGCTTTTGCCGGATTTGTTCCAAAATACTCCTCATAAAATGTCCAAGCATATCTCATCGGTGTGAAGCAGTAGCATATATGTTTTGTCTCCTTATGTAAAGGTATTGCTTTGGCGACACAATGATTTGTTGTTATCAGAAGGTCACAGTTAGGTTTAGCAATTGTTTTTACTGCAAGGGGTAGGGCAGGCAGAAAGTATCGATATTTCTCTGTTATATTAGGAATCTTTTGCATCCATGATGTTGATATCTCATGACTATTGATTATCTCAGAAACAGCTTCTCTGTTAGCAATAAGTGTTGATATTGTTGAGTCTGGAAATCCCTCGCAAAGAATTTCAAGTACTCTTTCTCCTCCACGCATACCTGTGAGCCAGTCGTGACATAGTCCAGCATTGATATTTTTCCAGTTATCAGGAAAGTTATACATATTAATGAGTTCCTGTTGAACCAAAACCGCCTTCACCTCTAGTGGTATCGGATAGTTCTTTTATCTCCTCTACTGTAATTTCAAGAATTGGTTTTATAACCATCTGAGCAATTCTCATTCCTTTTTCAACTGTAAAAACTTCTTTGCCGTGGTTGATGAGAATGATTCCAATCTCTCCTCGATAACCTTCGTCAATTGTTCCTGGAGTATTTAGAACTGTGACTGCATTTTTGTAGGCTAATCCGCTTCTTGGTCTGATTTGAGCCTCAGTGTTTTTGGGTAGCTCAATTGATAATCCTGTTTTAATTAGAGCACTTTCTGATGGTTGAAGTTCTTTGTGCTCAATTGAGCAAACATCCATTCCTGCATCACCTGGGTGTGCAAATGATGGTAGAATTGCGTCGTTACTAAGTCGTTTTATTTTTATATTCATGTTGTTCCTTTGTTAGTGCATGTTACACAGTAAATTGTTTTTAGCGAAGACACTACCGTGAGTAGGTAAAAATCTTTTATTGTTATATTCCTAGGGTTGCACTCCCGTTGGTCGTTGCCCCTAGGCTAGTACCAATTACTCCTTTGGAGTATTTAAGTTAAAACGCATTATTCTCGATTTATAGAATTGACTCTACATTGCCAGTATCAATACTAAGTGCGAGTAATGTAGAGTCCGATCTGTGATCGGAAATCTTTTTTATATTATGTCTTCATATTTTATCATTGTTGTCAATACATGTTTATGAGAATTGGATGCTACGACAACCGGCTACGTTGAATATTAATAGAACTACAAAAGTTAAATAAATAATTAAAAATGTTTTCTTTTTTCTTACTGAAAATATTGCAATACCCAAAATAGTATATATCAACCAACCTATACCCAAAACAAGATTACTTGGCTCTATGTTAAATTGCTTAGCCAAACCCATAGGGAAGAATGGAAAAAATACAACGACTTCTAAATTTTGACAAGAAGCAATTAATGCAATAGCCCAAGTAAACCAAAATAAAAACAAAGGTTTTTTAGATGATATTGTGGTGGTATCTCTTGTTTCTGATTTTTTGTTCGCCTCGAATTTTTTCTTCATTTTTGCATTGTTTTTGTTATTCTGGTTTGTTAGTTTCGTATTTGGCTTTATAGTCTCCTGATGCCCATTCAGCTTGTCTTGCAATTCCCATAAGAATTTTAATATCGTCTTCCGTGATCTGTCCACGTGATAGTATTCGTCTTAGTCCATACATCATGTGGTCGGCTTTATCTTCATGCATAAAACCAATTTTGAGTAGAGCTTTTCTCCATAATCCAAACATAAATTCTCTCATTTCCATTGTGGCAATCTCTGACTTTTCTTCTTGTGGTTCAAAAGTATCTGTTGCAACAAATAGTTCGTAACAGCAAATGAGCACAGCTTGTGAGAGGTTTATGGATGTGTTTTGTGTTGCAGTTGGTATGTTTAGAATATCTGTACACATTGTGAGTTCATCATTTGTGAGCCCATTATCTTCTCGTCCAAACACAATTGCAACTTTGCTTTTGTCTGATTCTACAGTTAGCCTTGGCACGATCTCTCTAGGTGTTATAGCATGCTGTCTGTATAGTCCACGACGTGCTGATGTTCCTGCCACTACTGTGCAGTCTTTTATGGCTGATAGCAAGTCGTCATGAATGGTCATTCCGTTTAGTATGTGTTTGGAGTGACAGGCCATTTTTTTTGCTTCATTCATATCTAAATCTTTATCTGGAGTTACGACCGCTAGGTCTGAAAGCCCCATGTTGCACATTGCTCTACATACGGAACCAAGGTTTCCACCGTATAATGGCCCTACAAGAACAATTCTTACATTATCAAAATTCATCTAATTCCTTATTTTATGTTTGATTTAAGTGTTAAGTTTATGTATTCTTGCTAAATCTTATTTGTATATTATATGCATTTTCTTGATTTCAATCAAGAATGTAATTTTAAGATTTAGAAATAAAACAGTTTTTTGATAAATGACTAAGAGTAATGAGGTTAAATAATGGACGAACTATTAAAAATTTTGAAAAATAATGCATTAGAATCTGATGGAAATATTGCAAAGATGCTTTCTTTAAGTGAAACAGATGTTGCTGCTCGCAAAAAAGCTTATGAAGAGAGTGGTGTTATTTTGGGGTATCAAGCTATTCTTAATGAAGATAAGTTAGACTCAGAGTTGGTACGAGCGATTATTGGAGTGAAAATTACTCCGGTTCGGGATGGTGGGTTTGATAAGATTGCAACACAGATTAGCAGATTTGATGAAGTTGAGAATTGTTATTTGGTGTCAGGTAGTTTCGATCTTATAGCTGTTTTACGAGCGAAAAACCTTAAAGGAATTGCACGATTTGTTAGTGAAAAACTCTCGATGCTTGATGGTGTTCTATCTGTTGAAACTCACTTTATGCTGAAAGTTTACAAAGATAAAGGTATTCTTGCTGAAAAAGAATCTATATCAGAACGTCTGCAGGTTTCACCGTAGAATTGGAATAGGGCATACACATAGATATGCCCGTACATTTCCGTGTGCGTGTAGTATTAAATTTATCTAAAGATCATGGTTTGCCATTAGATTGCCTGTGTGCGTGTAGTATTAAATTTATCTAAAGATCATGGATGTGGATTTGCCATTTGATTGGCAAGTGCTCGCATAATGTTAATCTTTGGATAATATAATTCGGTAGGGGCATACCTATGTGTATGCCCGTGTAAAAATAATGAGAGAAAAAAATGAAAGATTTGGAAAATTATATATCGGCTACCGTCAAAGATATTCCGCGATCGGGAATTAGAGATTTTTTTGAAATAGTTGCAGAGAGAAAGGATGTTATCAGTCTGAGCATTGGCGAACCTGATTTTGTGGCACCTTGGCATGTTCGAGAAGCCACAGCATACGCTGTAAGTCACGGAGCAACATCATATACTGCTAATTTGGGAATGTTGGAACTGCGTAATGAAATTTCAAAGTATGTTAATAAAAACTTTAAATTGTCTTACAATCCTAAAGATGAGATTTTGGTAACAGTTGGTGCAAGTGAAGCTATTGATATTGCACTAAGAGCTCTTATTAATCCAGGAGACGAAGTTTTATATCACGAACCATGTTATGTCTCTTATGCACCTGTTATTTCTATGGCTCACGGTACTCCGGTCTTAGTTGAAACTAATGTAAAAGACAATTTTATGTTAAGGGCTGATGAACTTGAAAAGAAAGTTACAATTAAAACAAAAGTTTTAATGTTAAATTTCCCGACTAATCCTACTGGAGCAACCCTTACTCATGAGGTTGCAAAAGAGATTGCTGAGTTTGCTGTTAAACATGATTTGATTGTTATTACAGATGAAATATATTCAGAGCTGACTTATGACGATGATAGAATTAGCATTGCTAATTTGCCTGGTATGCGGGATAGAACTATTTTTATTCATGGTATGTCAAAAGCATGGGCGATGACTGGTTATAGAATAGGGTATGTATGTGCGCCACCTGTTCTTCTTGAAGCTATGATGAAAATTCATCAGTATACCATTATGTGTGCTCCAGTTTTAAGTCAGAAAGCTGGAATTGAAGCACTAAGGAATGGTGATGATAAAGTTGCTGAAATGAGAGAAGAGTATAATCGAAGACGTAATTTTATAATTGCCGAGTTGAATGAAATGGGGATTTCATGTCATAAACCAGAGGGTGCTTTCTATGTGTTCCCAAATATTTCAAAGTTTGGTATGACCTCAAAAGAGTTTTGTATGAAATTTCTTGATGAATATGATGTTGCATGTGTGCCGGGAACTGCATTTGGTAAATGTGGTGAAGGATTTATACGATGTTCTTATGCTACAGCATTTGATTCTATTAAGGAAGCAATGAAAAGACTTCGTTGTTTTATTAAAGATTTGTAACATATGAATATTATTTCAAAACAATTAATATTTCTTTTTGTAGCAGGTATAACTGTTGCTGGATATGCAAATCCTTTGGTGTCATGGTATCGAAAACCTGCTGGACAAATCTATTATACGGTTGAGTCTCCTGCTGAATTTGACTCGGATGAGTTTGCAGAAGGAGATAAAAGCCCAACTGTGACTCTTCAGCAGTTTTCTGCAATTGCCGGAGCTCCTTTAATTTTAAAAGAAGAATATATGGTTGTTAGCGGAATTAATATTGAAGTTAATGATTTTAAATTTAACGATATTGAGAATGTTGATCTCACAACCTATTCTATATCTGTACCCTTTGTTACTGCATATAAGATTAATGATGACTTCATATTAATGGCAAATATTTCTCTTGGTGTTTACTCTGATTTCAAGAAAATAACTCTTGATGATTTTAAGTTTTCGTGGTTTGGTATATGTCAATACAATGTAGGTGATTCCGTGGAGTTGTATGGAGGCGTGGCTTACAATAGAAGTTTTGGTAAAGATATTCTTTATCCTCTAGTTGGACTTAATTGGAAAATCAATGATTCATGGTATTTAGGTTTAGTTCTTCCTCGTCCATTCATCGCATATAAGGCTTCTGAAAGTCTTTTGTTATATGCAGGTCTTGGACCGGCAGGTGGCGAGTGGAATGTCGAAAACCCGTTAGATAGCGAAGATGAAGAAAATTATAACTTTTTCTTTTCTGGTTATCGCGTAGGTTGTGGAGTTGAGTATGACATAAACAAACATATAACTATGTATTTAAATGTCGGGTCAACGATGCTTCGGGACTATGAAATTGAGAATGATGATAGAACTCTTCTGGATACAGAAGTGGACAATACTTTTATAGGCACTGTTGGTTTTGCAATATTTCCATAGCAGTTTTGAAGATGTTTTTAATTTATAATATCATGTGGGGGCTATTATAAATAGGGTAGACACATAGATCTGCCCGTACATTGCCGTGTGCGTGTAATATTAGAATTAGATAAAGATCATGGATGGGAATTTGCTATTAGATTGGCGGGTGCGCGTATCATGAAAAATCTTTGGATTGTGTAAATTGGTAGGGGCATACCTATGTGTACGCCCTTTAATATATAGGAAAATAGAATATGAAGAGTTTATTAAGATTTGTTGTTGTGTTATCAATTTTTACAGGGGTCTGTTTGGCGGGACTTCCTAAGTTAATTGATACTGGTTCTGTTTTATCTCTCAACAAGGAGGTAACTTTAAAAAAGTATCCAAATGCAGATGAAGTACTTTTAGATGAGTATCAGAAATCAGTATACAATTCTGACGGAACATATAAAATGTATGATGATGTTTATGTTAAGGTTTTAACTGAAAAAGGAAAACGTAGCAATAGACAGATATCATTCTATTATACTTTGCCATATTCCACTGTCAAAATTGAGACGCTTGAAATAATTAAACCATCAGGAAAAATTATTCCGATTAATATAGAGGAGAACAGTAGAGAGGTTATTAATCGCGGGCAGATGAGTGCAAACATTTATAACCCTAACAGCAAAATATTAAAGGCAGGTATTCCGGGCCTTGAAATAGGGGATATAGTTCATTATATCACATTTACAGATACGGTTAAAGCTCGTGTGCCTGACACATTTAGTGATTACTCTGTCTTTGAATATGATTTGCCTATCTTAAATACAACCTATGAAGTTGTTGCTCCACTTGACAAGCCACTTGTGAATGTTGAATTAAAAGATGCGGTTAAAGATACTGTGACTTTTTCCGAAACCCAGAATAAGGATACTTTAACCTATAAGTGGGTTGTTCTAAATGTTCCAAAAGCATTTCCTGAACCATCCATGCCAGTAATGCATACTGTTGTGCAAAGACTTCTTGTAAGTACAATTTCAGATTGGCAGGATATTTCTAAATGGTACTGGAAACTTTGTCTCCCACATATTGAAGCTACAACACCTGAAATGAAAAAAAAGGTTGAAGAGTTGGTTAGTGGATGCGAGAATAGCTCACAAAAAATCACAAACATCTTTAATTTTGTTTCTCAGGAAATTCGTTATATGGGAATTACTCCTGAAAAAGAATCTCCTGGATATGAACCGCATGATTCTTCAATGACTTTTGAAAATAGGTATGGAGTTTGTCGAGATAAGGCAACTCTGTTGGTTTCTATGTTAAGACTTGCCGGTTTTGAAGCTTTTCCTATAATAATAAATGCTGGACCCAAAAAAGATGAAGAAGTTCCGCAACCATATTTTAATCATGCAATAACAGCTGTAAAAGGTGATAATGGTGAATATATTCTCATGGATTCAACCGATGAGAGTACAAAGCGCCTTTTACCTTCATATCTTTCAGATTGCAGTTATCTTGTTGCAACACCTCAAGGAGACCCTTTAAGAACATCGCCGATTATTCCTGCCGAAGAGAATATGATGATTATTGATAATATTGGTAGTATAGATGAAAAGGGAACTTTAAATGTAGATACAAAATTGAAATTTAATGGCATCAATGATAATGCATATCGAGGATATTTTGCAAAACAAAAACCGGAAGATGTGAAAAAATATTTTGAACGAGTTCTATCAGGCTCTATTTCCGGTGCAAAGCTTAAAGACTTTGCGGTTAGACCTGTTGATATGCTTGATACTTCGACATCTTTAAGTGTGAACTTGAGTTACTCAGTTGATAATTATGTAAAAGGCAACGATACTGTTGCAATTATTAAGCCTCCATCAATTGGAGTTAGTGTGGGCATGATTAATTTTATTATAGGGAATACCGGGCTTCAAAAACGTAAATATCCTATGAAAACAAAGATTGCTTGTGGTGTAAAAGAATCCTTTGATATAAAGCTTGATAATTGTGTCGGTGTTCCAATTGAAATTCCTGACTTTACAAATATTACATCTAGGGTTGTCAACTATGGTGTAAAGGTAGAAGCCAGTCAGGACTCTTTAAAAGGTTATTCTATTTTCACAATGAATGTTGTGGAGATGAGTCCTGAAGAGTATCTTGAATTTAAAACAATTCTAAAAGCACTGGAATATGAAGGTAGGAAAAAGTTTCTTTTTGAATCAGTAAAAGGAGTCTCAAAGGCTTCAGATGTTGAAATTGCTTACAGTAGACGTAGAGTTGAACTAACAGATAAGAGCAATTGGAAAACGACATCATCAAGGCGTCTTACTGTTTTGACTTATGGGGGAAAGAAAAATTATTCAGAAATTAAGATTGCATATAACCCCGTTTGGCAGGATGTTAGCATTGATAGTGCAAAGGTGATTGGTCAAGATGGTAGTGTTAAGGAGATTACTGATCTTGAAATTAATATTATGGATGCCGGATGGGCAGGTTCTGCTCCAAGATACCCAGCTGGCAAAACTCTTGTGATGAGTCTTCCTGGAGTTGAAATTGGTAGTACAATTGAATACGAGATATCTGCAACTCATAAAGATCAAATGTTTTTTGCTGAGGATATGCTTTTTGCTTCCTCCAATCCATGTAATGAAAAAAGTCTAACAGTTGTTGCTCCAAAGAGTTGTTCATTAAATGTTATTAAATTTATGGATGAATATTATATGGTTGATCTAACTAATATTAATAATATGGTGGAATATAACTTTAAGGCAAAAGACATGCAAGGTGTAGTTAGAGAAAGAAGTACGCCTCCATGGTGGAGTTTTTATCCTAATATTTCTGTAAGCACTTCAACATGGCTGGATTACGCAACTTTAGTCAAAAAGGCTGTTGATAAGAAGATGGTTCCATCTGATAAAGTTTCAAGTGTTACAAAAGAGTTGATTAAAGATGTAAAAAGTGACAGAGAAAAGGTGTTGGCTATACGAGATTATATTTTGAAAAATATTCGAATTGCCGGACCAAGCTTTGTTAGCTTGCCGTTAAGTACTTTAAGTAAGCCAGAAACAACTCTTAAAGATGGGTATGGGCACTCTTTGGATAGAGCTATGTTGCTTAAAACGATACTTGATGTTGCAGGAATAGATTCGGAAATAATTTTGGTGTCAGGTTCATGTCCTAATGAACCTAAATTGCGTGCAGAAAAATTAAAGAACGTCAGTGCTAATCTGTTCTCAACAGCTCTTGTCAGATTAATTGTTGATAACACTGTCGTATATATAAATTCAGGAAGTTTCTATGACTATCTTGGAACTAGCGATTATGAAAACTGCGCCGCTTTAAAATTAAATGGTGAACTGTTTTCGATAGAGGTTGCTTCTGAATACAAGAATAGGTCGGAAAATTATTCCGTACTAAGTATTGATGATGAAGGTAACGCAACATATAAATCAAATACAAAATTCTTAGGAACTTCATTTGGAAATGGGAACCAGCAGTTTTCAGAGATGCGCCCTGAAGACTTTAGTAGATATTTCCAAAAGCTTCTTGCAGCATTAAGCCAGTCTGCGGTTGCTATGACTCCACTTGAACCTGATTTTTCGGAATATCCTGGTAGTTTAAGTTTTGAAGCTTCTATAAAGAAGTATGCAGTTGTTAGTGATAAGTATATTTACTTTAAAAATCCAGGCGGGATATCAGTTCTGAATGCTTCAAATGAACCAAGAGAATTACCTTTCTATTATTCGAGTTATTTGAATCTTATTACAAAAACTAGAGTATATCTTCCTCATTCAACAAAACGTGTCTTAATGATGCCAAGAACCATTAAGTGGGATGGCATGTTTGATTTAGGAACAATAACATTTGATGTTAAAATGCTTACAGATAAAGCAGGCAGGAAATATATTGATTTGTCCCAAAAATCATCTTTAAAACCAACAATTATTCCTAGTGAAGACTATAAAACAATTCAATCAATTAGCTCAACACTGGATGACCTTTCTGACGATGTGATTGTTTTAGAATTGAAAATTGTGGAATGATAGACAGGGCAGATACATAGATCTGCCTGTGCACAACCGTTTGCGTGTAATATTAGAATTAGATAAAGATTCTATATGAATGGGGGGCTGCCATTTGATTGGATGTGCACCTGTCATATAGATCTTTGGATAGTGTGATTTGGTAGGGGCATACCTATGTGTATGCCCTAATAAAAATAATGGATGGTGTGATTTTCTAGGGTAGACACATCGATTGGTTGTGTGTGTGTGCCTGTGTAGCGCTCGTTTTCAATTTTCAATTAATAATCATTAGTATTGCAAAAACGATGATTATTTCGTATTATTACAGTTTTATTAAAATTAAATAGAATATAGTGGATATAAATGGATATAAAAGGGATAATTTTAGATTTAGATGGTACCGTTTACCGCGGTTCTGAGGAGATTGAAGGTGCAGCAGACTTTATTAATAGCTTGCCAGAACTAGGAATTAAATATATTTTTGTGACAAACCGTTCTAACAGATATTCATCAGTTGTTTGTGAGCATCTTGCTGAATATGGAATTCATTGTGCCGAAGAAAATGTTTTGAATACCGCAGAAGCTACAACACAATTCTTAGGTAGTGGCTGTAGTGCATATGTGATAGGGGAAGAGCCTTTGATTAAAACATTAGAGGCTGGTGGTATTACCATGGATTCAGAGGCACCAGAATATGTTGTAGTCAGTTTTGATCGTTTCTTTACGTATGAAAAAGTTAAGACCGCAACATGGCTGATTAGTCGTGGAGCTAAGTTTGTTGCAACAAATCCAGATCCTCGTTTGCACATTGAGGGGGGAATTGTTCCTGGAACAGGTGCTGTAGTTGCAGCTGTCGAAATGGCATCAGGTGTTAAACCGGTTTATGTAGGTAAACCTGAGAAACTAATTTTTGAAATGGCTTTGGAACGTATGGGTGTTTCAGCCGAACAATCATTATCTCTTGGAGATAATTTGGAAACAGATATTTTAGCAGGAATTAAAGCTGGTATGAAAACAGCATTGATTTTGACTGGTGCCTCAACTGCAGATGATATTGAAAGATTAAATATTAAGCCCACTATTGTTGTGGAATCATTTAAAGAATTACGAGAAAAATTAGGAGAAAATTAATGAGTGAAGAAAAAAATGTTTATGATGATAATTATAATCAACCGCCGGTTGATAATGGCTTCAACAATGGTGCAATAGCTCCACATACATCATCTATGTTGGCAAAACCAGGAGAAAAAGGTTCGCTTCCTGTGCTTGAAGCATTTCAGGAATTTCTGGAAGATGAGAGAAAACGTTCGCGTAATAGAATGTTTGTGCTTTCTGCAATATTCACACTCTTACTGATATGTGTTATATTCTGCGGACTCTTTATTGGTTCTGTTTATCTTGGAAAAATGAAAAATGACCTTAGAGAAGTGCGTTTTAATTCTGAAACAGAAATTTTGAAACTTCAGAATGAGACATTAAGAACTTTAAATAATAGGGGCGGAAATTCTGCAATATTGCCTCAGCAGAATTCTGGAATGTCGGAAGGTCAAAAAGCGCAAGTAGCTTTAATGATGCATGATTCTCAAGCAGAAATAGATAAGTTACAGGCTAAAATTGTTGCGTTGCAAGATGCAAAAACAACTTCTACTGCCGGGCCCAATAATGCTGCAATTTCAAATGCCCTAGTTAATGTCATGCGCGAAGTAAGCAAGATGCGTAAGGATATGAATTCAGGTGCTAGTTATTACACTCCTATTAAACAGCATGCTCCTGCACCTATACAAGTCCCTGCACCAGTTGCTGTTGTTCACCCAATTAAAAAAATACCAGTGCCGGCTCCTGTTGTAGTAAAACGTCCTGTTGTTGCTCCTGTAGCTCCTGTGGTAGTAAATCCAGTTCCTGCTTCTGTAGCTCCTGTGGTTGTGAAAGCTCCAGTAAAGGAAGAACCTTTGCCGGATACAATCTCTGTTACAATTAAGCCGGACGGTAAGCAGGGAATCATTTGTGCTCTTCCGATGGATCTGGATTGAAAGATTAATTAATCTTTAGGGCAGACACATAGATCTGCCCGTACATTACCGTGTGCATGTAATATTAAAAATTAGATAAAGATCATGGATGGGAATTTGCCATTAGATTGCCTGTGCCCGTATCATGTAGATCTTTGGATGGTGTAATCTTGTAGGGGTATACCTGTGTGTATGCCCTTATATTGGTGTTTGCGTTTAATATTAGATTTAGATAAAGTTCAAGAATGGGAATCTGCCATTAGATTGCCTGTGCGCGTAAAAAATAAAAATAAGTTGAAATACATTATGGAAAAACAGCTCAAAGTAATTATTTTATATGCAAATGCCGGTAATGGCCATCGCCGCGCCGCAGAAGCATTAAACGATATTTGCCTCCAAGATGACCATTTCAGCGAAGTTATGCTTGTGGATGTTCTTGACTATACGAATAAAGTATTTCAAGACCTATATTCTAATTTATATATAGAAACCATCAAAACTGCACCTGCAATATGGAGTTGGATGTTTGATGAAACAGATCAACCTTGGAAAAAAGAAAAAGTCAGATTGTTGGTTGAGCGACTGAATTCACAACCTCTTTTAAGAAAACTTACAGACTTCGATGCTGATATATGTATTTCAACTCATTTTATGCCGGCAAATATTATTTCATATCTTATTGCAAGAAAGAAATTGAATTGTCATCATTCGGTAATTGTTACCGATTACTATGTTCATGCCAGTTGGCTTACTGCATTAATGAGTCGATATTTTGTTGCTAAAGAAGAGAGCAGGGTTCAACTTGCATCAGTTGGCTGTCCTATTGAAAGAATAAGTACAACAGGAATTCCAATCGATATAAAATTTTCAGTTGCCTATGATATTCCATCACTAAGAATTAACTATAATGTTGGAGACAATCCGCTGATTATATTATCAGCAGGAGCATTTGGTGTGATGTCTGGGCAGGATTTGTTGCAAATGCTTGAATCAATAAAAGAACCGTGTGAGATTGCAATAATATGCGGGAAAAACAAGAAGCTGCAAAATCAGATAAACAAAGGCGTTGAAAAAGTTTCTAATAAGCATATAAAATATCATGTCATTGGTTTTACAACTAAGATGCATGAATGGATGGCTATGGCAACTCTTTATATTGGCAAACCAGGTGGTTTAACAACATCTGAGTGCCTTGCAATGGGGCTACCAATGGTCGTATGGGAACCAATTCCTGGTCAGGAAGTTTACAACACCTCTTATTTGCTGGAAAACGGGGCTGCAATTGCTCCTGATTCTGCTCTTACTCTTGGTTACAGAATTAATACTTTATTAAAAGATAGTGATAGGCTTAAACAGTTATCTGTTTCAGCAAAAGCTCTTGGCAAACCTAATGCCGGCAAGGACATTATAAATACAATACTTGTAAATATTAAAGAAGATAATATTCTTATCAAAAGAAATCAGAACATCTTCACTCAGATTCTTTATAAACTGCACAGAGTTCAGAAATACAGCACAAAACAACTAAAAAACTTTTTACTTGAAGATCCTCTCAATTGAAAATTGAGAATTGGAACAGGAATGAACAAAGTGGACATAATAGACAATATCGCCCTAGAAATTCACACCATCCATTATTTTTAAGGGCATACACATAGATATACCCCTTCCAAATTACACTATCCAAAGATCTACATTATGCGAGCGGACGCCAATCTAATGGCAAATCAATATCCATGATCTTTATCTAATTTTAATATTACACGCACACGGTAATGTACGGGCAGATCTATGTGTCTGCCCTAGAAATCACATCATCTATTATTTTTACCTAGGCATACACACAGGTATGCCCCTACAAAATTACACCATCCAAAGATCTACATTATGCGAGCATACGCCAATTTAATGGCAAATCCATGTCCATGATCTTTATCTAATTCTAATATTATACGTACACGGTAATGTACGGGCAGATCTATGTGTCTGCCCTAATATATATCAATTTCTTCTTCCTACCCACGGAGTGAACCATTTACTATAAACCATTTTGCTTTACTTGTTGATTGCCGTTGTTTCAATCCAACCATAGTGGCTGTTTTTGAAAACAAGAGACCATTCACCGTATGTCTCTTTCAGATAGACAAGGTCACCCTTGTTCAGTTGAAATGTTTTAAGAGCCTGATTGTTTGGTGCAATATGCGCCTTTGTCTGTTCGCTAATTACATATAGTGGATATTTTTCATTGGCAGTAATATACTTTTTGGAAGCAATTGCTAAGCCACCGACTAAAATAACAATTAATATGGTTGTTATAGTTGCGCTTTTTTTTGATAGGAACATCCATGAAATAATAATCATAAGTAGTCCTATACCATTCATTACATATATGCTTATACTTATTGTATCTTTTGGTATAACTTCCGAGAAAGCAGGATCTATATGATTCTTTGGTGGTTGAATATTAATATTTGTGCTATTTGTCGTAGTTGTTGGTTTGTATGTCTCAAACTGGTTGCCATTTTTTTTCTCTTCATGAAAGGTTAGTTTTATATTCCGTGAAGAAACAGTCTCATATTCTTCTCTATCAGTATTAAAGAATATAAATGAAACTGCTGGAATTGTATGAGCTTTCTTTGACAATGGAATTATTGTCTGTTCATAAATTATTTTATTATCCTGTTTATCTAGTAGAATAGGGTTGTAAATTTTAAAATTTTCATTTATTCCAATGATTGGAGCTTCAACTTTTTCTAGATATCCATTGCCAGAGATAGTGGTTTTCAGTTTGATGATTGAGTTGACTGTGACATCTGTCATATCGGCAGATGTTTTAATATCAAATTTACCAACAGCTCCTGAGAATGTTTCAGGTTGACTTTTAGTAGGCAAAGGAATTATATCAAGAATAATAGGTGTAACTTTTTGTTCATATGGAGTTTCTCTCCAAGCACTCCCAAAGAAGTTTCGGGAACGTGTGAGTATATTCATATGAATTGTGGGCATTAATGTTGTTTTTCCTTCTTTCCCTGAATATGCATTGCATTTAAATGTTTTTGTGAACTCAATATCATAATCTTTTGCTACTTTCTTTTCAGGTTGTTCAAAAAATTGAGAACATATTAGGTATGGAGCAATTGGCAACTCGGAAATGCTTAATTTTGAACTGATCTCTACTTTGTAATATGTCATGCTGAATGAGAATGGAAATTTTTCGTTCACATAATATATTGATTTTGGTGTTTTTATGGATGTACGTATATATGGCTTGCTACTTTCTTGAGCATGGACACATATTACAAGTATACATAAAAATATAAATAATATTGTTTTTTTCATTTCAATCTTCAATTGTTTTAACTTCTTTCGTTATAAAGTTTTTTCTTAATGTGATTATGGATGTTGTTAAGCTTGTTGCTGTAATGGAGAATGCAATTGTTGATACAATAATTAAGCGATTTGCAATAATCTTTACTTTGAATATCTTTAGTATAAGTCCTAGCCATATAAGAGAATAGGCAATGCATGAAAAGAGAAGCCTGTATTGAAATGAGATCTTAAAATGTGGAAATAGTATGATTCTATACCATGGCAAAGTTAATACATCTGATTTGTTACTTTTTGAGTAAGCATTCGCAATACATGCCTCAAGTTCCGGAGTCATGCCTGAGTATTGTTCTGATTTCTGAAATGCAATAAGAGCATTTTGATACTGTTCTGAAAGTAGATATGCAATTCCAAGGTTGTAGTAGATGAATTGATTGTTTACATCCTGATTAATCAACTTATTATATATATCTGTAGCTTTTATAAAGTCTTTTTGCTCTTTAGCAGTAAACATTGTTGCATTGGAATCATTCCATATAAATTTTGCTGCTTGTTCATTAAGAGCAAAAAGTGGTATTGTCACAAGGACTATTATTATTATTATTATTATTTTCATTTTGTTGTTTTTTCTACATAACAGGAGCAAAACGACTTCCTGACTTTTTCATTCTTCATTAAGGTAACGTAAGCTTCCAGCTTGCTAGTGGTGTAAACCGCTAACAACCTAGAAGGTTGTGCTACCAAAGTAATGCGACGATCCCTTGTTGCAAGTGCGCCTCCTCACCTAGTTTTCTAGTCCCGCCATGCGGGATGGAAGCTTGTGCTACTCTCGGCGATGATCCATCGCCGCTACAGTTTAGTGTTCGAATCTCTTTCAGTGTATTTTAGCGTCGGGCGTTGACCGACGACTTAAATAAATACCGCCGGAGGCCTTCCAACGTTTACCATTTACCATAAACTATTTACATCTTAAATCCAACTCCTTAAACTGGTTGCTCAATGTCTTACAGTCTTCTGTAATATTCTCAGCAGTTAAGTTGCTGCTTGAATATGCAGAATGAAAATGTTTTTCTATGATATCTTTAGTTTTTTCTAAAACTTCAACAGATTCTGACGAAAGGATATTTTGTATATCCATTGGTGTTAACCCTTCAATACTCTTGTCATATTTATTACCAAAAAAGTTTTGGATAGCTTTGTAAAGTAGTTCAGATGCTTCCTGTGGATCTCTTTTTGCCGTTTTTTCGACATTACTAATTGAGCTCTGGAATATATTCAATGCTTTCCTCTGTTTGTATGTAGAAGAATTATAGATGATCTGAAGAATTAAGATTCTTGATAAAAGTGTTAAGATAAATATAACAGGTCCTGCCATGAACATATATAGATATATCTTTCTACCATATACTTGGACATCATTAGAACCATTAGGACTCATTGTTATTGCCGTAGGCTGTACATCTGTAATTTGAATTGATTCAACATCAATTGAGCTATCAAGTTGGATCTTATTTGTTGATGTCATTATAACAAGACTTTCATCCGCTTCCTGATTCTTAATGGCTCTAACAGGTATTGGATCTGTTTCTATTGTTTCATAATCATCTTTGCTAACGTTAAAGTATGAAAGTTTAATTGGTGGTATTTCCAATGTACCATCTTTTAGTGGACGTATTGTCCATGAAAATTGTCGACCATCTTTAGTTTGTTTGTTTTTTGCAGTTTCGTCGTAAACCCGAAAATTCTCTGTAAGGTTGGTTTGTGCTGATAGTTCAGGAACAAATACAATATCTTTTCTGAAATCTCCTGATAAATCAATAGAGAATTTCAGTGGTTCACCAACATTACATGTCTGATTATTCAGTGAGGCCTTTCCATGCATCCACGTTCCAATGGCACCAATATATGAGTCGGGTCTGTTTTCTTCTGGAGGAGGTACCACTTCTACTGTTTCTGCAGAACCAACTGCAAAAACTGATTTCAGACCAACTCTTTCGGGGGCTGAAAGGTCCTCAATGATTGTACCTTTAAATATGATCGGTCCAAATGTATATGTTCCCATTTCTTCTGCTGTATATCTAAGTGTTAGTGAATATTTTGTGTATTTCTGATTATTACGTTCAACAGTTTCACTTGGTAATCTGAATTTTGCAAGTTGTTTTCCTGATAGGCTTGGGTGATTGAACATACTACCAAGATCAAATGGATCACTTCGAACAGAAAAATCATTGATTGCAATGCCTGGATTTTTTGATGATACAACAAGAGGTGATAGTGTTTTGCTGATATCGGGAATTTTAAGACCTGGTATTTTCCCCTCACTTAAGAATGGAATTGATACTATTGGTGGATCATTTGGATTGAATGGGGCAGCATGTCTGTCCAACTTTAGTGCCTGTTTTATATAGATATCAACTGTAATGTCAAATTCGCTATCAATTAATACTTTTTTTCTTGATGATTTGACCTCAATAATTACGTTATCTTGTTTTTCAACCCCCTGAACATATATTCTAATTGGCTTAGCTTTAAGCTTTTCTTTATCTGTTTCAAAATATATGGGGCCAATTGTCTGGCTACCTGTTGAGTTTGGAGTTATTGCAAATCTATATGTTCTGCCTCTAAAGACATCTTTTGTAACTCTGCCGTTGATTATTGTTATTGAACTTCTGGTGTCACTATGACTACCAAGATATTCAATTTTTGAATCTTTAATAGAAGAAAGATCCGGTCGTCTTTCATGTGAAAATCCATTAACTTTGACAGTCAAAATAACAGATTCCCCAATAAACAGTCTTTTTCGGTTTACTTCTGTTGTCAGTTCGGCTGATTGCAGTGTTGTAACTAAAATTAAAATTGTTGATATAAAAACTAAAAGTCTTCTCATATTATGTTTGTCGCGTCTTTCTAAAAAAATAAATTAAGTTTTATTTTAGAAGATTCATCACTAATAGTCAATATGATATTGCTTTAATACACGCTGTTTTTTGTTTTTATGGTTGAATACCCTTTTCGGCGGGGTGAAGCACCCCGACCCTTCCACCTTCGCAGTTCCTGACTACAGCGTGACAAGACAGTTGCTGATGCTGAAACCAACGTTAAACTATTAATTTGAAAGTATTTTATAGGGTAGGGGACCGTGACCACTATTCTACAATAATTTTCCAATTTATCACCCAAAAGGTGAAAATCAATTATTCAAACTTTAATTCTACTAATTGGAAAGCATGTTTATGCCTTCAACCAGAAATCTAAGGATACTGTTTCTTTAATTGGAAGTTAGGGAACTTCTTTAATTGAACAAGTCCTTTGTTATTTGATCATTGAGTCAATCTGTAGTAGCTATAGCTCATCGTCGAAAAGAGTTGATTACAAAAAAAAGAGTGAGAAAGTACTCACTCTTTTTTATAATTTTATTAAGTTGTCTTTAGAAACAATATCTAACAGCTGCACCTAGTGTAATTGTATTCATATCAATTTTTTTGCCGTCCTCATCGAAGTCGTCAAATGAGTTGAATCTGTAGTTTGCATTAATATCTAGGCCAATAGCATCAAATAATTTGATGTTGAATCCAGCTTTCAATGCATATGTTGGATCATCTGCCCAATCACCATCAGAATATAACCATCCAAGACCTATACCACCATATAGTGTATTGCCTAGAATAAAGAAAGCCTGAGGTTCGTATGCTGCTTTTCTAAACAGTGTTTCTTTTGGATAATACTCTACATTTGCTTCAATACCCCATAAAGATGGATTGTATCTGAATGAAACATAGTATGATATTGCATTCTCATCCCAGTCAGTATCAATGTCATCGAGAGAAATCCAGTAATGAGCTCCGACTCCAATTTGTGTGTCTGAATCTTCATCTGCTCTTGTTGATGTTTGGAATAGTCCAAAAGCAACAATAGCAACAATTAGCATTATTAACTTTTTAGTCACTGTATAACTCCTCTTTTTATAATAGTATTGCCTATGTTGCATACACCAAGTTTACAATTTACATAAACAATATATAAATTTTATGGAATTTTACCAATAAAGTCAAATTCTTTCTTGTTATTATTTAAAACAACCTTGGTTTTACGGCTTTTCATAAATTATTGTGGGTCATTTATATTTGTTCGACCCCCTTTTTATAATAATTAACCCCGCATTGCATACAGGGCTAATAAAATTAGACTGTTTTGTAGTCTTAGAACTGCGAAGCTGCTCAATGAGAATTGCCATTTTGCTTCGCTACATTGCTCTTGCAATTTCATTTTTAGTTGCAAAAGCCTCTCTACGACTGCGTCTTGAGTGCCATGTATGAAATGTATGGTTAATTCATTCATTGTTAGTGACGACTGCAACGTAGTCGAATATAAAAATGTATTTATCCACAATAATTTATAAAGAACCGATTTTACGGTTGATTTATTTCTCGGCTTACAGAGCTGACTCTACATTTTTTTCAAAAAGCATTATTTGCAAGTAATGTAGCGTCCGATCTGTGATCGGAATCATAATAAATTATTTTCTGCAATTATCACCCCAAAGGTATTAACCTAAAGCATTATCAGCTATATGCCAGTCTAAATCCTCAATAAGGCTTATTTCAATAATGTTATCGGCTTTTTTAAGTAAAGTTTCGCACTCTTGGCTCAAATTTAATAAGTGTAATTTCTTGTTAACTGCTGCATACTTTTCTGTGATGCTGTTTATTGCCTCAATACCTGAGTGGTCATAAACTCTTGAGTGTATAAAATCAATAACTACTTCATCAGGATCGCTATTTATATCAAATAGATTTCCAAATGATGTTGAAGAACCAAAAAAGAGAGCACCATCTAATTTGTATACCTTAATATTGTCATTGTCCATTTCAACGGTTGCCATAATTTTCTTGCCCTGCTGCCATGCAAACACAAGAGCAGAGAATATACAACCAATAATTACTGCTGTTGCAAGGTCGGCAAGTACTGTAACCACAGATACAAGGACAATAACGATTGCATCTGATTTTGGAATTGATGGTATAACTCGTATACTTGACCATTCGAATGTGCCTATTACAACCATAAACATTACTCCAACAAGGGCTGCCAATGGCACCATTTCAACCAATGGTGCAGCAAAGAGTATGAAGCCTAACAAACATAAAGCGGCTGCAATTCCAGATGTTCTGCCACGTCCACCACCACGAATGTTTATCATACTTTGACCAATCATTGCACAGCCTCCCATCCCTCCAAAAAATCCGGTGACAAGGTTCGCAATACCTTGACCAATACACTCTTTGTTGCCTTTTCCTCGAGTTTCTGTAATTTCATCAACCAGTGACAATGTCATTAACGATTCAATCAAACCAACCGCTGCAGCTAAAAGTGAGTATGGCAAAATTATCATTATAGTCTGCCATGTCATAGGAATTTTGGGAAAAGCAAATGTAGGCAATGATGCTGCAATTGTAGTTGTAGTAGGGGATTCGTTCTGCACAAAATCTAAAACTGTTCTTGTATGGAAAAGACCTGATTTATCTAGGAAATAGCCAATTAATGTTACCGAAACAATTGCAACTAATGTTGCAGGAACTGCCTTAGTAAGTTTTGGCAGAAAATGACTTATTGCCATTGTTAGTGCAATCATCCCAACCATTATTAATAGTGATGTTGTTCCAAGTAGATGCTTTTCAGCTCCATGACCAATATAAAACTGTTCAAATTGAGATTTGAAGATTACGATTGCCAATCCGTTTGCAAAACCAAGCTTTACAGGATGTGGAACTAAACGAATAAACTTGCCAAGCTTTAGTGCACCAAAAATCACCTGGAATATTCCCATTAATATAACAGCTGAAAATAGGTATGCCATTGCTTGTTCTTGACCGTGTAGCTCTATCTGACCAATCATTAGAGGTGCAAAAATAACGGCAACAGCACCTGTTGCTCCAGATATCATTCCTGGTCTGCCACCAATAATTGCTGTTATTAATCCCATCATAAAGGCTGCATATAGTCCAACTATTGGATCTACATGTGCTACAAATGAAAATGCAACAGCTTCTGGGACAAGTGCTAGGGCAACTGTAATACCTGATAATATATCATTCTTTAAATTACGCGGTTTTTCTATCTTGATTTTAAACCATCTATTTGTTTTTTGTTCAGTCATTTATCTCCTGTTTCTTCATTTTTGTAAATTGAGCGCGGAATAATGTCATAAAATCTGCTTTATAGCGAGTTTTTATTTTTGTTTTGGGATAACTTGTTGTTTTTTTGAGAAAAACAGATACATATTCAAAAGCTTTTAGGGTTTATGATACGGCAAAAGTTGGAGATATGATTATTGATGGCTTGACTATGGAGGGGGTTGCTCAAAATATATCCTTTACGGAGAAAAGCCTGAAGATACTAGTATTAGTGGTATTAGAATTAGGTAATTAATTAGTTAGATGGTTGGTAGTTGTTTAGGAAGATGACTAAATGACTAAGGACTCTGGACTGAAAATGCCAACAATTGTTTGCCTGAACAACGCACTTCTTAGTCCTTGGTCATTAAGTCCTTAGTCCTTGTTGCTATTGTTTTAAAACATTTCTTTATGCACTGTGTTCCACCATCGTTTACCGTTTACCTTTTTTTAGGGTTGTTGGATGTTTGTTTATCTTTTTTGTTTTTTCGGAAAAGGTGCTTTCTCAGTAGGTTTAGTTTTACCTTTTCAGGAGCAATAAAGTCAACATTTCTAAGTTCTGACATGTTTATCTTGCAATGTCTCTCCGCCAGATAATATTTTTGTAGGATATCGCTAACTTGTTTTTTCATAACCTTAATATTTTTATCTCCAACTAGATTGTTGAAGTTTATTATACTATTGAGTACTTTTTGAATGTTTCTGCAATAGGTATCAGCTTGACTCCTATTTATGATAGATGTCTCATTGTCTTTTCTATAATAGTAGTATCCTTTATCATTATAAAAAATTTTCAGAGCGTAATACATTGCTTTATAATTAAAAAGAAGGTCTTCACCGATGTATATATCCGGTGCGAAATATATGTGATTATTAATGATTAACTCGGTTCGATAGAGTTTGTTCCATACTACTGCATTTTTATTAAGTGTTATTGAGTTGAAATGTAGTTCTTTTGGCTCATCAAGATCCCTCATCTTGTAGTCATCCTCGACTTCATTTAGTACTTGTTTAGTTTTGCCAATGACTATATGAGCATCTTGAGTTATAGCTGTATCAACAAGATTTTCTATCCAGTCTTTTGATATGTAGTCATCGCTGTCAACAAATGTAACGTATTCACCTGTGATCTTTCTTAAAGCATTGTTACGGGAAATTGAAACTTGGCGGTTGCTTGTATTGTGAAAGTAAAAGAATCGGTCATCAGTTTTGATAAAATCATGAACGATTTCTTCTGTTTTATCTGTTGAGCAGTCATCTATAATAATGACTTCCAGATTTCTGTGCGTTGATTCTGCAATACTTTTCAAGGATTGCAATACAAAATCCTGAGCATTGTAGATAGGCATAATTACACTGACTTTTTTATTACTATACATCATTCTTCTCTTCTTCCTTAATCCAACATAAACCTATGAGCAAGTATACATAAATATAGGCAACTCTTTCAAACAAATAAACTTCAAAAATATTATGTATTTCAAATGCTATAAACAAATATAATATAAATGAAGATATTAAACACTTTTTTCTTTTAAATAATAGCCATAATAGCTTTATCTTGAATAATAGCCATGCAAGAGTTCCTATTAGTCCAGTCTCGGCAAGCATAGTTATTAATTCATTGTGAGCATGCCAGAATGCCCACTCAAACTCATCATTCTTTAAATCAATATGATCTTTGTTAAATCTCTTATAGCCAACACCATTAATTGGATTCTCAGAAAATACTTCAACCCCTTTATTCCACATAAATAGTCGGCCTCTATTACTTCCCTGGTTTTTGTTGAAAATACTCGTTACTCGCTCTTGTGTTGTTTCTACAAATTGAGGCGCTGTAAACTTTATAATTGTTAATAATATAAAAATGACCATCGCTATTAACGGTATGAACTTGAGTATTCTTTTTTTTAGTTCACAAATTACTATCGCAGGTGTTAAAATGGCAAATGTAAAATATGATCCTCTTACTCCTTGTTTGGCAATTAAATAGAGAAATAGTAAGGCAAAAAAAACTGATATAATTTTTTTTACTTTATCTTTTCTTTTAAGAAACAGAGTTAGAAAAAATAGATATCCTGAAAAAGCTATAACAGAAGAGTTCATGTAGAAGTTTGAAAAACAGAATGCTCTGTCTGAGTAGCCTTGTACGATAGGAAATGCATTAATCCTTATTACTCCATAGATAGCAAGACCGCTGAATAATAATATTAGATATGTTTTTAACTCTTTAATGGGTTTGTATTGAGACATTAAGATGGGCAATGATATAATTCTAGCAACACGCAAACAATTCTTTATGATCTTTGTCTGACCTTCATCTACAGAACTCAGCATTAAACCTATTATTGCTATTAAAAATACGACCTCCAATCCGCATTTCTTATAGCCATCTTTAAGTATTTTGAGAATAGCAAGAAAAAGATAAAAGAAGAAGATTTCATTTCCAAGTGCAGCTGTAATAATATATGTAGGTATAATTATAAAGGTTGCCCACTTGTATATAAGGTCAAAGTTGGTTTTATCTAAAAAAGTATTAAATTTTTCTTTTAAAGTCTTTAGTATGTCTGTGGACGTTGTCATTTGCTTTCTTCCAGAATTTCTAGTTGCTTCACATCTTGTATGTAAATTCTTGGCTTCCCATCTTTTCTGCCTATTCCAATTACACCATCTATCACTCTTAAACTTATTCCTTCTTTAGGAACTTCACTTCTAAATATAGATTTCTCCGGTTTTGGGCTATATGCCACCCTTATTTCCTTGCCTTTGCTAACTAAAATAAATGAGAAGTATTCAATACTATCCTCTTTTGATGAGTCTACAATTGTATAGGGAACTGTTTTTATTCTTCCCTCAGTACTTATTGTTGCATAGTTCATGAATTTTGTAATTTCTGATATATTAACAAAGTTATCTTCTTTGTAAAAGGAATATAATGTTAGGTAAATAAGTCCAATAATAGCCGATGTTACTGAAAGAGTTAGTATCATTGCTCTTGCTTTGAAATTTCTTGTCTTTATATCACAAAATGGACAGATTAGTTCGTTTCCAATAAAACGTTCACAGATAGGACAATGCGAGTTGTCTTGATTGCTAGGCGTCATCTTCAATTTCTCCAACAATTTCTTCCAGAATGTTTTCTGTTGTTATAAGTCCGACTACCTTATCATTATAGTCCTTAACTAAGCACATTGGTTGCTTGTAAAGTCTCAGACGAGGAAAAATCTCATCAACAGCCATATATTCTGGGATGTATAGCGGCCTTCTGATAAATTCGGATATAGTTTTTTCTTGAACAGGTTTTTTATCCGCTAAAACATAAAAGACATTAATGACTCCAATATAATCATCTGTTTTCTTGTCATAGACCGGCATTCTAGTGCAACCAGACTCTTTTGCTTTTTCATAAAAATCATGAATTGAAGCATCTTTTGCAATACTTACTATATCTTCACAAGGAATCATAATATCTTTTGCCTTTTTTAATGATAATTCAAAAACTTTATGAATCATTTCTGTCTCTTCAGCTGATAAAGATCCGGTTAACTCTCCCTCAGATGCAAGTTTTTTTAACTCCTCTTTAGATTTGAAAAGAGCTGAAGGAGCAAGGTGTTTATCTGGACCTTTTACTATCCAGCTTGTTACCCATAGTATCATTTTTGAAAATGGATATATAACTATGGCTGAGAAGTAAAGAGGTTTAATAAGTCTTAAACACCTCTCTGATGGTTTTGAACTGAACCAGACTTTGGGTATGTATTCGCATAAAATAAGAATAACCACGGTCATTAATGCTGATGATATTGATTCCGATAATGCTTTGTTGTGCTCGCCAAATAACTTTAGTATTAAATTTGATGCTAAAACTGTCGAAGCTACAACAGATATATTGGTTCCGATAAGAGTTGTTCCCAACAACTTGTCTGTATTACTTCGGAACATATCTAAAAGATCTGCATTCTTTAATCCTTCATTCTTCAAATGCCTAACTCTATTTAGCGGTATTGATATTATGCCTGTCTCAATTCCGGCAAAGAAAGCTGCGGCAATTAGAAAAAGTATTATTGTGAAAATCATGATTTATCCTCCTCTATGTCAGGAAGCTCTTCTTCAGGAGGTAAAACTTCAAGTCTTACAAGTGTTATTCGATGTTTTCGAACTCTTTGAGTTGTTACACGGCAGCCCTGTGATTCAATTGTCTCGGCCGTCCTCGGCATATGTTCTGTCTGCGCTATAAACCACCCGGCAATTCTATCTGCACCTTCCGCCTCAAGTTCCAAACCTAGGTCACGATTGATTTCTTCAAGACTTGTGTCTCCCATAATTAACCAGGTATTGTCATCAATCTGCTGCATTGGATACTCTTTTTTGTTGTCATATTCATTTTCAACATCATCAACAATTTCTTCAAGGACATCTCCACGAGTTACTAATCCAGCTGTTCCACCATATTCATCTGTCACATATGCCGCACGTTTTTTGTTTTTTTGAAAAGTTCTTAATAGTGCATCAAGTGGTATTGTTTCTGGTACGTGAAAAGTTGAGTACATTGCATCTTCAACTTTTGTTTCAGGAGATAACAGAAATTCAATAACATTCAGAAAACCAACAGGATTGTCAAGAGAGTCTCTGTATACAGGCAAATATCTAAATTTGACATTTGATGCAATCTCTCTATGTTTATCCGGTGTGTCATCAAGGTCGATACCTATTAAGTCTACTCGAGGTGTCATGATATCCGAAGCCTGCATCTCTTCCATACTGATGATTCCGTCAACCATTTCTCGCTCTTCTTCATCAAGAACACCATGTTCTTTGGAGGATTCAATTGCAAAAAGAAATTCATTTTCAGTTAAACTTTCTGCATCTTCATCGGTTGGTGTGGCAAATTTGCATATATTTTCAAGGATGTATCTTATAGGGGTGAGTACTACTAAACAGAAAGATAGTGGACGTGCATAAAGACAAGCAAGTTTTTCAGGCATGATCATTGCAACTCTTTTGGGAGTAACTTCTCCAAAGACTATGAGAAAGCAAGTAATTCCGATAATAGCATAAAGTGAACTGTTTTCGCCCAGAAAGTATTTGAAAACGTTGTTACCCAGTACTGCTGCAAGAACATTCACGATAGTATTACCTATCAATATAGATGATAATAATGTTGTAGGTTTTCTAAGAAGACATTCAATTCTTAAAGCAACTTTATTGTTCTTATGTTTTATATGTTCTATGTCTATATATGTTAATGTGAAAAATGCTGTTTCTGCACTTGAAAAGAATGCAGATGATGCAAATAAAATCAAAAGAACAGCAATCTGAACTATTGGAACAATCATTCGTCAACCTCGACAATTGAATGTATCTTTATCTTTGTTCTATGAATAACAGGAAATGATTCTGCCTCAAGATCTTTTACCGTAAAGCCATTGTCAACCTTCTTTAAACTCTTAATCCATATTGTTCTTTTCAGTTTATTATCTGCATCATACTCTTCAAAACGCATTAAAGCATGGTTCTTGTCGGCTACCCATATTTTGTAGTGAACTGTATCTCTGTAGGAAGTTGGATATAGTTTTATTATAGAACAGTGCAATCCAAGCACTGTGTCTGATGCCACATAGACGGCATTTGTCCACTTTAAGAACTGCAGACTAAGATTTTCCCATGTGATATCAGAACCTAGAATAGGTGAATCTAATGGGGGAGCATCAACTTCTTTGGCTGGTAAACCTTTCCTGAAAATTGTTTTGACAGAACCGTCTGGATGCAACACTGTGTCAAGTGTTAAGAAAGATTTTGCTTCTGGAATAAAGAACGAATACTTTGCTGTCGGAGTTGATGTGTTTATGTTGACTGTTGCATTAAACCTATAACTGTAAATTATAAATCCCTTCTTGTTTTTAATGAGAAGAGAACCATCCAACTCCAAAGGATGTGTAGGAAATTGTGCCAATACTTGTTTGAGTATGGCATTTGCATTGGTTTGTTGAGGAGGTTCATCAGAATCTGCACTAATTAACTCTGTGCCAAAAACTGATGCAACAATAATAAAAATTGAAACTTTAATAGATGTTTTCACGTATTAAAAAGTCTGTAATAAATACAAACTATAAAATCCTTCTTCTTAATTTTAAGAAATAGACGAAATTGCACTGTCTATAATATCTCGAACTTCTTTCAAACCAGTGGCTGGAATGATTATTGTGTCTCTTCTTCCGCCAACTTCCTCTGTAATTCGTAAAAATCGCCCTCGATCATTTTCCTTCATCTCAAAAGTAAAGAACTTTCGTTCAATTTTCAGTGTCTCGTTAACAAGAACACCTGATTTCTTTTTTGAAGACTTCTCACCACCCCTTAATGCCCATTTTAACATCTAATTTCTCCGTTCTCTTGTTTCCCTTAATACTCCAATTCCAAGTTAGGCAATACTACAGAATATCATTCTCAAATTCAACATTTATATTCATAAATATATATATTTCTTGATTATTGTTATAAAATATCGGTTTCATTCAATATATTTAATATATGCAATATGGTTTTGCTGTTAATAATACTAATTTATGACATACCTATTTTATATACGAAAAGAACATTCGCCTATAAAAAATTAAGGGGTTTTCATAAATTGGATAAAATGGCTTGTACAAATTATTGTTGTTTTGTATCATACTCACTGTTTTATTTTAAAGGAAAAATTATGGATATAGAAAAAGTTACGGTTTCAGAACATCTTTATGTAGGGAATAATTATAGCATATTGAAGTTCAAAGCACCAATTGTCGCAGGTGTGTCTTCCCCTGGGCAATTTATACACTTGTTGATTCCTAGACTTGAAGGCTCTGTGCTTAGAAGACCATTTAGTATATATAAGGTAGAAGGCGAATTCTTGTACATTTTGTATAAATCAGTTGGTCTAGGTACCGAGAGCTTAAGAGATACTAAGGTTGGAGATCATTTGAGTGTTATGGGACCGCTAGGAAATGATTTTCCTGTTTGTGACGAGGGTGAATTGCCCGTTTGTATCGCAGGTGGCTTTGGAGTTGCACCTCTATCTTTTCTTGCAAAAAAGTTGCCTGTTAAAGGTAAGTTATTTGTAGGTGGGGCAGCAAAGGATGATATCCTATGTTTAGATGATTTTGAAGAGCTTGGATATGATATAAATATTGCAACTGTGGATGGCAGTATGGGGGAAAAGGGATTTGTTACTAAACCATTCATGTCTTGGTTTGAAGAAAATAGTAAATCATGCAAACCTGTAATTTATAGTTGTGGTCCGGATGCTATGTTGAGAGCTGTTGGTGAGTTTGCTGTTGCAAACGGAATTAAATGCTATTTGTCTCTGGACAAACATATGGGATGTGGCATTGGTGCATGTCTTGCCTGCGTTCAGAAGGTTTATGATGAGGATGGAAATATTGTTCAGAAACGTGTATGTAAAGATGGACCAATATTTCCTGCAAAAAGCATTGTTTGGGGGAATTAATGAAGCCTGATTTATCTGTAAATATTGCCGGCATTGAAATGAAAAATCCTATTACTGTGGCGTCCGGAACTTTTGGTTACGGTCCCGAATATTCTGAATTGGTTGATTTGAATGCTTTTGGTGCAATTACGGTGAAGGGTATTAGTAGTGAACCTTGGGATGGAAATGCTCTGCCGAGAATTGCTGAAGTATTTGGTGGTATGGTGAATGCCATTGGATTGCAGAATCCAGGTGTGGAAGGCTTTTGTAACACCTATTTACCTTTTTTGCGCCAATATGATTTGCCTGTTATTGTTAATATTTGGGGAAAGACTGCTGAAGAGTATGCTGAAACAGCAAGAATGTTAAGTGATCACGAAGGTATTGATGCACTAGAGGTGAATATATCGTGTCCAAATATTAAAGAGGGCGGTATATCTTTTGGCACAGTGCCTGAGTCATCAGCTGAAGTTATTAGCGCTGTTCGTAAAGTAACCAAGTTACCTATTATACCAAAGTTGTCTCCAAATGTTTCTGATATTAAAATTTTTGCAAAGGTTGCTCAGGAAGAGGGCGCCGATGGTATATCTTTGATTAACACTTTACCTGCAATGGTTATTGATATTGATAGCCGAAAACCCGTCTTGGCAAATGTTACAGGTGGACTTTCTGGTGCTGCAATACATCCTGTGGCTGTTAAAATGGTTTGGGAGGCTGCTTCTGTTGTTGATATACCAATTATAGCAATGGGAGGTGCTGTTGATGCAAAAACGGTTGTTGAATTTTTGTTGGCTGGAGCGACTGCTGTTGCTTTGGGTACTATAAATTTTAGAAATCCTCGTACAGTGTTGGAAGTCGTTGAGGGTCTTCAATCTTATATGATTAAAAATAACTTTGAAAAAATCAGTCAAATTAAGATGGATTTTTAATGTAATTTTAGCAAAAGGAATAGAATGAATAACTTTGTAGATACAACAATTGGTGTTGTTATTATTGTGGTTGTTGTTGCTGTAATGACAGCTTTGGTTTTATGGTGCAAGTGGGTTATTGAAAAAATAGCAAAACTTGATGATAAGTCCGCTAGAGGTATTGTAAGGAGTATTCATCATGACAAATAAAACCGAGCCAAAATCCGAACTGTCAAGAGATTTGACATTGTTCCATATCACAATGATGGGACTTGGTATGATGATTGGTGCAGGTGTTTTTATTGGTGTTGGCAATACTCTTCACCGAGTTGGTCCCGGTGGTCTCATTCTGACTTTTACCTTAAATGGATTAGTTGCATTATTTACGGCAATGTCTTATGCTGAATTAAGTTCTGCAATTCCTCGAGCTGGTGGCGCATATAACTTTGCCAGACTTGGATTTGGAAAGGGAACTAGTTTTATTGCAGGATGGATGGAGTGGTTTGCATCCAGTGTGGCCGGCAGTTTATATGCGGTTGTTTTTGCAACATATACGCTTGAATTCTTTAAGCAGCTTGGTTATATGGATTGGCTACCATTTGATTATTCAATTGCTGTGAAAATTGTTGCTTTTGCAGTTGCATGTGTTTTCATATATATCAACTATCGAGGTTCATCTGAAACTGGAAAAATCGGTGCGTTCTTTACATTAGGTCAAATGATTCTTGTTGTAGGAATTGCCGTTGTTGGAATTATCACATTTATATCTCATCCCGATCGAGTTGTGAATTTTGAGCCATTTATGCCGTACGGGTGGAGTAAGTTGTTTGTTTCAATGGGGGCTATTTTTGTTGCGTTTGAAGGATATGAAGTTATCGCCCAGGCCGGTGATGAAACAATTAATCCAAAGCAGAACATACCAAAAGCAATGATATATTCTGTTTTTATTGTTACAATCACTTATATTGTCGTATCAATTGGTACCATTGTTGCAGCAGGTTCAAATAATCCAGCTCTTGAAGGTTTACCGTTTTGGCAATGGATAGGGAACTTTGGAGATACAGGCTTTGGCGAAGCTGTTGCAATGCTAATGCCATCAAAATTTCTTGGTTTCTTATTAGTATCTTTGGCTGTAATTTTTGCTTCAACATCCGCTTTGAATGCAACCATTTATTCTGCAACTCGTGCTGTATATGCTTTGGGTAGAGACAAAATGCTTCCTCCTCAAATTGCAAATATTTCAAAGAAGAGAAAAACACCTTATATTGCTCTGTTTGTTACAAGTATAATTGTTTTGCTTGTTGCAACACTTTTACCAACAAGTGATGTGGCTTCAAGTGCAAGTATTATGTTTATTATTCTGTTCTTCCTTGTTAATATGTGTGTGATTAAAGTTCGTTATAATATGGGGGATGAACTTGAATATGGCTTCTTAATGCCATTTTTTCCTGTTATTCCAATTTTAGCAATGATTTGCCTTGCCATTCTTGTTGCTTTTATGCATGAAAATGGTGTTGTTTCTTTAATTGTTGCAGGAGTTTGGATTGCTACTGGTTTTCTAATATACTTTTTTTATTCTAAAAAACGAGCTGTGGATACAGAAGATGAAATTCATGTGATTGAAGAAAGTATTGAGGTGGGCTCTTCTGAAAAGAGATATAAGATTATGATGTCTGTGGCAAATCCATCAAATGCTCTACCAATGATTCGAACAACTTATGCAATGGCAAAAGCCAATGATGCCGAAGTTGAGTTGTTACATATGGTGCCTGTTCCTGATCAGGTGCCTCTTTCTGATGCAGACAAATATATGTGGAAAGGTAAGGAAGCTATTGTGGAAACAATGCTATATCTCGCTCCAATGTTTCCAATTAGTTCTACTATCAGATACTGTCGTAATATCGCTCGTGGTATCATCAGTGCTGTTCGACAGAAAAATGTGGATTTGTTGATTTTAGGTTGGCATGGACAATCTAAGAAAGGACGTTTTAGAGTGGGGAGTACCATTGACCCTATAATGGAGAGAACTCCTAGTAGAGTTATGGTTCTTAAAGGCCACTCTGACCAAATATATAAAAATATACTTGTTCCAATTGCCGGAGGTGGTAACTCAGCTTTTGCAATTGAAGTCGCAATAACTATTGCAAAAGAAAATATTGGTGTTGTTACTTTGTTCTCTGTTAATAGAGATGAAAAAGATAGTGCAATTGATTTTGATTATTTCCTTGAGGCAAATAAAATTGAAATATCACCTGAAGTAAAACTTGATAAGAAAATTGTTGTATCAAGTAATCCAAGCAAAACAATTTTGGATGAATTACATAACAATGAATATGATTTGCTGGTCTTAGGTGCTTCTAAAGAGCCTAAACTTAAACAGATTGGTCATGAAAGTATACCTGAAAAGCTTTGCAGACAGTCTAAACAACCTGTAATTATGGTGAAGGCTTCCGGCGGTATTAAGTCTTGGATAAGAAGATGGTTCTAAAAAGAATGGTTAATGGTTAGTTGTTAATGGTTAGTTTAAAAAAAATAAGGGCTGATAGCCCGACATAATACAGCCTAGGGTAAGCGACCAACGGGAGTGTAGCCCTAGGTAACATAACAAGAACAGAGTTCTTACCTGTCCACGGCAGTGTCCTTTATTGGTTGTTGGATGTTCCGTGTTGGCTATTGAATATTGAAAAAAAGGATAAGACAAAATAGTCTGTATCACCTTGATTTATAAAGAATTGGGTGCAGGTTCAGCCTGCAAACTTTTGACAGTATCACTAAATAAAAAAAGGAAACATATGAAAGTATCAAATAAAATATTGGTTGGCTTGTGCACTGTAAGCATTGCTGCAAGTGCATCTTTTGCACAGGACAAAGAAGAAGAAAAGAAAAATTGGAGTCTATCTGTAAATTTAGGTGCTAATCTTTCAGGTGGTAATACCGAAAGCTATCAGGTCAATGCTGGTGCTGAATATAAATATACACTTCAAAAGAGCGATTTTAAAGTCGGTTTTAGCTTGAATTATGGTGAGGTGGAACAGACAGATGTTGATGGTAACACTCAGAAGGTTAAGGATGTTGATAAATACAATATATTTGCCGGTTATAGATATAACTTTTCCGAAAGATATTTTGCAGATTTGGCAGCTGAGATGATGCATGATTATAAGGCGGATATTAAGCATCGCTATAGAATTGGTCCAAGTGTTGGTGTTAATATACTCAATAGTGAGTCTTTTATTCTAAGTACATCTGTTGGTGCTGTTTACCTGCAGGAAAAGTATGAAAATGATTTGGGTGATGATGAGTACCTGGCTTGGCGTTTGGCAGAAGAGTTTACATGGAATATTTCTGAAGGAACTAAATTAGTTCAAGGAATTGAATATATTCCTGAATCAGAAGATTTTGATAACTATTTAGCAAATTTTGTGATATCTCTTGAAGCTCCAGTTTCAAAGGGAATATCAATGTTTGTAACGTTTAAAGATTCATACGACAGCATACCTGTAGATGATAAAGAGAAAAATGATACATCTTTAATCTTCGGACTTCAATACTCTTTGTAAGTTGACCTTTTAAATGAATATCTTGGGATTAGAAAATGTCTAATCCCAAGTATTCATACAAGTTGAATGACTTGCTCATTAGGATCACTTAGTCCGAAGTCATTAAGTCGTGGAATCTGTTTGTAATCTCATTTATAAGGTGCTTGATGTTAAAAAAAATATTATTTATATTTTATTGTTTGACCTCTATTACTGCATTTTGCGATGATGCAACCCGAATGATGGTTTACGAGAAACTTCACAAACTGACACCACTAAAGTTATATGGTGGTAATGTTGAGTTAGTCGGAGAAGACCAACTTGCAAAGCAAGAACTTGCTCAGTGGGTGAAGTTAATCTTGAAAAAGGCAGAAACATTGTTTGGAAGACCAATAAAGTTTGAAAACCAAACGATTCGTATAGTTATAAAAAGTGAGAGTGCTTACAATAAACCTTTTGTTACCACGTCCATCTTTAATGGCAAAATTTTGCAGCGTCTGGTTATTACAGATGTCAATAATTTTGATTTAGAACTACTTGAATTACTGTTTGCTGAAATTCTTCTCAATGGGTATGTTTATGATAATATATCAAAATCCGCACTTTTTTTGTCTTATAAAGATGTTACTATTCCATATTGGCTAAAAATGGGGTTGGCAAGAAATTTTCACAATAGTTACAAAAAAAATGATTCTGAAGAAGCATATATGGAATGGGTGCATGGGAATGTTTTGCCATTAAAAAATATTTTTGAAAATAACCTCTGGTCTAATTATACATCCAGTATATTCTTGAATACAATTAAAAGACAAACCAACTATCGTGATCATTTCAATAAAATTTTCATTGCTATTGCAAATGATTTTAATATTGATTACTTTTGGATTCAACAAAATGTCTTTGATGTTGATGATAATGATTTTCTCATCTTTTGGGATAACTGCTTTTATACTCAAAAATATATGATTTATGTTCCTCGCAAACAGTTGAATGATTTTGAGAGATATCTCCTACAACAGAGTTTATATACTTTTCAAGGATATTCAGGTATTCCTATTAATAAGATATTGCCACTGGCAATGTCTCCAATAATGATAAATCAATATAAAGATGAGTTGTGGGTAAATAATTACATTGATTCGAAAACTCGTCAACTACAGGTGAGTGCAACCGGTAAAAGTGAACAGTACCGAGAAATTACCAATAAAATCTGTGATTATATTATAAATATTCAGGGTGATATAAAGCTGAAAAATCAAATTCTGCAATACCGCGATATTCAGCAGTCAATGCTTAAACCTGTTGAAGAAAAAAATGATATAATGATTATGAAATAATTATTAAAAATGGCTCTATCACGGTTTGTGTGGTTAAGACGTTGTTGTTCGCCCCCTCCAGGGTTATATTGTTTTGTTATAACTAACCCCGCATTGCATACGGGGCTACTACAGTTTGACTACTCCGTAGTCTTAGAACTGCGACTGTGTCCTGCGTAGCTCGTAGAGCGAAGCATGGAAGCTGTTTAATATTAATAGCCATGTATGAAATGCATGGTCGATTAATCATTATTAGTGTAACGACTGCAACGCAGTCGAATTTAAAGAATTTAGGTTCACCCACTGAAACAGTGACCGAGCCTTAAAAATAGAGATTTAAAACAATGAAAGAGAAGATAAAAAATATAGCAATGCAAGCTCAGATAGCCGGTTTGGCTCTTGGATGTGCAACAGGCAAAACAAGAAGCACGTTTTTAAAGATGGCTCCATTGGCTCTTGAAACTGTAAGAGATGATGTCCTTGAGGCAAATGCTCTTGATATTAAAGAGGCTGAAGATCAAGGAGTTCCTCCTGCTTTTATTGAACGACTTAGATTGACAGAGAAAACTTTTGAGTATATGAAGAAAAGGTTAATTGAAGTATCTGATCTTCCAGATCCTATAGGCAAGGTAATTGATGGACATGTTTCAGAAACAGGGCTTGATGTGAAAAGAGTCTCTGTTCCTTTGGGAGTTATTGGTATAATCTATGAGGCTAGACCAAATGTTACAACAGATGCCGCATCTGTTTGTATAAAAAGTGGTAATGCTATAATTCTAAGAGGTGGTAAAGAAGCTGCTAGAACTAATAAAGTTTTGGCAGATGCAATGATTCAAGCTGTAAAAGATGCCGGCTTACCGGAACATTCAATACAACTTCTTGAAATTCCTGGTCATGAAGCAGTTAATGAACTGCTAAAACAGGATCAATATATTGATGTTATTATTCCTAGAGGTGGGAAAAGCCTGATTAAAGCAATATCAAGAGAAAGTCGAATTCCTGTAATTAAGCATTATGATGGAATATGCCAGATGTACATTGCGGAAGATGCCGATTTTAAAATGGCAGTTGACCTTGTCTTGAATTCAAAACTTGATAGAGTTGAAGTTTGTAATGCATTGGAATCTCTGTTGATTGATGAGAAAATTGCCGATGATTTTCTGCCTATTATTGGCAAACATCTTAAAGATAATGATGTCGAAATTAGGGGGTGTATGACTACATGCAAGTTGCTGAAATATGCAACCGAAGCAACTGAATATGATTGGTCTACAGAATATTTGGATCGAATTTTGTCTGTTAAGGTTGTAGATAATGTTGATTGTGCTATAGAACATATTAATAAATATGGTTCAGGACATACCGATGTTATCGTGTCTTCATCCAAAAAAAATATAGATACCTTTGTAAATAGAGTAGATTCGGCATCTGTAATGGTAAATGCTTCCACAAGATTATCAGGAGGGGGAGCGTACGGACTAGGCTCTGTTGTTGGAATAAGTACGGGCAAACTTCATGCAAGAGGTCCTGTAGGTCCTGATGAGTTAACATCATATAAGTGGATTGCAATTGGGGACGGACACCTAAGAGAATAACAAAAATTACGAATTAGTTAGATGGTTAGTTAGGTGAAGACGAATATCCAATATCGAACATGGAATATCCAATGCTGAAGGATGGAATTCACCCACAAGTTGGTGAATATTGTTAAATATTATAATATTCATACAACATATAAACTGCATATAAAAAGGGCTTTAGGGTTGACTCGAACGTGTGAGAGAGGCTTTATACATTAAAGATAAACAATAGGGGAAGCAATGAATTTACGAATGGCCTACGCCCATAACATAATAGCCTAGGGCAATGCCCTAGGTTACATAACAAAAACAAGGTTTTCACCTGCCCACGGAGTGTCCTTCCTTGGATATTGGATGTTCCGTGTTGGTTATTGGATATTGAAAAAAAAGGGGATAAAACAAAAATGTCTATATCTCATTGATTTACAAAGAATTGGGTGCAGGCAGGCTACTTGTCGCGCAGTAGACAGCTTGCTGCGAAGGCGGAAGCCTGCAAACTTTTGACAGTACCACGAACATTGAAAGGAAAATATTATGAAATTAGCATTTACAACCTTGGGTTGTTTAGATTGGAATTTGGATCAGATTATTTCTGCAGCAAAAGAATATGGTTTTCAGGGAATAGACTTTAGAGGCTATATGGATGAATTAAATATCTATAAACTTCCTGAATTCTCAACTGAAGTTGAAGTAACTAAAGCAAAAATCAAAGATGCGGGACTTGCCGTTACATGCTTCTCTGCGTCAATAAGATTGATTGCTCCTAATGACGAAATGCGGGTAGAGTTTTTAAATGAAATTATTGAGTATGCAAAGTTGGCAAAAATCTTTGGCACAAAATACATTCGTGTTTTTGGTGGTGGATGGCTAAATTTCTCTCGAGAAGAGGCTATTGCAGAGGCTATTAGGAATATGGAATTACTTCTTGATGCTACAGAAGAATATGGTGTTGTTTTTGCCATCGAAACACATGATGAATGGGGTGATACAACGACTATGAAAGATTTTCTAGAGAAAATGGATAACCCTAGAGTAAAAGTCGTTTGGGATATAAACCATCCATATCGTGGAGGAGAAACACCTGAAAAAACTTATGAAAATATAGGGAAATGGGTTGCTTATACTCACTGGAAAGATTCAAAATATGCTCCAGAAAATGATAGGGGTTATGAAGAATGTATTCCTGGAATTGGAGACCTACCTCTTAAAAGATTTTATGACCTTCTTGAAATGGCTGACTATGATGGTTGGCATACCCTTGAATGGGAAAGAAAATGGCATCCTGAACTTGAACCACCAGAATTTGCATTTCCTGCATTTGTGAAGTCCATGAAAGAAATCTCAAAATAATAACTATGAAAAAGCCCAATATAATTATATTTAATCCTGATCAATGGCGGAGTGATGTCATGGGATGCCATGGTAATAATGCCGCAGTTACACCTTTTATTGATGACTTTGTCTCAAATGAAGCTGTATCATTTAGTAATGCTTTTTGCCAAAATCCTGTGTGTACCCCAAGTCGTTGTAGCTTTATGACAGGGTGGTATCCTCATGTAAGAGGACATAGAACTATGTATCATATGCTACATCCTGAATATGATGAACCAAATCTTTTGAAAATTTTGAAAGATGATGGATATTTTATCTGGTGGGGGGGTAAAAACGATCTTGTTCCAGGACAGGATGGATATGAAAAATATTGTGATATTAAGTTTCATAAAGATGATCAAAAGCTAAAGGAGCAGGGGCTTACTTATCGAAATGGTCTACATGGTACTGTCGAAGAATGGCGTAAGAATCTTGAAGATGATAATATCTATAATTTTCTTGCAGGTGTTTTAGACCAAGAGGATGAAGAGTATTATTGTGATGATGACTGGGCTATTGTTTTAGGTGCAATAGACTTCATTCAGAATTATGATGGTGACAAACCATATTGTATCTTTATGCCTTTGTTATATCCACATCCTCCATATGGGGTAGAACAAAAATATTTTGATATGATTGACCAAAGTAAACTTCCGCCAAGAGTTCCTGCTACAGAGAATCCGGAGACTAAACCAATAATTCTTGATGGCATTCGGCAGGGACAGAAAACTGAAAATTATGGGGAAGAGTTCTGGAATAATTTAAGAGCCGTATATTATGGAATGTGTGCTAGACTTGATGACCAATTCCGTATGCTTATCGATGCTTTGAAAAAAATGGAACAGTATGATAATAGTGCAGTTTTCTTCTTTTCTGACCATGGAGATTTCACTGGTGATTATAGTTTGGTAGAAAAAACACAAAATACATTTGAGGATTGTCTTACAAAAGTTCCTTTTGTTATTAAGCCTCCAAAAGGTGCAAATATTGTTGCTGGTGTTAATGAAGAACTTGTAGAGTTGGTTGATTTTCCGGCAACTGTTTACGATTTGCTTAAAATTCAGGTTGACTACGATCATTTTGGAAAATCATTGCTTCCAATCATGGCTGGTGATGTAAAAGAAATTAGGAATGCTGCATTTTGCGAAGGGGGAAGAATGATGGGAGAAGTTCAAGCCTCAGAAAATCAATCATACAATGAAAATTCACTCTATTTGCCTAGAATTAAATTGCAGATTAGTGATGAACAACCATGGCATGGAAAAGCAGTTATGTGTCGTACTAAGAACTATAAATATGTCTCAAGATATTACGAGAATGATGAGTTCTATGATTTGACTAAAGATGCTTCAGAGCAATTTAATCAAATAGATAACCCAGAATATGCTGCAAAAATAGTGGAACATAAGCAGAGTCTCTTAGAATGGTATATGGCAACGTGTGATGTAGTTCCTAAAAAATCAGATAGACGAGGCTAGTTATTATGCTCTTCCCTATCCCAATTTGCTATAAATGACATTTGAAATTATAAATATATGCTTTATATAAAAAAAAACGAGAAATTAGTTGTTTTTTTTACGCTTTTGGCATATAATTCGTCGTTTCTTTCCATTGTCTATGGCACATTGGTATATTTATAGGAATCTTTGAATCAAAGAGATTAATATATAAATAGGAAAAATTGAAAGAATATTAAAAAAACATTTGAATTTTAAATGAAAATTTGTTAACTTATTAACAGGAGATAAAAAAATGTCCAGAGTATGTGATGTTTGCGGTAAAGGTGCAGTTTCAGGAAATAAAATTGTTAGGCACGGTTTATGCAAGAAAAAAGGCGGTATTGGTCTTCATATTACAGGTGTTTCTAAACGTCGTTTTCTTCCTAATCTTCAAAAGATTAGAGTTAAAGAGAATGGTGGCGTGAAACGTAAGACTGTTTGCACTGCTTGTATAAAGTCCGGGCTTATTGTAAAAGCTTAGGGGTATGTAATGTCGGAAAATATTAAAGAAGTTAAATCAGCTGAGATTTTAGAAACTGATATTGTGTTTGAGTGCCCACATTGCTCAAAAAGTTTAGCAATTGATTATCATGGCGCAGGCTTGACCATTCCATGTACTGATTGTAAAGAGCTTGTTGAAGTTCCAATTCCAGATGGAATGGATATGAGTGATCTTGATAGTTCAGAGTCTGATTTGGAAGTAAGAATTATAAATCTTAGAAAAATTCTTAAAGCAACTGAAGGTACATTAACCAATCTTAATAATAGTAATGATGCATTACTGGCTAAAAATACTCAGCTAGAACGTCAGAAAGATGTTTATCTTTCCAAAATAACTCCTTTAATGCAAAGGTTGGATATCTTATCTGATAACCTTTCTGAAGTAATAGAGATTATGAATATTATCGTTGGTAGCGCTGAAGTCTTGGAAGAAGATTAGAACCAAAAGACATTATACTTTATAAAAAAACCATGATTATTAAATCATGGTCTTTTTTTGCACTTTTCGTTGCTTAACTACATTTTTAGTAATTAAATGATGGCTTTTATTTTGATAAAGCTATCTGTAGAAGAGGCGTGACCGCTCGGAATTATAAATACCTGCGGAGCTTTTCCTCAATTTGTAATTCGTAATTTATCTTTTGAGTTTGCTTAAAAGTTTTTCCTTCATCCTTAAATATTTTTGAGAATACCGAACGCCTAGTTGTGACTCTCTTTTATCAAATCCAAATGCACGTCTTTTGACCGCAACAACAGGAGGAGCTTGTATACGCTTGGCTAATCCCATTCCTTGATATAGTTTCCACCAATGCTCTAAATCGTCAATGAATTCTTGTGGAGTTTTAAATAGCTCATTAATATCACCCGCGTAGTCTATTCGCTCCGCCAAAGATCCGTCGATGTACCATTCTAATGCTTCTTCTGGTGTTGCTCTATTCCACCATTCCACCCAACTCTTAAACAGTTTGTCATGATATGGATAGATTAAAGGATCTCCTTTACCTTCATCAACGTTTTGTTTTGAATTTAGTTCTGCGGATGGAACAATATCAATACTTCCGTGAGGAATTACTTCTCTTCCAAAAATCTCTCTATTCATATATTCTGACATTTCATATACTTCAAGCTTCCATAGGTCGGCAAGTAAGGCAAGAAATCCACAGACATCTCCATATAGCGTACTGTAGCCAACTGTAAATTCTGTTTTGTTTGCATTACATGTAAACAGGCTGTTGAATGCATTTGATGCTGCAGCTAGAATTCTGGATGAACGGTCTCGAGCTTGAACATTCTCTTTCATAAAATCAGAAAGATTTAGTGTCTCATTAAGTCTCCCATCAATGGTTGATATTTTTAAGTTGTCAATTTGTGATGTTGTAATATTAATACTTTCCTCAATAGGAATCTCTGTGTAAAAACAACCTATGTTTTCTGCAAGCTGTTTTGCTAAGCTGATCGTTGTGTCTGAATTATATCTACTTGGCATATTCACTAGTAATAAATTTTCGGGTCCAACAATTTTTGAATATATGGCTGCGGATAGAGCGGAATCTATTCCGCCAGATGCTCCAATGGTTATTCTTTTTCCATAGCATAGTTTGAGAAACTCTGTTGCTCCATAGTTGAGTGCCTTATAAAGCATATCTATGCCGTCCTCTGCTAAGGATACTGGCTTGCCAAATGATTTTGTGTGGTCGATAGGGATGTCTATATATAATGAGCTCTCCTCAAATGGAGCGCCACATTTAACTGTATGTCCATTTGTATCATAAACACACGACTCTCCATCAAATGTAAATACTGTTTTCCCGTTGTCCTGTATACCTGTATTATTCACGTATATAAAAGGACGCTGCAAATAATGGGCATGTTCTGAAAAAACTCTGTTTCTTTTGTGATTCTTGTTTGCTGTAAAAGGTGAACAGCTTATGTTAATAAACAAATCTGGAATTGGATTGTGGGTGCCTAAAAGTTTTAATGGTGCAACGGCATAGTCTGAATCCCATGCATCTTCACATAATACACATCCTAAAAAACCAACTGATGTCTTTATGGGTATAACTAGCTCTTCAAGTGTTTTTGAGCTTTCTAATGCAAGCTTTCTTAAATCAAAGAAATGTCTGCTATCATCAAATTCTCGATAGTTAGGCAAAAGTGTTTTTATTACAAATGGATAATTAGTGACTGGATGATGAATGAATTCTCTGTTTTCTGCAATAAATAGTGCATTATATTTTCTGACTCTCCCATCTTCGTTTTGTTTGTCCCAATCAACACCTACATTACCAAATATTACAGTTATATTATCAGATGATTCCTTTATCATTTCTCCACATTGTTCGCACTCTCTTATAAATGATAGGCGTTCCCACTCATCTCCTAAAATATATCCGGGTACAACCATTTCTGAAAAAACAATTAGCTCTATGCCATCTTTTCTGGCGCATTCAATTTTTTTAATAATCTTTTGTGTATTTTGAAATGGGTTTCCAGGAGAAACCTTTAACTGTTCTATTTTTGTTCTAATATGCATATTTGTCATCTCAATAAAATAAAAAGGCGTGGAAACTCCACGCCTTTAATTCTGAAATTTAATCCACTGGAGAAAATTCATCTTTGCCAACACCACAAACCGGGCAAACCCAGTCATCAGGAATATCTTTGAAAGCTGTTCCTGGAGCAATTCCGCCATCAGTATCACCTTCAGCAGGGTCATAAATCCAACCACATGCATCACATATGTATTTCATTTTATTAATTCCTTTCGTTAATTTTATTTATTAATATATTATATAAATATTGGTTTATAATAACAACTCTTTTCTTGTTTTATTGGAAATTTCATCTGAAATTACAAGCTCTATAATCTTCAAAGCAAAGTCAAATGTGGTTCCAGGTCCCTGGCTTGTAATTATATTCCCGTCAACAACTACTCTATCCGTTGAATACTCTGCGCTTAAGAGTTTATTGCTTAGACTAGGATAACAGGTTGCTTTCTTTCCTTTTAATAATCCAATTGACTCCAGAACTGTTGGACCGGCACATATAGCTCCTATCATTTTGCCAGATTCGTTAAACTTTTTAAGTGCTTTAAGAAGCGGTTTATATTCTTTCATAAAAGTACTTCCGGGACCTCCGCCAGGTAATACAATCATATCAAATATCTTTGTGTCAATCTCTGAGAATAACTTGTCTGCAACCAACTTAACATTTCGTGAGGCTGCAACCTCTCTTTTAGTCATTACGCTTGCTGTTGTTACATTTATTCCGGCTCTTCTTAATACATCAACAATTATTGTGAATTCAATCTCTTCACTTCCGTCTGCAATTGGTACTAATATATTCATTTAATTCTCCTAGATAGGGCTCCAGTTTAACGTACCGTAAACAATCTGTCAATAGGCAGTTTATGAATTGAACAGGAAACCCTAGATATTTTTATTGTAGTATTTGAAAAAACATTATATAATAATATAGTATTTATGAAAAGAATTCAAATGTGTTTTAGTCCCAATTTTCCTGGTAAATACAATTTTGGTCATCAGGGTCGATGACCCTCCCGACATGCAGATCAATATTGTCTTGAAATACGGGAGGGGGAACTCCGCCCACCTTGCGTGCGAGGTGACCTCCCCTAAACAGGGGAGGAGCTAATTCGTCTCTGGCGTCCGATGAAAATAATTTAATGTTTATCACCCAAAAGGTGACAAATTAATCATTTAAAAGTAAATTTCTGTTCTCAACCAGAAATCTAAGGTTAGGAAATAAAAGTATGAAGCAAAAAAAACTTGGTTTATTAGATGTGTTTTGTACCGCTACTGGTGCTATGATTAGTTCTGGGTTATTTATTTTGCCTGGAATTGCACACGAAGTTGCAGGCCCTGCAGTTATTCTTGCATATTTATTGGCTGGAGTAATGGCGCTTACGGGGTTGTTAAGCCAGGCCGAACTTGTGTCGGCAATGCCTAAAGCAGGTGGAACATATTTTTATGTAACTAGAAGCATGGGACCAGCTGTAGGTACCATTAATGGAATTATTACTTGGATGTCATTGTGCCTTAAAACAGCATTTGCTCTTATTGGTATGGCCGCGTTCACTGCTATTATTTTCTCATGGTTGAATAATACTGTTGCTGGAATTATTTTGTGTGTTTTCTTTGCTGCTATAAATTTAGGTGGTGTAAAAAAAGCAGGTAAAATACAAGACTACCTGGTTATTGGCTTAATTATTACTCTCTTGATATATATATTTACAGGTTTGCCACATGTTGAGATTACTAATTTTACCCCTTTTGCTCCTCATGGATATGGAAAAGTCTTTTATACTGCTGGTTTGGTTTTTGTTTCTTATGGTGGTTTGCTCAAAATTGCTGCTGTTGCTGAAGAAGTTGAAAACCCTTCAAAAAATATTGCTTTGGGGATGATTCTCTCTCTAGTAGTAGTTAGCGTGCTGTATGTTCTTGTTGTCTTTGTTACATCAGGGGTGCTTGGGGATAAACTCGATGGATCAACAACTCCAATCTCAGATGGGGCTGCTGTATTTATGGGAAAACCTGGTGTTGTTCTGATGAGTATTTCTGCTTTGCTTGCTTTCATTTCCACAGCAAATGCAGGTATTATGTCTTCTTCTAGATACCCCTTTGCACTTGCAAAAGATGAAATGGTGCCAAGTGCCTTTGCAAAAATCAATAGTCATGGAATTCCGTACTTCGCCTTGATTGTTACGACTTTGGTGATAATAAGCTCTCTATTCATGGAGCTTGGAATGCTTGTTAAAGTTGCTTCTTGTGTTCTGATTGTAACGTTTATGCTCTCTTGTCTTTGTGTGATTATCATGCGAGAAAGCCGTCTACAGAACTATCTGCCGCAATTTTTGTCGCCACTCTATCCATGGATGCAAATTGTAGGTGTAATAGGGTGTTTATCTCTTATTGTTACAATGGGATGGCAGCCAATTCTTGCAACGCTTGCTATAATTATCGCAAGTCTCTTCTTTTACTGGTTTTATGGGCGAATCCGCACAAATAGAGAGTTTGCTTTACTACATCTTGTTGAACGATTAACCTCAAAAGATTTGACAAAGAATATGCTTGAGGATGAGTTGAAGGGAATCATTCGTCAAAGAGATGATATTGTTGAGGATCGATTTGACAAAGCAATTGAAGATGCTATAATTTTGGATATAGATGACAAAGATGTTGACATTCACCATTTGTTTGATGTTTTAGCAGATGAGTTTGAAAAACGCCATGACATTTCAGCTGAAAGAGTTAACGAACTCTTATGGGAAAGAGAAAAGGATAGTAGCACTGTTATTACAGATGGGCTTGCAATACCGCATATTATTCTAGATGGCGAAAATATATTTGATATAATTGTGGTTAGAGTCAAAGATGGTGTGATATTCCCTGATAGTTCTGAAATTCCTGTTAAAGCAATATTCTGTCTTGCAGGAACAAAAGATCAACGTAATTTTCATCTAAAATCTCTCTCGGCAATTGCGCAGGTTGTTATGAATCCTGAGTTCCCATCAAAATGGAAATCTGCAAAAAATACACAGGCTCTAAAAGATATTATTCTGCTTAGTAAAAGAATAAGAAAATAGATGGTTTCCATCTATAGAGGGGAATCGCTGGCTGCATCCATATTACCCAAAACGCCAGTTTTTGAAGGATAAAATCCTGTAAGAATTGAAGAACGACTAGGAGAACACTGTGGTTGTAGTACAAAACGAATTACAAAATACAGTACCTTTATTGGCAAGTTTATCCAAACTAGGAGTATCAAAAGAATCATCCTCAAAACCAACGGCAGGCCAGTGCTGTTGATCCTAAAATATAAATAAAATATCTGGTTTCATATTAAAAATTCCTAACAATCACTTGGTTAATATTAAATTATACTATACTAAAAATATCATATTTTAAAGCAAAAAAAAACTTGCAAATTCCTATAATTATGATAAATTGAGGTTATTATTACCTGGTTATATACTTAAATTATAAGGAGATTCTTATGCCTGCAAGATTATTACCGCCAGTTGGAGTTGATCAGTTCACTCATTTAATGTCTAGAACATGTTCAAAAACTCATTTTCTTGAATCTATTTACAACAAAAAGAAGTTTGTTGAGATAATGAGCAAATCAGAAGAATTCTCAGGGTGTCAGGTTTTGGCTTATGCTGTTATGCCCAATCATTTTCATATTCTTTTACATACACCAGAGAAGGTTGAAATAACTGATAGAGAATTGTTTAGAAGGATAAGAATTCTTTATGGTGGCGACTACTATCACTGCTTTAGGTATGATTATGAATCATATAAGAAAAAGAGTGATAATGAGTTTAAAAATTGGTGGATTCCCATTCGTAAAAAATATACAAACCGTATGTATAGCACTCCTGCATTTATGAAAACAGTGAAACAGAGATATGCCTGCTGGTTTAACACTAAATATCAAAGGGATGGTGTTTTTTGGGGGCAAAGATATAAGAGTATATTAATCCAGAATAATCCAGGTGCACTTTTTTCAATGTCCACATACATTGAACTAAATCCTATGAGAGCAGAACTTGTTGAAGATTCAAAAGATTATGTATATTGTAGTTATGGAGCTGCTTATGCAGGAAACCGTAAGGCAAGAATGGCTGTTGTAGATTTGGTGAATCAGTTCAACAGTTCTGATTGTTTGCCGAGTAAGTATCTGAAGCGCAGTGAGTTCAACAAAGAATGGGGTGAAGCTAGAAAATGGTATAGAAACTATATTGTAGATGCCGGAGAAGAAGTCACAAATCAAGAAGGTAAAGTTATTAAGAAAGGGTTCTCTCATGAACAAGTTGAAAAAGAGATACATAAACGAGGAAGAATGTCCTTTGTTGACTCCCTTCATAGTCGAGTAAGATATATGTCTTATGGAGTTGTTTATGGTACAAAAGAGTTTTGTACTGACTTTATGAATAAATTTCCAGATAAATTTTCAAAAAGAATAAGAGAAAATGGAGTGAAGATGCGAAAAGTTGGCTTCAATGGACTTTATATAGGTCGCGATTTGCAAGTAAATAGGATTTTACCACCGATAGAACCAAAAATAAGAGAATAGTATAAATTAATTCTCTGCAAAATCCCCAATAATTTAGTACTTTTAAAGCATCAGGGCGGAGCTTTGTCAAATTTAGTGCATTTTTTATACTTTTGCAGGATTATGATGCAATATTGTGTTACAGGCTGATAAAAGTCTATAATTAATGTTGTAATTCTATTTTTAAGTACATCTTGAGTTATAATAGCTAAAGGGATTTTTTAGATATTAAAGACTTGTTCTGTAAGTACTTATATGTCAAATGTTTATATTAATATTACCAGGTATTATAAAATATTATTTTGATATTGAAAGATTAGTAAATATATTATATTATTATTATAAATTAAAAAGGGGGGGTATGATAAGGATTAGTAGATTTATTTCATGGGCATTGGTGGTTGGGTGGATGATGGTGATTTTTTGTTTTTCGTCTCAGTCGGGCAGGGAGTCGGCGGCTTTGAGTAATGAGGTTGCGGGTAAGATTGCAGCTGGATCTGTAAAGGTTAAGAAGGTTGCTGTTGTTAAGCGGACTAATGTGGTTGTGATGTCTGATTCCAGTGAGATAGTTAAGAGGAGTGAGAAGTCAATAAAAAGAGATGGAGTTGTTGCAAAGAGAAAGCTTTATAGGGAAACTAGGGCTTTTGCTCATTGTGTTTTGTATTTTGTGCTTGGAACTCTGTTTTTCTTGGCTCTGAAGCAGCATGGGGTTTATTCCTGGAAGGTTTTTCTGTGGACTCTTGTTTTCTGCGTTCTGTATTCCATTACTGATGAATGGCATCAGTATTTTGTTCCGGGTAGGGGCCCTGAGGTAAATGATGCGTTGCGAGATCTGATTGGCAGTGTTTGTGGTGCTTTGTTTGGTTGGGTGTGTTTTTTGTTTCGAAAGAAAAGAAAGAAGCTTAATGAATAAAGGTTTCAACCACTAATCTAACGAATCACACTAATCTTTTTTTGAATGTTTTCCGCCGTCACTTTTTAGGTTTTTAGAAAAAGTAACAGCGGGATCCATTCAAAGTATAGCAATTTGATTTGGGGTGGGGATGAAATGGGGCAGATATTGAATTCTGCTCGAAACAGCATTTAAATTAAAAAATAAGTTATCAGACATATACAAGTATAATGCTTTGACTTTTTAATTTTTATTTATTATCATTCAGCTTAATTCTAACTGATTTTTATAAATAATAGGGTGCAATTATGTTTAAAGACAAGGTGTTGTTAATTACTGGTGGTACAGGCTCTTTTGGAAATGCAGTTTTAGACCGCTTTCTCTCAACAGATATAAAAGAAATTCGTATATTTTCCCGTGATGAAAAGAAGCAGGATGACATGCGACATAAGTATCAAAGTGATAAGATAAAATTTTACATTGGTGATGTAAGAGATGGTGAGTCGTTAAAGTATGCGATGCATGGAGTAGATTTTATATTTCATGCTGCAGCATTGAAGCAGGTACCGAGTTGTGAGTTTTTTCCAATGCAAGCAGTGAAGACAAATGTTATTGGAACCGATAATGTTCTTAATGCAGCTATCTCGTCCGGAGTGAAAAAGGTAATTTGTCTTTCAACTGATAAAGCGGCTTATCCTGTAAATGCCATGGGGGCTTCAAAGGCCATGATGGAAAAAGTTGTAGTTTCGAAATCACACAAGGTTTCTTCAAAAGAGACGCTTATTTGTGCAACACGTTATGGAAATGTCATGTGTTCACGAGGGTCGGTTATACCATTATTTATTGATCAGATAAAGGCCGGCAAACCACTCACACTGACAGAGCCGACAATGACGCGCTTTATTATGAGTCTTGAAGAGGCAGTGGAACTGGTTCTTTTTGCTTTTCATCATGCTGAGAGCGGAGACATAATGGTTCAGAAGGCACCAGCGTGTACTTTGGAAGTTCTTGCAACTGCGGTTAGTGAGCTTTTTGGTGTCAAGCCTGACATTAAAGTCATAGGAATTCGTCATGGAGAGAAAATGTTTGAAACACTTCTGACGAATGAAGAGTGTGCTAATGCTATTGATATGGGTGAGTTTTATCGAGTTCCGGCAGACAAGCGAGATTTAAATTATGACAGTTATTTTGTTGATGGTGATACTGATAGAGTAACACTTTCAGAATTTAATTCGAACAACACCAAGCTTCTGGATGTTGCCGAAGTTAAAGACAAATTACTTGAATTGGAGTATATTCGCAACGAGTTGAGAAATCAGAATTAAGAGGGAAGAGAGTTGTAAGTGCGAGAGTGCGAGAGTGCGAGAGTTGGAAGAGGGGAGAACAGTTGGGAAGTGAAGAACAGTTGGGAAGTGCGAGAGTGCGAGAGTGCGAGAGTTGGAAGAGGGGAGAACAGTTGGGAAGTGCGAGAGTGCGAGAGTGCGAGAGTGCGAGAGTTGGAAGAGGGGAGAACAGTTGGGAAGTGAAGAACAGTTGGGAAGTGCGAGAGTGCGAGAGTTGGAAGACTGAAGAGAGTTGGAAGAGATAAGGGATAGGATGATAACGGGGCGAATCATAACTCATAACTCTTATTTCGTAAATCATCTGAAAAATCGGAGATTTTGAATGAATGTATTAGTAACAGGGGCGAAGGGGTTTGTGGGCAAGAATCTTGTCTGTGAGCTCAAAAACAGGAATTTGTATCATAAGGCTAACAGAGATACTTCTGATCTATATGAAATATTTGAGTATGATATAGACTCTACAGACGATGAATTAGAGGAGTATACAAAATCATGTGATTTTGTTTTTCATCTTGCGGGGGTAAATCGTCCTAAAAATGAAGAAGAGTTTATGGAAGGAAATTTTGGTTTTACATCAGAGCTTCTATATCTTTTGAAGAAGTATGGTAACAAATCTCCTGTATTAATAACATCATCTATTCAAGCAGAGTTTGATAATGCATATGGTAAGAGTAAAAAAGCAGGGGAAGAGCTTCTTTTATCATATGGAGCAGATGTAGGCTGCAGAGTTTATGTATATCGTTTACCCAATCTTTTTGGCAAATGGTGCAGGCCTAATTATAATAGTGCAGTTGCCACATTTTGTAATAACATTGCAAAAGATATTCCTATTCAAGTTAATGATCCTAAAGTAGTCTTGACACTGGCATATATTGACGATGTATTGAGTGAATTTATTCAT
>Ga0307987_1000092_pt1 | contig 52141 bp, 76 predicted proteins | sample EllFjometagen181_FD_203157 | JGI IMG/M metagenome (GOLD analysis project Ga0307987, IMG submission 203157) | Marine microbial communities from Ellis Fjord, Antarctic Ocean - #181 | ecosystem: Environmental > Aquatic > Marine > Unclassified | place: Southern Ocean | collected 2014-10-08 | reverse complement strand
CTTATAAAACTGAATTTAGTGGAATTAAAACTAAAAGAGTTTATAGGCTTTTTATAGCTAATATTCATTATAAGAAATTCCATAATGAAATAGGATTTATATCTCCAAGAAAAGTAAAAAAATTACAAGACTGTATAAATCATTATGATTGGTTAGCTGAAAATGCTGTACAGAATACAAATTTTAAAGTTCACGGTTGGTTTAATAAAGTTCCGGCGGGAAATATAGCTAATGAAACCTTAGATAAGGTTAAAGAGATAGCAGGTACTATAAACTTTGAAGTAGAAGTAATACAAGCAAATCATACAGTTAGATCTTTTAGAAGTTTTCCTTATACTTTAACTAAACTTTTTGATAATATTGGTATTAATCTAATTAAAATTAATAATAATATTATTACTAAATATGGAATAGAAAATATTATTAATTTAGTTGATAAGGCTCCTGCCAAAGTTAAACATGCGCTTCTACTTAATCATACCATAAGTAAAAATTTAAAAATTCTTAAAAAACTTAATTCTAAAGTATGGGTTAAGGTTGATAGAGAATCTTATAAAGAAAATGTAGATTGTTATGATCTTAGTGTTCCAGGGCCACATAGTTATGCAATAAATGGTGTTATGGGTCATAATACACTAATGTTAATGACTGATATGCTCAGACTTATGCATGCAAAAAAAGTATTTAGACCTTTAGTAGTTGTACCTAATAGTTTGGTTGGTCAGTGGATCGGTGAAATAAGTTTCTTTACTAAAGGGGCTATTAATGCAATAGCCGTAACCACTGAAACTGTTAATAACTGGGGTGATGAAGAAATAGAAAAATTATGTAGAGAAGCCCCACGTAATTCTATATTTATAACTACATACTCATTCTTAACTAATAAAGCAGAAGAAGGTCCATGGGAAGGATATGAGTTTCCTCAAGTTGATTGGATAAAAGATATAATTCACCCAGATTGGATTAGCTTGGATGAGTGCTTTTTTGGGGATACACAAGTACTTATTGATTATGATAAAGCTGTAAGTATAGAAGACATTTATAATAACCCTTCCATAACTCATGTTTTAAGTTATGATTTAAAGAAAAAGAAAATAGTAAAAAAGAAAATAGTAAAAAAATTAAGGTATAAGATAAAAGATTCAGATACTTTTATACCTTTACGTGTATACGATGAAGAAAAAGACATAGAAGCTTTTCAATATATGACTAATAACCATCAGATATTTCTAAAAGATGGGACAGAAAAAGCTGCTAAGGATATTAAGGTTAATGATGAGCTTATAACTTATAACGGTGAATATAAGGTATATAAAACTTGTAAGTATTGCGATGAGTTAGTAGAAAAGACTAAATCTGCATATAATTCTCATATACAATCTGTGCATAAAGACATAGCCGGACCTGGTGCAATAGTACAGTGTCCTGAATGTGGGATAAACATTAATAGGGGTGGTCTACATTCCCCTAGACTGTATAAACATCAATATACAGGGGAAAAAGAATATACAGAGAATATAGATAGATTAACTTCTAACTGGAAAAAATTTAGAAACTCTAAAGAGGGTGAGCAAACTTTTAAAGGTAGTTCAGAAAGAATTACTACTGATAACCATTATGTAAATGTATTGAAAGGTCATGATATTGGAGGAGGGTGTAGTAGACGATCTAAAACTGATGAATATAAGTATGATCTAAACATATTAGGATCTCATAATTATTTTGCAGTTTTTAAAGATAGAGATACAGGTTCTTATGAAAATGGTGTACCTATACTAGTACATAATAGTCATTTAGTAAAAAATCCTGGATCTCTAAGATCACAGGCTTGTCTTGGTTTTAGAGATTCTGCTTTTAGACGTATTGCTACTGGTACTCTTATATCTAACACACCATCTGATTTAGTTGGCCAGACCGCTTTCTTAGATCCCGGTATAATGGGAACCCCTGAAGAATTTGGTTCTAGATATGGTTATGGTGTTAATAGGTATGGTAAGGTAAGTGACTGGAAACCCAATGCAGAAGAAATGATAAGAAATGATCTTCAAGAAAGTTCCTTTCTGTTGTCTTATAGAGAAAAAGATTGGGCTTCAATGTTACCCGAGATTGAGTATAAAAAACACTTAGTAGAACTGACTGTAAATCAAAAGAAAGTTTATAAAGTAATGGTAGAGGAAATCATTGCTGAAATTATGGATGATCCAACATTAAAAAGGCAGTGGTTAGAGTTTAAAGATTCGGGTGGTGAAAGTGATGAAACCATGAGTATGCAGTTACTTGGTAAACTCGCTAAACTGGAACAATTTTTAACTGCCCCTGATAGATCAGCATTTGTAAAATATAAACTTCCAGAGTCTGATAGAGTCAGCCCCAAAATGAATATCATTGATGACCTTATAGAAAAGAGTATTAAAGATGGTTATAAATGTATAGTAGGTGTTCATTTTAAATTGAGCGCCGCACATTTATTAAACAATTCTAGGTTTAAGAATAAGGGTATTTATTATGACGCTAGTCATAAAGAAAACCTTATTAAATTTATGAAAGATAAGAATATAAGAGTTATGTTTGCCCTTGTTCAATGTTTTGATGGCGATACCTATGTAATGATAGATCATGATAAAGCCATGATGATTAAGGATATTTATAGTAATGAAAATATAACCCATTTATTAAGCTATGATCTTGATAAAAAAGAAATAGTAAAAAAGAAAATAAATTATAAATCTAGACAAGATGCTACAAATGATACTTTTTATAGTTTAAGTATAAAGAAGCCTGGTTCAACTAAATGGCATACTGTAAAAGTAACAGGTAACCACCAAATTTGGAGCCATAGTAGAAAAGCTTATATTAAAGTAAGAGATTTAAAGAAAGGTGAAAAAGTAGTTACTTATAATGGAGATTTTGAATATTATAAATCTTGTAATAAATGTGGAGAAATAGTAGGTTCTAATAGACAAGATCAAAATACTCATAATAATAGTCACAGATTAGGTTTAGATTATGATGAACAATATGGTAAGAAAAAATCTAAACAAATAAGAGATCAGATATCTGAAACTGTTAAAGAAATAGTTGATAATCCCGTTACTGGTTTAACTTGGGATGAATATTATGGTAAGAAAAAATCTATTGAGATGAAAAAAACTACTTCTGAAAGTAGTAGCAGATCTTGGGAAGAACGAATGGGTAAAAATAAAGCAAATAAATTAAAAAAAGTGGCATCTAAACGAACAAAAGGTATTTCTGATATAGAAAGATTTGGTAAAAAGAAAGCTAAAAATAAATCAGAGATTATTTCTAAAAGTATGACTAAAAGACAATTAGGAAAATCTTGGGAAGAACAATTTGGAAAAGAAAAAGAATTAGAGAAGAAAGATAAACTTAGGATTACTGCTAGAAAAAATGGACTTAAAGCTTGGGTAGAACCTAATAAACCAGAACAAAATATAATTGATTTAGAAATTGATAATGTCTATTTTGTTGGTAATGGATCATATTTTGTTAATTTAGGTAAGTATAAACAAAGAAAAAGATGTCAAAAATGCTTTAAAACAGGTATATCAAATTGTAGATTACCAGAACAAACAAATAATTGGATTAAAAATCCTGACTTTGTATGGGTTGATGGTGCCACTTGTAGTAAATGTCTATATCATAAAGAATATAAAGCCTGTATGTTTAGAGCTGATAAAAAAGCTTGTAAAGAATTTATTCCAAAGAATACTGTAAAAGTAGATGGTGTTATAGAAGTAGACGGCGACTATTGGCATTGTGATAAAGAAATTAAGGCACGTAACAGACTTTATAAGAAAAAAGGTCTTAAGGTTATTAGTATAAATCCTAATATATGTTACACAGATAAAGATTTGAATAAAGTTAAAGGTAAATTAGAATCTTTTGCTAATAATCATATATCTGAAGTACTTGATATAAGAAAGGCAAGCATAAAAAGAGATTTTAAATACACATTTGAAGTTGCTGATACACATAATTACTTTGTAGTAGGTAGAAAAGAGAGGAGCAATGATCCAAATGATGGTATACCTTTTTTAGTTTCAAATAGTATTAAAGAAGGTCTCAATTTACAATTAGCAAATAGAATTATCATAGTAGATCAAGATTGGACACCAGGTGGTACTAAACAACTTATAGGACGTATTTTTAGACCATCACTAGTTATAGATCCTAAAACTAAAAAAATGGTTAATGTTAATATGGGTAAAACTGTTTATATAGATACAGTTTTAGCAAATAAGAGCGCTGATGTATTAAAATATGCATATCTTACATGGAAGAAGTTGTTTAATGCAAGGGTGATGGAAAAAAGTCCTATAGTACCTGGTATGAAAGTAGCACTCTCAGAAGAGAACTTTACAGCAGATATACGAAGTGTTGGCGGTGCTGAGTTACTAACTAAAGACACTCAATACCAAGAGTGGCTAGATAAAGAAATTAATGAAGAAAGAAAATTAAAGAAAGAATTAATTGCTCCAAAACATACCAAACCAATTCCTGGTAAAAAGATTAATACACCATGGGTTATTGGCATGCCATTACCTGATGTAGTAAAAGGTACTTCTGTTGTTGATTATCTTGAAAATAAAGATCTAGATGATGAAGATTTAAGATGGCATCGTGAAATTTTAGTTAATAAAATAGTTAAGACTGAATTTGGGGAAGGTAAAATTGTTGGTGTATACAAAGGCTCAGTTAGAGTAAGAGATGCTGATGGTGAATCTTACAGTTCTAATATGAGAACAACTATTATACTCGATAAAACTACTCTTGATGTTAAAAAAGTATTAGAAGAAACTGATATATCAAAAATGGTAGAGGATGATACTGTTAGTATTAGTATGGTTCTCTATAATGATATACCAAGTCTTGAAGCAGAACTAGATGATCCTGATAGTAAATCATTAAAGAAAGTAGGATTTGTATATCAAGGACCCTATTTTTATATACAAGTAAAAAATAAAAATTGGGGTAAAGATTTATTAGATAAATTGAGTAAGAAGTATATTATTTCTAAAGTACACTATAAGAATTGCATGGAAATAATAGCTCAAATGAATAGATCTAAATATAAGTATGAAGTCCCTGATATTAAAATGTTTCAAAAAATAAGACATATCAAAGCTAAACCAAAACAACTTAAAATATACCCACTAGTAGAAGATGAAATAGTTTATCTTGTTGTTGATAAGTTTACTCATCCTAAAATTCAATTAACTCGCTATCTCTTCGATAAAATTGACGGGTACTGGTATTTTTTCGGAGGAACTAAAGCTAAGATAGTTCAAGCATTAAAGAACATTAAAAGAATAGGTATTACTATTGATAGTTATCCTGATTTAAGAGAAGAAGCACTTGGATTTGAGATTAAGTTACCAAAGAAAATATAATAACAATAGAGAGAAAGGAATAGATATGCAGAAAGAAATAAACCTAGCAGAAGTATTTGGAACACTAGAAATGCTTGACATGTTACAACTAATACAGAATATTAAATCATACGAAGAAGCACTATCAAGTGTAAAGTTAATACAGGATACTGCTATAAATAAGAGGAAACAACTAGCTAAGAAGTATCATCCTGATATAGTTGGTGGTAGTATAAAAAAAATGGCTGAGATAAATAATGCTGTAGATTTAATCAAGACTTTAAAAGCTATGAAACATAGACCCAAACCAGTAATGCATAATATTATTATATGTCATTATAATACTAGGTATGGAAGTTCATGGTCCGGTTTTAATGATAGTACTACATCAACTACAGCAGGGTATTAATTCCATACTATAAATTAATACTTATTTTTGCAGACAAAAAAACGACAACTAAAATTAAATAGTTGTCGTTTTTTTACCTTCTTTTTTTCTGATTAAATTATATTTTACTACTATACTCTGCCATTGAAGTAGAACTTTCGTGTATTCTGATTGTTATCTTATTGATATTATGCCACGCAGTATCACCATCTTTAGCACTGAATATTACACTGTATATTCTATCATGTAAATACTTTGCAATAGATTCTGATGTAGGATCAGGATAACTAAAATTATATTCATCTTTCAATATGTTATTAATATCAAATAACATAATAATATTAATATCTTTATCATTTAAAAATGATAAGGAATCAACATGACTATTTAAAGTATCTTTATAATTAAGTATAGTTTTATGATCTAGGGAGTCTACAATTGGTCCTATTTCTTTTTTAATATCATAAAAATCTATTACCATATCATTATCATTTAGTTTTTCAGAACTTAAAAATACCTGAATTTTAAGATTGTGGCCGTGGAGGTTAAAACATTTACCTTTATGTTTTAATAGTCTGTGAGCTATAGCGATATTAAACTCTTTCATTACTGTGTACATTAATGTTCTCCTTTCTTATAAACTCGTTTCTCATTATAGTTTTTTCTTTCTCTCTTATATTAGAAGCTCTATTTAGTAAAAACATTAGTACTAAATCAAAAATAATACATACTATAAAGATATATAATACAATCATATTGTAGCCTTTTTGTATGATTAATTAATTCTCCTTTATCCATCCACCATCCTAATCCTCATCCTCATCCATCATCCATCATCATAATAACTTATTGCTCGTTTATCATTATCAATATAAGAACTACATAAATTATAAAATTCATACATAAGTGAAGTTACTTCTTCAGCTTTTTTCTTCAACTCTTTATTTGAGGTAACAACAACATGTTTTTCTACATATTCATGAAAATGATCAGTAGCAATGTGTGATCTATCCATTGCTTCATGATAATGAAATTGATCTAACTTATGTGCTCCCATTTAACTTAATCCTTTTAGTTAATTGTATTAATTATAACTGGAGTAAGGATGTTTGAGGTATCAACCAAGGTTAGTTTTTGTTCGGTTCTTTATGAGTGTATAACACTCTCCCGACTACTAGATACCTGCTTCTACTACCATCCTTACTACAGCTATAATATTAACTTTGATATAGAACCTTCCTTAGCCAACCCTTATGAAAGCACCCAAGGCGCTGTTTACTACTTCGTGCGACTCCTCAACTCCGGCAATTATTACATAATACTTGCAGAACTACATCAAAGCTATTAAAAGGTGGTGGATAGTAGAGTTGAACTACTAATGCTACATACTAAACAATGTCATACACGACTGACCTATTCTATTATTAAATAGACTTATTTCAGAAACCCACCATAATTATACTAACTTTGATATAGAACCTTCCTTAGCCAACCTTTGAGGAAGCACCCAAGACGCTGTTTAACTCCTGCGACTCATCCGTTCCGACAATTATTATAACACTTGCAGAACTACATCAAAGTTATACAATATAAAACGATTTTTAATTAGCTATTTCAAACATCTTTCTATCTTTAAACTCAGCCTTTTTACCTTTATTCCACTGTTGAACAGGTCTATAGTAGCCTACAACTCTTGAGTAGACGTTACATTCAGAACTACATTTAGGACATTCAAAGTGTTCACCCATAACATAACCACAATTCTCACAGATACTAAAAGTAGGTGTTACAGAAAGATAAGGTATCTTAGTATTAGTAAAAGCATCTTTAATAAAAGTCTTAACTGATTCTACATTAGGTAGTGATTCTCCTAAAAATGCATGTAGAACAGTACCACTAGTATATAGTGGTTGCAATTTATTTTGATTTTCTAAAGCAAATAATATATCATTTTGTTCTACATGAAGTTGTGTACTGTTTGTATAATACCTGTCACCATTACCAGATGTTATAATAGATGGGTGATTCTCTGTATCTAATTTAGCTAATTTGTGACTAGTTCCTTCGCAAGGAGTTGCTTCCATGTTGTACATGTTACCAGTTTCTTTTTGAAACTCAATCATTAAGTCTCTTAGTAAATTTAATACTTCCTGCATTAATTCAACACCTTCATTAGTCTCGATACCAACACCAATAAGGTTTAAGCAAGCTTCATGACCTCCTATAACACCTATAGTAGAGAAATGACTATCAAATCCTTTCTTTAAATATCTCTTTGTCCAAGGATACATCCCATGTTTTAAGTTATCTACTAACATTTTTCTTTTAAATTCAAGGCTTACCTTAGATATATTAGCATACTTTTTTATATTATCCATAAACTCTCTTTTATCCTTTGATAAGAAAGCCATTTTAGGGAGATTAAGTGTTACTACACCAATACTACCTGTTAAATCACCAGATCCAAATAATCCACCAGTTTTTCTTTCTAGTTTCTCTAGATGGGCTTTAACTTGTCTCATGTCTAATGATATCCTACAACAAAAACTTCTGGTATCAGATGGGTCCATATCAGAATTAATAAAGTTTTGAAAGTAAGGAGCGCCATATTTAGATGCCATTTCAAATATCTTAGTACTTACATTAGAACTCCAATCAAAATCTTTTGTTATGTTATACGTAGGAATGGGAAAAGTGAAGATATTACTTTTGCTATCACCTTCATTCATAACTTCAAGAAAAGCTAGATTAATCATATCCATTTCTTTTTGAAAGTCACCATATACATCTTCTGTAGGCAGGCCTTTAATTAGTGAGGGCATTGTAGAATAATGTTTAGGACAGGTTAAATCAAATGTTAAATTACTGAAAGGAGTTTGTCCACCCCATCTAGAAGTTGTATTAAGGTTAAATACAAGTCTTTGTATTGATTGTTTTACATCTTCATAACTAAGACCATCATGTCTCACGAAAGGTGCACAAAGTGTATCAAAACTAGAAAATCCCTGGGCACCGGCCCACTCATTTTGTAATGTTCCTATAAAATTAACTACTTGACCAAATAAAGAATCTAAATGATTAGCGGGAGCTGAACTACACATACCATCTAAATTAAAACCTTCAAGTATTAAATCGAATAATGACCAACCAGCACAGTAACCGGCCATGGCCTGCGAAAGGTCATGGAGATGTATGTAACCATCATGGTGTGCTTGTGTAACTTGTGGGGGGTACTTATTAAGCATATACATAGCTTGTATCTTACCGTTAATGTTAAGAGTCATGCCTTGATAACTATATTTAGAATTAGCGTTTTCATTAATACGCCAATCCTTCTGGTCTATATAAGAATCTATAGCCTCACATGTATCAAATAAAGAAGACTTCTCTACCCTAATTTCTCTACGTTTCTCTCTATAAATAATATAGTTTTTAGCTACTTTATAATAACCAAACAACATTAATTTATTCTCTATCATATTTTGTAATGTTTCTTGTTCTATTACATCTCTATCATCTAAATCAGCAAATACAGCATTAGCTATATGTTCATTAGGTACAACATCAGATATTCTCATGGCTTTATCTATAGCTTTTACAACACGTTGTTTATCCCATCTTTCAAGACTACCATCCCTCTTTTTAATGTATTCTACCATATTCAACTCCTGTTAAGATTAATCTTTATTTACAGGTATATATTCTTGTAAATGTAGATAATGATTATCCTGTAAATACATTTTAATTATTTCAATGTTAGACTCAGTTAATGTTGGTACTACAGTAGTTCGGAAATAAAACTTTTCTCTATTAATATCCTTAATAGCTATCTTAAATATCTGTTTAAAACATCTTTTTATCTCTTCTTCTTTAATCTTAAATCCTGTTAAAACTGCGTACAAATACCAAGGACCCTTAATATCAATTGCAAACAGGTCTATTAGTGGTAGTAACTCCTCAATTAGATCGGGATTACTACCATTTGTATCAAGCTTTATAGGAATATTTAATTTTGATAAAGAATCTACTAAATCTATTACACTATTATTGAGTAGTGGTTCTCCTCCTGTTATAGTTATTCCATGTATATATTTCTTATAGGTTAGTATATCATTATATATAAAATCAAAATCTATGAGGTCTGTTTTTTTATCAACTATGTTTAGATTATGACATGTAGGGCATCTGAAATTACAACCACCTAAGAAGATAACAGGTCCTGGTTTTGCAGGATAATCCACTGCACTAAACCTTTGGTATCCATATATGTTACTATTCATTGTTATTATCTCCTACAAAATAGTAATCAAGATAATTGATTAATTCATTTACATTATCTATAATTATTCCTTTATTATCAATATTGAATAGACCTGTAATTAGAGGATCATAATCTTCATGGATTTCATTTCTTAAATATATAATATGCTTACCTGTAGTAAACGCATAGGTCATTTCACATATAGTCCCATTAGCACCATAAGGATATACTGCTATAACTATATCAGATCTATCTATATCCCCAAAATCCATTGCAGCTCTACCACCTACATTCTCTATAGGGTCTATTTCAGGCCTATGCCACCGTGATATTACTTTGAGTTTAACATTATTAAACTGATGAGATTCTAAGAGTAATGAAAATAATTCTGCAAATATTTTGTTGTCAATACCTGTTGCTATGTACACTTTTAAGACTTTTGTCATACTAATATCCTTTTAATTATGTAATCAGTTTAATTATGTAATCAGTTTAATTATGTAATCAGTTTAATTATGTAAACGATTTAACATTTAAGATAAGGAGTTAAAAATGAGCAAAACAAGAGCTATGATAGCTATACCTTCTACATGGGCAACTCAATTAAAAAAGAAAGCAAGAAAGTTGTCAGTAAAGCATGATAAAGATATTAAATACACAGATCTTATTAGAGAAACTCTAAAAAAAGTTTATAATCTAAAGGACTAATCTAATGACTAATAAAGGTGTTAAATACAGACTTTACCCAACTAAAGAACAAGAACACCAACTCCTACAAGAAGTTGGTAATCAACGCTTTCTTTGGAATAAGTTTCTTTACAAGAACATTAAATACCATGATAAAACAGGTAAGTTTAAATTTTGGTTTGGTATGTGTAAGTATTTAAAATTGTTCAAAAGAAAGAATGATTTTTTATTAATAGGTAGCTCGCAAGCTTTAATACAGACATTAAGAGACTTAGATAGAGCCTTAACGAATTGCTTTAAACATGATTATGGTTTTCCCAAATTTAAGAAGAAGGGTTGTAAAGATAGTTTTAGAATACCAGGAATATTTTCTTCTGTTAATAAAGGTAGTATAAAAATTCCTAAATTAGGTGTAATTAAGATTAATAAGCATATACCTTTAGGTGGTAAGCCTAAGAATTTAACAATACTACAAGAAAATGGAAAGTGGTATGTGTCTGTTTGTGTAGAATTTGAACCTATAGTACTTCCTAAAACTGGTAAATCTATTGGTATTGACTTAGGAACAGTTAGACTAGCTACAGGTTCTAAAGGTCAGATTAAAAGTTCCTTTAAGGATGTTAAAAATGTAAAGGAAATAGAAAGGAAAATAAAGACAGTTCAAAGAGAGTTAGCTAGAAGAGTAAAGGGATCTAATAACTGGCTGAAAACCAAAGCTAAGTTACAGAAACTACACCTAAAACTTAAAAATATGAGGCTTGATAGACTTCATAAATTTAGTACTATGCTAGTAACTAAGTATGACACAATAGTTATTGAAGATCTAAAAACTAGTAATATGACTAGATCTGCTAAAGGTACTTTAGATAAACCTGGTAAGAATGTAAAACAGAAATCAGGTCTTAATAGGAGTATCCTAAAAGAAGGTTGGTTTATACTAAGAACTATGTTAGAATATAAATCTGACTGGTATGATAAAGAACTAGTTGCTGTAGATCCTAAATTTACTTCCCAGATTTGCAGTGAGTGTGGTTTTAAGTCTAAGAAGAATAGGAAATCTCAGTCTAAGTTTAAGTGTGGTAGTTGTGGATTTACACTTAACGCAGACCATAATGCTGCTATAAATATTCTTAATAGAGGTCTAGACCTAGCAGTTTAGATTTTAAAAACGGCGCGGGACACGCCTTTGTGGAGGGACTTATTAAGTCTCAATGAAACAAGAAAAGAACTTAGTTAATAAACTAAAGAAGCCTTTAAGTAGGAAGTCCACTGATAACAATCCAGTAGTAATGAAAATAATTCTGCAAATATTTTATTATCAATACCTGTTGCTATGTATATTTTAAGCTCTTTCATAATACCTCCATATTATTTAAATTGAAGATAAAAAAAGCAAGATGACCAAATGAATGATCCCTTGCTTTAATTTTTATACTGATCTTTGATTATTTGATTATTTGAACTAATTAACTAATATCTATTAACTTACTACTTTTTTCATTACTTTCAATTATACAAGTACATCCTACTACAGTTTTAGTAGCTTTAACAAAATCTAAGCAACTACCCCTAACTGAAATAGTTTTTTTAGTACCACCATGATTGATTATTAAAATCTCTGAATTAGTTTTAAGCGTACTAACCACCTTAGCTTTTGTTATAAAAATATCTTTGTACCTAAGCCATAAAACTGACAAACTCCTAATATAAACACTTAATGGATCTTTAAGTATTATGCTATTATAACCTCTAGAAATAAATAATTTATAGGTGTTATTAAGTTGTAAGTAATTTTTTATCTTTATATTTCTAAGATAAAATGCCTCAAGATCCTCATTATTAAGGAGAGCCACGTATTTCTTAACCTGTTTTTTTCTTGACAAATATGATTTATTACTACCGCTAATTACAAAATCTATTACGTAAATTTGCTGCTGTAAATTATCATTTGTAGTAACGACAATATCAACGTCTATTATCTTATCAATCTTCTTTGAAATTCGTTGTAAAACTTTTAAATACTTTTCATACTCACAGGTATAATCTTTAAATCTGCTATAAGCTTGGGTAACATCACCTGAACATACTAATTTTATTTTAATTCCTTTCAGATAAGGTTCTGCTACTATTGGAAACTCTAACATAAAACTAGGATCATATTGCCCACATTTCATAAACTTTTTTAACTGCAGTGTTAAATTAGGAAATACTTCATCTATAATAGCATAACTTAATCCTAATCTCTTATCAAGAAACTTACAATAAAGATTATACTCATTTTTAGTTAACCCGCTAAGAATATGTGTTATATGAATCTCTTTAACAACTACTAAATGTAATTTAGAATAAACATTTAAAAACTTTTTTAATGTTTCATCAGCTTTTTTATATTTATTTCTAAACTCACATACACTATATCTAAGCTGTAAATTTTCTGAGGTTAAATTCATTAAAGGATTATAAATTAATTGTAATAATTTTTTTAATAATTTTTTATACTTGTACTCTTTAAGAATTTTAATTTTATTTTCAGGATTATTAGCATTTTCTAATTCATAAAATAAGGTCACCAAGCTTCGCGTATAAAAACTTGGAGACCTTTTATCCTTAAAAGTTTTAGATTTAACATTCGATGATAGTAATGATATCATTTCAGTTCCTCAATTTAAATCTATATCTATATTCATACTTATATTTCTACGGCTGAATCCTCTACATCTTCTTCCCACAATCTCAGTATACTATGAGCTCTTCCAAAAGCATCAAAAATATGCTGTCTAATATCTTTATCTTTTGTCATTTTCCTTAATCCTAGCATAAAGGCCTTTTTATTGTTACCGGAAATAGATTTTGCAAAGTGCGTTGCCATATTTTCAATAAGTTTTTTAGGATCTCTGCCAGGAACAATAGCAGTAGTATTTGCGGGACATTCAGGGTCATCATTACAATTTTTTACATCATCAATCCAAGGAACAAAATAACCACATTTTAAACAAGCTTTTTTAAGGATTCTAACTTGTTCTTTTGGTACTATAATTTCCTCTTCAATTTCCTCCTCTTCAATTTCCTCCTCTTCAATTTCCTCTTCTTCAATTTCCTCTTCTTCTACACTTGTTTCTACCTCAATCTCTACTTCATCTTCTTCTTCAACACCAAAATTAATATCTCCATTTCTATCAACCATGGGACTCTCCTTTATTCAGTTTAAATATTGTTAGCCCCTGGCAAGCTTATAGATAATTATAGCTCTAGTACAAGAGTACCTTTCTATAATCTCGACACACTCTTAGCTCATCATCAGGGGCTAATTTAATTAATTAAAAATTGATTAAAATCAATTATTATTCTTCGTCCCAATCCTCATCATCATCTTCATCTTCTTCATCATCTTCTTCTTCATCTTCTTCATCTTCTTCATTCTTTTTCTTGCCACCTTTCTTTTTCTTGTCTTTGGCAGATTTTTCTTTCTTCAAACGGGCTTTCTTCTGTTTTGCAGTTTCCTCTTCTTCTTCCTCTTCTTCCTCTTCTTCCTCTTCTTCCTCTTCTTCCTCTTCTTCCTCTTCTTCTACTTTCTTTTTCTTAGCAGCTTTCTTTTTCGGTTTTTCTTCTACTGCCTCTGCTTCTGCTTCAAACTCACTAAAAGCTGCACTTGCAATAAATACGCTGTCTTCTCCCTCTACTACAATATAGTCACCAACAACTGATGCTTCACCAAATTCACTTGCAAATGCTTTAGTAGTAGGAGCAATATAAACAACTACTTCTTGACCAACAAACTCCTCAAAGCAAGTACCCTTGGTTGCTGCTACACCTATAATAGTCGCTGATGTAAAAATCATATTATCATATTTCTTAGAATGTGATCTTTTAACTTTTACGGTCATAGAAATTTCAGTTGCAGCCAATACTTCGCCAACAACCTCTGTAGGATATTCAGTATTAAGAGTAAGTGTACCAGTAAGATTTACTGCTGCTTTTTTTGATTTCTTTGCTGCTTTTTTTGCTTTTGCCATTTTTAGATCTCCTAAATAAATTAAATTAAATAAAACGCACTAATAATTATTATTATGGTACTGCTATAAAATAGTTTAAACGACTTTTTTGAGCCTTGCTTTTGTTAGTTCGAAAGCAGAATCACAAGCTACTCTTTTAATAAACAAGATATAATCTTCCAAGTCACAAAGAACAATATCCTCATCAATTAGAAGAGCGTACACATCATCCAAATAATCTGCTGGCAATCTCTTGTAACCTGAGAGGAACAGGAAATTATCAGTATCAATTTTACATCTCCCTTTCTTAAAAAATTTATCACATATTTCTACCAAAGCTTCTGTCATCTGTTCTGGATTCCTTCTTGCAACTTTTATTTTCTCTTTTGATTTTGCCATTCTTAATTCTCCTAATTATTACTGGTAATTTGTGACTCTCACGGTTTAACTGTTTTTCATGTATTATTAAACGATTGCCTACAATAGCCTAATTAAGTAGTCTAATACCTCCTTTTACTTTAAATTTTAATCTTTATCTTAACTTTTTTGGGCAAACCCTTCTTTGCCTTATCAAAAGTCTCTAATGGAATAAATATAGATCCTTTGATGGTGCCATTAATTATAAATCTTGCAGTTGAATCTGTTTTCGATTCATATGTAGCGTCTGTAGTTATAACCATGATCTATTACCCCTTATTTACATATTATAGTTATAACCAAAGCGATTGTTTTCAATACATACTTGGAACAAATCTATCTTATAAAATTGTTTGTAGTCTACAAAGTCATCTGCTTCTATTGCTTCACCCCTCGATGCTTTATCAAAAGAATCCTCTCTTATCTTTTCTGTCAGTAGTACTAATTTTGCTAAAGATATCATATCTGCTTGTCTCCTTTACTATGGTTTTAATACCTATTTAAATATATACTTACACATATATTATACATATATTATAACATATTTTTAACCATTTGTCAAGCAATCTGTTTTATGGTGTTATTATTAGTATCAGAGTCTATATTTTGTATAAAATATATAAAATCTTTTATATCAATATTTTGTGCTTCTGCATATCCTATATCAGGAACCATTTGGTTATTTGTTTCTGGTGGTGAGGCCCACATATTAATGATACGTTTGGCTTTAAAGGTATAACCAATCATATCAAGTCTTCTTGTTTTCAAACTTTTTATAATGCATGAGTATAAAACTTTTTTATTAAAATCTTGGCATTGTGATCTATAAGAAAATATATAGAGATTATAACTTTGGCTTGCTTTTAATAAAAGCTCATTTAAAAAATCATCAATGCTCATTGAATTATCCCACTTCATATCGTTATAAATGTTTCTGGATATATTTATAGCTATTGGTTTAATACTATTCAATACAACATCTTTTTTGGGATAGTGAGTTATGTTTATAAGAGAGTAGTCTAGTTTATCTGATAATTTTCTAACCCAATATTTATCAGTAATATATACTGTATCAGAATGTCTGTACTTAGCATAAACTTTTAAACTAAACATTATATATCGTATTTCTTCTTCTGATAGCAATCTAAGAAATTTAGAAAAATCTCTTGATATACCATATTCTGCGAGAAACTTATAACATTTACCATAAGTAATAAATCCTAGAAAGTAACTAAAGATATTATTGATAATTCTTTCCCTATCAAATATAGTAAAATTATTTATTAACAATTCGGATCTAAGTAATTTAGTAATACTAATGCTTTTCATATTATAAGTATCCCCCTCATCAATATATTAAAGACTCTCCACATATTTTGTTAATAACTTATTAACAGATATACCCATGTTTTGTGCTATAACAACCAGCTTCTCATATTGAACTATTGGAATCTTCAATGTTACATTTTTAATGCCATTGCTATCTTTCATTTTTAACTTAGCATCGATAATCAATTGAATCATAGTTGTTGCAAGACCTTGATTTTGCGGTGGTAGTCCTGAAATAAACTGGTCTTTCAATTTAGGATTACCAACACACCTGTGCATTGTTTGATGAATATCTGGCCCAAGTAATACCTGAACACCCTCATTAGCCCCCCCATAACCAGTCGGTACAATGTGGTGACTATCAATGCTGGGATAGTATTTACCAGATAAGCGACACACGCCCTCAGCCATAATAGTTATCCTTATATTTTTAATTTAACTAATAGTTAGTTTTGTAGATTTTCCCCTATCGCCTTTTTGAGCTTCTTTAGCAATAAAACTGCGAATGGTTTAGGATCACTTTTTTCTATAATAGTCAGCCTCACAGCTATAAGTGCCTATAATTTTTCCATTCAATCTTATTCTTTTTACCCAGAACGGTTTTTTAGGTATTTCTATTTTACCCGTCTTCCTCATCATCATCGTTGACATAATAATTATCCTTTATAAATAATAAATGACTATATTAAACTGATTACAATTTATTAACCTTTATTATTAAAACTGAGAAGAATCTGGTAATCTTCAATAAGACCATGAAAGTCTGATATTGATTTAGCAGCATTTTCAGGGATAAGCCATGCAATATAATATTGCCCAGAATTTATACTTACATCATGAAAGGGTACAACTGACCCCGCAAGTTTTTTATTAAGAACTGCAACTATGGCATTTATTTGTTCTTCCATTGCTATGTTAGGATTGAGTCTGGATTTTTTACCCACTATAAACATAGCATCTATATAAGTATATTTGGCAACTTCTTCAAGTTTAAAATCATGTTCTAATTTGAGTTTTAATCTTGTATCTATTGGCCTGTTTAAAACAAATAATAATGGTGCTTCAACTGTAAATACTGGGGAATTATTTTTTGGCATTTTGACTTTTCTTAGCGCTGTTGTAAATGCCTCTGAACTTTTATTCAAATACTTTAATTTATCCTCATCAAGTTCTATTTTCTTTGCATTGAAGTAAGTCTTTTTTAATGCTGCTTTTAGATCAGATACTTTAGACAGTGTACCTTTTTTCAGATTAGTCCTAATTCTAACAAGACTTTTTAACACAGAACTTGTTCTGCTTATTGCCTGAGTATCATTAAGTATTTCTAATGTATCAAGGAGTGTTGTAAATTTCTTGACAAGAGTTGGTAGTTTTTTTGTAATAACAATAGACTTGCTTTTACCTACAGTTTTAATAGACTCTGTATACAAAGTTATTCTTCTGTCACATGTTTTATACAGATATTCAAAATCATCTTTTTTGTCAACTTTCTTTTTCTTCTTCTGTGCAGACTTACTTTCTTTTTTAGTAAAAAGTTTTTCCAAATCTTCTCTTGTTAAAACTGGATTCATTAACTTGGTCATATCCTGTTCTCCTTATTTATATAATTATCAATCTAAACTTTCAATTTCTTGTTTAATTATACCAATCTTTAATGCTGAACGTCTTAATGTGTATGACCATTGCCATCAGTTACATAATCTTCAATAATAAATTCTGATACCTTATCTATTGCAACATGAATAACATCAACTCTGTCACAATCTTTCAAGGCATACTGATCTCTAAACATTTTTTCAATTACAGAATGTTTCATAGTATTATTCTCCTTATATTATAGTGTATGTAGTATCTAACTCTTTCCTTTCATCATTAGACATAATAACATGATTTGACATTTTTGTAGGTTTAATATATATTCTTGGATCACCACTAACATTAGTAACTTTAATTCCTACATAACCGAAATCCTCAACAACTATAATAAATCCCTTATTACTTCTTATAGTCAAATCCCCGCAATCATTAGTAGATGTTTTCATTATAATCTCCTATTAAGATAATTTCTTTTTAACTTTTGACAATTCTTTAACAATATCTTTTGTGTTAATACGTTCTTTTAAAACCTTGAATAACATGTCATCAAATCTAAGATTAAACTCTTCATTATGATATTTGTAACCTAATGCATGTGTCATTTCATGACATACTAACATTATCATTTTAAATGCTGCATCGTCCCAATCCTCTATCTCATAGAATACATAAGGGTTGAACAGTATGTATCCATTTCGGTATTGGGCTTCTGTTTGTTTGTTTATAACAAATCCATAACCAAAGTCTCTATTATCAATATCTAAGATATCTTTAACTTCCAAAATGATTGATTCCCACATTTTTGCTAATTGTAGTGTTTCTCTGTCATGAAGAAGTTCTATAACATCACCATCTATGTTTTCTTCACTTGCAACAATAAATCCATTGGGGAAATGTGTTTTGTACCAAGAAATGAAAGCATCATATTTTTTTGTATATCTCATATTCTTTATCTTAGTCATTAATGCTTGATCACCATTAATCATTGTTTTTTCAATAACTGCTGTACCATTAATGAGTTTTTCAATAAATGCTTCTTCATTACCCTCTGCAACATCAAATCTCTCAACAAGTGTTTTTATCTCTCGGTCATTTAAAGATTCGGTATTTTTTAGTTTTGATATAAACAGTATTTGTTCTGTTGAAATACAAGTTGATTCTGAATCAATTGCAACTGTGGCAATCATCTTAGAAAACTTATCGTTCCATTCTCCTCTAAAAGAATCTCTGTTTGCAGTTAAACATTCATAACTTTTAGAAGATATATTAAAGATATAAGTCTTGTCAACAATTGTATGGGTTGTGAACATGTATAATCCATTAACAAGTACAATAATCTTTCCAGCTCTTCCTTCTGTTTTGTACAAACTGCCCAGACCATCTATATCATAGATCCGATCTTTGGTAGTAAATGCTTTTCCTGGTTCAAGGACTTCCCCATTATAAGTAATGGTAACTCTCGGAAGATTACACATATAATAATATCTTTCAACTATGTATCTTGGATTAGATATATGATCTCCAATCTTTATACCACTAAGTGTTCCATCAACATGATTTGCTTTAGAGATATTGAACATTGAACCTTCACCATTAACATAGTTATCTAATGAAGATATTGTCCATTCTGGCCAGCTAAAATAAAGGATACCTTTTGCTTTACCAAGTCCACCAACTGAATCATTCTCTTTGTATGATCCACCAAGTGTAAGTAAAGAATCTCTCATAATGGATTCTGTCATACCATGACCATTATCTGCAATTGAAAACCAACCATCTTCTGAATCAAAAGTTATATCAATTTTGGTAGCACCTGCATCAACTGAGTTTTGAATGAACTCTCTTACAAGTGCTTCTTTCCAATTGTAATATTCTTTCATGCTCATTTTGAAGAAATAATCTACTGGTATTTTAACTTGTTCCATTATCTGTCTCCCTGTCTAAGTGTCTATGTGCATATAATCAATCATTCAATTTATACATATATTATAGCAGGTTTTTGGTCAAAAGTCAAGTTGAACCTAATAATAGTCAAATTAAGTATATACAGTATACATATCCTAACATACTGATTTTACTACATATATTTGAGCTATTCAGGATCACTTATTTATAAACTTTACACCGGGACTACTATTACAAGTGCATAACTTCAATTCTACACTATTTATTGGTAATATCTCAATGCTATCATTATATACATGTATCCTGATTGATTTCCCCTTATCAAGATTAATGAATAAATCAGACCTATTATCTATATTATAATCTTTGTTTGTTGTTTGTATGTATACTTTATACCTTTATCAAATTTATCCTGTATAGCTATCAAACATTCCGGACATATTGTTAGTCTTGAACCAATAGCAACAGCAAACTGGACATGGCCAATATTTTGAAACGCAAATAACATACTTATTGATCTACCACACCGTGACTTTTTTAGTATCATAGGTCTGTCTTATACAAGTAATATATTCTGCTCTATTCATTTCTTTTCTTTTTTTACCTTCTTATTCTTAAAGTGTTTGTGTACTTTATTAAGGAATAAACGCATATCATCTTCTTCTTCATTAAGACCATACTTTTTAAGTTCGGCTTCAAATCTTAGCAAGTTTAAATCATGTGGTAGCAACTCGAACATAATACGACCTTCTTTATCTTCTTTAACAATAGGATTATTATTTGCACTTACTTCCCCACTTTCTTCATCTTCTTCATTTTCATTATCATAAATTAAACCGATATGCGAAAGTTCATGAAAAGCAATTCTGTATTTAAGTTTAGTAGTTGCTTGTTCCCAATATTCTGAATATGCCTCTACACGAACATCATATCCCCACATATCTCTATCTCTTACAGGTAACTTAAATACTTCAGCAGCTATAACTTTACCATCATCATATGTAGGATTCTTACGAAACACATATAAAAAATTTAATACTGTAAGTTCTTTAAAATGCTTCTTTAGTATTTTTGTAAAGATCTTCTCAATATCATTAGTGTCATCTACTTTGAAAGATTGTCCCATTACTTATTCCCCTTTTATTGTTATTTCTTCACTGATATTATTAATTTCATATCATGCCCGAAAAGCACACCATTACATTTCATTAACACTATACATTATTTCTTTATTTGTTTTTCTCATATATTTTACAATGTGTAATTCTTTTTCTTTTTCATTCATGATAATACTATCTCCTTGAATTATCAAACAAGTCTAACATATATTTTGGACTCTTAGCACATTCTTCTTTAATAGGTATTTCATAATTACTATTTACCCATAATATGCTTTTTTCAGGATCAATAGGTGTATGAATTAATGATACTTGAGAATCACCTGTTAACACTTGTCTTAATTCTACTGTAGGACTTACTAATGCACATATAGGTATAAAGCCTTGACTATTTATAATTCTAGCCATGCTTAGACATCTATGTATTTGATTCTTTATACCATTCATAGTAAATCCATTTACCTTATTATTATAACTATCAAACTCATTTCTAACTGCATCACCATCTATTAGAATAGCAATCTCTCTTTTATAATATGCGTCAATAGCTTCTTTTAATTTAATTGAAAAAGTTGTTTTGCCTGATCCTGGTTCACCTGTTATCCAATATATCATTTTTATTATCCTCTATATCTATTATAAATACTGCTCTCATTTAATAATGAAGGTTGATTTCTTCCCAGATCAAGCTGTTCCTAATAATAACCATCTTCAGATAAATACATAACATCATCTAGTTCTTTATCAGTTGGCGGTATACCGGGTAATTCCATATTATCAAGTGGACTCTTTTTATCTCTTTCTTTTCTTTTAACCCAATTATAATAATTTATAAAACCATGCATAATTACTACTCCTTATCATGTATAACTTTGGCAGTTAATTTGTCGGTCTTACTTCTTTTATTTTTAGTAAGTCCTTTATATGGCTCTTTGTCAGAGAAAACTACAAAGTCTTTAGCTTAGTGGCAGTTCGCCTCTCCCTTAATTTAGTTAAAATACGGTTCTTTCCTATCTTATAAAGTTCAGTATCTAATTCACTCCCTAAAAAATTACAGCCTTGGTCTATGCAAGCTAACTCTGTTGTACCAATACCTGAAAATGAATCATATATTAAACTTCCTTTAGGAAAATATATTTTAATTAATTCTCTCCATAATTCTTGTGAATAAGAAGCTTTAAGCTTACACTTATAACCATCATTATTAGCATCTTCAATGTAATTGGTATAATTTTTATAAAACTTTTGACTTATTTTCTCATTAGTTTTACTAACAATCTTGTTAGTTTTAAAATTATGTAAATGATTTTTATTCACAATAACATATATTAGTTCTGTTATTCTACTAAGTTTTGTAGGACTCGTTTGAAATGGGATTGCGTTTGGTTTCTTCCAAGTAATTATACCGGCAAGTGTCAAGTTAGTATCAGCATGTATCCTTGATAAAAGTAATATAGGTAATATAGGATTCTCTTTTGCATAACTTATATTATAACAAATAACTCCTCTAGACTTCAATACTCTTGAAAACTGATAAAACTCTTTGAACCTTAATTTCAAATAATCTATCTCAGTTAATCCATCAATATCAGAATATCCATTATTATAATACATATCAGATCTTTCTGTATTAATATTGTATGGAGGGCTTGTAATAATACCATCAATGGATTTAGATTTTAATTTCTTTAAAGTTAATAGGCATGCTTCATTGTAAATTCTATTTATTCTTATCCCCATTTTTCTGTACCAAAATTATATTCCCAGTTTTCCCAAAGATGACCTCTTTCATCTACATGTTTGATATGTTTTGAAAAATAAGCTTTACCTTTATATTTTTCATGTTCTAATCTTCTTAAAACTTTGTTTACTTTTTTCTCTGTTTTTATTTCTTGGTTTGTTGATTTATTACCAGGTTCATTACAATCGTACCACCATCTCTTTCTATAATTATACCACCTATCATCACTCAAAGACAGTATATAATATATTTTATTTCTGAGTTTTTTCATTTTCATAATCTCAATATCCTTGTATTTGTAATGAAATATAAACAACCCGGACAAATTGTTGTAAATATATACTGATCACTTTCTAGATCCAAACAAATTGACACTTCATTAGGCTGTTTCCCTGTTTTAAGTAAAAGCCATTCTGAACAACCGCACTTACACCCACTAGTTTCTGAAAAATGCATCTTTATTGTATTAGGAATAATCATTGTAATAACCTCCTATATAAGAATACCATTTAAATGATCGACCCCATGTTGTACTACTTGTGCATCAACATCTGTTAGTATAATAGTATGCTCTTTATTATCTTCATCACAGTAAGAAGCTTTTATTTTAAGTGATCGCCTCACTTTAAAGTCTTTACCAGGATGTGATAAACACTCTTCCCTACATCTCTTAACTGTTTTAAACTTTGCAATTTGGGGATTTACCATTAGTGTAAACTTGGATCCAAAGTGTTTTAATTTTGGTAGAATAATTCTATAGTTATAACCTATCTGATTTGCAGCTAGACCCAAGCAATGATCATTGTCATTAGCAGTATCCATAAAATCTTCTTTTATGGCATGTATACGTTTATGATGGTCAGTATTAAAATCATAGTCTCTACATTTCTCTTTCAACTCATTTTTATTTGTAACTATATCTAGAATCAATATCTATCTCCTTATTAAATATAATTGTTCGTCTTGGGTCAATAAGTTCTACATTATCATCACAGTATGTTGAGGTTACATTGTCATGATAAGTTTTAACAATTATATCAAAGTGATTACAAGGTGTACTAATAATCTTAATAACACGACCCAAGCCATTACTTGTTATAGCTTCTTGACCAATAATAGGTTTACTATAGGGTACGTTTTCTTTAGGATAAGGATTATTATGTGATTCATCCTCACTTCTTATTACTGAATATCCTTTATCACAATGACCATTTAATCTTATAATCTCACGTTCTACTAAGTTGTAAATTTCATGGATATCTTTTCTAATCAAAACACAATTATTGCCGGGATTAATAGTTGTTGCTGAATAAGAAGTTACTACACAACTATCACCTATATTAAATTTACAGTTATCACCCGCAGCAATTGTACAACTATCTTGAGTATTAAATACACAATATGCACCTGCATGTATTATACTATTAGTTCCATATCTTTTACCCCACTTTGGACAATTTCCATACATTACTAATTATCCTCCTTCATTACAGTATTGACGTTTAAAAGTATACTATCTATTTCCTGTGAGTTTAATTTTAAACCTTCACTTCTTCCGCCACAAGGAGTTTCTTTATTAGTTAAATCAATTAACCCCGCTGAAATAGTTTTTGCTTATATTTTCATTTAATCCTTCACCTTTAATATCAAATATATGTATAAGATATTTAAACATTATTATTATTATTATCCTTTATAGGAAATACTATTTAAATCATTAATCATATTATTAAGAATTGTTTTAACTATTTCTACTGAGTTTAATTGTGCCTCACGAATAGTTTTTACATTCAAGGAATGAGTCTTGATTCCAAGATCATAACAATGCATAACCCATTCACCAGGATTATCTATATGACCATTTGTAATTGTTATAGATATATTACCTGTTTTAATTTCAAAACATTTAGAATCTGAATAAGACTCTTCTTCCCATGTAATTGATTTCATGTTAGTTCTCCTTTAATATTATTAATATCATTATCATTATAACATATTTTTTAATGACTTGTCAAATCCTAACTAATATCTTTTATTTGATTAATTACTCTATTTGGAATATCTTTTAATTCTTTATTTAAAATTTTTATTTCTTTTTTATGCTGTTTTATTTTTGCGACTATTGGATCTTTACCCATTTTAGCAAGTCTTCTAACTTGCAAATTTAATATTGTAATAGCATCAATCTTTTTTATTTTCAACTTTTTAACAAGTACTGATTCTGGATCTTTTGAATTTAATGATTCTATTATTATTTTTCTACTATCCACAGCTAATAATAATAGTTCTTGATGACTTAACTTTTCTTTTTGAATATCTCTTAATCTTATTAAGACTTTCTTTTCAAAACTAAGCCTCCACTTAACCCAATAGTTTATTAATTTAGATATATTTGATATAGAATATGTTGCTGTTCCTGATTCTTGCCTCTCTGTAACTATTAATGAACTTGAGATATAAGTTTTTAATGTATCTTCAATTGATTCAATTATTTCTTCACGTTTTGCACCTGTAGCTTTTTCTGCTTTAAATATAATATCAATTTTTATTGTATCGCCCTCACTTTTATCAATAACTGATTTTACATCAGGATTATTTTCAAGCTGAGGTATCTTTTTTTCTATATTAAATCTTGGTGCTAATGAAACTAACGAAATTCCATTGTCTAACTCTTCATACTCTGGTATAAAATAAATCGAACCTTTACCCGTTTTAAAATACTCTTTTAATTCCTCTTCGCCGTTATATTCAGTACCCCCATAATAAAATCCAAAATCAAGATTATTATAACATATAGAAGTTGTAACTTTCTTTTTAATAGCTTTTATTACTAAATTTTTAACAGATTCAAGAGTAAAACTTGGTATAAAACAAGTACAACCAGTAGCTATACCTTCATTACCATTAATTAAAATATTTGGTAATTTTGAGGGTAAATACAAAGGTTCTAAAAATTCACCATCAAAGTTCTTCACCGTTGGTATACATGCTAAATAATCAGGATCTAATAATACATTATCACAAAATTTTGTTAATTTAGTCTCAGTATTATGAACAATATACCCATTAGCTGTAAAAGCATGAGTATCAGGTACCGTTAAATCATAAACATGTTTTTTATTTTTTAATTTTTTAATACTTTTTACTTTAGAATAAATATAACCACCTTCAATATGATGTTTATATTTTTCTTGCATTTCTTTAGAATATGAAAAAAACATATTCTTAAATTTACTTCTTGTTTTATGAACTTCATAATCACAATCATATTTTTTATCTACAAAAGGAATAATATCTCTCTTAGAATTACCCGCTGTAATAGCTATTACAGCATTTAATACTTTTTGAGATCTATCTTTTTCAGTTTTAGATATTAATTTAACATTTTTTAAAAACTCTATACGTTGATTAACACCACTGATATGTAATTTATAAGTTTTATTTTCTTCATGATCATAGCTAATAGTAGCTCTAATATTAAGATAACCCATTAATATATTTTGAACATCTTTACATAAGTTCAAAGAGGAAGAAGATAAGCATACTTGCTCTTTACTTATAGTGCCCTCTGATTCATATAAACCTGACAAAAAAGAAAACACAACTTCTTTTGGTTGAGAAAATAAATATTTAGGTATAAATCTCATTCTACTATTCCCTGGAGGAACATCATACTTATCTTCAAACCATTTAATTAATTCGGTATTATTTATCTCCAATGATCTATACACTTTTCTATCTTCATTATTAGTTATTCTTTCTTTTACATCCTTAGATAAAAACTCTAAAGCAAGTTTTCTATACCTATTATTTACCATTTTATTTGTATTATTAAAGCCAATACAATTTTTAGTAACCCAACCATCTCCTATTATTAAACCAAGTAATTCCGCCTCTTCTTTTGATATACTAAATTTAATAGAATCACAAGATTTTGAAGTAGTACATACATAATCATTGTCAGTTAAATCTTTTGCTTCTACCCATTTAAATTCAGTATTAGTAACTACTAAAAAAGGATGGTTAGGAGTGCATTCAATTGGAGGAGCATTTTCAGTTTCAATACGTAATACCTTATGCTTACCACTGTATATCCAGTGACTAATTTCCTTTTCTTCAGAATTAAGAGATTGCGTAGTAATGTTCTTATCACTTATATCAAGTTTATACCCTGCTTTTAATTTTGAAGGTTTATGCTTAATAATATCTTTAACTCTAAGCATACCATTTTCTTTTGTGTAAAGAAAAGTATTTCCAGTAACGCAGTATCTCATGGCTGCTGGGGGCTCATACATATCACCAAAATTAGCTTCTGTTCCATCTATTAATGGCTCATTACAATTAGTCATTTTACACATTGCTTGGTAGCACGACATATCGCCGTGGGGATGGTACTTGCCAAGACAGTTGTGTGATACCATACCATTAGCAATAAATTCATGATCTGTCTCTACTTCAATATCAAAAGTTTCCTGGATACCCGCATTTCTAATACTTTCGACTTCAATAAGTTCATAGCCTTCTGGGATCATTTTATAAACCTCCTTATGCGTGGTATATTAACTTTACACCAAGCTTTATAATCATTCATGTAGGTATATTCCCAAATAGAAAATACTTTATAACCCAATGCTTTTAATAGACATTCTATATTAATTGTCTCTTTTCTTAGAATAGCTGCGTTTTTATCATTAAATGGAGTGCACCTTTTGTTACCATGGTATATCTCACATTTCCATTTCTCTTTTAACTCTTTTTTAAATTGTTTATCTGATTTTCTTATAGATTTTTTATGTTCTATTGCGGATTCAAATAAACAATTTCTATTATATAACATATTCATAGGAGTTCTTTCCAGTATCCTATTTTCAGAAATTATTAAATGCCTAATATTAGTATTTTGGTTCACATAAAGATCTAATAATCTAAATTTTGTATTAAATTTCTTCTGTATCCTGTTTAAATATTCTATTTTTGTTAATCTACTAGGCATTTAATCAATCCTCTTTTTTACATAAAATTTTATCACCCGGTTTAATATCAATAGCTTTTTTCCATGTAATTTTACCATCTTCATATACTTTAAACTTTTGGTTTTGAGTACAAATATTTTGTTTCTCATTTTTAAGATTTATCTCTAGTAGTGGTTTTTCATACATATGAAAAAGTTCTATAACTTTTCTATCACCCTTAGTTGTAATTACTAAGTCATTTATATTTAGATCTTCAATGTTTACTTCTCCTGTAGGAGTTAATATTTTTGTACCTTCTACAAAACAATCTCCTATAACTCTTGCTGACTTTTTTGTACCCCCAGTATGCTTCATATTAAGGTTATACATCGCCCATAATATACGCCTTTGTACGGGCATTAATCCGTCTCTCAAATCTGGTAGGGCACGGTTCTGGATAGTATATCCTCCATACTCTTTAACACAAGTTTCACAATAAGTTGCTATATTAATACTCTTCATTACATTCCTTTTATACCTGTTTCAGTTATTTTAAGAATTTCTCTACGAGTTTGAACATTATCACCTACCATTTTATTAAAATAACTTAATTCTTTACCTTTAACAATTTTTATTTTTGTAACACTCCTTGTTTTTTTATCTAGTGCTGTTTCTTTAAGTGCCTCCCAAGACATTTCGCCTAGACCTTTTAAATATGAAATAGAATCATTTGGAGCCTTACTTGGCAGTTTAGATTTTATATCTGTATGTGTATGACCAAAATATCTTTTACCTTTATATTTAGCCACATATTTAGGGGGGTTAACAGCAAATACCCTGCCATTTTGAATCAACTTAGGAGCAAATTTCATTAACACAGTTAATACAAGTATCTGGATATGATATCCATCAAAATCAGCATCCATTAATAACATTACTTTACCGACTCTTAAATTTTTATATCTTTCTTTTCCTGTCTTTGAAACATCAATTCCAATAGCTGTGAGTATATTTTTAATTCCTTCATTACCAAATATTTTTGATATAGATTTTGTTTTTGCTACATTTAAAACTTTCCCTTTTAAAGCTAATACTTCCTGGAATTTTCTATTTCTCGCTTTCTTACAAGTTCCTCCGGCTGAGTCGCCTTCTACCAAGTAGAGTTCAATATCTTTTATCCTTGCGTTAGGATCTGCCTGTGTTAATTTACCTGGAATTAAATTTCTATTTTTTGAAACTTTTTTTATCTTGGACGCCGCCTTAGTAAGTTTCTTAGCTTCCTCATTTGCATTTTTAAGATTAATGGCTCTATCTACAACTTGATTACAAAGTGATTTATTGCTAAAATATTTAGTTAATGGTTCGACAAGAATATCACTAACATACTTCTTAGCTGAAGCTGTTACAAGTTTAGTTTTGGTTTGGCCATCATACTCTGGATCTTCAAGCCACACGGACATAAAACCAATAACACTATACCGAAGGTCTGCTGCTGTCCAACCCCTCTTATTTGTATTTGCCTTAATCGCTTTTGTAATGGCATCATTAAGACCTATTAAATGTGTACCTCCATCTTCAGAAAATCCCCCATTTACAAACGAATAAACACCATCGTCACCATCGTAATCTGACCACTGAATAGCACATGTAACTAAATCAGATTCATATATAAATGGTGATTTTCCTAATAACACTACATCTTCTTGTTCTATAATCTCTTTAAGATATCCTTTGGCACCTTCTTTATTATGATATGTGAGATTTTCATTATCAGTCACTATATGACATTTTAAACCAGAGTTAAGATAAGCAACATCATAAAGTTTATCTACAAGTTGATCCTCTTTTATCTTAGCTTTACTACCAATAACTGAGAAATCGGGCTCAAAATAAATAACAGTACCTGACTTAGTTGGTAGTTTAAGATCGCCTGATATTTCTTTAACCACTGATAGCTTTGTTTTAAAGGGTACTTTAGTTTGAGGTATTCCTTTTTTAAACTCTTGACAATGCCATACATTCTTTTTTAATACATATACTACAAAAAAGTTTGATAATGCATTGACACAAGAAACGCCAACTCCATGCAAACCTCGTTTCTTAATACCATAACTTTCATTATCAAATTTTCCACCTGCATGAAGAACAGTTAAAGTTAAAGTAAGTGCATCTCCTTTACCGCTTTTATGCTTACCGAATGGCATACCCCTTCCATGATCAACTATTGTAAACGCTTGTTCCTTTTCTCCCCAAAGTTGAATACCTACATAGTCATTATTACCCGATGAATATTCATCGACACTATTTTCCCATGTCTCAATACCCATTTGAAACAATGCAGGATCTCCAAGTGGACCCATATATAAGCTAGGCCTCTTTCTTACTCCTTCAAGACCTTCTAATACTTTTATAGAATCTGCATTATACTTTTTCTTTTTTGCCATTTATAACCTCCTTTTTTTATTCTTAATTTTATACCATTTACATATTAAACTATTTATCTTATGAAGGTTCACAGCAGATACTCTCTTCAATAATCTGTTTTTTGTACTCTCAAATATATCTAACCAGTATTCTCTTTCTTGTTTCATTATATTTAACATTTTATATACCTACCATTTATAATTATAATTATCTGAAAGTAAAAGCAAAAACTATTAAAATTATAACAAAGAAAATACCTCCAACAAGCATTGCCCTTTTTATTTCGCGGTCTTCTATTTCCTTATCTTCTACTTCTTTTAACCATTCTGTTTCTGATAACATTCTTAATCTTGTCCATTCTTTTCCCAAGATTTCAGAATCTTTTTTACCATATAAAAGTCTATCATTCTGAAATTGAAAATTGTGACAATGCGAACAAATGGTTTTATAACCAACCCAGTTGTCACAATAATTACAATACCTATGAAGTTTGTTTTGAGAATTATCTATCCAAATACTTTCTTTTACACTATCAGAAATAAGTATTTGTGGCTTGCTGTGGTTATGATGGTGATGATGATGGATTGTTGTCATTTTTAATACCCCATTTAAGTTTATACTCATCAATAAATTCTTTTGGGAACTTTGAAACATAATTACAACTTGGACAATAGAACTGACTGCCATTGAATATTGTTCTTGGCATTGTCCTGCAATTAGGGTTTCCACAATAAGGAGAATAACTTTTGTCAGTCATAAGATTATCTCTGACAATATTATTAACTTTACCATCATAATCCATTTTTATTATCCTCCTTAGACTTAGACTTTAACTCATCGAGTCTGTTATTCATATTGTTAACTGCAATAGTTTGAACACCTGTTAAATCATTTCTCTGATTCATTAAATCTGCTGACCGACTTAACAGTTGAAGTTCTATCTTATCATAAGTATTCAAAATATCTTTTCTTGACCTAACTACTTTAAATTCTTGTTCAGGATCTAAATGGCTCGATAAGGGTCCATCACAAGGACTGTTAATATCATAAATACTATATGCTGGTTTATTGCAATAAAATCTTTTTAATTCTTTAGCTTCCTTACTATCACTAAAAGTTGTTGCTATGATTATTCCCATATCATTACCATCTTTTCCATTAGACCAAGATTTCGACCTAACAACATCACCAGATTTTAAATCTTTACCTTTAACTATTTCATCCTTACTATTATAGTCAAGTGTCATTACTGGTCTCCTTTCATAAGTGAATCTTTTACTCTTTTAACTAATTCTAAATCACAGCTTGCTTCTACATCAACTATTACAGGAATACTTTTTCTAATACTTCTATTTTTTATAGTTGTTAATGTTATTTCACCTAATGGAGATTCGTGGTTTAGCCCTGATATTACTATAGTCTCAGGTTTTACTTCATATTCCTGCAAATCTTTTTTATTGATATATTCATTTACTGCTGCACTAGCTATACGAGAAGCTAAGTGTTCAAGATCCATTACAGTTAATGATCTTGGTATGAGTTGATCTTGTGAACCCCAAGTAACTTGTTCCCCATTCTGACACCTGCATTGTATCCAATTTCTAATAGTACCTAACCACTCACCACCTTTACTTGCTATCTGTTGTGGAGAAATATGTACTTTAGGACTGTCTTCAATAAGTCTGAGTTCATCATTACCAACATAACATATTTTAAGAGCATATTTAAGATGATAAGAACTTGGAATATCACAGTCACTTGGTAAAGTAATATCTTTAATGTCTTTTATATAACCAAAGTTTATCATGTTACATCTCCTTTATTTATCTATTTATCATTTCTATTTAAGGCTCTATTTCTAACTTTCATAACCTTGGCCCGCACTCTATTTAAGTCACTTTTATGCTTTTTAGTATGTTTATAATAGATATGAAACCAAACCCACGAATTAACAATCTTAGTTTCTATTTGCCTAATATTTAACATTTTATACCTCCACTATTTTAATAATTATTCCTAATTCCTCCACATCAGCATCTTCATCGATTAAATCATTCTCTTTAGGAATATAAATATTACCAAATACACCAGATTTTGATTTCACAACTAACTTGAAATAGTTCTTAGTGTTTTCAACTGTACCCTTAACTTTGATTTTATTCTTTTCCATTACAGTTTCTCCAAATCTTCAAAAAAATTAACTTCTGCCATTTTATCTAAAATAGATCTAAGCATATAATCTCCTTTATTTTTTCTTTTTCCTCTTTCTTTTAAAAGGTTTAATCTTTAATTTCAAATCAAAACCCGTGCTACTTCTTCTGTATAAAACCTTGTACTTAAACTTACACCCACAAGTACAAAAGAATTTTGTATAAATAGGATATCTGTCTTCCATACTAAAATATTGCAGTTCTCCACATTTAGGACATCTCACATTAAATGATAATGTAAGTTTAACAATGGAAGTTGAAAATTCTATAGCCATATCATTATCTCCCTAGCATTAACCATAAAATGAATACCAAAGTTCGTCTATATTATTTTCATGCAAGTTAATAATAAAGTAATATCCTTTAGTTTTTAAATAGTCTGATAAAGAATTAATTAATACACCACACTTACCAATTAATATACCAGGTCTTTTTAAAACAATGTGAAGGGTATTTTTATCTACCTCTAATATCATATTAGTAATACCCATCATAGTAATAAGATCTTTTGTTTTATCTATAACCATATCATTATACTCTAATAAAAAATCCTCTATATGTATTGAAATATGCTTTACTTCCTCAACATTAATAAGTTCTTTAATATTCATTTTATACCACCTTTGCTTCCTCTTTAAAGAAATTCCCTTTATTAGATATTCTAACATTTTTCAAATCACCTAACTTATAAATAGGGTATTTAATAGTTTTATAGCCGTCTTTTATTTTCTTTACTATTGAAATTATAGCAAGCGGGCTCTTATTTGTTAAGTTATCGTACTCTATTTGTGTATAAAATGAATAGTGTCGCCTGTCCAACTCAAGATCCATAATTTCTCTATCCGAATAAACACCAATAATTTTCATAGACCATTTTTCAGTAACTATTATTTTCACCACGTCCTCCTCCTATTAATAAAAATTAAACTAAGAAAAATCTATAACACCAACCTGCATTGCTGAATTACGAAGTCCTGTATCACTACTAACTGCAACAACCATATCTTCAGCAGTTAAAGGAACTTCTCTGTCATGGTTCTTAAAGTAGAACTTGATTATGCCCTCATTCTTTTTAACATAATCTCTTATAGTTATTGTTATTATAATCCTTCTATTTAATTATTAATAATATAATCCATTTTTTCAAAGCAACCTTTAATAACTTTAGCATCCCAAAGTGCGTTATGCTTTTCTGCACCTAAAGTCATCCCAGCAAATTCTTCTCGATTGATATCTGGATCAATTTTTAAAAGTTTAAACATAGTACAGATGTCAAAAGAAATGTAATAAACATTCTTTGGGATATTAAAAGCATGGCCCCATATTTGATTAAACAGAACAACATCATATGCAAGGCAGTCTGACCACAGTTCTACTGTTTCAAACTGAGCAAGCCAGTCTTGTAAGTCTGCTTTTATGCCGGGGGTTGCACCCACATGACAATAACTTTTCAACGATGTAGAACTAAAAATACCATTATCTTTCCCCGACAAGAAATAAGTGTTTGCTATGACATTATCTTGTAACCAATCATCAATTTGATCTTTGTCGTAATCTGCAAATTCAGCATAGAATGTTTTACCATCTTCTGCTATCAAGCCAATACTAATCAAGGTTGTACTTTGATGCAATCCTGTAAATTCTGTATCAAAAAAAACTTTCATTTGTCTATCTCCTTTTATGTTAACTTCAATTAATATATACCTCACTACTTCATAATGAGTATACTATTCCTAATACACTCATTATGAAATATTAAACTAATAAGTTATTTTAGTTTACCTGTTACTGTATCAACTCGTTTGCTATATTCATAATCTTCTTTTTTGCTTTTTTCGATTTGTTCCTTAGTTCGATAAATTAAGTTTGCGATGAATTTTCTGATTGCTTGAAATTTTGTAAGTTTTTGTTTTCGCATGGTATAATCCTTTTTATGTTAAAAATTAATATAAAAACACACATTCAAATCATACTATATTATAACACACCTTGAGCAAAAAGTCAAGCCCACTATATTAAACTGACATTGATAATAAGGGCAACTTATTAAATAATCTGTAGAGTTTGTCAATCTTAGCTTCTCTTTCATTACAAGAAAACCATTCAATATCCTCAATACTAATACATAGTGTTCCATAATAAGTATGTATTGTATACCATTCCTCCTCATCTGATATATCTATACAATCAAACTTTTTATTTGATAAATACTTACATATCTCTTCTGTAATATCAGGATGCTTTATCAATCTCTTAATTTTAACTATACCTATTCTTTCTGTTTCTTTAACCATAACTACTCCTCCCAACCAAGGCAATCTTTACCCTCTTTTATATCATCAGTAACTTCAATTATAGTAATATCAGATTCACATATACAAGTAACATTAATTCTATCCACAATCTGTTTTGCAAGCTCTTCATTGATATCACTAATCATTTTTCTAAATTCAGGATTAATATCTAATTTTTTTCTTTCCGATAGACTATACAAGGGAGTTCCATCACAATCTCTTGTATGTTCAAATACAAATAGTCTAGCATGTACTTTCTTACACGCACCCTTACCAAACCATGTATCATACATGACCTCAACAAGAGTGTCTACAGAAATGTTATGTTTTAATTCTATATTATTTTCTTTAACTGTTTTTCCATTAAATTCTTTAATACCAGAAATATTAATATAATCTATAGATTTAGGTACGTCGTATTCAGTACCCGCAGTTATAATATTCATAGTATCATTTTCAATACATTTTACTTTCATAATAACCTCCAGTATTTTTTATTTAAAATCTATTAATGTGTTATCTTTTTATTATAAGTGTATTACTCACACTTTCTGTTCCTGCAATAACTACTTTTTCCACAAAGACCATTTATCTGAATTAATATCTATATAAGTTAAACCATAACCCTCAAGTAAATCTTTGCCTTTAACTCTAATTGCACCCAACATATAAAATTGAAAGATACCATTAAATTTGATCAAACAAATCCTTGTGTTTAAATCAAAGCCCCAATCTGTACGGTATATGGACTCCCCCTTTTCCATTACTTTTTGTGCCTGGGAGAATTTCATTGTCATTTTTATTTTCCTTATTTTCCTTATTATCTATTATCTATGCACCATATATCACATTCGCCCTTACAGTAAGGTCCAAATTTATCTAAGGGTTGTTTGCAACTTGTACAAATAAAGATTTAATTATTATTAGATTCATATTCTTTAGTAGTATCCCTAATCTTTTTGTAGTTGTTTAACCAGAATTTAAGTTTTTTATTATTCTCTATAGCTTTCTGATATCTTCCAATAGCCATATCTGCTATGCGTAAATTAGTATAACTAAGTGATGAGGGCCAAGTATCTTTAAAGTCCTTTAATACTATGTCTCTAATTTCTTCATTTTCTCTATCAAAACCTTTGTATACGATATCAGCGCCATTAACCAGCTTTTCTACTACATCACTAAGTGATACAAGTAACTCAGAAGTTTCTTCAATATATGTTTCAAAACCTTCAACCTTTTCTGTTAGTACTGATACTGTTTCTTTTAAAAAAACATTTTCTTCATTATACCTAACCAATGAATTAGCCAAATATTTAATCTTACCACCTTGAGCTTTAACTTCCTTTTTAAGAAGTTGAATCGTAGACATATTATCTTCAACAATTGGTTTACTGTCCTTGATTGTTGGTTCTTCTATTTTTTCTGGAATAACAATTTCTGGAAACATCTCTGTTACTGGATTTTTAATCTTAATCTTCTTATCATACATAGCTATTGCAACCCTAGCTAATACTAAATCTGAATGATCACCAAAATTAAATGAATTATAATAATAACTCCTTCCTTTTCTTACACGTAACAACTTAGCGGAAGGATCTCCATCATTATTATTAGTATCACCTTTCAAAGGACCTAATGATGAAAATATTATTGACATTGAAGTAGAAACTATTTTTTTAGACTCTTTAATTTCTGTACTATTTTTAATACAATACTTATGAGCAATTTGACTTGATGATACCTCGCTCTCATACTCATAGTTATTAATATTTCTAATAATACTAATACACTCTGATATTCTCCTGCACTGGATTGATAAAATACCTTTATGCTGTGTTTCTGTTTTTGTCCTAATCATTGATTCTCGCTGTCTCATAGCATCTGTATACACCATAGCCTCATTAATAATTGGTTTTTCTTTATTTGTACATCTTGATCGACTTTTGCCTTTGTACAAGGGTTTCTTCACGTCACTACCATAAGTAGTCATAACATCTTTTTCTTCTACATCAGTATCACAACATCTAACACCTTTATCATTTAAATAGTTATTAATAGACACACCATCAACCGTACAACCATCTAAACCAGATAAATCTTTTTTTGTATTCATAATATTCACAACTAATCTCCTAATGTTAAAGTGTTATAGGTTTATGTTTACTTATTTATATTAATACTGCTGATTGTGGGATAACGGGGTTGTAGACTTTTATTTTTATTTTACCGAACCCATTGCAATTGCTACACTCAATAGAATAGCTCGGAGTAGTAATAGCACCTGTTCCATTACAAGATTTACATTTTATTTTTATTCGGCCAACACCTTTACAAGCCAAGCAAGTAACAACCTTTTTTGTATTTCTTTGAGTAAATTTACCTGAGCCATTACAAGACCCACAAGTTTTGATATGATAACCATGCCCCTGTTGAAAACCAAAACTATAAGAACTATAATCTGTACATGAACGACAACTACCTGTTTCCTCGGGAAAAAACTTTCTGCCTGAACCATTACACTCAACACATGGTTCCATCATTTTATCTTCAAATATATCACCAGTAGACTTTGCACCCTTCTTTTCTATTTGTGGTGCCTCAACTGAGATAAGTACAAGCTTCTTATAAGTTATAATTACTTTTTTCGTAATTGACTCTGCTTTTTTCTCAAGCTCGGCATTCTTATTGCATTTATCAGGATGACAGCTTTTCAATTTATCTCGATAAGCTGTTTTGAGTTGAGCATATGTAAAAGGGTATTCCGTAATTCCAAATAATTCCATATCCTTTTTAGTCTCAGGGCTAATAGTTAATTTAAACATAGCAGTTATCCTTAATAATTAATATCAATATAAGTTAACTCTTTAGAAGAAAATTTCTTAATTTTCCACTCACATAAATCAGCATAACAATTATAGCCTACAAGTACTTGTTTACTAGATATTGTATATTTTGTAACACATTCCCTACATACACTTGTTTGGTTTTGATAATTATTATTACTACTATATCTAACATCAGGACACTCTTCATATGGAATCTGAACAGTTCTTTGTTCATAGACTTCTTCAACATGATTAACAGGAATTTAGAAACTCTCTGCAAATACTGTTTGAAGATTACATGCAAATATTATAATAGTCAATACTATTAGATACTTTGAAATTTCTTTTTCCATAACGATTCCCCTTATTTTGTAAGATTTTCCATATCAATAAAGCTATTAAGGATTCCGTACATTGAGCCCCTGGATAGTTTACCCTTAGCAAATATAGTTTTTTCGCCACTTCGTTTTTTGTAATCTTTAACATACTTACCACTTGGATTAAATACTTTGGCAAAAGATATACTAGTATTAAAATCAATATTCTTTTCCATTAGTTCCCCATTAGACTCAAAAGTATAACTTGTAACTGACTTTATGTATTTATAATCTCTATCAAATACAATTACATCTCCATCATCGAAATTAACTTTAACTTTATTGCCCTTCAATAACATTGAAACAGTACCCTTATACCACTCACCATCATACTTAACTTTTACTCTATCACCTTTCTTCATCTGTCTATCTCCTCCTAAAATTTAGTTATTAATTTTAAAGTGTGCTATCTTTCTTAACTAACACACTTATTATAATCTATTTTCTAACATGTAATGCTGCACCAGCAATCCCATAGAGTTTTACAATAGAAATAATTTCAGCACCTTCCATTGCAGTACCTTTAAGAATTTCAGAAATATCTTTCCATGCTTCGTGATCACTTGGAATGATCTGAACAGAATCAACACCGCGTTCCTCAGCATAACCTTCAACTTTTCGCATAAAATTATGTTCAGGAACATCATCTCCTGATAATTGTTTTGCTAGTTCCGGGTAGTTACCCTCATCAACAAAAGTTGTAAATGTTTCGACATCAACATTATCTGTTCCCATAACTCGTCCCGGTTTTGTAACAAAATAATTTGTCATTGCTCGTCTCCTTTTGTGTTAAAATAAATACAACCTATTACTGTTTAAAACTGTTTCAATTATACATATATTATAACACATTCTAAGCAAAAAGTCAAGTCAACTATAACACTGTCAATACTTGATTATTTGCCATCTTGGTATTAACATTATGTTCCCTCAAAATTAAAGTAATACAGCCTTTACATTAAAAACTCGGCCAAGTCTCAATGCTTCTTTCTTTGAACTAACACAAATATCAATACACTTACCCTTAATTGATTTACCCATCCTATCCTCTGCTTTGAATACTCCATATCCTTCTATATATACTTTAGATCCAAACCAACCAAAATCAAATAACTCCCTACTTATAGCAATAGTCCAACCTGACTTTGGTTTAGTTAGTGATGCTGTTTTATTTGGGTCACTATCAGAATTTATACCTCTTGAGTTGGGGTGATAGAAAGTGATAGTAACATCCTGATTTTTGGCAAGCTTTTCATTAAGCTCTTTTATCATACCCAAATAATTATTTTTAAGGTTTTTTATAGTAGATAAATGATTATCAATAGATATCTGTTTATCTGAACATTCTTTTATTAACCCAACACACATCTCTGTAGTGCTATCTAGAATAGTTAAGGTATGATTAAGTGTAAATACAAAACTAGCAACTATAACAATTACAATAAAGGCTATCGACAATATCATTGGAGTCTTCATTATTTATATTACCTCACTTTTATAAATTGTATTTTGTAAATGTTGTCTTATCTCAGTATTATTTTCTGCTAAGATGTATTCTCCCATTCTACATTTTGAACAGTATGATTTTTCTATTTGAGAGTGACTATGGCAAGGAGTCTGCTTAAACCAATCGTAATGGTGGATACTACATATAGACTTACCTTCTAATGACCAGATCAAATGCGGGCAAGCAAACCCGCTTGGTTTATGTAATACATCCTTATCTTTCAACTCGTCAAAATTAAGATTCTTTCTAACACTATCAGGATTTATTATAATAACTGATAGTTCGATACAACAGTACCCGCAACCCAAACATTTCATAATAATTATCCTTTATTTATTCTTTTAGCTTGATATTAATACTTCTTCTTCTTCTTCAAATTAATAGTTAGACTTTATCATAAAACTTACTATACTTGCAAGTCTCTAATGTTGATTTCCAATACTTATTACAACGAACATCTTCCAAAACAGCGATTGTAAATTCTGATATTTCATCATTAACTACTGCGACACAACATTCTGGAATTTCTCTTATTTCACAATATTCTGTTATTGCTAATTCCCTTGCAAGTTGTCTTTTACTTTTTTGTACAGTCTCTTCCATTTGTCTATCTCCTTGTTATGGTTTATTCTACTTTTTAAGAACTCTTGGATTATGACCAATCCAATAAATATGTTTCCAATGAGGACCCATTGTTTCATGAATAGTTGCAATTCTTAATTCATTAGCACTAGGAAATTTACCCTCTGCATTTAGTAATCTAGCTTCATTTCCATCTTTTACTTTTGTCTCACCTTTAGGATTTTTCATAGTTTCCTTGTGACTTCACTATTCGTTCTCTTGCTTGTTTTGGCATCTATCTGTCTCCTTCCATGTTTAAAGTTAACTTCAATTATACATATATTATAACACATTTTGAGCAAAAAGTCAAGTCCGTAGTAATATAGTGTATTTTGACACATCACCTAATTTGACAAAAAAAGCAGGTAAAAAAAGGACGATCAACTATGAAGTCAACCGTCCTATACATGTCTTACAATACTAACTATCCATCAATCAGCAATACCTTCTGCTCTGATATAAGCCGAAATAATACCAACCATATCACCTCTTGCAATTTTACCTCCAACAAACAATTCTTTAACCTTAATACCCTTATTTTTTGCAAACTCTTTAGCGTATTTACTTTTAGGGCTAAAGACACTTGCCATTGTAGCATCTGCATCACTAAAGTCAAGACTCTTGGCCGTGATACCAGAACCTTTTTTAGTTGCAGATTTCTTTTTTGGTTTTACTTCATAGTCCTCACATACTTCATCATTTTTTCCAGCTCCATCAACTCTTTTACACTCACTAAAAGATTCACAATTTCCACATACTTCTTTAGCCATAGTTTCTCCTTTACTCTACTCTACCTTAGTTAACTACATTGATCTACGTGTTACAGTTTTGTAATATATACAGGTATATCTGGTATCATTTCCTTAATTTCATCAACATAAGAATTTGGAAAAGTCTTAAAATAAGAAAAAGGATTAACCGTTATACACAACACTTTATTTACTTCTCTTACCTTAAATCTGATATTACAATTCAAGAGTTGCTTAAAACATTTATAATCAATAAACAGACTATTAATATCTTTAATAACAATAGTCAAATCTTTGTAGATTAGTAATTTATGAGTATCTATAAAAGCATTATCAATAATGCTTTCCATAATTAAAGTAGAATCAAATATTTTTAATTCTTGTTTACTAAAAATATGGTTCTTCTTATATATAATACCCTCATACTTTTCTAAGTTAGTCATTTCTATAAATTGAAATAAATGTTGTTTTACAATATTTGGATCTTCATTATAAGCTGATCCTGTTGATAGAATAAATCCATCACAAATAGAGAGAACAGCTTTTCTGTTAAAAGAACCATCAATTAAAACTTTAATACAACCTAAATCAAAAAACCTTTCTTTTATAAAACTAATCTCTTTATTTATTGTTGGACCTATAACTTGAATATTATGATCCACTATCGGTGTTACTATAATTATATAACCTAAAGGAGTTAGAATATTTGTTCTTTCAATAATATTGACTTTAGATTTATCAATTAATTCTTCAATTGTAGTAACAAACATACCTCTTTTAATAAAGATTTTTGGCTTTGGTAGATCACTTATAATTACATCAAAATCTTCTCCATCCCTACCAGTAGAGGTTATGCCAATAATACAGTCTAAATTATCTATCAAATAGTTTAATGTGGTTGTTTTTCCTGTATTCTTAGCAGTACCTATAGTAGTTATAGTGTTATAATTTTCAACAAGATTAACTATTGGTATTGATATCGACATTAATATTTTTCCTTACAATCTCGGTTACAATATATTTAGCAACATGTTCAGCAAAAGAACCTTTACTAAATCCTTGATCATATCCCAATTCTTTTGCAAGTTCATTACTAATTCGTGGACCACCACATACTAAAATAATTTTATCTCTTAATCTCATAGATTCAAGCATATCAACCAATTCTGTTAGGTTATGAAGATGTACATTTTTCTCAGTAACAACTTGAGAAACTAGAATAGCTTTAGCATCATTAGATATTGCACATTCAATTAAGTCCCTATTAAGTACTTGACTTCCTAAATTAATAGCATTGAAATTTTTATATCTTTCTAATCCATAGTGACCATCATATCCTTTCATATTAAAAATAGCATCAATACCCACAGTGTGTGTATCATATCCAGTACATGCTCCCACAACTGTTATCTCTAGAATGTTATTCTTAACCATATATTCTTCTACTTTATCTTTTGACCAGTATTCTTCTTCTTTAACAATGATATCATCTAATTCAATAGGTCTATTTTCTTTAGCATACAAAATAAAATAAGTACAATCCTCTCCAATATCTTCTTGGTGTACTACAGATATATTAGTTAGATTCATATTAAGTGCAAACTGTTCTGCAACTTTAATAGATTTATTATTTTTTGGAATAGGTAATGTAAAACTTAATTGTAACATACCATCATTAAGTGTATCTCCATAAGGTAGTATCTTCATAGTTCACTCCACATAGAAAAAATATCTAAATAATTAGAAGATTTCTTAAAAATACCTTCTTGTCCTTTACCACCATCTTGCTTTCTTGGAGTATCTCCAAAGACTCCTTTTTCTAATGTTTTATATAAACCCTCATCATTAATCTCTGCTAATAATTTATGAGCTTTTTCAATTACCTCATTTACTCTTTCCTGCATCATACTATCTTCTTTAATATCTAAATTATCACCTAAATCTCTGGTAGCGTTAAATACATATTGAGCATTTTGATTTCCTATAACCCTATCAGCTATATGTGGTGTATGAAAACCTTCTGTTGGAACACCTATAGTTTCTATATCCTGATGAGTCAAAGAAGAGATTAAATTAAATAAAGTATCGCAAGCATGAGTTTTAAATATGTCACCTGTCATGTACTTAGTTGGCGGCATGTATTTAACTTTGTAATCTTCAAAAATCTGTCTAGTCATTTGTGCTTGTGCAAGCTCTAATAGAAAATAATTTTCAACTGATGGGTCCATTTCCATACAATGACCGAGAGCAATTTGATCGTCAGGGATATCTGATTTAAGTGCAAGATACAAATTAATAAAATTTGAAGTTAATACCGTGTGTGCCTTTTCGATAGCATTGTCTGTTCTAAGATAATTATCCTCTCCTGTATTAATAACAATGCCTGATATACCATTAATAAAACGAGAAACCTTTTGATCAATTAAAGTTCTCCTCATATTAATGTCTCTATAAATAATACCATATAAAGCATCATTAGCCATATTATCTAATCTTTCAAAAGCACCCATGATAGCTATTTCAGGCATACATAAACCAGAACAAAAATTGGATAAACTTATATAGTGACCAATCTCCTCACTAACTTCATCTAAAGATTTTCTCATTAATGCAAAGTTTTCTTGAGTAGCGTAAGTACCACCGTATCCTTCAGTCGTTAATCCATAAGGAACATAGTCAAGTAGACTTTGTGCAGTAGATCTTAGAACCGCTATAATATCTCCTCCATTCCTTGCTACTGCCTTTCCTTGAATGGAATCTTCATTAACATTACCCGTAGCAGTAAGAACATACGATAAAGGAGTTCTTCTTTGTGGAAACTTATTCATCATTATAGTTCTTGTTTCTTTAATCTTACTAATTTTTTCATTTATTTCTTTTATTAGAGTAAGACTAAGATGATTAAGTATATCAGTATGCACTTCCAATTCTTTCAGATTACTGAAATCAATAGTTTCATTTACTATTTCATCAACAAATTCTACTACGGATTTACCTGTACTGTGAACATAGAGTAAAGTCCAGTATAACACTCCTTCACTTAACATATTATTGTCTTCTAAAGATTGTACTACTATATTTGGTAAAGGTACTTCATTTATAGCACCTTTAATACCCATCATTCTAAGTACTGTTCTTTCTACTGATACTGTAGAATATCCTTCTAAATCTTTAAAAATAGTATCTGCAATACTTTGTCCTAAAAGATGACATTCTTCAACTAGACCTTCATCTAATTTGAGTTTCATTATTATAATATCCTTATTTATTTATTATTTTAGAATGTAGTATATTTTCATCCCATTTATAACCAATATCTGTTCTATATACAACAGCATACCCACTAAATTCTTTAACCCTTTTAATATAATCCTCTTGTGCTTCTTTAACATTAACACCTTTACCATATGTTAATGCAATTCTATCACTATAGTCATGTAGAATTAGTTTATTGTTTTCTTTTGTTTCATATCCTGATAATAATGCAATATCATTTACTATATCCAAATTACCTATATCACATACCCCAACCCCTTCGTTATCGCATTGGAAAGGATATCCATAACCATAACAACAACCAAAAATAAAAGTATCTTTAGAAAAGTTTGGTTCAATATTAGTATATCCCGATACATATTCAGCAAATTGTGGAAAACTACCTGCCATAAAGTGCATTTCATATTCAGGTGATGGAATACCAATCCTGGTTGTAAATTCAAGAAAATATAAATCACCTTCTTCTGTTAATATTTGATTAATATCAATCAAACCTCTAAAATATTTAGAATCTTTAATCCCTTGAATATGCTTCTCAAGATTTCTAGCAATTTCTCTATACCTTGGTTTTAAATCTTCTATAAGAACAATCTTAGCAACTGTACCTATTTCTCCTGTTAAGATGTTACCAATATTCTGAGTAAAAGCACCTTTGTACTCTTGAGTTATAAATACATAAGGTATAAAATTAGTACCATTAAAGTAATAGGATGTATTAAATTCAAATCCTTCCACAAGTGGTTGTATAAACATTTCCTTATCATCAGTAAAAGAATTTAAGATATCGTGTTCTATAATGTATTTAAGTTCATTATCATTAGATGGTAAAAATGTGGGGTATTTTCCATCTCTTACTTTTAAAACAACATTTTTATTATTTTCGATATAAGCTAATATTTCTTCTTTATTTGATAGTACTTTTGTTTCCACAGAATTATACCCTAATAGTTCTGATAGTTCCTGCCCGATTTGTCTTTCGTCTTCTATCTTAAATAATTCTTCTGGGCATAAACCAAATATAGGTGTATCAGTACTTTTAACATATTCTAATACTTTATCTACTAGTTTTCTTGGAGCAGAATAGTCTATTAATATAATGTCACTACCCTCTAAACAACTTTCTACATGACCATTATGAATTTCAAAGTTAGGATACAAACTTTTTAAGTTTGCTGCATCTTCTAAATATACATCTGAGCTAAACCATACTTTTAAATTGTACCCCTCTAATAAGAATCTTCTTTGTAAATCAAAATAAGGCGATAAGCTTATATATGCAACTGTTTTCATTATTACTGCTCCTTTGTTAATAAAACCATTTCTCTTTAGAAATTGAATAATATGGTGAATTTCCTTCCTCACCTATAAATAGATAAGGTACATTAATAAAATTATTACTAATATTCTTCTTGTATAAAAACTTATTAGTTCCCCCATATTCTTCTGACGCACCAAAATGTATTATGCTATCTTTGTCTAATAGGGTTGTTAGGTAGTTTACACAAGAATAAAGACAAGGACGAATAGAATTAAAAATTATTACATAATAAACATTACCAATCTTTATAGTAGAAGCAATACCACATAAGCCTTTAGAGTCAGTTAGCTTAAATGATCTTACTAATTGTTCACTATTTTTCAATAATATTATTTCTGCATATAAATCAAGATAATCATCCTTGTCATTTAATTCTATTAATCTATTTTTAAAGAACTCACTAAATTCTTTATCAATATCTACTTCTTCAATACTAATATCTGTTTCTTTTTTTAATTCATTCTTAAACTTCCATCTTTTTTTTCTGTGAAGTGACCCCAAATAATTATCACAGTTATCTATATAATGAAATTTTGTTTGCATTACCTTATTACTATTAATAGTAATGAAAGGAACGCTGTAATCACTTATAATAACAAACGTTTTTGGAGGATTACTTATTAAGGGAACAATATCTAATTGTTCATAATAATAATTAACAATATCTCCATCAGGTTCTATAACTACTCCCTCATGGTATTTAAATATAGCATCTTTTTCATACACATTATTATCTACAAGATATTCTAACATTATTGCATACCCATTATAATCAGAACAGGGCCAATAAAAATCTATATTTCCATCAACTATATCTTTAATTTTAATATCAATCATCTTATTCCCTTTAAATATTTGCTACTAAATACAAGTTACCATTCTTTTTATTGATCCACCCTGGTACAAAATAATCATACTGACCCACTGCTATAACATTAGTACCATGTAAGCTTAAAAGAAAAGGTTGTAATGAAATTAAATCTCTATAAACAGCATTAATAATATGAATAGACTTTTTATTATAAGATATCTCAACCTTGTTATTTACTATTATTTTCTCAGTACTATATTCTATATTTTTAATATAATTTTTATTATACTTATGCTCCTTTATTTCATTTCTTCTATAAGTAGTATGAATACTATTACTAGGTTTTAAAATGAAACAAAAAGGATCGCTATATAGTATATCGAAGTTATTTTCATAAATAAAATTTACCCACCAAAAATAAGGTCTTAGTGTTTTTTCTGGAAGATTCTCCGGTAGTATACCCTTAGGATATTCATTATGGATAGTATCCCAAGTCTCAAAATTAACTGCAAAATATTTACATTTTTTACTTATTTTTTGAAATAACTTAATTAACTCTTTCTCAGTAAAATAAGCTACACCATTAAAAAAACCTAAATCAAATTTACCAAAATTATGAGTTAAGCAATCTGCATTAGTTATTATTTTTGACATTGACTTAGGGATTATATCTTTATATATTTCTATGCCTTCTACCCTAAGATCTTCACATACTTCTTTTAGTTCATTTAACCATCTACCATCAGCAGCACCTAAATCTATAACAGAATTAATATAAATATTTAACTTATCAAAAATCAACATTAAATCAATGGGCTCAATAGTAAACTGTAACCATGTTTCATCATAGCTACCCCCTTTTATATCATAATTATCAAAATATTCTTTATCCATGTATATATACCTCACTAATATAAGTTACTTTAATAAACGATTTATTCTATAGTTCCTATAAAAAAGATCTCTTCACAAAAGAATGAAGGGACATATGTTTTTTCAAAACAACAAGTCGGGAATAATATTTTCCCAATATTAGTATATTCTACAACAACTGGTATAGCTTCTATATCAAAAGTTGATCCTACTTGAGCTATTAATTTTCCACCTTTATTAAGATTTGCAATAGCTTTTTTACAAAATTCTCTAACACCATTTCTATTAAAATCATCTGATACTGCAAAAATAATAACATCATATTTTTCTTTAAATACATAATCCTTAAAATCAATACAACATATCTCTTTAACATTATTCCAATTAGCATCTAAATACTTTTCACTTAAATCCATTATTAATTTAGATCGTTCAATAACTACTGCGTTCTTACTCCAAGGATAATGAGTAAATCCTCCATCACCATCACCTACTATTAATACACTGTCATTATCACCAATATGTTTAGCAACAGCATCATGGTATATTTTAGTATCATATTCTGTTGCTTGAATCTCATCGTTAATAAATAACATATTACCAAATTGTTCGTTGTTACCTATAACTACTTTCATTCCTTCACTTTCAACTTCTTCTACTAAATCAAATTTAAAGTGTATTTCAAATGAAGGATTGTCATCATAGTTTACTAATATTTTTTTAGTTGTTATCATTATTTAGAATACACCCTTAATATCATTAAATCCATCTTCTATTGTTTTATATTGTGATTCATAAAACTTTATAGGAATCTTATCAGTTGTTATTGCTGTTTTATAATCTGTTAGTGAATCATTGGTACAGAATCCCATCAATACTCTTTTAACACCTCTCTTAAATAGTTTGTATATTGTATCTATAGTTATTACTCTATACAAACTTAATGGTTTATATTCATCACTTTTATCAATATGTAGTTCTTCTAAGAAAGCTGTATCTCCTATAACATACCATGTTAAGAACCCTATTGGTTTACATCTATCATTTGTTACTTTTGTTAGTCCTGAATAACTATTTTTATAATTGTATGTAAGCATATCATAATAAGATTTAAAATTAAAAATTATATCATATAACTCAGGTTCTATCCATGACTCCTCATTGTCCGTAAAATATTTGTATCTTTCCCAACCATACTTCTCAAGACACTCAATTATAAAATACATAGAATCTCGTATATTAGCATCATAAGAATCTGCCGATATCAATTCTGAATTATATCTTTTAGACTTAACGCCAAAGAAGTGAGAATTATAATTACACTTTACTGTAGAAACAAATTCTTTAAGATTTTTATAATCCTTATTCTCTACTACAAAAGAACTTATACCTTCTTTTTCTTTAAACTTCATAAGAGATTTAAATTCTATTAGTAATTCAGATATATCCCATAAGTTTTTATGATAAAAAGTAAGTCTATCAGCATAATCAATCACATACTTATTATTATCACTATAGTCAAAGAACCCTTCCCTATAAAAATTTAATAAAAATGCTTCTTTACCGTTACTTAATATAAAATAACTAGGACAACTTTCTCTACCTACCCAAGATAAAGCAAGTCTAAGAATCCTATTTTTAGTATAATTAATTCCAAGATATCTTTCCATAGTCTTATTTATTAGTGAGTAATCACTATCTGAGATATCTTCTCTTTTTTCTATTATCTTTATTGTTAGTTTCATATTATGCCGGATCTTCTATTCCAAGTGTTTTAAAAGCACGATCCCTTTCAATACAATTTTCACATGAGTGACAGTGAGGCCACCGTCCATCAGGTAGTCTATCAAGGTCTGCTCTACAACTATAAGTATATTTTAAGGGTACACCAAGATCAATAGCTTTTTTAATAACTTTCTCCTTTGTGTCTAAATCCTTCTCATAGAAAGGATGTATTATTTTAGGAATCTCAACTCTATCACCATATAATGAAACCATTAATTCATATACTTTATTAAACGATTCGGGTAACTCATCAGAATAGTGTACATTATAGGGCATGTGACCAAATGCTGCGTATTTATAACTAAAAGCCGCACCATGACTGAGTAAAAGCATTGTCATTAATGATTTAAATCCTACATAGAAGTTTAATCCTAAAGCTTCTGCATCTTGTGCTTCTTTATTACCAGGTTTAGCTATATCAGTAGCAGTAATTTGTTGTAAGTAAGGAAATCTGATTACTTCTTTCTTAAAGCCATAATTATTGCACATATAATCTTGATACCAAAGTAATTCTAAAAAGAAAGGTCTCTTATCAGGTAATATAGTAGTATCATAATACTTACTTTCTGGGTTATTATAACCGCCATCTTCAAAAGTAGCTAAAGTTACATCATAACCTTGATCTTTAAACATAAAGGCTAAAGTAGTACTCTCAACTCCTGCAGAAAAACTTATTAATACTTTCTCTTTAGTATTCTTCATAATTTTCTTCCCCCATAAAAGTAGGTAAAGAAAATGCAGCTCGATGTATATTAGTATTATAATACTGGTAAGAATCGAATTTAATTATATCAAAAAAAGGATGATGTGTATTAGAAACAAATAGAAAACTCCACAATGCTTCTGGGTATGATAATGTGGGATATGTATAAAAATATCTATGTTTAAAATTACTTAAATTATTATACATTTCTTTTTGGATAGCTTTATCTGAAAAAGGACACTCTGCTTGAAAAATCATAATACCATTATCTGATAGACATTTACTTAAAGAATCATAAAATGATTTTTCAAATAAACCAATACTAGGGCCTATAGGATCAGTAGAATCAACTATAATAACATCATATTTATTACTATTATTTTTAACAAATTTAATACCATCATCTATTACTACTTTAACTCTTGGATCTTCTAACTTTCTACTAACAGAGGGTATATACTTTTTACACAAATCAACAACCATGCCATCTATTTCAACAAGTGTTACTTCTTCAACATTATGTTTTAAAATCTCTCTAACAGACCCACCGTCACCACCACCGATAACTAATACTTTTTTAGGATTCTCTATACAACACAATGGAACATGATTAAGCATCTCATGATAAATAAATTCATCCTTTTCTGTAAACATAAATATACCATCGAGAATAAGTAATTTACCATGATGTGTTGTTTCTACAATTTTAATAGCCTGAAAATTAGTTGTACCCTCATATAATACATTCTTAACTTCAAAAGATAGCCTAGTACCATTTTTAAGATCGTCATGTACCCACATAGAGTTCCTCCTGCTGTACTTTTTTAAGTTTACTATCTCCAAAAATCAATTCCCCTCTATCAATACCTACAAGTTTATACCTATGGGGTTTATAAAATTCGAGAATCATGTTAATAATTTCAGTAGGAAATAACTTACTACAGGTAAAAACATCTATGCAAACAAAATCATGCTCAGACCATGTATGAATAGCTATATGACTTTCTAATAGGCATACTGTTGCTGTATACGCCCTGTTAATATCTGGGAATTGGTGCCATACAAATTCAATAATATTTAGATTACACTTCTTGACTATATCTTTTAGAAAAGTTTTACCATTCTCTAGCTCTCTCAAGTTATCTTTTTCACAATTACAATCATATAAATCTAGAACAGTATGATATCCTAATCTTCTTATATCATCATTTATATTCTTCACAAAAGACATATTTAATTTATCCTCTACTTTATTTAATTTAAAATATCTTGTATTTCTTTATATTGGATTTCCTTTAACAAACAGTGCTTACAAACATTGCATTCATTTCCGTAGGAATCACAACACCAACAAGTTCTACTTTCATGAAATAAATCGTTATCCATTTCGTATGCTCTTCCTAATATATCAACTCTTCTCATTAATTCATATTGAGCTACTAATAATTTATTCTTAAAAGTTTTGGTTAGTATATTATTAAATTCAATAACAAACGAGGGAGTTGCATCCGGAAAAGGTTCATACCCGGGATCAGTAAAACCAATATGTATTGTATTACCATATTCTAAAGCTGTTAATATTAAGCTTGCATTTCTTCCACTAACATAAGGATCATGATTAGTGTTGCCAGTAAACAGTTGACAATTTTTAATATCATTATACTTTTCTATTTGTTTATTCTCAGCGAGTAACAAAGGTACATCATATTTATTACAAAAATAAATACATGCTTGTAATTCACCCTGATAGGACATCTGACCATAGTTTACTGATAAACAGCTAAAATCAATACCTTCATCTTTCATTAAAATAAGATATGAGATACTGTCTAGACCACCACCCAAGAGTAATATATTATCTTCCATTTCTATATTCTCTCAAGAATGTGAGAAACTACTCTACTTGCTTCAAAAAACTCCATAGCAAATTCGAGGGCAATATTAGTATCGTATTCTGCACATGAGAAAATATTCATGTATATTGATCTCTTAAATTCTGAAAAATGAGCTACAATCGAACTTGTTTCAATAAGCTGAACTAAAGAATAGCCCTTGGTTTTTTCAGATTCTAAACCAAAATACTCAACGATAGGTTCTCCATAAGCCTTCATTTTAATAATTTCACACAGTTCTTTTGAAAACTGTTTAATTTTCTTATCACTTGAAATTGTATTGAGGTCACAGTCATAGAGATCCAAAATTAATTCTTTACCAAAATTCTCTTCCATTATACACTCCTTATATTTTAAGCATTTAAACCATAATAAATATTTTCATTTAATTCTTTTTCATAGTGGGGGTAATAAGGAAACTATGAAGTCTTTAGCTTCGTGGTAGTTTACAATAGAAACTCCTATATCTTATACATATTCATAACTATCCCTTATATACCTGCATGTCTTACAAATATCTTTCTTTTTAGGTTTATGAATTATCTTTCTTTTTATACCCATGATACTACCATACTCAATACCTACTTGTCTATTACATAAACTTACTGTAGAATTCATATTTTTAATAATATGTACTTTTTTATTTTTACCCGTGCTACAATAAATTATTTCCATAGTAAATTACTCCTATATTAATAAT
>Ga0307987_1000091_pt1 | contig 52499 bp, 41 predicted proteins | sample EllFjometagen181_FD_203157 | JGI IMG/M metagenome (GOLD analysis project Ga0307987, IMG submission 203157) | Marine microbial communities from Ellis Fjord, Antarctic Ocean - #181 | ecosystem: Environmental > Aquatic > Marine > Unclassified | place: Southern Ocean | collected 2014-10-08 | reverse complement strand
GGAAGGGTCGAGAGACGGATCATGCTCGCTCCGGTTCGGGCGTGGGGGCCTGCCTGTGGCTCTCCCAGATGAGCACGGCGATCATGCCGATGCAGTAGGCGAGGAGGGCCCAGCCCATCCAGCCGATAATGAAGATGCGGTTGCCGTTGAGGTATTGCTGCCCGAGATTGGCGAACAGGTCGATGCCCAGCAGCACCAACAAGGCGATGAGATGCCTGGATTTCTTCAGGCCTACCGCGTGCACGAGTATCAAGGGCCCACGTACGATGAAGTAGTAGTAGCTGGCTGTGGCCAAGGCGAAGAACGCGATGAAGCCCATGGCGTAGGCTTCGGCCCGGTCGCTCTTGCGCAGGGCCCACCCCAGGGCCAGCAGGATCACCAGGCCCAGCCCCTTGCGGATGGGCTCCTGGCGCTCGACGCGGTCGATGCGGCCAAAGGACCAGGGCTCGTCGTACTCACCGCGGTAGGCCAGCGCGATGGCCATACCCAGGCGCCGAGAGCTGAGGTTCTCGGGGGCCATGTGGTCGGTCATGCCCTTCCAGTGCTGAGTGATGTGCTCGCCGCCAAAGCGTGCAGCGAAGTTCAGCTCGAGGGCTCCGATCCAGGCGATGGCACCGACGAAGAACAGCACGGCGAACTTGTCGACCTTGCGGTGGCGTAGCAACTGCCAGGCGCCTTGGACCCCAGGCCCGTAGAAGAACGTGGCCGGGAAGATGCGCATGGCGGCGGTGTGGCCAGCGAAGATGCCTGCCAGCAGCGGCTTGCCCTTCTTGACCAGGGCAGTGGCGATGATCAGCGCCGCCGCGTAGTCGTAGCGCAGGATGGCCCAGGAGATGGTGGGCCATCGAGTGCTGTAGGTGGTGAGGATGAAGAAATAGAGGAAGGCCGCCGACCAGCCTCCGAACGCCCACCAGGCGATGCCGATGGCCACCAACAACACCGTGATGTCGAAGTAGCAGATGAGCTTGACGTCCTGGGCTTCCACCAGGTTGACCAAGGGCGCCGCGTAACCGGCCCACGCCGGGGAGCCGTTGAAGCCGTGGTCGTTGACCAGCTGATACCAGTACTTCTTCTCGAGGCCGTAGAACTCGCGCTGCAGGGTGGTGAAGTCGTGCACGAAGGCCGACCAGCGTTCGCCCTCGAAGCGGCCCTTGATCTCGTCTGTGCGCGCCAGGGCGGACTTGTAGGGACGGATCTCGTAGCCGTCGATGTCCTGGTGCTGGTAGGTCGGGGGCGCCGGCTCGAAGTGCATGCCCGCTTCGTCGTCGGCGATGATGCATGCGGCGTACAGGTTGAAGTAGCCGAGCTCGTCGAAGTACTTGGGGCCCAGGTAGTAGTGAATGACGTCGTAGACGTCGATGCGGTCCCGAATGAGCTTCGCGCCATAGCGGCCGTAGTTGAGGGTGGCGGTGAAGCACAGCGCCAGCATCAGGAAGGCCAGGATGTGGCGGGTCCAGCGGGCTGTGGCGTCGACCCGGGGCTCGAACCAGCGCAGCCAGGCCCAGCGGCCCACGGCGAGCAGCATGGCGATGCCGATGAGGTAGACCTTGATCACCTCGCTGGCGTTCCGGTTGACCCGCACGCCCTCGAGGACCGTGAGCTTGAGGAGTGCGAAGATCCCGATGAGTGCGGCGACGGCCAGGGCCCACGCCAGGATGCGCTTCAGCAGATCGGCTCTGGTGGACAGGGGGCACCTCCCTGGTGCAGCAACCCCGCCGGAAGGCGGGGCGGTGCGGGCACTCGGTCGTTGGCGACGGGCCCGCTACGGATCGCGCCCGCTGTAACCCGTCAAGAGCCGTCTGCGAGCGGCACTTGACGCCGGTTTTCGATCGGATGGCCGTGGATATGCGGCGGCTGGAGCCCAGCCGGACCACCCGTGGTGCCCAGTCGCGGAAACGCTGTGTTCAGGGGCACTTGGTGAGCAGTGCGGCGGCTTGTTCTCCCCAGGCGTCCTGGCGCTGGGCCAGGGGCTCGAGATCCGAGCGTGCCCCTTCGCACATGCCCGCGTCAGCCCGCACCCAGCCTCGGTTGAGGATGGCCAGGACGAACCCGGGATTCGAGCCGAGGCAGCGGTCCAGCAACAGCTCTGCGGTGGCCGGGTCGCCCTGGAGTTTGTGCAGGCGCGCCAGGTTGGACAGGGCAGGGCAGTGGTCGGGCTGGGCCTCGATGGCCTTCTCGTAGTGGACGCTGGCGTCGGCGGGCTTGCCAAGGTCTTCTTCGAGGGACGCCAGCTCGAACCACGGGTCGGCCATGGACGGGGCGAGCTGCAGGGCTTTCTGGAAGTGCCACTGGGCGCGGTCCCAGGTCTCTTCGCCGGCGGTGCGGTAAACCTGGCCCAGCTCGAGGTGAAGCTGAGGGTCACCGGGCTGGACGCTGATGGCCGCGCGGTAAGCGTCTTCGGCGCAGCCCCACTGGGCGGTGTTCATGCACGCGATGCCCACCAGCCGCTGAGTGCTGACCACGCTGGGGTCGATGTGCTTGGCCGCGAGCAGGGGCTCGAGAGCTCGCAGGGGCAGGCCTTGGCCCAGCAGCGCACGGCCCTTCAGCTCCAGCGCGTCGATGTCGTTGGGGGTCCTCGTGAGCACAGGCTCGAGGTACTCGAAGGAGTGGTTGTACAGCTCGCCCAGGATGTGGAGCTCGGCCAGGGCCAGGTTGGGCGCGCGGGCGAAGGGATCCACCTCGAGGGCCAGAGCGTAGTACTTGATGGCCGCGGCGGGCTGGTTGCGGAGCACCGCGATGTCACCCAGGTTGACCAGCGGGGTGATGTACTCGGGCTTGGTCTGCACCGCGCGTAGGAACCACTCGATGGCGGTCTCGTACTGGGTCAGACCCAGCATGGCCGCGCCCATGCCGTTCATGGCCAGGTAGTGCACCGGGTCGACCTTCAAGGCTTGTTCGTAGGACGCCCGGGCGCCGTCGTAGTCCTGCTCGATGAGCTTGATGTTGCCCAGGTTGACCCAGCCGTTGGCGTGGTCGGGGACCCGCTTGAGGCCCTTCTCCAGGGCAGCCCTGGCCTTGCCGTAGTCGCCGGCCTCGAGGTGTTCGTCGGCCTGACGGAAGGTGTCGTCCGGGTAGACTTCGCCCTGGGCGAGGGCGGCGGGCGCCAGCATCAGCGCCAGGCAGAGGAAGGTGCTGCGAAGGGACATGGACTCTCCGGGACACGAAAAAGGGTCGCGTGTAGAAACACGCGACCCTGCAAGTATATGCGATGTGGCGGGACTACGCTAGTCCGGCCCTAGTGCGGGTAGGCCTGGCGGTGGGCCTTGAGGGAGCGCGTGGCCGAGGGACGGCCGCTGTTGCCCGTGGGCACCATGATGACGATGGTGGTGGGGCGCGTATTGGAGCGCAGGGGCGTGTTGTTGCCTGGGCGCACCGGTGGGGTCGGCGGTGCGGGATCGCTGCCGAAGCCGAAGAAGCTGGCGATGGCCGTGCCGGTGTTGGACACCGCGTTGCCTACGGCATTGGCTGCAGTGGAGACGCCGTTGACCACGGCGGTGCCCACAGTGTCGGCGGCATCTGCGATGGCTTCGCCGGCGGTGGACAGGGCCTGTCCTGCAGCATCCACCAGGTCGCCGCCGAGCTCGACCGCGGAAGAGGCGAGCTCCTTGACGCCGTCGAGCAAGCAGTCGGCCACGGCGCCTGGGTCGGAGACGAGCTTGGAGAGGTCGATCTCGACATCTACGCCAGCGCCTGCGCCCAGGCCCAGGGTGGCGGCGAGCTCGCCGGAGATCTTGGCCGTGCCCTTGGCCCAGTCGATGGAGATGGTGCCGGTGGCCTTGGCGCCAGCACCGGCGCTGACTTCGCCCTTGAGCTGGCCGGTGGCTTTCATCTTGCAGAGGCTGATGGTGAGGGGAATCTGACCGTTGGCCTTGGCTCCGGCGAATACTTCCGCCTTGGCTTCGAGGGTCAGGCCGTCCTTGCCCACCTTGGCCTGGCCTTCGAGGCCGGCTTCAACGCCCACGAAGCCTTCGCCCTTGGCCTGCAGGTGGATGCCCAGGTTGTCGTTGCCCACGCCGACCTTGGCGGTCTCGACGTTGGCCTTGAGCAGATAGGCTCGGCCCTTGAGTTCGCCCTTGGCGTAGTAGTTGCCGTCCTGGCTGCCCACTGAGCCCTGGACCACGTAGTCGGCGCCGATGGTGGCTAGGCTGGCCTTGCCGGCCCAGCCTTCGGTTTCGCCCTTCCAGACGTTGGCTTCGCCGGTGTCCTTGTACAGCGTGACGCCGACGGGGACGCCGCTGCTATCCTGGGCCTGGACTTCACCTTCTCCGTCTTGGAAATAGGTGCGCTCCGAGGACTTGGACCAAGACGAGGCTTCGCTCTTGTAGAACTCGCCCTGCTTCAGCTGATCGCTGGAGACGGCCCCACCGTGGCTGTGCGCCGTGGTGGTGGTGCGACCACTCGCAGAGGTGGTGGTGGTCTTGTGTTCGTCTCCGGCCTGTGCCTGTGGAACCCCTGCCATAAACAACAGCAGGGCGAGGGGCGCGAGCAGGTGGACGAAATTGCGGGTCCAACGAGTGGCGTTCATGACGGGTCCTCCGGGCGTGGGAATTCTACCACGGAAGGGCGGGAAACGGGGGAGGCAAGTGAGCGGACGACGTAACTGTAGGCACTTTTCGCAAGAAGCGTGCCGCCCTCTGCCACGCTGCACCCTGGCCAACCGGGGGATCCCTGCGACCTTCAGGGCGCGATCCGTGCCCGGGCTGCGACATCGAGTTCGCGGTGGGACCTCGGTGACCCGTTCAGGGGGCGCCGGGCCGAGAAAACTCCACCTGCTTCACGCGCCACCCGTCGGGACCTCGGCGTAAACGGATGGACGCCCCTTCGCGGGCGTAGGCGCCACCGGACGCCGGGGCCATGGCTTCTCGCTCTTCGCGCACGAAGCCCTGGTCCATGATGCGCAGCAGGGTCTCCCGCTGGGACTCGCTGGGCTCGAGGTCCGGGAAGACGCCATCCTGCTCGAGGGCCCTTCGCAGTCCCACCACGAAGCTGGCCAGCTCGAGCTGTTCATCGTCGAGATCCGTCTGGGACGGCTGGTGGTCCGCGGGCATGAGCCGGCGGGTCTGAATCCAGCCTTCGACCGGGGTGGGGCAGTGGCGGCAGGCCACCAACGCCCGCTCGCCGAGCACGTGCCGCAGCTCCAGTCGGGTGTGATGGCCCGTGATGACCTGCAGCGGTGCTCCCCGTTCATCCACCAGGCTGGCGGGGGCGGTCCGGGTGTACACGGTGGCGGGGAGCGTCTGTGGCATCACCAGCATCTCCAGCGCTGCGGTGGCCACCGGCTGCGACACCGGGGTCTGGTCGTTCTGGGTACCTGGCTGGGAGGCAGGGGTAGGTGGGCTGCAGCCCATCGCTGTCGTGTCGCTCTGAGGATCGGAGCCCGGCGGAGGCGGCAGGCAACCGTGGGCGTGCACCAGCAGGAGGGTGGCGAAGCCAGCGGAGAGGTACCGCATGGGGAGGCACCGGTGGAAGACGGAGCGAGGCGGGAAGGGTATCATCCTTCGCATGCAACGACCGCTGCTACACGCTGGAGCCCGGGTCGGGGTGTTCGCCCCCTCTGGGAACTACGACCCTGATCGCCTCGAGGCCGGGCTCGATGGTATCCGAGCGTGGGGGCTCGAGCCGGTCCTGGCCCCGGGTCTCGGTCGGCGGCAGCGCTACCTCGCGGGGGGCGATGACCTTCGGCTCGCGGATCTGGTGTGGGCGCTGCGGGACCCCGGGCTCGACGCTGCGTGGCTCGCCCGGGGAGGGTACGGGCTCAGCCGCCTGCTGCATCGACTGCCCTATGGCGAGCTGCCGACCCGACCGGTCATCGGCTTCAGCGATGCCTCCGCCCTGTTCTCCGCCCTGTGGTCACGAGGCGTGGGGCTAGGGGTTCACGGGCCCGTGCTGCAGAGCTTGTTCGACCACACCGACGAGGCCTCCCGGGGAGCACTGCGGGCGTTGCTGTTGGAATCTGCGCCGGTGCACTGGCGCGGGCGCTGTGTCGCCGAGGGCAGCGCTGTCGGGCCACTGATCGGGGGCAACCTCTGCACCCTCGCCAGCCTCGCGGGGACACCTCAGGCCCTGCGCGCCCGGGGCTGCATCGTATTGCTCGAGGAAGTGGGCGAGCGTCCGTATCGGGTGGATCGCCTACTCACACAGCTGGTTCGCTCCGGTGGCCTCGAGGGTGTCGCGGCGGTGGCGCTCGGCCAGTTCGAAGCCTGCGCCGAGGCTGGACGACCCGAGTGGACGGCCGAGGGGATCGCCGGCGAGATCCTGGCGGAGCTCGATGTGCCGGTGATCGCTGACTTGCCTGTGGGCCACGGCGCCGTCAACTACGCCTTCCCATGGGGGGCGACGGCCAGCATCGATGGCGACACCCTAAGCTGGGGTTAGCGCTTCTTGGCGTTGTTCAGCGTGGCCAGGGAGATGGCCAGCCGGAATCCAAGGCCCGCCTTGCGGCGGATGGACGACTGGCCGTTGCGGGCGGCGCAGCGTCCGTTCTGTGGGGCGCCATCGAAGGAGCCACCCCGCACCGCCCGGCGATCGGGGCGCCCCGGGGTGGTGGCGTCCGCCTCTGTGAGGGGGGCGGGTTCTTCGATCATGGCGCCCCGGTACGGAGCGCCGCGGTGTCGGAAGACGTCGTGGCACCAGTCCGCCACGCCTCCGGCCAGGCCGCGCACGCCGTAGGGGCTGGCGTCGATGGGGAACTCGTTGCTGGCCGGCGGGGCCGGGAACTCGAGGTGGCTGTTCTGGGTGCAGTGGAAGGAAGGGTCGCTGTGGTTGCCCCACGGGAAGGGCCGACCGTCGACGCCCCGCCCGGCCTTCTCGCGCTCGAGCTCGGAGGGCAGCCGCCACGGCAGCCCGGTGACCTGCTGCTGCCACAGGCAATAGGCGACGGCGTCGTGCCAGCGTACCAAGCTGACCGGCGCATCGAGGCGCAGTGGGCCGAGGGGGGTGTCTTCGAGGGGCACGAACTGCGTGCTGCGCGGATCGAGCTGATACAGCGGCATGGACTCGGGCTGGCGCGGCGCCCGCGCCGACGGTACCCGTTCATGGGCCTGCTCGAGCTCTCCGTCGGCGATGAGGGCGTTGAGGAAGGCGAGATACTCGCGGTGGGACACGGGATGGCGACCGATGAAGTAGCTGTAGAGCCACAGGCGCTGCCGAGGAGAGCTGCCGCGGGCGTTGGGGTCGCCGCCGAAGATGCCCCAGCCTTCGGGCACGTACTTGAACGAGCTGGGCGCCAGGCGCTCGGAAGGCAGCAACACGGGCTTGTTGCGCTTGCTGCCGGGGGGAGTGCTGTTCCAGTGGCCCTCTCGTTCGATCTCGATGGGGTAGTTCACCAGCGCGCAGCCCGGGGCCCGAAGGACCAGCAGGTAGCTGGAGGCGGAGAGGTTCGCGCCTTCTATGGGCGAGGGCCCCAGCACCTCCGTGGGCTCTTTCTCGAGCCGGCGGGCGCGGGTCTCGTAGCGGTAGACCTCGATCATGGCGTCGGGGGGGGCGGTGTGCAGGCTGAGCTGGCCCCGGCGTTGCAAAAACGCGGCGTGGTGGCCGATGTCGTATTCCTGGACCAGGCGCTCGAAGCCTCGGGCTCGACCTGGTAGCTCCAGCGCCATGGCGGTCTCGTAGCGGGACCGGTACAGGTCGGCGAGAGCGGCCCGCCCCTCGAGCAGGTCGGGGCACTGCAGCAGTGCGGCTCGGAGCTGTTGGACCACGTCCTGGAAAGCGTCCTCGACGTCGTCGAGCAGGCTCTCGCTTTGGTCCTCTTCGGCCCACGCGGCTTCCTTGTCGTCGAGGGTCGCGGTGGGGGGCAGCCGGTGGATGGTGCGCCGGGCTCGCTCGCGGCGACGGACCGCCTCGAGGTAGCGCTTGGTGAGGTCGGAGACCCTGCCCCTGACAGCCTGAACCATGGCCTGGGCCCGCTCGCGGTTGCGGGCGCCTTCGGCCCAGGCGTCGATCTCGGCGGCCAGCGCTTCGGCGTCCGGGTAGCGGTCGTCGTTGTCCTTGGACAGCGCCTTGCGGCAGATGGTGATGAGGTGCAACGGCGCCCATGGGGCGGGAGGGAAGGGGGGCGGGCCTTCCCGGACCAGACGCAGGACCTCGCGTGCGCCCATTTCTTCGTAGGGGTGGTGCCCGAAGATGATCATGTAGAGCACACCGCCCAGGGCATAGACATCGCAGGACGGGGTGAGATCGGGGACCCCACGGGCTTGCTCGGGGGCCATGAACGCCGGGGTGCCAGCCACCATGCCGTCCCGGGTCGCGAGCTTGGGATCTTCGGTGCGATCGGAGTCGATCAAGGACTGCTCTTCGGCGGTCTCGGGGCTGGTGACGGCTCCACCCAGGGGGCGCGCCAAGCCCCAGTCGAGGACCAGGACTTCGCCATAGTTGCCGACCAGGATGTTGTCCGGCTTGAGGTCGCGGTGGATCACACCCCTGGCATGGGCGTAGGCGACGGCCACGCAGACCTTGTGGAAGGCGTCGATGAGCCGGCGGAAGGTCCAGCCCGACTCGGTGGAGGCGAAGGTGCCCTTCTCGAGGCGCATGGCGTGCACATCGCGGATCACCTCTGTCAAGGTGCGGCCCTTGGCTTCCTTCGAGGTGAAGTACCAGCGACCGTCGGGAAGCTGTCCGATGTCGTGGACGGGGACGATACCGGGATGCTCGAGCTGGGCCGTGATCTGGGCCTCTTCCACGAAGCGCACCACCGCGAGCTCGGGGTGCTTGAGATCGTTGCGCAGCACCTTCATGGCCAACACGCGACGCAGGGCCCTGTCGTAGGTGCGGTAGACCTCGCCCATACTGCCGGCGCCGATAAGGCCGAGGCTCCAGTAGCGCTCGGGTAGGTCCAGGGCCTTGGGCTGGACACCTGCGGCGTCCGAGAACCAGTCCTCGTCGTCGCCGCAGAGCAGGGGCTCGGTGTCGGTGATCGAGACGGTGGCCTCGCTGGTGAGCTCGGCCAGGGTGGACAGTGGGTTGACCTGCAGGGCCTCGTTGAAGAGGAACTCCAGGGCGTTGCGCTGGGCCGGGGTCAGATCGGCACTGCGGAGGCCACGCAGGAAACGGTCTTTGAGTTCGCGGGACACGGGCTCGCCGGGGTTCGGTACCCCAAAAGTTTAGCGCGTCCCGCGCTGTGCGCGCAGTACGATGCTCGGCGTTGCCATGAAAAATGACGCTTTCGATAGCACGCGATCGATGATATGTAGCTATGCCTGTTGGATGGGCCCTTGGAACCTGTCTTTCGTGGCGCTGAGCTGGCACGCACCTTGCGTTGTAACGAGACAGCTCTTCGCGTCGGTGGCGTCGAGGTCACGTCGTCAACAGCGGCGCGCGGAGTCGGAGTGGAGCATGCGATTCATCACAGCCCCTATCGCCCTGTTGTCCTTGGTCCTGGCGATGCCCACCGCTCTGGCGGTGCCGCTGGAACCCGCCCCTCCCGTCCGCGCGTTCCACCTGGATGGCGGTATCCTGCTGGTGACGCAGACATCCTGGCTCACCGCCGAGCTGACCTTCCCCGGCCAGGGCCTCTCGGCCGTTGAGTTGGGCCCGTCCTACCCCGGCGCCCGCTGGTGGCTCGAGGCCGACGGGCTCGGCGCCATGCTCGAGCTCGCCTGGGTCAGGCCCAGCGGCGCGGGCAGCACCCTGTCCCTGAGCATCGAGAACAGCGCCGACGCCTCCCCACTGGAGACCGCTCCATGAGCTCCACCCTCGAGGGCGTCGCCCTCATCAGCCGTCCCGCCCTGCGGGAGCAGATCCAGGACCTCCGCCACGACCTGGGCAAGTACATGGTCTTTCAGCTCAGGTGGCTGGCTCCGGAGCCCAGCGACGACGAGCTCAGAGAGGCCCTGGTGACGGACCTCGCCCGGACCCGCGCCGCGGGGGACAAGGTCGAGACCGCAGCTCAGCTGTGGGCCAGGCTTCGGCCGCCCTTGGTGGGTGAGGTGGAGCTGAGCGACGGGACCATCGCGAACATCGGGGACGATCCCGATCTGCTGGCTATCGATGAGGCCCTCGCCCTCATCACGGATCTCATCCCCAGGCTCGACGACGCCTCCCGCGAACAGCTCGAGGCTGGCAAGCGCGCGGCCATGGACGCTGCCGCTGCCACCAGGCGTCTTCAGAAGCGCGCCCGAGCCCTCTGACCCGCATCCCCACGGAGCCCCTATGGCCACCATTCTTGTCATCGATGACCTCGACCGCACGGTGGAACTCTGTCGACGCGCCATGCCCGAGCACGACTATCTTGGGCCGGTGCGCTGCTGGCGGGACGCCGAGCCTCTGCTGGGCGCTCACAGACCCAGGGTGGACCTGGTGCTCTTGGACGTACACTTCGACATCCCCACCGCGGATCTGGTGGGGGTGCCAGAGGGCGCCGACGAGCGCCGCATCGATCGGATCCGTCGTCGGCAGGGGCTCGAGATCCTGGCCCTGATGCGCCGCCGCTTCCCCGACCTGCCCGTCGTGCTGATGACCAGCCGGGACGACCTGCCCCTCGAGAAGGAAGCCGAGGCCCTCAACGCCCAGGAATACACCTACTTCCTTGATGATGACTACGTGGACGCCCACGCGCTGCGCTCCCAGATCCAGGGCATCATGCGCGCTGGGCGAGGTGCGGAGAGCGATGGCCCGGTGTACTGGGGGCGCAGCCTCGACATGCGCCGGATTCGCCAGCGGCTCATCACTTTGTCTCGGGGCCGTCTCCCCATCACCCTGCTCGGGGGCACCGGCACCGGCAAGTCGTTGCTGGTTCGTCACTTCGTACACGAGCGCTCGGGCCGCCGTGGGGATCTGGTGACCGTCGATCTGGCCACCCTGCCTCGGGATCTGATGGCCGCCCATCTCTTCGGCTCGGTTCGCGGTGCCTACACCGGCTCGGTGGCCGACCGCAAGGGGGCCTTCGAGGCCTCCAACGGCGGTACGCTATTTCTGGACGAGGTGGGCAACCTGCCGGAAGAAGCCCAGCGTATGCTGCTCACCGTGCTGCAAGAAGGCGTGGTCACCCGACTGGGCGACACCCGAGAGCGGCGCGTGGACGTCAAGCTGGTGGTGGCCACCAACGACGACCTGGGCGAGATGGTGCGGCAAGGTCGTTTCCGTGCCGACCTTTTTATGCGGCTCAACCCCGCCTGCACGGTGCGTCTGCCTCCCCTCCGGGAGCGCATGGACGATCTCGAGGGCTTGCTGTCGTTCAGCCTCGAGAGCGCCCTGCGCAGCTCCTACCCCTCCGAGCTGATGGCGGACTACACCGCCAAGACCGGGCTGGAAGACGCCCGGGTGCGGGTGCTGGCGGGGGGCGACGTGCCCTTGCAGCAGGCCGACACGGTGTGGGTCCTGTTCCCCGATCGGGCCATGCGCCTGCTCCAGCGTCACAGCTGGCCGGGCAACCTGCGGGAGTTCGCGATGACCGTCGAGAACGCCCTGACCTTCACCCTCGCCGAGCTGGTGGGGGTGACCCCCAGCGAGCGGGCCGATGTCATCCAGGTCCGTCCCAAGCTGGTGCGGGATCTGCTGCGGGCGGTGCGGGTCGAGGCCCCCGAGGAAGAAGGCGGCTGGAAGATGCAGATCGCCATCCGCCCCCAGGAGAGCCTCAACGCCATCTCCCAGTCTGTGGAACGCCAGTACTTCGAGCGGCTGTTCTACCAGGAAGAAGGCGACTTCGCGGCCATGGCGCGGCTGCTGATGGGAGACGCGGGCAATGCCCGCAAGGTGCAGCTTCGCTTCAACCAGCTGGGGCTCAGGGTCCGTGACATGAAGGTGCGCCGCGCGTGATTGGGTCCTCCCCCCGCCGAGCAGGGCTGCTGCTCCTGTTGCTGCTGCTCCCCCTGGGAACCCTCCGGGCCCAGGCTCCCTCCGCCAGCGGTATCCGCCTGAGCGAGCTGGACCTGGCGGTGCTCGAGCCCGGCCTGCGTACGATGCTCGAGGAAGCCGCGGCGGCGGAGAACCGCGGGGAGCTTGACCGTGCGGCAGCGCGCTATCGCCTGGTGTTGCACCGGGATCCCACGGCGGTCCCCGCGGTGCTGGGCCTGGGGCGGGTGCTGGCAGGGGTCGGAGATGTTCCGGGGGCCAGCAAAGCCCTGGCCACCCTGCCCCACGAGGCGGAGGTGGTCTTCGCCAGGGCTGGCCTGCTCGAGCAGCCAGAGCCGGACGTCGCCCTCGAGCTGTATCGGCGCCTCGAGTCCCTGGCCCTGGGCAGTCCGGTGCCCTATCTCCGCCAGGCGCTGCTGCTGGCCGAGAGCGACCCGATCCTGGCCCACGCCAAGCTCGAGGTCTGGTGGGAGCTGGACGGCGGCCAGCCCGACGAAGACGCCGTGGCGGCCGTCGCGCTGGGGCTCAAGAACGCTGGGGCCCTGGACGAAGCCCTCTCGCTGCTGGATGTGTTGAAGCCAGGTTGGCCCGAGGATGGCGAGCCCGAACAGATCCGCGGTCTCCGGGACCGCATCGCCGTGGAGCGGGAGGCGATGCGCTTGTCCGCGGGGGGCACGGTGCCCCTCAGCGCGGCGCAGGCCGAAGACCTGAGCAACGCACGGCACGACTTCGCCCGGGGGAAGCTGGACGATGCACTGGCGTCGCTGCGGGAGCTGCTGGGCCGGGCACCGCGCTCGCCAGAGCTGTGGGCCACCATTGGAGACGTACACCTCGCCCGCGGGGCTGTAGAAGAGGCCGAGCGGGCCTATGTGGCCGCGACGATCCTGGCGCCGGAGGAGGCGAGCTACCGCGCCCGCCTGGGGATGCTCCTGGCTGAGCGCTACGGGGGGCGCAGGCATCGCGAGGCCATCTCCGAGCTGAGCGCCGCCCTGGCCTCGAGGGGCGCGTGGGCCGAGCTGCACTTCAGGCTGGGGGGCATCCAGCGCGAGGCAGGGCGCTTCGACGACGCCAGCGACTCCCTGCGCACCTACCTGGCCCTCGAACCCGATGGCGCTCACGTCGCCGAGGTCGCAGCGCTGCTCGAAGACCTCGAGCGTCGCCGTCCGACCGTGGCTCCTGTACCGAGCAGTCCGTCGCCCACCATCGAGGTTCCAGACCCTGCAAGGCATGCCTACCGGGTGGCCCGCGTCTACCGTGGCCGCGGAGACGTGGATCTGGCACGTGCCGAAGCCCAGCGGGCCCTCGAGCTGGCCCCCGACTTCCTGGATGCCCTGCTGCTGCTCGCCGCGCTGGCCCTCGAAGAAGGTGACGACGCCGGCGCCGAGGAACTCTACCGACGCTGCAGCGAGATCGCGCCCCACGATGCTCGCCTGCTGCTAACCCTGGGGGAGCTGCACCGTTCGTCGGGCGACACCACCCAGGCGGAGCGCTCGTTTAACGCCGCGGCTCAGGCCGGCGCGCCCGAAGCCCGCTACCTGCTGGCGGACATGGCCGCCGAGCGGGGCGAACTGCTGGATGCCCAGCGACACCTGCAGTCCTACTTCGAGCACAGCAGCGGCGGCCTCGCCCACGAGCCCGCCAAGGCCCTCAACGATCGCATCACCACCCAGCTGCGCTTGATCCGCGTCAGCGTGGTCGGCGGCGCTTCGCTGCTGTTGCTGTTGGCCGCTGGAACGCTGCTGCGCCGCCGCACCGGCGCATCCCTCGGGGTGCTGCTCGAGCGGGAACCCGCTAGCTACCACGAGGTGGCTCGCTTGTTGTCGGCCATCCGCCATGAGGTGCTGAAGCACAACACCAACCTGTTGGCGCCCGCCGCTGAGCGACTGCGAGCCGGGGACACCCAGGCTGCGCTGTATGCAGCCGAGAGGCTCTATGGCGAAGGAGCCGAGGTGGGCGTCATCGGTCGCTTCGAGGGCTACCTGGACGAACTCGAGGGCGTAGGCAAGCGTCACGGCGTGCGCCTCAACCTCCGCCGCCGGGATCCGGTGCTCGGTCCGATGCACCGGGCCATGCATCGCCTGCGTCGCCTCGAGCGGTCCCTCAGGCGCCCCCATCGCGCCTCCAAGCGGCTGCCCCAGCAGCTGGACGCCCTGTCCGTGCAGCTCAACGAGACGGGCTACCAGGCCATCGGTCGTTTGATCCAGGACGTCAGCGTGCAGCGCGTCGAGCTGCCCCAACTCGAGGCGGTGTACCGCCGCATCGCCGCCGAACCCAACCTGGATGGTCAGGCTCCACCGCAGCTCGAGCTCGAGGGCGAAGGCCTGTCGGTGCCCGTGCGCATCTTCCGTCAGGACTTCGAGGACATCGCGGCCAACCTGCTGCGGAACGCTGTCTTCGCCCTGGTCGAAGAGCTCCCTGTGGGGGAGCGTAGGGTCGGCGTGGCCCTGGTCGAAGAAATGGACCCGGTCACCGGGCTCGAGACCCTCGCCCTGCGCTTCAGGGACAACGCCCCACGACCCCTCACCGACGCCATCCTGCGGGGTCGCCGCATCGAGCGGGGGCTGGGGCTCGCGGCGGATCTGCTGGCCCAGCATCAGGGTGTCATGAACGTGGAGACCAGCGCCCGCGAGCAGCGGGAGGGCTGGATCAAGGCCGTGGTGGTACGCCTGCCGCGGGCTGAGCTTTCGGAGATGGAGGATCGACGATGAACGATGAATTTCAGAGCGCGGTGCCAGCGGAGCCCTCGTCACGAGTGCGGGTGCTGGTGATCGAAGACGGCGAAGAGTACATCCGCAACCTGGGACGCTTCCTGCCCGAGCACTTCGAGCTGCTGCGTGCTGGCTCCGGAGCCGAGGCTTTGGCGCTCTTGGCGGAGGGTCGCTTCGAGGTGATCTTCCTGGACATGCGCTTCGACCGTGTGCCCCCCGAATCTCTGCTGGGCAGCCTCGAGCAGGTCGCGGATCGTTTCAACGGCGATCTCGACCGCGCCCTGCGTTTCCTCGAGGACAACCAGGGCGCTTATGTGCTCGCGGCGCTTCGGGATGCGGGCTGTGCGCTGCCGGTGGTGTTCAGCCACGACTTCACCGATGAGCCCCGCCGGTGGGTGAACCTGGAGCGACGGTATGCCCCGCTGGACTACCTCCCGGACAACGCCGGGCCCGATCTGGTGAGCGAACGCCTGGGTGCCTGGGCCCGCTCGGACTCGTCGAGATAGGCCAGGTGTCCGATAGGCAATGTGATCGGACCGAACCCCACCGGAGGCAACGTGGCAGGTGACCGCCCATCGAGACGCAGCGGCATGGGCTGGCTGGCGATCTTCGCCCTCGCAATGCTGCCTCCATCGGTCTCGCTGGGCTCCGACCGGGAACCCGCGCGCTGCGTCGCCCGCTGGCAGGGTCCCGGCGAAGGCTGCGCCCTGCAGGAAGCCGTGTCCGCCGAGGCCCTTGGGTCCACCGAGAAGGCCGGGCGCAAGCAGGTGTTGAAGAACCTGGCCGCAGCGGTGGAGTCCGCACGGATCCACAAAGCCGCCACACTGCCTGCCGGGGCCCGCAGTCTGTTCCTGGACGCCTCCCAGAGCTGCGATGAGGTGACCGAGAGCGCCATCATCACCTGCTTCCCAGAGCCTCACCTGCGATCGGCACGCTACTGCTGGTTCGAGGTCGATATGGACCTCTGCGGCCAGTCCCAGGGCTTCTTCCTGGCGTCAAGGGCCTGGGTCCAGGGTGAGCAGACCCGTGCCGAGATCTGCGGCCAGCTTCCCGATGACCCCTTCACCGAGGATACCGTCGACGAGCGCAGCGCCGGTTGCCAGGCTCGCTGCTGGCAGCAGGGCAAGCTGAGCTGCGGGGCGGCCAGATAGGTCGCCCGGGGGCTCAGTCCTCCAGCACCAGTCGCATCATCATGAGCCCTTCGCCGGGGCCATATTCCAGCTCGCAGCCACCCACAGGCACGAAGTCGAACTTGTCTTCGTACAGGTGTCGAGCCCGGGCGTTGTCGCAGCCCACGTGCACCACCACCGAGCGGAAGCCGTGCTGCCTCAGGATGTGCAGCACCTGCTCGAGGAACCACGAGCCCAGGCCGAAGGCGCGCCACCCCGAGCGGATGGCTTGGTTGACCAGCGCCACCTCCGAGGGGTTGCCCCAGGTACGCATGCACTGACAGGTTCCGATCACCACACCGTCGGCTTCGAGGAGGAACAAGCGACCGTGGCGCATCATGCTGCCGGTGGAGACCCTGGTGAGGGTGGGCTCGCTGTAGGCGTTCAGGTCGATGTTGACGGCGGCCCGGACCAGCTCGGGCTCGTGCTCGGTGACCTCGCGGACGAACAGATTGTGCTGGCTGGTGTCGTCGCCGCGGACCAGGGAGAAGCGCTTCACGGTGAACGGTCCTGGGTGATGGGACCCCTGGAGGGTATGCCCTCGAGCGCGGGCGGCAAGCAGAACCCTTGTCAAGGCGTTTGCCCGACGCTACCCTCCCGTCTCCAGCGGAGCATTGCCCTTGGCCATCCATCCCCTCGCGCATGTAGATCCGACGGCCCAAGTGGCCGAGGGTGTGGAGATCGGTCCCTTCGCGGTGGTCGGCGCCAGCGTGGTCCTCGGCCCTGGCGTGGCGCTCATGCCCCACGCTGTGGTGTTGGGCGACACGACGCTGGGCGCCGGGTGCAGGGTCTTCCCCCATGCGGTGCTGGGCTGCGAGCCCCAGGACCTCAAGTACGGCGGCGGCACCACACGCTTGGTGGTGGGCAGTGGCAATACGTTCCGGGAGGGCTGTACGGTCCACCGGGGCACCGACAGCGCTGCGGGCGGCAAGGGCGAGACACGCATCGGCAGCGACAACCTCTTCATGGCCCAGAGCCACGTGGCCCACGACGTGGTGCTCGGTGATGGCTGCGTGCTGGCCAACTCTGCGGCGGTGGCCGGTCACTGCGTCGTACAGAGCGGGACCATCCTGGGCGGTCTGGTGGGGATTCACCAGAAAGCGCGCTTGGGCCGGCTGTCCTTCGTGGCCGCTGGCGCCATGGTGTCCCAGGACGTGCCACCCTTCCACATGGCCCAAGGCGACCGCGCGCATTTGGTGGGTCTGAACCTGGTGGGCCTCAGGCGCTCGGGCATGGACCGTGACCACATCGCGCTGCTCAAGCAAGCCTGGTACATCATCTCCGATCGCGGCATCCCAAGGGCCGAAGGCCTCGAGCGGGTGCTCGCCCTCGGCCCGGAGCTCCCCGAGCTCGCTGAGCTGGTGGCGTTCGTCCGCAGCAGCAAGCGCGGCCTGTGCCGGTCGGGCCGAGTGGACGAAGCCCGCGCCAGGGTCTCATCCCCATGAGCGCTCAGCTGTCGGGCGTCGTGCTGGGCCTAGGCCACATGGGCGCACATCACCTGCGTAAGCTCGCCTCCCGCGGCGATGTGCGCGTGCGCGCCGTGGACCCACCCAAGGGCCTGGACGGCCCCGTGGGCACCCCCGACTTCGCCATCATCGCGGTCCCGACTCGCCAGCACCTCGAGGCCGCCCTGCCGCTGCTCGAAGCCGGCGTGCCCTGCCTGGTGGAGAAACCCCTGGCGTCCAGCCTCGAAGAGGCCAGCCGGCTGGTGGCCTTTCCCCACTGCCTGCCGGGGCACATCGAACGCTTCAACCCGGTCTTCCAGGTGCTCGGGGGGGCTCGCCCCCGCTACCTCGAGGCCGAGCGCATGGGCCCCCCCAGCGGTCGCTGCGACGACGTCGATGTGGTGTTGGATCTCATGATCCACGATCTCGATCTGGTGCGCTGGCTGTTGGCCAGCCCCGTCAAGGAGCTCCGGGCGGTGGGCATGGGCCTGCCACGGGACGCACCGGGCCCCGCTTCGGGCTTCGACATCGCCAACCTGCGCCTCGAGACCCAGGATGGGCGCGTGGCCACCCTGAACGCCAGCCGCATCTCGCGGCGCAACAGCCGGCGCCTGCGCATCTTCACCGAGCGCGACTACTGGAGCCTCGACCTGGGGCTCCGGCGTGCCGAGCGCATCCGCTGGTCTTCGGGTTCCCTCGAGGCCCAGCCGGTGCCCGTGCCCGCCATCGATCCCCTCGAGGCCGAGCATCAAGCTCTGATCGACCACGTGCGCGGAGACCAGCCCTACCCCCTCACGGCCCACGACGGTCTGGCGGCCCTCGAGCTCGCGCTGCAGGTCACACGCAGCATGGCCCGCCACGAACAGGGCCGAAACATCCCTACCAAGTAAACAACGGAGTCAGCATGTACAGCGAACGCAAGGTGGTCATCGCAGGGGCCGTCCGGACCCCCATCGGAGCCGTGGGTGGCGCGCTGGCGCCCTTGCAGGCGGTGGACCTCGGTGAGCGCGCGGCCAAGGCCGTGTTGGCCCAGGCTGGGCTCGATCCCGTTCACGTCGAGTACACCTCCATGGGCTGGGTGGCGCAGGATCCCCGGTCCACCAACATGGCCAAGATCATCGCCGAACGTGCTGGTGTGCCCGAGACCTCCCCCGGCACCACCCTGCACGAAAACTGCGCCTCCGGCGGCGCCGCGATCCACGACATCGCCCGCCGCATCCTGCTGGGCGAGATCGAGCTGGGAATGGCCGGTGGCGCCGAGAGCATGTCCAACGTGCCGCGCTACCTCTTCCAAGGCCGCGTCAAGAACCAGCTGTATGGCGACATGAAGCTCGAAGACGGCCTGATGGGCGCCCTGCTCGAGCGCGAGCTGAGCACCGGCCCGGAGCTGATGGGCCTGATGACCGAGCGCATCGTCGAGCGCTACGATCTGTCCCGCGAGGACCTCGACCAGGTGGCCTACGACTCTCACCAGAACGCTCACGGCGCCTGGGAGAGCGGCGCCTTCGAGGGCTATGTCGTGCCCGTGGAGATCCCCCGGCGCCGCAAGGACCCCATCGTGGTCAGCCGCGACGAGGGCCCCAAGGACCTCCCCATGTCCTACTTCTCAGGCGCGCGCCCCTACTTCAAGCGCGACGGCGGCACCATCACCTCCCAGAACTCGTCGTCCATCAACGATGCTGCGGCGGCCCTGATCCTCACCACACCCGAGCGCGCGGCCGAGCTGGGCCTCGAGGTGCTGGCGGAGCTGGTGGGCTTCCGCAACCTGGGCGTGGAACGCGCCTACATGGGCGAGGGCGCCTTCAAGGTCATCCCCGCGCTGCTGGACAAGGCCGGTGTGCCCCTGGGCGACATCGATCTGTTCGAGATCAACGAGGCCTTCGCGGCGGTGGTGGCGGGGGCGTACGCGTTCCTGCCGGGCCTCGAGCGCGGCCGCGTCAACCAGTGGGGCAGCGGCATCTCCCTGGGGCATCCGGTGGGCTGCACCGGCGCGCGCCAGGTGGTGGACATGATCCATCAGCTGCGTCGTCGTGGCAAGAGCTTCGGCGTGACCACCCGCTGTGTGGGCGGCGGCATCGGCAGCGGCGAGCTGATCCGAGCGCTGTAGGCCCGGAATACCCCCTCCCGCTTACCGAGTGGCAGGCGTCCCCCTGTCCTGGGATGGGCTGCGGAATTAGAGGTCCGATCGCGCCCGGCTCGAGCCGGGGCAATGGAGCTGTGCATGGCGAGCGAGAAGAACACGGTGGTGCTCGAGGTCAACGGAACCCTGCGTGAGGCTGCGGTCTCTCCCGAGGCGCGGCTGCTCGATCTGTTGAGGGACGAGCTGGGCCTCACCGGCGCCAAAGAAGGCTGCGGCCGGGGCGAGTGCGGTGCTTGTACGGTGCTGCTGGACGACGAACCGGTCAACGCCTGCATGGTGCCCGCCTTCCAGGCCCACGGTCGCCGGGTGGTGACCGTAGAAGGGCTGGGCCAGCCGGGTTCTCTGGGCCCGGTCCAGGCGGCGTTCGTGCGCCAGGCCTCGGTCCAGTGCGGCTACTGCACCCCCGGCATGGTGGTGGCGGTCGAAGCCATGCGGCGCGAAGGCGTCCCTGCCGATGAGCAGCGGGTGCGGGAGCGCCTGTCGGGCAACACCTGCCGCTGCACCGGCTACACCCCCATCGTCGATGCCGCGGTCGAGGTCCTACAAGGCGCGGATGGCCGCGAGGCTTCACCGCCCTACCGCGTGGGCGAGTCCGCCTGGCGTGTCGACGCCGAGGACAAGGTCGCTGGTTGCTGCCGCTACACCGCGGACCTGCCCGTGCCCGCGGGTTGCCTGCATGGCGTCACCGTGCGCGCCCAGGAAGTCCACGCACGCCTGGTGGCGGTCCACGTCGCCGACGCCCTCGCCCTACCCGGCGTGGTGCGCGTGCTGACCGCGGGGGACGTGCCCGGCGAGCTGCACTACGGCAACGCCCACAACGACCAGCCCGTGTTCGTCGACGACCGGGTCCGGTTCTACGGCGAAGCGGTGGCCATGGTTTTGGGCGAGACCCTCGAGGCTGCTCGCCAAGGCGCGGCCCTGGTCCGCCTCGAGCTGGAGCCCCTGACCCCCATCACCACCCCGGCCCAGGCCCTGGAGCCCGACGCGCCCCAGCTGCATCCCGACGGCAACCTCTGTGTCGACCAACGTCTGCGCAAGGGCGATCTCGAGGCGGGGCTGGCCCAGGCTGACGTCGTGCTGGAGCGCCGGTACACCACCGGCGCCCAGGAGCACCTCTACCTCGAGCCCGAGGCCGCCCTGGCTGTGCCCGACGAAGACGGTGGCTTCACCCTGCGGGCGCCGTCCCAGAACGTATTCTTCGATCGCCACCACATCTGCCGGACCACCGGGCTCGACCGCAAAAAGGTGAGGGTCATCCAGCAGCACACCGGCGCGGCCTTCGGCGGGCGCGAGGACATCTACGGCCAGATCCATGCGGTGCTCGGGGCCATGCTCACCGGCCGGCCCGTGCGCATCGTGTGGAGCCGGGAAGAGACCCAGGTCTGCAGCACCAAGCGCCACCCGGGCACCATGGTGGTTCGCGGCGGCGTGAAGCGAGACGGCACCATCACCGCGCTGTCCATCGACACCCTCTTCGACACTGGCGCCTATGCGTCGTGGGCCCCCAACATCGCCCGCAAGGCGCTGGTGCATGCGGCTGGCCCCTACGCCATCGACAACGTCGCGGTCACCGTGCGCTCGGCCTACACCAACAACGGCATCTCCGGGGCCTTCCGCGGTTTCGGCGCTCCCCAGGTGGTCTTCGCCAGTGAGAGCTTCGTCACCGAGCTGGCGGATGCCATCGGCATGGACCCCGTGCAGATCCGACGCATCAATCACCTCGCCGTGGGCAAGACCACGGCCACCCAGCAGACCATCACGGGCTCCTGCGGGCTGCAGGCCTGCATGGACCAGGCCCTCGAGGCCGCGGCCACCTTGGACGCCCAGCGAACACCGGCCCCCGCGCACATCGCGCGAGGCCGGGGCATGGCCACCATCCACTACGGTATCGGCTACGGCAACGCGATCCGCGACATCGGCTCGGCGGTGGTGGAGCTGCTGCCGGACGGCTTCTTCCAGGTGCGCTGCGGCGCCATCGACTACGGCCAGGGTGCCATCACGGTCTTCACCCAGATCGCCGCCCAGGTGCTCGGGGTCAGCGGCGCTCGGCTGCGGGTCCTCACGGGGCACTCTGTGGACACCCCGGACTCCGGCTCCACCGTGGCCAGCCGGCAGACCTATGTCAGCGGCGAAGCCGTGCGGCAAGCGTCGGATCGGCTGCGGGACGCACTGCTGGCCTTCGTGGCCGAGCGCTTCGAGCGGCCCCAGGCCGAGCTTCATTTGAGTGACGATGGCGTTGTGGACGCCGATGGGGCCCTGGTGTGCAGCGCTGAGGACCTCTTCGTCCTGGGTAGCGAGGGCAAGGGCAGGTTGCTGCGCAAACAGGCCCGCTTCAAGGCCAGCACCACCAAGCTCGACCTAGAGACCGGCGCTGGGGATGCCTACTGGCCCTACGCCTTCGCCGTACACATCGCGGACGTCGAGGTCGACCGCCGCACCGGCCAGGTCCGCGTGGTCAACCTCGTGGCGGCCCACGACGTGGGCAAGGCCATCAACCCCCGCATGGTCGAGGGGCAGATCACCGGCGGCGCTGCTCAGGGCTTGGGCTTCGCCCTGCTCGAGGAACACCGCTGGGACCAGGGTGTGCCCATCACCCGCAACATGGACACCTACCGGGTCCCCGGGCCCTGCGACATGCCGCACATGGTGCCCATCATCGTTGAAGATCCTGAACCTTCCGGGCCCTTTGGAGCCAAGGGGGTGGGCGAGCCCGTGCTGGTGGCCGTGGCACCGGCGGTGGCCAACGCTGTTGCCGACGCCATCGGTATCCGCATCCGCAGCCTTCCGCTGCGCCCCGAGCGGGTTCTGGCCGCCCTGGCCGCCCGTGAGCAGGAGGTGTCCTCATGACCCGCATCCTGCGCCCCAACAGCTTCGCCCAGGCGGCGGAGCTGCTCGCACAGCACGGCCCCGGTGCCCGGCTCATCGCCGGTGGCACCGACACCCTCACCCGGCTCAACGCCGGGGCACCGCCTCCCGCCACCTGGATCGACCTGTCCAGGGTGACCGAGGGGAGGGAGATCCGTGTGGCCCATGGTGCGCTCGAGCTGGGCGCGCTGGTGAGCTTCGAGGGCATGGCTCGCAGCGCGGCGCTGGCCGATGCCCTACCAGCGCTGCACCAGGCTGCCAACATCATGGGATCGTTGCAGATACGCACCCGGGGCACCCTGGGGGGTAACCTCTGCAACGCCTCGCCAGCGGGTGACTCCATCCCACCGCTGCTGATCACAGACGCGGTGGTGCTGCTGCTCGGCGTCGATGGTCCTCGGCAGGTGGCGCTGCAGGACTTCCTGCTGGCCCCAGGCGAGACCTCCATGGCTCCCGGAGAGCTGGTGACCGCAGTGCGCTGCCCCGTGATCCCCGGCACCCTCAGCGCGTTCGTGCGGGTGGGCGCTCGTGCCCACCATGTCATCACCAAGGCGTCTGCGGCCATGGCCTGCCGGGTCGATGACGGGCGTCTGCACGACGTTCGTTTCGCCCTGGGCGCCGTGGCTCCCACGGTGATCCGGGCGCCGGCGGTCGAGGCTGCGTTCGAAGGGCAGCGCCTCACCACAGCCGTGCTTCAGCGAGCCGCCCAGGCTTCCGCCGATACGGCGCGACCCATCGACGACGTACGGTCCACCGCCGTGTACCGGCGGGAAGCCTGCCGGCAGCTGGTGGGCATTCTGATCGCCGAGCTCAGCTTGTCGGCCAGCTGATCCCCAGCACCTCGAAGCCTTTCAGCAGCTCGGGAGGCACGGGAGCCTCGATCTCACAAGGGGTGCCCAGCGCGCCGGGTGGCAGCGAGAGCTGCCAGGCATGCAGACAGAGCCTCGGGGCCATGTCGCGCACCGCCTTGGGGGCGTACCAAGGGTCGCCGAGCATGGGCCAGCCCATGTGCGCGCAGTGCACCCGCAGCTGGTGGGTGCGGCCGGTGATGGGCTCGAGCTGGACCAGGCTGGTGTCGCGGCCCCGGGCCAGCAGGCGCAGCTCGCTGTGGCAGGGCTTGCCGTCGGGTACCACCCCTCGCTGGCCGGAGGCGCCACCGGGCTCGAGGCCGATGGGGGCGTCCATGGTGGCTTGCTCTGGGGGTTGGCCCAGCACGATGGCCAGGTAGCGCTTGCGCACGTTGCCGCTGCGCCACAGGGTACCCAGCTCGCTGCGGGCGCGGCGGCCTTCGCCCAGCACCACCAGGCCCGAGCAGTGGCGGTCGAGGCGGTGGATGGGCTCGGGCTGCTCGTCGCTGTCCAGCAGCACCCGGGCCATGTCGGGCAGGGTGCCGGACAGCCGGTGCCGTGCGCCCTGACAGTGGACCCCGGCGGGCTTGTTGATGGCCAGCAGACCGTCCTGTCGCAGCACGATGTCGCTGGGATCGAGGGGAGGGGGTTCGAACTCGGTGGGGTCGGCCCACCACAGCTCCAGCTTCTGGCCGGTCTGGACCTTGCGGGCTGCCACCCGCACGCGCTTCTTGTCCAGGTAGGTTCCACCCCGGACGATGCAGCGGCGGGCTTCGCCCCGGGACCAGCCCGAGAGGGCGGCGGCGGCCTTGTCCAGCCGTTCCCCCGAGAGGGCGGCGGTGACCTGATGGCGTTCGTTGCGGATCAATGCGGTGCCTAGAGGTCGAAGTAGATGGCGAACTCGCGGGGATGGGGCCGCCGCGCCACGTCTTCGCTCTCGGCCCGCTTGGTGGCCAGCCAGTTCTTGATCAACGAGTCGGGGAATACGCCGCCCTTGGTGAGGAAGGCGTGGTCTTGCTCCAGAGCGTTGAGGGCTTCCCACAGGGAGAACGGCAGGGTCTTGACCTTGTCGCGGGAGACGTTGGGGCCCATGCGGCGTTTATTGGGGTCGATGCCCTTCTCGATGCCATCGACGCCGGCCATGATCAGCGCGGCCAGCGACAGGTAGGGGTTGCCGGTGAGGTCGCCGGCTCGGTACTCGATGCGGGTGGCTTCGCCCCGGGCCCACTTGGGGATCCGGATGGCCGCGGTGCGGTCGGCGTGGCCGTAGGTCAAAGAGACCGGGGCTTCGTAGCCGCGGGTCAGGCGCTTGTAGGAGTTGGTGGAAGCATTGGTGATGCCGGCCAGCGCCTGGCCGTGGCTCAGGGTGCCGCCGATCCAGCTCAGGGCGGTCTTGGACAGGCCCGCGTAGCCTTCGGGGTCCCAGAACAGGTTCTTGCCGCCGCCGCGCAGCTGCTGGTGCACATGCCAGCCGTTTCCCGCCTGCTGGTACAGGGGCTTGGGCATGAAGGTGAGCTGCAGGCCTTCCCGGTGCGCCAGGTTCTTGAGCAGGTAACGGCACATCACCGCGTGGTCGCCGGCGATGATGGCGGGCTCGAGGCCCGACTCGATCTCTTGCTGGCCGTGGCCGCCCACTTCGTGGTGGTGGTAGCGCACGTTCATGCCAAACTGCACCAGCATGTTGACGGCTTCGTCGCGGAAGCCGGCGTGCAGGTCCCAGGGGCTGGAGAGGTGGTAGGCCTTGCCGTCGTTGTTCTCGCGGTCCGAGACGCGGTAGCCCATGGAGGTGGTGGTGTCGTCGACGTCCACCTGGTCGAAGATGTAGAACTCGTACTCGGGGGCGACCAGCACCTCGTCGCCGATGCCCTTGGCGCGCATGTACTCCACCGCGCGCCCCAGGATGCCCCGGGTGTCCTGGTCGGACAGGGGCAGACCGTCGGTGGTGTTGTGGGCGGTGGCCAAGAAGCTGAGGGTGGGCTCAGGGCGGAAGGGGTCACGGTGGCCCGTGCTGAGATCCGGCACCATGACCATGTCGCTGTGCTGGACCTTCTCGAAGCCGTAGGACGAGCCGTCGAAGCCCACACCTTCGGTGATGATGGTGGGGTCGATGGCGGTGACGGGCAGGGTGACGCGACGCATGCGACCGCTGAGGTCCACGAGCCCGAGATCGACAAACTGCGCCTTGTGGCGTTCGATGAGCTGCTCGAGCCACGAGTACACTTGGTTCTTCATGCGGCACCTCTACGGGTCTGGGGATGGGGGCTTTGGTGGGCGCCCATAAACGGTTGAGCAGCCTAACCTCCAGTCCGTGGTCAGGGGAGTGGGGCCTTCGATGTGACGCTGGCTGGTCATTGGGCGTAGACTGGGTTGGGGCCGAAGGCTCGAGAACGACCCCACGGGAGACGCGATGCGCTGGACCCTGTTGACCCTCTTGTTTCTGCTCGGTTGCCCCGGTGAGCCGAAGATCGACGATAGCGCAGGGCCCCCTTCGGTGGACGCCGATGGCGATGGCTTCGACGAGGCCAACGACTGCGACGATCTGGACGCCGACGTGCACCCGGGTGCGGACGAGCTGTGCAATGGCGTGGACGACGACTGCGACGGCTTCATCGACAGCGATGATCCCGGTCTGCTCGATGGCGCGGTCTTCTACGCCGACAAGGACGCCGACGGCTACGGAGATATCGAGAGCCCGGCGTCCGCCTGCAGCGCCTCCGATGGGACCGTGGACGACGCCAGCGACTGCGACGACGGCGACGCATCGATCCACCCGGATGGCGAAGAGCTCTGCAATGGGCTGGATGATGACTGCGACGGTGACATCGACGAGGGCTTGGAGCTCGAGACCTGGTTCATGGATGCCGACGCCGACGGCTACGGTGACGACACCAGCATGGTGGAAGCCTGCGTGGCGCCGGACGGCACGGTGGCCGACAGCAGCGACTGCGATGACGCCGATGGCACCATCAACCCCGGCGCCGCAGAGCTCTGCAACGACCTGGACGATGACTGCGACGGCGACATCGACGAGGACATCCCCGAGACCGCCACCTGGTTTACCGACGCGGACGGCGACGGCTATGGCGATCCCTACACGGGGATCGAGGCTTGCGCGCAGCCCAGCGGCACCGTGGCGCTCGCCGCGGCCACCGACTGCGATGACACCGACGCGACGATCCATCCCAACGCCAGCGAGATCTGCGACGGGGTGGACAACGACTGCGACGGCGACATCGACGAGGACCTCGCCTCCACCGGTACCTGGTACGCCGATGCTGATGGCGATGGCTACGGCGACGGGGGCACAGGCGTCGAGGCTTGCGCGGCTCTCAGTGGCCACGTGGCGGACGCCACCGACTGCGACGACAGCGACGCCGCCATCAACCCTTCCGCCGCCGAGCTGTGCGATGGCTACGACAACGACTGCGATGGGCTCGTGGATGGCGACGACGGCAGCGTGACCGGCCTGGCCACCTGGTACACTGACGCTGATGGCGATGGCTTCGGTGACGCTGCCGTCGCCACCATCTCCTGCAGCGCACCCTCGGGCACCGTGTCCAATGCCAGCGACTGCGATGACACCGACTACAACATCAACCCGGTCGCCACCGAGCTGTGCAACGGGGTGGACGACGACTGCGATGGCACCGTTGATGTCGGCGCTGCGGACGTGCTCACCTGGTACGCCGACGCCGACGCCGACGCCTATGGCGACCCGGCGGTGACGGCCGTCGCTTGCGACCAGCCCGCCGGCTACGTGGCGGACAGCAGCGACTGCGACGACACGCTGGCGTACGTGTACCCAGGCGCGGACGAGTACTGCAACGGCACCGACGATGACTGCGATGGCACGGTGGACATTGGCGCTGTGGATGTCTCCACTTGGTACGCCGATGCCGACAGCGACGGCTACGGGGACGCCAGCATTTCCACCATCGGCTGCACCCAGCCCACTGGGTATGTCGCCGACAACACAGATTGCGACGACACCATGGCGTCTGTTTACCCGGGGGCCACCGAGACCTGCAACGGCGTGGATGACGACTGCGACGGTGACATCGACGAGGGCGCCGCGGGCAGCACTCCGTACTACGCCGACGCGGACGGTGACAGCTACGGCGACGCTGGAGATGTCGACTACTCCTGCACCGCACCCAGCGGGTATGTCGCCGACAGCACGGACTGCGACGACACCGACGCCGCGATCAACCCCGCGGCCGCAGAGCATTGCAACGGCTTGGATGATGACTGCGATGGCACTGTGGATGTCGGCGCCACGGATGAGAGCATCTGGTACGCGGATGGCGACGGCGATGGCTACGGTGACACCGGCTCCACCACCACCGCCTGCAGTCCCCCCAGCGGGTATGTCGGAGACGACACCGACTGCCACGATGCCGACGCAGCGGTCCATCCCGGGGCCACCGAGACCTGCAACAGCGTGGACGACGACTGCGACGGCGACATCGACGAGGACGCCTCCGACGCCACCGCTTGGTACCCGGACGGCGACGGCGATGGCTATGGCGACACCAGCAGTGTCACTTACGACTGCGGCACGCTCTCCGGCATGACGACCACCGGCGGCGACTGCGACGATCTCGACCCGCTGATCAACCCCACCGCCACCGAGTACTGCGACGGCGTGGACACGGACTGCGACGGCACCCTGGACCCCTCGTCCACCGTGACCTTCGTCAGCAGCGCCGGGGTGAAGTCCGACGTCACCAGCACGTTCACCCTGAGCTCCAGTGCGTCTCCCGACACCTACGTCTTCTCCGACGACGGCACGCTCTACCTCTGCGCTGGATCCTACGATGCCTTCATCGAGGTCAGTGCTGCGGACGCCAGCATCGTGGGCATGGAAGGCTCCGGATCCACCGAGCTGTCGGCGGGCTACTTCGGCACCAACATCACGGCCCTCACCGGCGCTGCGAACCTCAGCGTGAGTGGCTTGAGCTTGATCGAGGGTAGCGGCACCAACGGCGGCGCCATCTCGTCCATCATCGTCGGGCTGGACTTCTATGGCGAGGACCTGGTGGTCACCCAGTCCCTGGCCACCAACGGCGGCGGCATCTACCTCAAGGACGCCGCCAGCGTCAGCTTGCAGGTGGTGGAGGTCAGCTCATGCGTCGCCAACAAGGGCGGTGGGCTGTACATCGACGAAGGTGTGCTGGACTTCGACGACGTGTGGGTGACCCTCAATGTCGCTGCCGATCAGGGTGGCGCCGCCTGGATGAAGGACGTGACGGGGAGCGCCGTGGGCCTGCTGGTCAGCGAAAACGCCGCCACCAGCAAGGGCGGTGGGCTGTACATCGACGACGCGATCATGAGCATCGAAGACAGCGAGCTGTCCGACAATATCTGCTCGTCCAACGGTGGGGCCATCGCTCTCAAGTCAACATCCGAGTTGACCTTGATAGATACCCTGGTGGAGGCCAACATCGCGGTGTCGGGCGGTGGTCTGTACCTGGAAGACACGTCGTTCGAGTGCGTGGGCACGAGCACCGGCGCCCAGTACGAGGGCTTCGTGGGCAACCTCGCCACCTACGGCGGCGCCGTGTATGTCAAGGGCAACAACGGCGACTTCGAGGCGGACACCTGCGACTTCGGCATCGGCAGCGACGACAATAGCGTCGACGACGTCTACACCGACCACACCGACACATCGTACACCTATGACGACGACGAGAGCTTCACCTGCGACAAGTCGTCCTGTTGGTAGGCCAAGCCGGGCCGCTCACCGCTCTATGAGCTCCCACGCGTTGACCCGCGGCCGCTCGCTGGCAGCGGGTGACATGCCGCACGCTATCCCGCAGCCGCAGGCGGCTGACGGGATGAGCGGGCTACGCCAAGCCGCGGGTGAGCAGAGCGTCCCTTAGTACTTCGCCAAGTAGCGCTCGATCTCCCAGGGGTGGACCTGGGCCAGATACTCCCGCCACTCGGCGCGGCGGTTGCGTACGAAGTAGTCGAAGATGTGGGTGCCCAGGGCATCCCGGATGACCGGGTCGGCCTCGAGGGCGCTCACGGCGCCGTTGAGGTCTGCGGGCAGTGATTCGATGCCGCGCTCTGCCAGGGCGAGCTCGCTGATGTCGAAGAGGTTTTCGGTCAGCGGCGCGGGGGGCAGCTTCTTGTCGGTGACACCACTGAGGCCGGCCGCCAGCATGGCCGTGAGGGCCAGGTAGGGGTTGCAGCTCGGGTCCGGGGAGCGGAGCTCGGCGCGGGTGCCCAGGCCGCGGCGGGCCGGGATGCGGATCAGCGGGGAGCGGTTCTTCTCGGACCAGGCGATGAGGGTGGGGGCCTCGAAGCCGGGCACCAGCCGCTTGTAGGAGTTGATCAGGGGGTTGCAGACGGCCGTGAGCCCCTTGGCGTGCTCGAGCAGGCCGGCGATGTAGCCCAGGGCCACCGGCGACAGCTGCATCGGAGCCTCGGCGTCGTAGAACGCGTTGTTCCCGTCGTCGTCGAACAGGGACATGTTGGTGTGCATGCCCGATCCGTTGATGCCGCCCACGGGCTTGGGCAGGAAGGTGGCATGCAGGCCGAAGTTGTGGGCCACCTTGCGCACCACGTAGCGGAAGGTGATCAGATCGTCGGCCACCGACAGGGCTTCGCCGTAGCGGAAGTCGATCTCGTGCTGCCCCGGGGCGACCTCGTGGTGTGCGGCTTCGACCTCGAACCCCAGGGAGTGCAGGGTGGTGGTGATGGCGCGTCGGCAGGCCTCACCGCGGTCCAGAGGCGCCAGATCGAAGTAGCCGGCTACGTCGTGGGTGTTGGTGGTGGGCGTGCGCTCGTCGGCCATCTCGAAGAGGAAGAACTCGGCCTCGACCCCGGCCATCATGCGGTAGCCCAGCGCCGCGCAGCGGGCGATCATGCGCTTGAGGGTGAGCCTGGGGCAGCCCTCGAAGGCGGTTCCGTCGGGGCGATAGACGTCGCAGATCACCCGGGCCACCTTGCCTTGCGTCTCGTCCCACGGCAGCACGCGGAAGGAGTTGAGATCCGGCATCAGGACCATGTCGGACTCTTCGATGCGTACGAAGCCTTCGATGGACGAACCGTCGAAGAGGATCTCACCGTCCAGCGCCTTGACGAACTGGCTGGGTAGCACTTCGACGTTCTTCGAGGTGCCCATCACGTCGGTGAAGACCAGCTGGAAGAACTTGACCTCTTCACGCTTGAGGATGGACAGCACCTGCGAGCGGCTGAGGGTGGTACCGAGGTGGGGGATGTCGGCGCTTCGAGACATGGGTGGGCTCCGAAGTGGGCGGTCCAAATGGGGACGGTGTAGACCGGGATAACCGCTGCTGTCAGCGCTTGCTCTGGTCGCCCAACAACATGCCGGGATTGCGGAGAACGTCCCGCGTGACGAACCCGGCGAACTTGGGGTTTTCCTGGAGCCTGCGCACACAGTAGGCGTGCCAGGCCCGGCCGTAGGGCACGTACACGCGCACCTTGTGACCGGCGTCCCGCAGGCGCTCTCGGAGCTCGGGACGTACCCCGAGCAAGACCTGGAATTCGTACTGGTCCTGGGTCAAGCCCAGCTCCGAGATGATGGCCTCGGCGGCGTCGATCATCGGGTCGTCGTGGGTGGCGATGCCCACGAAGTGGTCGCGCCGGGGCAGCAGGTAGCGCAGCAGGTCCACGTAGGACGCGTTGATGTCGTCGTAGCTCTGCCAGGCGATGGGCTCGGGCTCGAGGTACACGCCCTTGCACAGCCGCAGGTTGGGGCCCACCCCGGCGAGGGCCTCGAGGTCGGCGCGGGTGCGATGGAGCGTGGCCTGAAACACCCAGCCCAGGTTGTCGTGGCCCGCCGCGCACAGTCGACGAACCACCGCGATGGTGTCGTCGGTGGTGGGGGAGTCCTCCATGTCCACGCGTACGAAGTTGCCGCTCGCGGCGGCGTGCTGGGACAGCTTCCGCACATTGCGCTCGAGGTCTTCGGGGCTGTTGGCCAGCCCGACGGCGGTGGGCTTGACGCTGATGTTGCCGTCGATGCCGTGGGCCTGGATGGCGTCGAGGATCTGGATGTATGTGGCGGTGATGGCGTCGGCTTCGGCCACCGACGAGATGGCCTCGCCCAACAGATCCATGGTCACCCGATAGCCGTCGGCGTTGAGCCGCTCGGCCTCTTCGATGGCCTCTTCGAGGGTCTCGCCGGCCACGTAGCGGCTGGCCACCCGGCGGATGATGGGCTTGGGGATCAGGCCGATGCTTCCTGCGATGGTCTTGTCGAAGAATCCGATGGCCATGGGCTGCCTCCTACTTGATCCAGAGCTGACTCATCTATCCACCTTGTCCGGAGTGTCTCGGTGTATGGCTCACCGGGTTTCGTGTGTGTGCCGACGCGGCGGTGGATAAGTTGCAGCCTTCTCCGGAGTTTTCATGTCTATCGGAATCGCTGTCTTGATTGGGCTCGCATCGGCCCAGGTCACGCCCTCCTCCGTAGTTCCGCTGCAGGATGTGTCGGCGCCATGCCCGACCCCGGCGCCATGCCCTGCGCCTGCGCCCTGCCCGGACCATGCCGCGGACGACGCTCTGTTGGACAGCCTGTTGTCGTTGCTGTCCACCGAGACGGGGGCTGCGGCGGCGCTCCGTTTGGGCGAACTGGGCGACCCCCGGGCTGTTCCGCCCTTGGTCCACACGGCACGCACCCGCAGCCCCGACGTGGCCGCCGCGGCGTGCCAGGCGCTGGCCAGGTACTCGGAGTCCCTGGGTCAGTTGCTCAGCATGGCGGGCGACACCACGCTGCCGGTGCAGGTGCGCATCCTGGCGGTCGAGGCCATGGGCACCATGCAGAGTGATCCGGCGGCCGACGGTCTGTTGGCGTTGATGGAGCATGGCAGCTTGTCCAGGGATGTGCGGGAAGCCGTGCTGCAGACCGTGCGATCCAGCTACCCCCACCGCGTCGACGAGCTCCAGGGAGAGGTCGCTCGTCGGGGAACGGGCTGGCTGATGGCCGGTGGCGCGGGCGCCCTGGGCTACAGCTTGGCCAGCGTGGGCTACTTCGGCCAGGCCGATCTCGAGGTCCTGGGGGGCATCACCGGCGGCGCCGCTGGAGGGTCCTTGGGCTACATGGCCGGCCGCAACTGGCCCATCGAGGCGGGAGACGCAGCCTATCTCTCCACTACTGGCCTGGTGGGCATGTCCAGCGGTGTGCTGGTGGGCTGCGCAGCGGGCGGGGACACCGCCTGCTGGGGCGGCGGCCTGCTGGGCGAGGTGGCGGGCTTTGGCCTGGGCGCCTTGACCATGGACCGCCACCCCGGCACCCAGATCGACAGCGTCGAGGCGCTGGTGGTCTCCGGCGCCACCGGCCTGGCGGCGGGCACCGCCACTCACTACGCCGTCGAGAGCACCATTGGCGACAACAATCGCCGCTGGGACGAGGTGGTCACCGGCACCCAGCTGGCCACGGGACTTGGCTTGGCCGGTGGGCTGGCCGCAGGACACGTCTTCGCCCCGCGCGTGGACCTGAGTGGTAGCGACATCGGACACATGACCCTCGGCGCCACCTGGGGTGGCTTCACCGGGGGCCTGTTGGCCGTTGACGACAGCGGCGGCGCCAGCCTGTACACCGGCATCGGGGTCGGCACCCTGCTGGGCTACGGCCTGGCCAACCCCATGGAGTTGGGCGGCGACGCGGTGTTCACCGGGTACATGGGGCTGGGCTACGGCTCCATGGTGGGCTTGGGCGGCGGCCTGCTCTTCGAGGAGGTCTTGAAGGATCTGCCCAGTGGCGGTGAGGGCCTGCTCAAGGCCACTGTCTGGACCACCGGCACCGCCGGTATGGGCGTGGGCTCCTATCTGGCGTGGAAGAACCCCAACGGGATCAAGGCGAACGACCTGATCTTCACCGGCCTGGCCACGGGCTGGGCCGGCTGGCAGACCACGGGCTGGTGGTCCTACGCCGACAACCCCCAGGCCACGGCCGGGCTCAACGCCTTGGTGCCCGCCACCGTGGGATCGGTGGCGGCCATCGCGTCGCCACGCATCGACATTGGCGTGAGCGACACCCTCAGCGCTACCTCCCTGGGCCTGTGGGGCACCTACCTGGGGCTGGTGGGTTCGGTCCTGGCCGACGCCGATGGTGACCAGACCCTCCTGGCCACCCTCATCGCCTCGGACGTGGGTCTTGGCACGGGCATCCTACTCATGTCCCCGGTGGTGGACGCGTCTCCCGTCATCGTGGGAATGGCCGACGCTGGCGGCGTCGCGGGCGCCACCATGGGGGCGGTGGTGGTGGCCTTGGCCACCGGCGAACAGAAACCCATCCTCGTGGCCTCCCTGGTGGGGGCTGGCGCGGGGGCGCTGGGCGGCGGCTTGCTGGGTGCGCGGCTCGAGGGGCGCGATCGTAAACGTCGGGCCGTGATGCTGATCCCTCGGCCCAACCTTGACCTTCCCGGTGACTGGGCGCTGGCGCCCACCACCGTCACCGACGGCGAGATCGTGGCCTACGGTGCAGGGCTCCAGATCACCGGCTGGTAGGGAACTGGAACCAGCCGGGGTCCACCCTACTTGGCCGCGCGTTGGTCGCCGAGCCGGGGACGGCTCAACCTCCCCTGAATCCGAGCAGTCTGCGCCCAGATCATCTGCTCGTCCACTGCTGTCCCCAGCCTGACCACGCGTTTGTGGAGCCAGCGGGCGAGGCGCCCGTCGGCTTGCCGGATGTGACGGAGGTAGCGACGCTGGATGCCGTGGTGCAGCCCCAGCTGGATAGCCGCGGGATCCTTGCCTTGCTCCAGGGCAGCCTCGAGCTGTTCGAGCCACTCCAGCAGCCGCTGGTGGGCTTGGATGTGGTGGGCGGCCCACGGGCAACCCAGCATCTCCATGACCTGCTCCTCAGCCCCGAAGTGCTGCTCGGCGTGGCCGATGAACAGTCGCAGCCCCACCGTCACCTTGGCCCGTGCATCGGGATCCTGGGTGATGGCGATGGCGTTGGCGGTATCCAGCAGGTGCTGGTGTTGGCGATCGATCTCGGCGTTGCCGGTGATCAGGTCATCTGAGAGAACGATGAACATGGTGATGGGCCTACGGGCTGCTCACCATGCTCATCGGTAGTGTCGAGCCGCGGTTCAAGGCGGCGGTGCCTTTAGGACGAAGCCCGTGCTTCGAGCTTGGCGCGCGCGTAGTTCAGCAGCCCACCCGCTTGGCTGATGGCCATGATCTCTTGGGGCAGGGGAGGGAAGGCGAACACCTTGCCGCCCACCACCAGCTCGCCTTGTTCGAGGTGGAGCTCCACGTTCATTCCTGGCTCGAAGTGCTCCACTGCGTCGGGGCACTCGAGCAGCACCAAACCCTGGTTGATGCTGGCCCGGTAGAAGATGCGGGCGAAGCTGCAGCCCACCACCGCCGCGATGCCTACACCCCGTAGGCCAAGGGCGGGCTGTTCTCTGCTCGAACCGCAGCCGAAGTTGCGGCCCACGAACAGCAGGTCGCCGGCCTGGACCAGGCCCGCGAACTCGGTGTCGAGATCTTCGAGCAGGTGCGGCTTGATCTCTTCGAGGGTGCCGCAGGTGTAGGTGTACTTGCCCGGGAAGAGCATGTCGGTGTTGATGTCGTCGCCGTACTTCCAGACGCGCATGGCTAGACCTCCTCTGGGACGGTGATGACGCCGTGGATGGCCGAGTGAGCCACCGTGGCGGGTGAGGCCAGGATGATCTCGGCTTCCTTGCAGCCCATGCGGCCCTTGAAGTTGCGGTTGGCGGTGGACAGGCAGCGCTCGCCAGGGGCCAGCACGCCCATGTGGGCGCCCAAACATGGACCGCAACCCGGGGGCAGCAGGGTGGCGCCAGCGCCGATGAGGATCTGGATGTAGCCCTTGCTCATGGCGGCCTGGAGCACCGACCGGCTGGCGGGCAGCACCAGGAAGCGCACGCTGGGATGTACCTTCTTGCCGCGCATGATCTTCGCCGCGGTGCGCAGATCCGACAGGCGTCCGTTGGTGCAGGTGCCCAACAGGCACTGGTGGATGGGCTCACCGGCGTGCTCGGACGCCATGTCGATGTTGTCCACCGTGTGGGGCAGGGCCAGCACCGGCTCGATCCCGTCCAGGCGCATCATGATGCGCTGAGCGTACTCGGCGTCGTCATCGGCCCACACTGGGTCGTACTGGTACTTGCGGACCCCGATGGTTCCCAGGTAGGTCTCGGTCACTTCGTCCACGCGGAAGACCGCGATCTTCGCGCCCATCTCGATGCCCATGTTGGCGATGGTGAATCGATCCTCGATGGTGAGGCGTTCCACCGCCGGGCCGTCGAACTCCACCGCCATGTAGTTGGCGCCGTCGGATCCGAGCTCGCCGATGATGGTCAGGACCAGATCCTTGGCCGACACACCGGGCCGGAAGTTGCCCTCGAGCACCACGCGGATGGTGGGCGGGACCCTCAGCCAGGTCTCACCGGTCAGAGTGAGCGCCGCGGCTTCGGTGCGGTCCACGCCCGTGGCGAACGCGCCCAGGGCCCCGTACGAGCAGGTGTGCGAGTCGGAGCCTACGATGATGCTGCCGGGCAGGGCCAGGCCCTGTTCCATGACCACCTGGTGGCAGATGCCTTCGCCCACATCGAAGAAGTTCTTTACGCCGTATTGTTTGACGAAGGCGCGGATCTTCTGGTGCCCTGTGGCGGTCTTTTCGTTGGCCGCGGGCGCCACGTGGTCCAGCACGATGACGTTGAGGTCAGGGTCCACCACACCGTACTTGTCGAGCTCGGGCCCGATCTTGCCGATGATGGCGGCGGTGTTGTCGTGGGTGAGCAGGTGGGCTGGGCGGACCATCACGATCTCGCCTGGGATCACGCTGTCCTTGCCCGCGGCCCGGGCGAGGATCTTCTCGGCAAAGGTCATGCCCATGTTCAGCTCCTGAGCAGTCCGCCACGTCGGTAGATCTCGAGGCGGATGCCCGTAAAGGGCAGCGCCTTGATCTCGACGTCGCGGGTGATGTTGCGGATGATCCCGGTGACCAGATCGATGTCGATCTCGTCGCCATCCTCGAAGTCTTCCGGGGACCAGTCGCAGGGTACGACCGGCATGGCGGCGTTGATGGCGTTGCGCTCGTAGATGGCGCCGAAGCTGCGGGCCACGATGCCGGGCACACCCAGGGTCTTGAAGCAGTCCACAGCCTGGGCACGGCTGGAGCCTGCGCCGAAGTTGGCGCCGGTGACGATGATGTCGCCGGGCTTGCACTTCTGGGCGAAGTCTTCCCAGCCTGCCAGGTTGTCGAAGGCGTACTGACCCATCTTGGCCGGGTCGGTCTCGGCCAGGTAGCGGTTGTGGTAAATCATGTCGGTGTCGATGGAATCGACATCGATGACCCAAGCACGACCCGAGAAACGCTCGGGTCGGTTCTCGACCGCCGGCTCGTCGCTGTCCACCGCTGCGGGCAGCGCGTCCAGGCTCGGGCGCTCGGGCACGGGCTCTTCCCGTAGCTGACGCTCGCTTCGGATCACACCGGCGATGGCCGAGGCCGCCGCGGTGGCGGGGCTGGCCAGGTAGACCGCGCCTCGACCCTGCTTGCCCGGGAAGTTGCGGTTGCCCGTGCTCACGGTGTTCTCGCCGGGGCCGTTCTGGCCGATCTGGCCTGCGGCGCAGCCCGCACAGCCCGCGTTGCCCACCAGGGCGCCGGCGGCCTTGAAGATCTCCCACAGGCCTTCGTCCAGGCAGCGCTGCCAGATGGCGTCGGTGGCGGGGACCACCTTGAGGACCACATCGGCGTGAATCTCGTGGCCCTCGAGCACGCGGGCGGCTTCGGCCAGGTCTTCGTAGCGCCCGTTGGTGCAGGAGCCGATGAAGACCGAGTCCACGCGGGTGACCGGCAGGCTCTCGACCCCGATCACGTCGTCGGGGTGTCCGGGGCGAGCGACCATGGGGCCATGGCCGCTGAGGTCCACGTGGACCACGCGCTGGTACTCGGCGTCGTCGTCGGCGTAGACCGGCTCGAAGGGCTGCTGGGCCAGCTCGCGGCAGAAGTCCACCACGGCCTGGTTGGGGGGGATCAGGGAGATGATGCCGCCCATTTCTGTGGACATGGAGGCTACGGTGATGCGGCCCGCCAGGCCCAGGGCGTCGATGGCCGGGCCATACAGCTCGGCCGCGCAGCCCAGCAGGCCCTTGGCGCCGAGCACGCCTGCGGCGGCAAGCACCAGGTCCTTGGGGGCGAAGCCGGGACCGGGCTCGCCCTCGAAGACGACCTTGATGGTGGGGGGTACCTTGAACCACGCAGCGCCGTGAGCCCAGGCGCCGGCGATGTCTGCGTCGCCCATGCCCTGGCCGAAGGCGCCGATGGCGCCCATGATGTTGGCGTGGGAGTCGGTGGAGACCAGCGTGCCGCCAGGCCAAATTAGGCCCTGCTCGATGGCGATGTGGGTGCCGATGCCGGCGTCGATGTCGAAGACGTCGATGCCATGCTCGGCGGCATACATGCGGCAGATGTGTTGGTTGGCCGCGTAGTTCTGGTCCGAGCCGCCGGGGTTGCAGTCGAAGGTGAAGTAGGTGCTGCTGGGATCGTCGACCCCGAGGCCTGCGTCGCGCAGGGCCTTGACCACGTTGGCGCCGCCGAAGTCGCGGGCGATGCGGGCATCCACCTGCATGTCGACGATGTCACCGGGACGGACGGTGTCCTGGCCGCTGTGGGTGGCCAGGATTTTTTCGATGATGGTGAAGCCCATGCTCTATTCCTCTCCCTCGAGGATGAGGGAACCCTTGTTCATCATGACCAAGGGGTTGAAGGTCGCGAAGTCGGCTTGGTGGACCAGCACCGCTTCGAGGCGCTGGGGCCTGCCGTTGCCTTCGCTGGCGTGGCAGATGATGATGTTGAGGATCTCCTGGGGGATCCCGAAGCTCGATGCCAGGATGGCGCCGCTGATGGGGTGGCGGGCACAGCGACCGGCGTGGGTCTTGTGGTACCCCCCTTGACCGTCGGGTCCCGACTCCATGAGCTTGCCCACGTCGTGCAGCAGGCCGCCGGCGATGAGGTAGTCCAGGTTCAGGGCGTAGGGCATGGTGGCGTAGTTTTCGAGCTGGGCCTTGCCCAGGGCCAGGGCGCCCGCCGTGACGGCCCGGGTGTGCTCGATGAACGAGACGCCGTGGCAGTCGGTGAGCAGGGTGAACGGGAACTCCCGCAGGGCTTCGAGGCTCTCCCAGCCACCCTGCTGGCAGCCGGCTACCCAGCTGTCGGTGACCTGCTGACGCAGGGCGGTGTCCTGGATCTGGTCGAGTAGATCGCCGAACAGAGATCGGATGTCGAGTGCGTTGATCATGTGGGCCTCGGCTAGTCGAGGGCCGCGATGACGGCGTCGGTCATCTTATTCGTGGAGACGGCGCCGTTGTCGAGGGCCGCGGGGGAACCGCGCAGCTTGGCCATGTCGTAGGTCTGGACCTCGCTGGCGGATACGACCTTGTTGATGGCCGCGGTGATGCGCTGGGAGATCTCGGTCTCGCCGATGTGGTCCAGCATCATGCAGGCGGTGTTGAACATGGCGATGGGGTTGACGATGCTGGTCTCGTAGTCGGCGTACTTGGGGGCCGAGCCGTGGGTGGGCTCGAAGACCGCGCAGGTGTCGCCGATGTTGGCGCTGGCGGCGAACCCGAGGCCGCCCACCAGGCCGGCGAAGCCGTCGGAGATGATGTCGCCGAACATGTTGCCCGCGACGATGACGCCGTAGTCTTCGGGGTTTTTGGTCAGCCACATCATCTGTGCGTCGATGTTGGTGTCCCACAGCTGGATGTGAGGGAAGTCCTTGTGGGCTTCGCGGGCGCAGAACAGCATCATGCCGGAGGTCTCGCGGATGACGTTGGGCTTCTCGCAGACAGTGACCGACTTGTAGCCGAACTTGTCGGCATACTCGAAGGCGCGGCGGGTGATGCGCCGGCAGGCGGTGCGGGTGAAGATGCGGGTGGAGATCGCCAGGTCCTCGGAGGGGGTGTCGGCGAAGTTCTTCATCTTGGGGTGGGTCTCGAGGGCGTCCCGCACCTGCTTGGGCGGGTTGGTCCACTCGACGCCGCCGTAGAGGCCTTCGGTGTTCTGGCGGAAGATGACCGTGTCGACCTTGGGCTCGTCCAGGCCACCGCCAGCGGCGCGGCGCACGAAGTTCAGGGGGTTGCCCTCGAAGGAACGGCAGGGACGGATGCTGATGTCCAGGTTGAAGTGCTGACGCAGGCCGACGATGGGGCTGTAGTAGACGTGGCCCTTGCCCTGCAGCTCGGGAGCCAGTTCGGCGGCGGCGGCGTCACGAGGCTTGGAGGTGATGGCGCCGAACAGGGCGATGCCGTGTTCCTCGAGCAGGTCGAGGGTGCGCTGGGGCAGGGGGTTGCCTTCGCTCTTCCAAAACTCCCAACCGATGTCGGCGTGGACGTAGTTCGCATCAAAGCCAGCAGCGTCGAGCAGTCGAACGGCTTCCGAGGTGGTGATGTTGCCGATTCCGTCGCCGGGCATGGTCACGATGGTGTGCTTGGACATGGAGCTTTCCTCTCTCGGGGAACTTGGAGGGGGGGGAGTTGGGGTACACCCTTGGGTGGGGTTCTCCAGGCCCTATCTGAGGCGCGGATCACCGCAAACTGCGCAAGGGCAGGTTTCGGTTTCCTGAAGCGCTTCCGGTGCCAAAGCTGCGTTTCGTCAGCAGAGTGAGCTCAGGTGCGAACCTTGCGCCCCAGGTGTTTCTCCACGGACTCGATCTTTTTCTCCAGGCGTCCACTGCGTCCCTGACGGTAGTCGCAGCGGATGTTGATGGAGATTCGGGCGCAGTCCTGCTCCATGCGCTCGAAGCAGGCCTGGACCACGTGGAAGACATCCTCCCACTCGCCCTCGAGGATCGTGCCCATGGGGGTGAGCTGGTACGGAATGCCGCTCTTGTCGATGATGTCCAGGGACCGTGCGACGTACCTGCTGAGGCTCTCGCCCTTGTCCAGGGGAGACATGCTGAACTCGAGGAGGACCATGTGCGACTCCGGGTAGCAACTTGGAATGCGACCTATCCCACAGCCACGGTACGGCCGAGCTTTTCGCAGCCCCTTCCTCGAGTATGATGTGAGCGTGAGCTAACGAATCTGTCACCCGAACCGCTTTGGGTTCGGGGAAGGTCTTTCGTGGACACCCTCCAGCCCTACCTCTTCCAGAAAGCCCGCCGGCAGTTGCCCTTGACCGTCAAGAGCGACTCCGGGCTAGCCGAAGGTGAGCTCTGGTTCATCGAAGGTCGCGAGATCACCTTCTGGTCCGTCGAGAGGCTCGAGGTCGCCTCCCGCTACGAGATGCGTGCGGACGTCAAGACCCTGGGGCGCAACGTCGACCTGATGGTCGAGGTGGTCGAGGTGATGCACGGCCGCGATGCGGGCAGGTCCGGTGGCTTTCTTCACCGGGGCGAGTTCATGGCCCTTGACGCCGCAGATGAGAAGCGGCTGGCCCTGCGGTTCTGGCAGCTCAACCCCGAGCACACGCCACCGGATGTGGACCTCGACGAGCTCGGCAACCCCGCGCAGCGCGCTGGTTCCGCTCCCGCACAGCAGCCGGCCCCCAGCCGGAGCCGCGAGGGCTCCACGCCACGGCGCGATCGCGCCTCTGCGTCTCGATCCTCTTCCAGCGCCCGCTCCCACGGCGCGCGCTCCCTCGGTGCTCGTGAGACCCCTCGGCGCAAGCCCACCCCTGGCGAACGACGGAGGATGCGCGAGCACAGCCGCGCCAGCGGCGGCATCCCCGATCCCCCTCTGGTGCGGGAGTGCAGGGTTGCGGCCGATGTCGCACCGGGCGACCCTCCGACCGCCATGATGCAGTACAGCCACCGCGAGATCATGCAGGCCGACGTGCTGCTGCGGGGTGAAGACGTCTGGCTCTTCGTGGGCTGCCATCCGCTGCTCTGGAAAGGCCAGGAGGTCTCCCTGTACGTGCAGCTCCCCGCGGGTCACGTGGTCCAGCTTCGGGGGCGGGTGGTGGCGATGCGCAAGGAGCACTGCGTCATCGAGTCGCGTCGTCTACATGCCGCTGTGCGCGTCAACCTCGAAAATGCCCTGGGCGTCTGATCACCACAGGCCGGGCAGCAGCCGCCAGCGCACCCGCTCCCGATAGGCGCACCACGGGTAGCTGGACGCCAACAGGCGTTCCTCGGCGCGCACCCGCAGCATCACCAGGGGCACGGCCAGCAGCAGGGGCCAGGCGTTCAGGATGGGACCCGCGACGCCACAACCCAGCACCATGAGCAGCTCACCCAGGTAGGCGGGGTGGCGCACGAGTCGATAGGGACCGTCGGTCCGGACCTCTCGCAGGGCCGGTAGAATGGAGAACGAACGACCCAAGCGGGCGAGGCTGACGAGGGTCAGAGCGGTGCCGACGCCGAAGACACCCTGGGCGATCAGGGGCCAGTGCTGCGGTGCTGGCGCCAGGCGCAGCGCCATGCCCGAGATGACCAGGGCGGGCAGGGCGGCGGCCAGCTGGGAGGCGCTGCCCAGCCGGTCCAGGGGCTCCCGGCGCATCACCAGCGCACCCACCAGCAGGTGGAGCGCGGCGATGCCGAGCCGGACCACGGTCCAGCGATCGCCCGGCGCGGCGTTGAGCAGCCCCAGCACAGCCCAGCTCCAAGCCGACAGAGCCAGCGTGAGATCGAACGCGCGCTCCGCGGGGTGCCTGGACCGGTCGGCTAGTACAGCCAGAAGGACCAGCCGAAGATGTAGGACAGCAGGTTCACCAGCAGAATGACGCCGATGAAAAAGACCCAGCCGAGCGCTCCCTTTCCTCCAGACATGATCGAGCTCCGTCGTTGGGCGTGGTGTACACCCGTGGGATGTGGGAGCATAGCATCGAAGTGGCGTGCTGAGCCCCCGAGGGCTCGCCGGCGCGCCCTGTCATCGGAGTGACCTTGCACTGCCACCTGCTCGTCACCGGCACGCGCATCGAGCCCTTCCTCGATCCTATCGGTGAGTCCCCCATCGCCAACCGTCCGTTGCTCGACTGGCAGCGAGAGGTGATCGCGGCCTGTGGGTTGGAGCTCCGCGAGGCGTCGGAAGATCCCGTGGGTCCGTGCTTGGTCATGGCGGACGATCTGTTCGTCACCCGCGGCCTGCTGGCTGCCTTTCGCCAGGCCCTCGAGACGGCGCCTCGGGATCGCGCCTGCGCGCTGCGGGTGGAGGCCTCAGCCCAACTGCTTCAAGCGGCGCCCCTGCAGGACCTGGCGCTGGAGCCGGACGATCCCGAGCACGCCAGCGCGCTGCTGCCCCTGTGGTACCTGCCTCCGGGGCACCGCGGCCCGCCCCCTGATCTGGCCGACTGCCACCCAGTGCCGGTGTGCCCGCGGGAGAAACTGCTGCGCATTCCGGTACCCGAGCACTACTTTGGGCGCCCCGAGATGCTGCTGCCCCTCACCAAGCAGGCGGCGGTGCGGCTGAGTCACTGGTCCCACCTGCTGGCGGCCAACCGGCTGGCCTGGGCCCTCGAGTTCCTCGACCTGCCCCGCTGGCGCCTGTGGCTGATGGGGCTGTGGGCTGTGCTGCGAGCGGTGGTCCCCACCCGGTCACGGCTGATGCGCAGCGCCAGCCGCATCGGCGCCGGATGCGAGATCCATCCCACCGCGGTCATCGAAGGCAGCATCCTCGAGCCGGGGGTCAAGGTGGGCCCCTTCGCGGTGGTGCGCTTCAGCCGGGTGGGTGAGGGGGCCTGGATTCAGGACCACGGCAAGGTCACCCTGAGCGTCCTGGGGGCCAAGACCCTGGTCAGCGCGGGGTCCACGGTCAACTACTGCCTGACCTATGATCAGGCTTCGGCATCACAGATCCTCATGCAGCTGTCGGTGCTGGGGCGGCGCAGCATCACCACCGGTGGGGGCTTCATGATGGACATGCGCTTCGACGACGACGTGCAGGTGCTCCACCAAGGCGTCGTGCAGAGCGCAGGCACCCGCTTCTTGGGCTGTGCCATCGGCCACGAAACCATACTGGGCACGGGCTTCTGGCTGGCACCCGGGCGCGCGATTCCCAACGGTGCCGTGGTGGTGCGGGATCCCGCCCAGGTGGTGCGCCGCGTACCCGGGGCTGTGCCCCCAGGGACGGTGCTGGTTCCCCGAGACGGTGGGCTCGTGCCTCTCCATCCTCCCGAGGACGATTCTTAGGGGCTGGGAGGGCCCCCAGGAAGGATCACGCGGGGACCGATTTGTCCTCGCGGCTTGGCACGTGCGGGTTATCCCAGCGCCGGCAGGACTGGAGGTCACCGTGAGCACCGTCTTGAGAAGGCCGAAGGGAACGCCGCCGCGTCGCCGCGACGAAGACCCTGACATCATCGCAGTCCTCGAGCAGATCTCCGTGCTCACGCCCACAGAGCGCGAGTTCAAGGGGCTGCTCAAGCAGCTGCTCAGCCAGGATCAGCTCGAGCTCGAAGACGGCGCCGATATGGAACAGCTCTGCATCCGCCTGGCCGTAGCCCTGGGCGAGACACGCACGGCCAAGGCCAAGGCGCGCGTCATGTCCGAGTGGCTCCTGGAGCAGCCCGAGGTGGCCGATCTCTACCTCGACGATGACGAGCTGGCCCGGGCCATCGCCAACCGCTGAGCCCGTCGCGCTCGGACCCTTTGGGGATATCTCGAGTTTGTAATGAAGACCGCAGGGGAACCCCTCCGCGCGGGGGCCGGTGCGACTAGGTTGTGGTGACCACGCACCGGAGAAGATCCCATGTCCCCTGCCACCTCCGTCGATTCGTTCAACGCACGCGCCACCCTGCAGACCAGCGCTGGGCCGGTGGACTACTTCCGCCTCGCCGCCCTCGAAGAGCAGGGTCTCGTGAGCCTGTCCCACTTGCCTGTGTCCATTCGAATCCTCCTGGAGGCGGTGCTGCGCAGTGAGGACGGTGAGCTGGTGACCCGGGACGATGTGCTCGCCTTGGCCGCCTACGATCCCGCGGCTCCCGGCCGCTCCGAGCTGCCCTTTCCCCCAGCACGCGTGCTGCTGCAGGACTTCACCGGCGTCCCCGCCGTGGTGGACCTGGCGGCCCTCCGCTCGGCCATGGCTCGTCTGGGTGGCGACCCGGCCGACATCGACCCCGTGATCCCCGTGGACCTGGTCATCGACCACAGCGTGCAGGTGGACGCCTTCGCCAGCCACGGGGCCCTCGCCACCAACACCGCCCGGGAGTTCGAGCGCAACAAGGAACGCTACACCTTCCTGCGCTGGGGTCAGACCGCCTTCGATGGCCTGCGGGTCGTGCCTCCGGGCGCGGGCATCTGCCACCAGGTCAACCTCGAATACCTCGCCCCGGTGGTGCAGCAGCGAGACGGCGTCGCCTACTACGACTCGCTGGTGGGCACCGACTCCCACACCACCATGATCAACGGCCTGGGCGTGCTGGGCTGGGGCGTGGGCGGCATCGAGGCCGAGTCGGGGATGCTGGGTCAGCCCCTGGCCATGCTGCCGCCTCCGGTGGTGGGCGTGAAGCTCTTCGGGAAGCTTCCCACCGGCGCCACCGCCACCGACCTGGTGCTCACCATCACCGAGCGCCTGCGTCAGGTGGGTGTCGTCGGGAGCTTCGTCGAATACTTCGGTCCGGGCATGGGGGCGCTGGCGGTGCCCGATCGCGCCACCATCGCCAACATGGCCCCCGAGATGGGCTGCACCATGGGTTTCTTCCCCGTGGACCATCGCACCCTCGAGTTCCTGCGCAGCACGGGCCGGCCGGACGAGCTGGTGGAGCTGGTGGAGGCCTACCACAAGGCCCAGGGCACCTTCTTGGACGACGACAGCGTGGACCCCGAGTTCGTTACTGTGGTGGAGATTGATATCTCCGCGGTCGTCCCCAGCCTGGCAGGCCCCAAGCGGCCCCAGGACCGCATCGCCCTGGCGGATCTGCACAGCGCATTCCGCACCAGCCTCTCGGCCCCCGCGGGTCTTCACGGCTTCGGGCTGCGGGACGATGAGCTCGAAAAGACTGCGTCCGTGGTCTTCGACGATGGTGCCCAGGACATCACCCATGGCGCGGTGGTCATCGCCGCCATCACCTCCTGCACCAACACCTCCAACCCCTCGGTGATGTTGGCCGCAGGTCTCCTGGCCCAGAAGGCCGCAGCGCGGGGGCTGCGCAGCAAGCCCTGGGTCAAGACCAGCCTGGCTCCTGGCTCCACCGTGGTCACCGGCTACCTCGAGCGCGCCGGGTTGCTGCCTGGCCTCGAAGCCCTGGGTTTCCACGTGGTCGGGTATGGCTGCACCACCTGCATCGGCAACTCCGGCCCCCTGCCAGCGCCGGTGGCCAAGGCTGTGAATGACCAAGCCCTGGTGGCCGCGGGTGTGGTCTCCGGCAACCGCAACTTCGAGGGGCGCATCAACCCCCTGGTCAAGGCCAGCTACCTGGCCTCGCCCCCTCTGGTGGTGGCTTACGCCCTCGCGGGCAGCGTGACCGTCGATCTCGCCAGTGAGCCCATCGGCTATGACACCCAGGGTGCGCCGGTCTTCCTGCGGGACATCTGGCCCAGCGACGAAGAGATCGCCGCGGCCCTGGTGCACGCCAGCGATCCGGAGCTGTTCCGCAGCCGCTATGCGGACGTGGAACAGGGGCCTGCCGAGTGGAATGCCCTGGAAGCTCCCACCGGCGCCGTCTACGCCTGGGACGAAAAGAGCACCTACATCCAGGAGCCCCCCTTCTTCGAGGGCATGGAGAACGGCACCCAGCCCATCCAGTCCATCACTGGCGCCCGAGTGCTGCTGCTGCTGGGGGACTCGGTCACTACCGACCACATCTCCCCCGCGGGCGCCATCGAGCCGGACCACACCGCTGGCTCATGGCTGCAGGCCCAGGGCGTGAAGCCATGGGACTTCAACTCCTTCGGCAGCCGTCGGGGCAACGACCGCGTCATGGCCCGGGGCACCTTCGCCAACATCCGGCTGCGCAACCAGCTGGCGCCGGGCACCGAGGGAGGCTGGACCACCCACCTGCCCACTGGTGACGTCACCACCGTCTACGATGGCGCCCAGCGCTACGCCGAGGCGGGGACCCCTCTGGTGGTGCTGGCGGGCAAGGACTACGGCATGGGCTCGAGCCGGGACTGGGCCGCGAAGGGCACCAAGCTGCTGGGCGCCCGGGCGGTCATCGCGGTGAGCTACGAGCGCATCCATCGCTCCAACCTGGTGGGCATGGGCGTGCTTCCCCTACAGCTGCTGGAAGGCGACAGCTTCGCCAGCCTGGGCATCACGGGACGCGAGACCTTCGACATCCCCGTCACCGACGACGTCGTGCCCGGTCAGAACATCACGGTGACGATCACGGACGAAGCCGGCGCCTCCAGGGAGCTCGAGCTGCTCTGTCGCATCGACACCCCCGCCGAGGTGGGCTGGTATCGCGAAGGCGGCATCCTCAACGACGGCCTGCGCAAGCGCCTGGGCTGATCCCTTCGGCTACTCGTCGCAGGGGGCGGCGGGAGCCAGGAGCCCTTGCTCGTGGCACTCGACCTTGCTGGCGAGCTGCGCCAGGGTCTGACCTTCCAGTACATCTCGGATGGACGTGGAGACCTGGCACCAGACCTGTCGTGCGACGCATCGGGATGAGCGCTCGCAGTCACTCTCCATCTTGGAGCACTCGGTGACGCCGATGGGGCCATCGAGTGCTTCGACCACCTGGATCAAGCTGATCTCGGCGGGATCCCGGGTGAGCACGAAGCCACCGTGGGCTCCTCGCACGGTCCGCACGAGGCCCGCCAGCTTGAGCTGCTGCATGACCGCGTGCAGGTATTTGGGAGAGATCCCCTGGTGCTTGGCTACCTCGCCCAAGACCTTGGGCGTGCCGTCGTGACGGCATGCCAGCTCGATCATGGCGTACAAGCCGTAGCGGACTTTCGTAGAGAACTGCATGTATACACCACCGTTTCGGTGGTGTATCACCGCGAGCCTCAGGCCTCCATGTTGTCCACAATGGCCTGGCCGAAGGCCGAGCACTTGACCTCGTTGGCGCCTTCCATCAGGCGGGCGAAGTCGTAGGTGACCGTGCCCTGCTCGATGGTGCGCTCGAGGGCGTTGATGAGCAGCTCGGCCGCTTCGTCCCAGCCCAGGCGGCGCAGCATGAGCTCGCCGGACAGGATGAGGGAGCTGGGATTGACCTTGTCCAGGCCCGCGTATTTGGGGGCCGTGCCGTGGGTGGCCTCGAAGACCGACGCGCCGGTATGGTAGTTGATGTTGGCGCCCGGAGCGATGCCGATGCCACCCACCGCCGCCGCCAGTGCGTCGGAGATGTAGTCGCCGTTGAGGTTCATGGTGGCGATGACGCTGTACTCGGCGGGCCGGGTGAGGATCTGCTGCAGGAAGGCATCGGCGATGACATCCTTGACCAGGATCTTGCCCTCGGGCGGGTTCCAGTCGCAGTCCTCGGCCACAACGGCCACATCGGAGAACTCACGGCGCACAAGGTCTTTGCCCCATCTCTCGAAGCCACCCTCGGTGTACTTCATGATGTTGCCCTTGTGTACGATGGTGACGCTGGGGCTGCCGTTGTCCACGGCGTACTGCAGTGCGGCGCGGATCAGGCGCTCGGAGCCTTCGACGGAGATGGGCTTGACGCCGATGCTAGAGCTGTCAGGGAAGCGGATCTCGGACACGCCCATCTCTTCCTGGAGGAAGGTGATGACCTTCTGGGCTTCCGGCGTCCCGGCGTTCCACTCGATGCCTGCGTAGATGTCCTCGGTGTTCTCGCGGAACACGGTCATGTCGATGAGGTCCGGCCGTTTGACGGGGGAGGGGACCCCGCTGAACCAGCGCACGGGGCGCAGGCAGGTGTAGAGATCGAGCTTCTGCCGGATGGCCACGTTGAGGGAGCGGAAGCCACCGCCCACGGGGGTGGTCAGGGGACCCTTGATGGCGATCTTGTAGGCCTGGATGGCGTCCAAGGTCTCTTGGGGCAGCCAGACGGGTTCGCCGTAGACCTCGTTGGCCTTTTCGCCGGCGTAGACTTCCATCCAGGCGATGCGCTTGGCGCCGCCGTAGGCCTTGTCCACCGCGGCGTCCAGGACCTGCAGCATGGCGCGGGTGATGTCGGGGCCGATGCCGTCGCCTTCGATGAAGGGGATGATGGGCTGATCCGGCACGTCCAAGCCGCCGTCGGTGCGCACGCTCACAGCTCGGCCTTGCTCGGGGATGACGATTTTTTCATAGGTATTCATGGGAATCCTCAGGTGTCTGTTGAGTCGTCCAGCGTCCCGTCGATGGCGACGCCGTATTCTTTGGACAATGCGAGCAGATCAGCGCTGACCTTGGCGCCGACGGTGATGCCGTGGACGCTCTGCTGCGCGTGGCTGTCGTGTTCCTTCTCGCCGGCCACCCAGATGCGGTCCTGGCCTTCGACCCGGTCCGCACCCTTGAGGCGCTGCTGCAGATCGTCCATGGATGCCTCGAACTCGGCCTGGGGCCGGAAGGCGTCGATCTTCAGCGCGCCGAAGAAGTGGCCCAGGTTGGCGGGCAGCGGCTTGCCGTCAGCGTCCTTGGGATAGACTTGGTCGGCGTGGGCGGCGCCGGAAAGCACTGCGCTCAAGACCTCCACCAGCACGGCCAGCCCGTACCCCTTGTGGCCGCCGAGCAGTTCACCCGCGCCGCCCATGGGGAGCAGCCCACCACCGGCGAGCTGTTGGAAGTTCCGCAGCACCTTGCCGGCATCGTCGGTGGGTTCGCCGGCGGCGTCGGTGGCCCAGCCCATGGGGATGGACTGTTCCTGGCGGTTGTAGACCTCGAGCTTGCCCCGGGGCACGGTGCTCGTGGCCATGTCCAGGACGAAGGGCGGCTCGCTGCCGCCGGGGGCGGCCACCGCGATGGGGTTGGTTCCCAGCAGGGCGTTGCGCGCGAAGGTGGGCACCACCAGCACCGCCGAGTTGGTCATGGAGATTCCGACGCAGCCGCGCTGCAGGGCCATCAGGGGGTAGTAGCCGGCGAAGCCGTAGTGGTTGGAGTTGCGCACGGTGACAAAGCCTGCGCCCAGCTTCTCGGCTTTTTCGATGGCCATGCTCATGGCCAGGTGGGAGGCCGGCTGACCCAGGCCGCCGTCCGCGTCGATGAGCGCGGTGGCGGGGGTCTCGTTCACCACGGTGGTGTCCGGCTTGGCCTTCATCAGCCCGCTGTCCAGGCCGTCCACGTAGCGTCGCAGCCGGGCCACGCCGTGGCTGACGATGCCGCGCAGGTCTGCCTGAACCAACACATCCGCGGTGATCGCAGCATCCGCCGAAGCGACGCCTTTGGCCTCGAGGACGGCGGCGGCGAACTGGGTGAGCGCCGTAGCGTCGATGTGAAGCCTCTGTTCGGTGGACATATTGTCTCCGGGTGTGTGTCGTGTGTGCGTGGCAGGCTTGGTCGCCGGCAGGGGCTGCGGTGCTAGCAGCCCTCGCAGTCGTTGCCCTTCTGGCCCTTCTTGTTCTTTTTGCTCTTCTTGTCGTCGGGCCACTTGTGGCCGTGGCCGCAGCGGTGCTTCTTGCCTGCGCAGCCCGTCTTGCCAGGGATGTGTCCGCGCTCGGTGCGGGGGGAAAACGAACGCTGAGCCGGCCCGACATAGAGCTGCCGGGGGCGCCCAATGACGCGCTCCGGATCGTTGATCATCTCCTTCCACTGCGCGATCCAACCGATGGTGCGCGCCATGGCGAACATCACCGTGAACATGCTCTTGGGGATGCCCAGGGCCCGGTAGATGAGGCCCGAGTAGAAGTCCACGTTGGGGTAGAGCTTGCGCTCGAGGAAGTAGTCATCCGACATGGCGAGGTTTTCGAGCTCCAGGGCGGTCTCGAACAACGGCCCCAGGTCACCGTGCTTGGCCAGCAGGCTGTGGGCCTCGGCGCGGATGATCTTGGCGCGGGGATCGTAGTTGCGGTACACGCGGTGGCCGAAACCCATGAGCCTGAAGGGGTCGTTTTTGTCCTTGGCGCGCTCGACGTATTTGTGGATCTCCTTGGGGTCGCCGATGTGCTCGAGCATGTTGATGACCGCTTCGTTGGCGCCACCGTGGGCGGGGCCCCACAGGGCACCGATGCCCGCGGAGACTGCGGCGAAGGGGTTAGCCAGGCTCGAGCCCGCCAGGCGGACGGTGCTGGTGGACGCGTTCTGCTCGTGATCCGCGTGGAGGATGAGCAGCTTGTCCAGGATGCGCGCGTGGTCGGGGTCCACCTCGTACTTGTAGGTGGGGTAGGCGAACATCATGTGCAGGAAGTTCTCTGCGTAGCAGAACTTGTTCTTCGGATACACCGAAGGCTCGCCTTTCGAGTAGCGGTAGGCCGTGGCTGCGATGGTGGGCAGCTTGGCGATCATGCGGTGGGCCGAGATCTCTTGCTGGCGGGGATCATGCACGTCCAGGGAGTCGTGGAAGAACGACCCGAGGGCCCCCACCACGCCCACGAGGATTGCCATGGGGTGGGCGTCGTAGCGGAAGCCACGCATGAAGTCGTTGAGGCCTTCGTTCACCATGGTGTGCATGGTGATCATGTGTCTGAACTCGTCGAACTCCGTGGCGCTGGGAAGCTCGCCATTGAGCAGCAGGTAGCAGACCTCGAGGTAGCAGCTCTTCTCGGTGAGCTCCTCGATGGGGTAGCCCCGATACAGCAGCGTTCCCTCGGCACCGTCGATGAAGGTGATCTCGCTCGAGCAGCTGGCGGTGGACTTGAAGCCCGGATCGTAGGCGAACAAGCCCACATCCTTGTGGAGGCTGCGGATGTCCACCACCGGCGGGCCGTGGACGCCCCGGTAGATGGGGAGCTCCTTGCTCTTGCCGTCAGCGTTGTTGGTGACCGTTACGGTATCGCGGGGCTTTTCGGGCTGGCTCATGCCATCTCCGTGGGGTTCGGGGTCGGCGTTCCGAGGCAGGGCTGCGCCGCTGTCACCGGGAACATTCGTTGCTGCGCAATATGTTCACACCGGGGTCCCTCACGCCTGTCCGCCACGCTACAGTTTGGGGCCTAAGCACGTGATGGGGCAAAAGGCCCCCGGGACTCCTTGTAGGCCACCCCACGGGAACCCGGCTCGGTGATCGCCAGCCCTGGCGACATTCAGGATTCCGCATAGCTTTGCCGTGAGGTCGGACTCAGGAGAACCCATGAGCATCGGTCAGCCCCCCGCCCAGGCCGCAGCCCTCGATCCTGACTGGATCGACGAGCTCTACCAGCAGTGGCGCGCGGACTCCAGCACACTCTCACCCACCTGGCAGGCCTTCTTCCAGGGCTTCGATCTGGCCATGTGCGATCGAGCCTGCGTGTCGGGCGAGCGCGCCCAGGCCCAGTCCAGGGTGGTGGGAATGATCGACGCTTTCCGACGAGGGGGGCACGTCAGCGCTTGGCTCGATCCCCTCGAGGATCGCCCCGAGCTGCATGAAACTCTGCGCATCGAGGCCTACGGCTTCGGGTCCAAGGATCTCGACACCGTCTACGACAGCGGCGACTTCGGGACCCTGGGAAGCGCTACCCTCGAGCAGCTTCACCTGGCGCTGAGGACCACCTTCTGCGCCTCCCTGGGCGTGGAGTACATGCACATCCAGAACCGTGCGATGCGGGAGTGGGTGCAGACACGGGTGGAGCAGGCACAGGGTCGGCCCAGCCTTAGCGCCGAGCACAAGATCGACATCCTCGAGCGACTGATCGACGCCGAGGTGTTCGAGACCTTCCTGCACACCCGCTACCGCGGCCAGAAGCGTTTCTCCCTCGAGGGCGCCGAGTCCGCCATCCCGGCGCTGCACGCGCTGGTGGAGCACGCCCCCGAGCTCGAGGTGCAGGAGCTGGTGCTGGGCATGGCCCATCGTGGACGGCTGAACGTCCTGGCCAACATCATGGACAAGTCCTACGCCGAGATCTTCGCGGAGTTCGAGGGCAACTTCGTCCCTGGGCAGGTCTACGGAAACGGGGATGTCCGATATCACAAGGGATTTTCGTCGGATCACTTCGGCCGCGACGGTCGGGTGGTTCACATCAGCCTCACCGCCAACCCCAGCCACCTCGAGGCCGTCGACCCGGTGGTGCAGGGCAAGGCCCGCGCCAAGCAGCGTCAGCGGGGCGATACGGTCTTGCGCCGCGCTGTCGTGCCCGTGCTGGTCCACGGGGATGCGGCGTTCTCGGGCCAGGGCATCGTGGCTGAGACCCTCAACCTGAGCCAGCTCGACGGCTACGGCACCGGCGGCACGGTCCACCTGGTGATCAACAACGGCATCGGCTTCACGGCGACCGCCGAAGAGTCCCGCTCGAGCCGCTACTGCACCGATGTCGCAAAGATGGTGGAAGCTCCCATCTTCCACGTCAACGGCGATGACCCCGAGGCGGTGGTGTTCGCCATGGAATTGGCCCTGCGCTTTCGACAGCGTTTCGGTCAGGACGTGGTGGTGGACATGATCTGCTACCGTCGCCACGGCCACAACGAAGGCGACGAGCCCGCCTACACTCAACCGCTGCTGTACGAACGCATCCGCAACCACCTGCCCGTGCGCCACCGCTACACCGCTCAGCTGGTGGCCGAGGGCCTGCTGGACACGGCCGAAGAAGAGGGCATGGCCCAGCGTCTGGAGAAGCGCCTGGCCATCATCCACGAGGACGTCCGGCGGGGGCCGCACCGGGAAGAAGAGCTGGCCTACAAGGGGCGCTGGGAAGGCA
>Ga0307987_1000090_pt1 | contig 52768 bp, 33 predicted proteins | sample EllFjometagen181_FD_203157 | JGI IMG/M metagenome (GOLD analysis project Ga0307987, IMG submission 203157) | Marine microbial communities from Ellis Fjord, Antarctic Ocean - #181 | ecosystem: Environmental > Aquatic > Marine > Unclassified | place: Southern Ocean | collected 2014-10-08 | reverse complement strand
AGGGTGTAGACGTGGTCGTGGGTGAGGTCCAGCCGGGTGAAGTGGCGGGCGGCCAGGGCGTTGGCCAGGGCCAGCACCAGCGCCAGGGCGGCGAGCTGTACCCAGGCATCCGTCAACAGCATCTTGCGTTTGTTCATGATGCCCCCTCTACTTCAAGCGGCCGTGGCGCAGAGCCAAAACAGCGACGGCCAGGCCGGTGACGCCCACCGAGACGAAGTAGATCAGGTCTCGGGTGTCCAGCACGCCTCGGGCCAGGTTGTTGAAGTGGTAGTCGATGGTCAGGTACTGAACCACGGGCAGCAGGGTGGCGGGCACCTTGTGCAGAAAGAAGCCCATGGCGAAGGGCAGCAAGCACAGCACCATGGACACCAGGAACGCCACGACCTGGTTCGAGGTCAGCGCCGAGGCCGCCACGCCGACGCCGCATAGGCTGGCCCCCAGCAGCAGCAGGCCGAGGTAGCCGCCGATGACCGGCCCCCAGTCCAGCTCACCGAGCATGGCCATGCTCACCGGGTAGGAGGCCGTCAGCAGCAGCGCCACCACCAGCAGCGCCAGGGCGCTGAGGTACTTGCCGAGCACAACCTCGGTCTCGCTGATGGGCAGGGTGACCAGCAGCTCCAGGCTTCCGGTGCGGCGCTCTTCGGCGAACAGGCGCATGGTGATGGCTGGCACCAGGATGACGAAGAACAGGGACGACCAGAAAAAGAAGCTGCGCAGGGAGACGACCCCCTGGGAGAAGATGTCCTGGAACCAGAGGGTGAAGGTCGCCACCAAGCCCAGGAAAACGGGCACGACGATGTAGGCCAGGGGGGAGTCGAAGCTGCTGGAGAGCTCCCTCCGAAACACGGCCAGTACGTTCATCATGGGGTTCCTCCCGGTCCTGCGCGTGTGTTGGATACGCGCAGGCTTCGCATTTATCCGTTAGCGCTTAGCCCGGCAGTGCCAGTTCGCACGTCCCCCGATCACCTGATGATGTTCTCCCTCGCCATCGCCGCCTTCATACTGGCTCCCGCCCTCGGCGACGAGCCGCCACCCTCCGTGGGCGCTTCGGTGCTCGATGACGCCGCCTGGGAGCTCGTGCGGGTGGACGTTCCCGACCACCCCGAGGCCCTCATCTCGAGCGAGCGGGGATCCATGCTGGCGGGGCCTCCCAGCGATGGCGTGGCCTATCGACCGGTCTCCATCCCCGAGGTCGACACCGCCTATGTGGCCTGGGAAGGCGTGGACGCGCTGCAGACCGAGGCCTGGGTCGAGGCGGGCTACGACGGCGCTGGCGTGCGGGTGGCGGTGTTCGACGTGCAGTGGTTCAACGCCGAGCTGCGCCCCGAAGAGCTGGGGGATGTGGAGACCTGGGACTGTGGCGCCCACGACTCCTGCGAGATCCCCATGGACACCCTGCGCCCCTGGCAGTCCTACGAGGAAGGCAGCCACGGGGTGGCTTGCGCCGAGGTGATCCGGGATCTGGCCCCCGGGGTCGAGCTTCACCTGGTGCGGGTCAACGGCCTCACCACCCTCGAAAACGCTGTGGGTTGGGCCATCCGGCACGATGTGGACCTCATCTCCATGTCCATGTCCATGTTCTCAGAGTCGTTCTACGACGGCACCGGATCGGTGAACGAACTCATGGGCGACCTGGCCGACGCCGGGGTGCTGATGGTCACCTCGTCGGGCAACTACGCCGACGAGCACTGGGTGGAGCAGTTCCGGGACGATGACCTGGACGGTTGGCACGAGTTCCGCGGTGCCAGCGAGTACCTGCCCGTGTGGTTGGACGGCGGCGGCCGCGGTCGCCTCATGGTCAACTGGGACCAGTACCACCACTGCGGGGACACCGATCTGGACGTCTATGTCTGGGACGCAGACGGCAACCTGGCGGGCCGCTCCGAGGGCCGCCAGATCGTGGAGGAGAAGGGCTGCTACCCCAGCGAGCGGGTCAGCGCCTACGCACTGACCTCCGGGTGGCACTACCTGCAGGTCCGTCGCGCAGCGGGCGACCCGGCGGTTCGTTTCTCCATCTTCGCCCGGGGCTCCACGCTCTACGACGCCATGCCCGAAGGCTCCATCGCCGATCCCGGCACGCACCCTTCTGTATTCACGGTGGGGGCGGTGCGCGCCTCGAACTACATCGGCAACAGCGTGGAGTACTTCTCGTCCCAGGGGCCCACCCACGGCGGGCTGTTCAAGCCGGACATCGCGGGCCCCGATGGGCTGTCGTCATCGGTGTACGGGGCCACGGGCTTCTACGGCACCTCGGCGTCCACTCCAGCGGTCACCGCGGCGCTTGCCATTCTCATGAGCGCCGATCCCGAGCTGGGTCCGTACGAAGCCGCCGATCGGCTGATGGCCTACGCGGTTGATGAACGCGCCACGTTCGACGCTCCAGACAATGCCCTTGGGGCAGGTTATGCGCGGCTTCCACCCTTACAGGTCGGCCACCGGGGTTGCGGGGATCGTCCCCTGCTCCTACCCGTCCTGCTATGGTGGCCGCTGGCTGTGTTGCGTCGTCGTCTGTCGTCCAGCCCCCCTCTCCGGAGCCCGACCCGATGCGATCCCTGATGCTCATCGCTCCCCTGCTGCTGTCCGGGTGCAACCTGTTCCGCTCGGGGCTCATCGAGCAGACCTGCGAAGACCTGCCCCGCGGTTGCGATGGGACCATCGACACCGACATCCCCGTCGATACCGCGGACACGGCTCCCTGGGTGCCCGACAACCCCTTCACCTTGGGGGCGGTCCTGGCCTCCGCCCAGGACGCCGAGCTCCAGCTTCGGGTCTTCGACGCCGACGGTCAGCTCATCCAGGACGCCGCCCTCGATTCCAGCGAGGTCACCGGGGCGGGCCCTGTGGCCTACGATCCCGACCAGCCGCGCATCATGCTGTTCGACAACGGCGGCGGCGTGCTGTTCGTGGTGGCCGATGGGGCCGAGCCGGTGCGCGTGGCCGGTGCCGCTGATTTGGGCTGGGTCTACGACATGGCGGTGATCGACTCGGTGCTCTTCCTGGTCAGCGCCAACGCCCTCTGGAGCTACCAGCCCGGTGGCGACAGCCTCGAGCTCTTGGGCTCCGTCGCGGGTCTGGCTCAGATCCAGAGCGTCTTCACCGCGTTCGACGACAACCTGTTCCTGCTCAACTGGGCCAGCGACGACACCCCCGATCTGTACCGCTTCACCATCTCCACGGGCGAAAACCGTCTGTCCTACGAAGGCTACGACGATGGCGTGGGCCGCTCGGCTTCGGGCTTCCATGGCCCGTCTGCCAAGCCCTATGTCTGTTCTTCGGTGGGCGGTGTGTACGCGGTGGAAGACCTGCAAGGTGGCGACCACGCTCCGGCGGCGTTCCCCAGCCAGGACCTGTTGGCCGAGGCCATCGGGGTTGATTTGCTGACCTCGGTCACCGACTGTGACTGGGACGAAGGTGCCGAGCGCTTCCTGATCCACTCCGCCGACTACGGCCTGCTGGCCATGGACGAGTGGGGCCGGGTGGAGCCCATCATGATCCCTCCCACGGGCGAACAGTTCGTGCGGGCGTCGTTCTTTGTCGCCGAGCAGCCAGACGCTCGCTGAGTGTTCTCGGCCACCAGGGGTGGGTCCCCCGCGTGCGAACCGGCGCGCTGGGGCGTAGAATGACTACTGGAGGTGGTGCATGCGCCGCTGTGTCTTCCTGACTTCGATCCTCATCATCGCTGGCTGCAAGACCGACCCGGAGCTCACGCCCCTGGTGACCGCCATCGACGCCTCTGCAGCCGAGAGCGCAGAGCTGGCGTCTGCGGTGGGCTACGGCGAGGTCGACGTGCTGGTTCGGGTGCTCAACCGCTACGGCGCTGCGGTGCCCGGCGGCGAGCTCGAGCTGTCCGTCAGCGGCACCACAGCCAGCATCGACAGTGGCGCTGTGGTCGTGGGCCCCACCGGCTACGGCGACATCGAGGTGGTGACGGTCGGCCCCGAGTCCTTCGAGGTCGCCGTGACCAGCAGCGCCGACGGCCTGACCTTGGGCGACCCGGTGGTGTGCTGGAGCGTGGCGGGGGAGCTCCCCGGCTGGGACCTGCGCCCCGGCTGGTTGTTGCCCGAAGCCCTGCAGGATGTCACCGCGGCCAGCTCCATGCTCGAGGGCGTGGTGATGGCCACCGAGCAGGACGTGTGGTTCCTGGGCATCGAGCCCGACGCCAGACCTCATCGTGTCTTGTCCATGCCCGACCCCATCCTCGAGATGGAGTCCGTACACATCGACAACGACGGCGTGGCCGATCTGCTGGTCCGCAGCGTCGACGAGCTGGTGCTGCTGCGGGGTCGGGCCGGCGGCGGTCTGAGCTGGGGCGCCGGCTTCGCGGCGGAAGGCCTCGAGCTGCTGGGCGCTTCGGTGGACGACGTCGATGGTGACACCCACAACGACGTGGGCTTTGCCCTGCAGAGCAGCGCTGGCGCGTGGATGGTGTTCATGGGTGGCGACGGCGCCTGGACCTTCGGCGAGCTCGAAGAACTCCGCTACGAGCTGGACTATGCCGTGGTTGACATCGAGCTTTCCCAGGGCGACGGCGACGCCGTGGCCGAAGTGGCCCTGCTCAAGTCCGACTCCACGCTGATGCGCTACTACTGGACCGATGAGACCTGGGCCGAGACCTATCCCTCCACCCTCGAGACCCACCTGGCTTCGCCGGCGAGCTTCTTGGGCGCCGCCGATCTCAACGGTGGCGGCTCGGACGAGCCCATCCTGTTGTCCCACGCCGACGATGGCGTGCAGCAGAGCGTGATCTTCTACACGCTGGATGCCGGCACCACCCAGTATCAGAAGAGCTACCTGGCCCCCCACTGGGCCCTGGACGACATCAGTGGTGACCTGGTGCCCGACATCATCGCCCTCGAGGGCGGCGATCTGCACATCATCCACTTCACCGCCGACGACGGCGGCGCCGACTTCTCCTACCACACGGTGGGTGGCGTCTACCTGGCCACCGGCACCGACGCCGACGCCGACCCTGCCCTCGGGCCCATCACCGCAGGGCTGCTGGACGGCGACCGCATCCCCGATCTGGCCTTGGCCAGCGAAGGCCTGCAGCTGTTCCCCGGCATGGAAGCCGAGACCGCGTGGGCCAGCGGCGACGGGCGCTGGACCAGCTACGACCTGCAGCTGCTGTCCGAGCCCGCCTACGCCGATCTGGACGGCAAGGCGGGGATCGAGACCATGGCGGGCTGGGTCTACTCCTACGCCGTGCCCGTGCTGCGCACCTGGTGGGTCGAGCCCGATCCCCACGGGGACGCCCCAACCCTTGAGCGTCGGGGAGAGATCCTGCTCGAAGATGAAGCCATCCCGCTGGCGGTGGCCATCGCCGGCGGCCGGGTCTACGGCCTGGTGGACTTCGGCGGCGTCCAGCTCATCGCTCTCGATCTCACCGGCAGCGACACCTACGACGAGCTGGGTCGCGTGGCCGTCGATGGCGCCACCCTGGTGACCGGCAGCTTCGCCGATGGCGCCGAGCTGGCGGTGGTCAGCGCCGAAGGCGAGGTGGTCTACTTCGGCGCGGGCCTCAGCGAGCTGGGCAGCGCCAGCCTGGGCGCCTATGGCTGCGTGACCGCCGCCGATAGCGACGGCGACGGCATCGATGAGCTGTTCACCAACCCCGACGCCGGCTGCGACCTGCAGGCGGTGGACCTGGACGGCGATGCCGCCGAAGAGCTCGTGGTCTCCGACACCAGCGGTATCAGCGTCGAGTGGGGTGGGGTCACCCACAGCCTCGAAGGCAGCGGCCGGCTCGCAGCCCAGGATCTGGACGGCGACGGCCAGCCCGAGATCCTCGCCGCGAGCGGCGGGCGGGTGTGGATCCACCGGGCCGTGGCCGACGGCTTCCCCCCCGGGGCCAGCCTGCACGGCGCCACCCTGTTCGGTCCCATCGACATCGGCGACGTCACTGGCGACGGCATCGACGACCTGCTGTCGGTGGATGATGATGGCATGTGGAAGCTGCTGTGGGGTAGCTGATAGCTCTCAGCCCTCGATCGCTACCGCTTCCACCAGCTTCAACACCTTGCGAGCCGCGATGGCGGAGCTGTAGGGGATCACCGCTGCGCCCAGGTCCTTGGGGGCCGTGCCTTTGTCACCCAGCAGCTTGCGGTTGACGGCCAGGATGAGGTTGGGGTGGCCGTGCTTGGCCAGCAGGGCCAGGCGCTTTTTCAGGTAGGCCTTGCGCCAGACGCCTACCACCTCGAGGTGGGCCACCCGTGCGCCGCTACGGAAGGTGAAGTCGGGGACCACCACGGCTTCGCCGCCCAGGTTGAGCACTTCGGAGCCCGGCTCGAGCTGCCAGTCGGAGTCCAGCTTGAGGAACTGTTCCTCGAACCATTGTTCCTGGCGGGACTGCCAGGTGCCGGTGTCGGGCAGGTGGGACACCAGGCCGTGCTCGTGGCTGATGTTCATGGGCCGGTTGCGCCGCCGATAGTTGAGCAGGGCCACCATGGACCAGTCCCCGGTCTGCAGAGGCAGGGCTGGGAAGAAGTTGGCCAGGGACATGCCGTAGCGGGTGGAGAGGCCGAACAGGCTGGCGGGGCCATCCAGGGTGATGGTGACCCCCGCCCCGGCGGGTTCGATGCGGTACATGAGCTGCTGGAACTTGATGTGCCGGAACAGCTGACGCAGGCGCTTGGGCTCGGGGGCCGCGATGGTGATGGTGACCTGCTTGGCGTGCAGCAGCAGGCCCTGGATCAGGGCCAGGTTGTAGCGGTGCAGCAGCCAGGGGGCCGAGGGCACGTCGACGCTCAGGACCACCTGGTTTTCCTTGAGGTCGGCGAACATGCCGCGCTCGATGTCCAGGGGTTCGCAGCCCAGCTCGTCGGCCAGCCCGGCCATGACATCGGCGGCGGTGGGCTGGCCGCTTGGATCCGGCCGGCGACGGACGGGTCCGGCGGCGAACAGCCGGGCGCGGAGCTCGGTGGGGGGGAGGGGGGAGCGGGTGTCGAAGGTGCAGCGGTCGGACAGCACCCGGGCCAACCCCCGCAGGAGCTTGTGATCCACCCGGTTGCCCACGATGTTTTGTTCGATGGCGGCGGCGACTTCGCCCCGGGTGAGCTCATGTTCGACCGCGAGCCGGACCTGGTCCAACAGCTGTTGGGCGAGCTCGAGATAGCGCTCGCTGGTGGGGTCTACCAGGGACGGGCGGACCTCTTCGCGGGTGCAGCGCGCGCGCAGCAGGGGGCCGGTGATCACTCGCCACCTCCGTAGGCTTCGTGTTCACGGCGGCGTTCCGAGGTGCGTTCTTCAGCCGTGTGGGCGGTGACCATCTCGTACAGGATGGCCTGCTTGCCGTCGCTGGGGCGAAGGATGCGGCCCAGGCGTTGGACGTGTTCGCGCACGGAGCCGGTGCCCGAGACCACGACGGCCATGCTCACTTCCGGAAGGTCGACGCCTTCGTTGAGCACCCGGCTGGTGACCACCACGCGGTAGTGGCCCGAGCTCAAGCCCTCGAGGATGGCGGTGCGCTCTTTCGCTGGGGTCTGGTGGGTGATGATGGGGATCAGGAACTCGCGGGCGATGCGGTAGGCGGTGGCGTTGTCGTCGGTGAAGATCAGGGCGCGGCTGGCTTTCTCTTCCACCAGCAGGTCGTCCAGCAGGTCCAGCTTGCGCTCGGTGCCGTGGGCGATGCGCCGGCCGTCGCGCCAGGCCTTGTGGGCGGCGCGGCCCACCTTCGAGCGGGCGGAGGCCTGCAGGAAGCGCTGCCAGCCGTCGCGCCCCCCCAGGTTGATGCGCTGCTGGCGCACGAAGCCACGCCAGGTGGCTTGGGTGAGGTCGTAGGCCTCTTGCTCAGCCTGGGACAGGTGGACCTGCAGGCGGATGGTCTCGTAGGGCGCCAGGTAGTCGCCGCTCATGTCGCTGATGAGCTTGCGGTAACATTCGGGGCCCACCAGTACGTCGAGATCCAGGTGGGCGTCGTCGGCGCGTTCGGGGGTGGCGGACAGGCCCAGCCGGAAGGGAGCCATGAGGCCTTGGGCGATGGCGCGGTGGGATTCCGACGGGAGGTGGTGGACCTCGTCGAAGATCACCAGGCCGAAGCGATCACCGTAGCGCTCGACGTGGATGTAGGCCGACGCGTAGGTGCTGACGGTGATGGGGCCGAGCTCGTGGCTGCCGCCCCCCAGGACACCGATGGGGGTGTCGAAGCAGGCGGACAGGCGTCGGTGCCACTGGGCCAGCAGGTCGATGGTGGGCACCACGACCAGGGTGGGCCGCTTTGTGGCCATGATGCACATCTCGGCCAGGTACGACTTGCCTGTGCCCGTGGGCAGCACCACCACGCCTCGCTTGCCCCCGGCGACCCAGGCGTCGCGGGCTTCGGTCTGGTAGGGGCGGGGGTCCCGCGGGGCGAGGTGGCGGAGATCCGCTAGGGTCAGCCAGGCCCGGGCGTGGTCGTGGAAGGGGATCTGCTGGGCCACCAGCCACTCGATGGTGGTGCGGTATTCGCAGGCCTGGGCGCGGGGGCGACCCACCCGACCGTCGGAGATGAAGTCGGGGGGCGCGGGCCACTCGGGCCCGGCGTCCCACAGCAGGGTGCCGCGCTCGAAGCGCAGACAGGGGGCGTCGGAAGGGGGGGGGGCGGTCATAGTGCCCAGGCTCTATCCGCCGCGCCGCCAGCCTGCCGGCCAGGGATTGTCCGGCTCGAGCCCCGCCCGCCCTCTGTGGATACAAGGCACGCCTCGATCCCGGACGTATCCATGACCCAGCTCCCCCTCATCGACTGCCACTGTCACATCGAGCGCCGCCTGCTGGCCCACGACGCCGCGGCGCTGCGCGCCATGCTGGACCGCTGCCGCCTGCAGCATGTCCAAGCCATGGTGGTCTCGGTGGACTGCTCGGCGGGCGTGCCCGAGCACGACATCGACGCCCTGGGTGCCATCTTCGATGAGCACGGCGTGCAGCTCGGGGTCAGCCTGGGCTTCATGCCCCCCACCCGCAGCCAGGACATGGCCAACGCCCGCGAGCGCCAAGCCATGGCCACCCGCACCATGGTCGCCCTGGCGGGTCACCCGCGGGTGGTGGCGGTGGGCGAAGTGGGTCTCGACTACTACTGGCCCGTGGTGGCGCTGGTGCGCGAGGGTCAGCTCGAGGCCGACGCCAGCGGCGATCCCCCACCACCAGCCGCCGCGTGGCACCTGCCGGACTTCCAGGCCTTCCGCCAGGTCCAGCTCGAGATCTTCGAGGCCTGGATCGCCCTGGCCCACAGCCTGGGGCTCCCCCTGGTCATCCACGAGCGTCTGGCCCACGCCGACACGGTGGCGCTGCTGGCCGCTGGCCCGCTGCCCTCCGATCGCGTGATGTTCCACTGCTTCGGCGCCGGTCCCGTGGAAGCCCAGGCCGCCGCGGCACGGGGCTCCATCGTGTCCATCCCCTCGAGCATCGTGGTGCGGCAGCGCTACCGCGACGTGGCCGCGGTCACCCCCCTCGAGGCCATGGTCATCGAGACCGATAGTCCCTATCACTCCCCCATCGTGGGCCTGTGGAAGCGGGCGCGGCAGGCTGGGCTGGCGGACGCCGAGCTGCAGCAGGTGCCCAAGAAGCGCCGGGAGAAGGTGGTGAACCAGGCCCGGGACCTGCACCTGAACACCGCCTTGGAGCACGATCTGCCAAGCCTGGTTTTCCGTGGCGTCCACGACGGCGTGCCCTGGGAGCGCAGGGGGCTCGAGCACTTCCGGTCGTCCAAGGCCCGCTACCTCAACGAGCCCACCTTCGTGCGCTTCGCGGCCCGGGAGATCGCGGCGTTGCAGGGCCTCGATCTCGACCGGGTCCAGGCTGCGCTCACGGCGCGCTCACGGTCCTTCTTTGGCCTCGGAGGTGCGGAGTGAGCCGTGTGCTGCTGCTGCTGTTGGTCGCCCTGATGATCTCGCTGCCCGCGTGGGCAGGCGACGCACTGGCCCCCCTCGAGCTGCGGGAAGTGGACGACGCCTACGCCCGCTGGCTCCAGGAACACGCCCCCTCCGACGATCCCCATCCCCAGCCCCACTACCACCTGCTCGAAGAGATCCACGCCGAGCTGGGGGCCTGGGTTCAGCGCCGACCCCACATGGTGCGGCCCTTCCTGGCGGGGCGTACCACCCAGTCCCGCCCCATCTGGGGCTATCGCATCTCGGATCCCGGCCACCCCGTCACCCACCGGGTGCTGGTGTTCGGGGGCATCCACGCCCTGGAGTGGATCTCGAGCGAGGTCGTCCTGGGCTTCACCCAGGAGTTCATCCAGCAGCCCCCGCAGGGGGTGGAGCTGGTGGTGATCCCCGTGCTCAACGTGGACGGCCGTCGGGTGGCCGAGAAAGACCTGCTGGCACAGGAGAACACGTTCAGGCGCGGCAACGGCCACCGGGTGGACCTCAACCGTGACTTCGCCGTGCACCACGAGTCCACCAGCTTCTGGCGGCACATCCTGCCGGGCTACCACAGGGCGTCCTCGGCGCCGCTGTCCCAGCCGGAATCCCAGGCCATCGACCGCCTTGCGGGCTTGGGACACTACGATCTCGCCGTGAGCCTGCACAGCTTCGGCGGTTTCTTGTATCTGCCCTGGTCGGGCCACTGGGCCCGTCCCGACGACTGGCCCACCCTTCACGCGCTCGGGTACGCCATGGCGGCGGGGCAGGGGGCCCACGCCTACCGGGTGCTGCAGCTGTCCCGCTGGGGCTTCTTCTTCAGGGCCCAGGGCTCCGAGATCGACCACCTCTACGGCACTCACGGCATCCCGGCGGTGTTGGTGGAGTGCAGCCGTACAGGTCTGTCGCCCTTCCGTCCGGGGGAGTGGTCCAGCTACTTCGCGCGCTACAACCCGGCAGATCCCAGTCGCCACGTGCGCGAGGTGACCGGGGCGCTCAGGGCTGGCGTACTGCACGTCGCCGACGGGCCCACGGAGCGGTAGTCGGCTATACCGCGCCGTCGTGTCTTGACCCCTCTGAGGGCGGTGAATATCGATGCCGCCACAACTCCGAGGTCTGGAGGGAAAAGCCCATGATCGAAGTCAGCGGACTCACCCGCTACTACGGTGAGACCAAAGCAATCGAAGATCTGAGCTTCACGATCGGCGCCAACGAGATCGTTGGTTTCCTCGGTCTGAACGGTGCCGGTAAGACCACCACGCTCAAGATCCTCGCCGGCCTGCTCCACCCCACGTCTGGCTCGGTGCGCATCGAGGGAGAAGACCTCTTCGGAGGTTCCCTGGACACCCGCCGCAACGTCGGCTTCCTGCCGGAGGTCGCGCCCCTGTACACCGAGATGCGCGTGTGCGACTACCTGCGCTTCCTCGGTGAGCTGCGGGGCATGGGCGGCGCCACCCTCGACAGCGCCATCGATGAAGTGGCCGAGCGCACCCACTGCGCCGAAGCCTTGGACGTGGTCATCGACACCCTGTCCTATGGCTACCGCAAGCGTGTGGGCATCGCCCAGGCCATCCTGCACAAGCCGCGCTGGGTCATCCTCGATGAGCCCATCGGTGGTCTCGATCCCGTGCAGATCGTGGGCATGCGCAAGGTCATCGCCAACCTGCGCGACACCTGCACCGTGCTGGTGTCCAGCCACATTTTGTCGGAGGTCTCCCAGACCTGCGACCGCCTGCTCATCCTCAAGCAGGGCCGCCTGGTCGCCGAAGGCAGCGAGCAGCAGCTCTCCCACATGGCCCAACATGGCAGCTCCCTGCGGGTGCAGCTGCGCATGGCCTCCGCCGACTTCGGGTCGCTCATGGACGGCACCGGCCTGGTCAAAGAGTCATCCATCCTGCGCACCGAGGGCGACTTGGTCGTCGCGCGTGTGGACCTCACCGGCGATCACCGCGAGGCCTTCGTGGCCAAGCTGGTCCAGGCCGGTGTGGGTGTGCGCCGGATCGAAGACGCCGAGGCCGAACTCGAGGACATCTTCCTCGAGCTGACCTCCACCAAACCTTCGCAGAAGCTCTCCTAGGAGGCCGGCATGAAAGCAGCCTTGCTAATCGCACGCCGCGACTTCCAGGCGTACTTCAACACCGCCTGGGGCTACGTGGTCATCGCGGTGCTGTTGCTCATCCACGGCCTGCTGTTCAATGCGCTGGCCATGGAATCCAAGGCCAAGTATTCGGCCGATGTGCTCGAGGAGTTCTTCTACCTCTCCTCGGGCTTCACCATGGTCGCCGCCATCATCCTCACCATGCGCCTGTTCGCCGAAGAACGTTCATCGGGCACCATGGTGTTGCTGGACACCGCCCCGGTGCACACCGTTCAGGTGGTGCTGGGCAAGTTCTTGGCCGGGCTCTCCATCATCTTGGTGCTGCTTGCCCTGTCCACCTACATGCCTGCGCTCATCTTCGTGAACGGTAAGGTCAGCCTGGGGCACATCTTCTCCGGCTACCTGGGGCTCGTCCTGCTGGGTGCCTCGGTGGTGGCCATCGGCACCTGGGGCAGCTCGCTGACCCGCATCCAGTTCGTGGGTGGTGCTATCGCCGGTGTGGTCACTGCGGTGCTCGTACTGGCCTGGGCCCTGGGCAAGGTCAGCGACCCACCGCTGGACCAGCTCACGTCCTACATGTCCTTGTTCGACAAGCACTTCCAGCCCTTCATGCAGGGCCGGGTGAACACCCAGAGCATCGTGTTCTACCTGTCGCTGTGTTTCGCCTTCCTGCTGCTCGCCGTGCGTAGTCTGCGCGGCAGGAGGTGGTGATGATGGCCGCGACCTTCCTCACCCTCGGTGGTTTCCTGGCCCTGTTCCTGGGCGAGCGCACCTTTGGCGATAGCGGCATGTCCCGCTGGGTTCTCGATGCCATCGGCCTGGCCGTGCTGCTGGCCGCCCTGGTCTTCCGGGCCCGCGAGCACCAGTCCGCCGTGAGCGACTACCTGCGGCGCGCTCAGCGCAGCGCCGTGCTCTTCAGCCTCGTGGCCGTGTTCGGCCTGGTGCTGTACCTGCTGGGCACCGATATAATGGTGGACAAGCTGGGCTTCGAAGACCAGCTCGCCGGCCGCTGGCAGGTGGCCTTCGGCGCCCTGTGGCCCATCCTGGTGGCTGCGGGCCTGCTGCCCACCGTGCTCATAGACCGCGCCATCGCGGCTTCCCCCGCGGCGCCCCACCCCGCCCGGGTGCGCAACGCGGTGGACAGTGGCCTCACCGCGGTGTTGGCCATCGCCCTGCTGTTCCCGCTCAACTGGCTGGCCCAGGACATGAACCACCGCTGGGATCTGGCCTACTTCAAGACCACCGAGCCCGGCACCGCCACCGCCGCGATCATCGAGAACCTCGATGAGCCCATCGAGGTGGTGCTGTTCTTCCCCACCTCCAGCGATGTGGGCCGCGAAGTGCTGCCCTACTTCGAGGCGTTGGCCGGCTCCAACCTGTCGGTCTCCCTGGTGGACCACGCCCTCGAGCCCGTGCGCGCCAAGGAACTGAAGGTGCGCGACAACGGGCACATCGCGTTCGTGCAGGGCGAACACAGCGAGACGATGAAGATCGGCAACGACATCGACAAGGCCCGCCGCACCCTCAAGAAGCTCGACAGCGAAGTCCAGAAGACTCTGCTGGCCATGGCCAAGGGCGAGCGCAAGGCCTACTTCACCGCCGGTCACGGCGAGCTGGACTGGCGTGGCTCCGACGGTCCCGACACCAAGATCTCGCTGCTCAAGAAGCTGCTCGAGGCCATGAACTACAAGGTCGAGACCCTGGGCATCGGCGAAGGGCTGGCCACCGCGGTGCCCGACGATGCCTCCATCGTGTTCGTGCTGGGTGCCACCGACGCCTTCCTGCCCGCCGAGGTTGCGTCCCTGATGGCCTACCGCGAAGTAGGCGGCAGCCTGCTGGTGGCCCTCGAGCCCGGCCTCGATGACGACAAGGACCCGGGCCTGGAGCCTCTGCTCAGCGCCCTGGGCGTGCAGTACTTCCCCGAGCTGCTGGCCATCGACGACGCCAAGGCATTCCTGCCCATCTACGGTGGCATCGTGGACCGGCAGAACCTGGGCAGCAATCGTTACTCGTCCCACGAGAGCGTCACCACCCTGTCCAAGAACCGGCGCTCGGCCTGGATGATCTTCCCCGGCACCGGCTGGTTCGAAGAGACCGAAGGCCACATGGGAAAGGTGACCGCCACGGTCCGCACCCAGGCCCAGACCTGGGATGATCTCGACGGTGACTTCGAGTTCGACGACGGCGTGGAGACCCGCAAGGTGCGCGACCTGGCCATGGTGGCCAGCGGTCCCGCCGCCGGCGACACCGAGTACCGTGCCGTGCTCATGGGTGACGCCGGGTTCGCCACCGACCTGGTGCTCCCCAACAAGGCCAACGCCCAGTTCGTCATCGACGCCACCAACTGGTTGCTCCACGATGAGGCCCTGTCGGGCACCGTCAACGACGAAGAAGACATCAAGATCGTGCACAGCAAGGAAGGCCAGGGGCTGCTGTTCTACGGCACCACGTTCCTGGTGCCCTTCGGACTGGGCATCTTCGGCTTCATCCGTGTGCGCATCCGCCGTAAGTCCCGCAAGGGGGTCGCATGAGCCGCAGCTTCTGGATCTACGCGGGGCTTCTCGTGGCCCTGCTCGCCGCCGCCTGGCTTCGCTGGACCGGCGCCTTCTCCACCGACGCAGAGTCCAACGCCGACGCCGTGGTGATCCTGCGTGCCGAAGTGGACGACATCGAGCGCATCGCGTTCCACAACGACAAGCTCGACGTGGCCATCATCTTGAAGGACGACGCCCTGGGGCGCTACGCCTGGGTGGAGCTCGAGGAGCGCAAGCGCAAGCCCAAGCCCGTGGTGCAGGAAGACCTCCCCACCGAAGGTGACGAAGCCGAAGCCGTCGAGCCCGAAGCCGATCCCGTCGAAGCAGAGCCCGAGGCTGGCGACGACGCCCCGGCCGATGGCGAGCCCGCTGAAGTTGTAGAAGAAGAGTTCGACATCGAGCTGGTCGCCTCCACCTTCAAGGGTGGCGATGCGGTCAACAAGCTGCTCGAACAGCTCGCGCCCCTCGAGGCCGTTCGCGCCCTGGGAGACGTGGGCCCCGACAAGCTGGCCGACCTCGAGCTCGAGACCCCCGAGTCCTGGATCGAGATCACCCGCAAGGGCAAGATCCGCAAGCTCGAGGTGGGCGGCGAGGCCTACGGCACCCGCGACTTCTACGTGCGCGACACGGAGACCGGCAATTTCTACCTGGTGGATGCCGACGTGTTCCGTCCCCTCAAGTACGCCAAGAGCCGCCTGCCCGATCGTCGCCTGTCCGACCTCGAGCAGATCGACATCGCCAGCGTGGTGCTGCAGGCCGACGGTGGCAGGGTGGAGATGATCCACCAGAACCGCCAGGACAAGGCCGCGGCCTACTGGGCCAGCGCCGCCGACCCCGAGGTCCCGGTGGAGCTGTACGCCAACTGGCTCGACAAGGCCCTGCGGCTCAAGGGGCTGTCCTACGTGCAGCCCGCTGACGCCCCCGAAGGCCTCGAGCCTTCCTTCGAGGTCAGCTTCCTGCCCGAAGACGGTTCGGCCCACACCCTGCGGGTCTTCGAGCAGGTGGACCCCGAGGGTGGCGAGTCCACCTGGTACGCCGACTCGGAGTTCACCCGCGGCATGATGGAGCTGCACCGTGTGCTCGCCTCCGAGGCCGCTCAGGACGTCCCTGACGTCATCGATGCCGAGCCCGGCGACGAGCCCATCGACATGGACGAAGACGCCCTCGAGGCGCTGGCGCCCTAGCCGGGGTAGCGGCGTCGCAGGTTCTCACGCAGAGTCCTGCGGACCGCGGCGAGAGGCGCAGTGCTGGCGGGTCGAGGCCTCGGTGGCGGGTCGAGGTCTCGGTGGCGGGTCGTTGGACGTCGGTTTCTCGCGCAGAGCCGCGAAGGCGCAAAGATGTTCGGGCGGGGTGTGGTGCCGTGGCCTGGTTGTGGCGTGGGCGGGTTCTCTGGCTGCCGCTCCGTTGCCCGGATCGTCGCCGTCTAGGCGCGCCCACCGGCGCCGCGCCTGCTGCCCTCAGCGTCTCAGCGTCTCTGCGTGCGATTGCTGACGTGGCCACCAGCCGCAGCGGTATCGGTAGCCACTCGGTCCTTGGCGGCTTTGCGTCTTTGCGCGAGGCATGGTGCGGGGCTCCGCCCGCGCTGCGGCTATACTTCTGCTAAGTAGACCACGACGACGGTGACGTTGTCGTCGCCGCCGGCGTCCAGGGCGGCGCGCACCAGGGCATCGGGGAGCTCGGGGGCATCGTGGGCCTGGAAGATGGCCGTGAGCTCGTCGTCGTCCAGGGGGTCGGTCAGGCCGTCTGAGCACAGCATGAAGATGTCGCCTTCGACGACGGGCCGGGTGGAGGTGTCCGGCTCGACTGGGCCGTGGAAGCCCACGCTCTGGGTCAGGATGTTCTTGTGGGGGACCACCCGCGCCAGCTCGGGGGTGATGCGCCCGGCGTCGAGCTCCATCTGCACTACGGTGTGGTCGCGGGTGAGCCGCTGTAGGCGCCCGCCCCGGTACATGTAGATGCGCGAGTCGCCCACGTGGGCGAGGTGGGCCATGCCGTCTTCGATGAGCAGCAGACACAGGGTGGTACCCATGCCCGCGTAGGCGGGGTTGGCCAAGGCTTCCTGGCGGATGCGCAGGCTAGCCTGGTTCATGGCGTAGCGCATCCGCTCCCGCAGCATGTCCGGGTAGTCTTCCACCACGCGATCGAGGCGGGTCTCGTCCGGGTCGAGTTCGCCCAGGATGATGTCGCGCACCGTCTCGACGGACAGCTGTGCGGCGATCTCGCCTGCGGCGTGGCCACCCATGCCGTCGGCAAGCAAGAACAGGCCTTCATCCTCGCGTACAGCGAAGGAGTCTTCGTTTTGTTCCCGGACGGGTCCGGGGTCGGTGAGGGCGTAGGCCTCGGCGCGCATGATGACCCCCATGAAGGGCGTTCGGGTTGCCTCTTGATCTCGGAACCGACTGTCATTAACGCAAGAAGTAGGCCCCGGCTTGTGTCCACCGGCACGCGGTCGGGCCCGCCGATCCTCCAATGCGCATTTGCGCATTTTCATCCACACCGAAAACGCGCCGAACGGTGCTACTCTTCCCACACATGCCGAGCACACGTTTCCCAACCTCTGATCCTGGTGTCGGCGATCGCGTCGGCCGGTTCCAGATCACGGGCCTGCTGGGTCGCGGAGGCATGGCCGTGGTGTATGCCGTGCGCCATGTCGATTCCGGTCGCAGCTATGCGCTGAAGCTCCTGCTGGCCCACGTGGATGGCGAGGAATCCCGCGAGCGCTTTGGGCGTGAGTTCCGTGCCTTGTACCAGCTCGATCACCCCAACGTGATCCGGGTCTTCGAGGCCGGAGTGGCGGGTCAACGCCCCTACTATGTGATGGAGCTGCTGGCGGGGCACGACCTCAAGCGCGAGATGGAGCTGTGGCAGGATCTCTCCCTGAGCGAGCGCTTCCGCCGGGCCGAAGACGTGCTGCTGCAGGTCAGCGCGGCCCTCGCCCACATCCACGCCCGCGGGCTTGTGCACCGCGACATCAGCCCCAGCAATGTGTTCGTGCTCCACACCGGCGACGTCAAGCTGATGGACTTCGGGGTGGTGAAGGAACCCGGCACCGATCTCACCTGCGCGGGTGAGCTGGTGGGCACGGTGGCCTACATCGCCCCTGAGCAGTTCACGGGCGTGCAGGTAGACGAGCGCGCCGATCTCTACAGCTTGGGCGCCGTGCTGTATGTCATGCTCACCGGGCGCCGGCCCTTCCACGCCCGCACCTTGGCTGGCTACCTCGAAAAGCACATGCATCGGGCGCCCCGTCAACCCAAGGAGATCGTGCCCTCGCTGCCCGATCACCTCGACGAAGCCTGCTTGCGCCTGCTGGCCAAGGCCCCCGACGACCGCTTCGCGTCGGCCAACCACCTGCTGCACTACATCAAGCAGGGCGCCCCCATCAGCGCCGACATCAAGGGTGGCCGCTGGCCTCTGCGCACCGTCGGCCGTGCCGGCGAGCTGGCCCGTCTCCGGGAAGCCGTCTCGGCATTGCAGCTTGGCAATGGCGGCGTGCTGCTGCTCGAAGGTCCCGCGGGATCCGGTAAGACCCGGTTGGTGGACGACATCTCCGATCACGCCCGTGAGCGGGGCCTGCCTGTCTTCACCGGCGTGTGCCGCAAGGGCGGTGGTCGGGCGTTCTCCGGCTACGCCCAGCTCTACGACGGCTTGGTGGCCGAGAGCGACGAACAACCTCCCGAGATCCTGGGGAGGGTGTTCAGCGCAGAAAAAGAGGGCAGCTCGTCGGCACCTGTCGAGCGCTACGCCGCCTTCGCGGCCTTCCTCGAGCTGCTGCGGGCCCAGGGACCGGCGGTGGTGGTGCTCGAGAACCTGCAGCGCGCCGACTCCAGCTCCCTGGCCCTCACCGAGTACCTGGTGCGCAACATGCTGGGGCTCGGCAGCGACCCCGTGCTCTTCGTGCTGTCTCGCTGGCCTGTCGCCGATGGTCCCGATCCCTTCGCCAGCCTGATGTCCGGCGAGACCACGGGGGTCGAGGTCCAGGGCATCCCCCTCGGGCCCCTCCACGTGGCCGCGGTCGAGGACCTGCTGCTGTCCATCGTTCCCGGCGACCGCAGCGCCACGGCGCTGGCCCGGCGCGTCCACCGCGAGGGCGAAGGCAACCCCCACTTCATCGTGGAGATGATCCGCGGCTTCGTGGACGAGAGCGTCATCGAGGTCGACGAACACGGCTTCGCCCGCCTGCGGCGCGACATCGGGGAGATCACCCGCTCGGGCCTGCCCCTTCCCCTGTCCCTGCGCCACGCCCTGCGAGAACGCCTCGAGCCCCTGTCCGACGAAGCTCGGCGTGTGGGCATCGTGGTGGCCATCGCGCGGCAGGAGGTCGGGCTCGACCTGGTCCGCCATGTCACCGGCATGGACGAAGACGATCTGTACGAGGTGGTGGAAGAGCTGGTCGAGTCCGGTGTGGTGCGCCTGCGCCGTGTCGGTGACGACGAGCGCTTGGACATCTCACAGTCCGGCCTACGGGACGTATTGCTGGACAGCCTCGACACCGTAGAGCGCAAGCGCCTGCACCGGGCCATCGGCAAGGTGCTCGAGCGCCTGTGGCGCGGCCGCCTGGGGCCGGTGCTCGAGGTCATCGCCTGGCACTTCGAGCAGGGCGATCTGCCCGCCAAGGCCTACCCGTACCTGGTGCGCGCGGGTGAACACCTCATGTCCCGCTCCCTGATGGCCGAAGCGCTCACCGCCTTCGATCGGGCGCTGCGCATGGAGTCCGTGGCCCGGGAGTACATGCTGCTGGACGAGGCGGACCGTGCCCTGGCGCGCCTGTTGCTGGCCCGCAGCCGGGCCTTCGCCCATCTGGGGCGCTGGGACGAGGCCGACAGCGAGGTGCACACCGCCCATCGCATCGCCGATGAGCTGGACGACGAGCGCCTGCTGGCCCAGACCAACTACGAACTCGGCTGTATGCACCGGCGCCACACGGATCTGGAACGAGCTGACGAACACTTCACCTGCTCCCTCGATCTGTCCAAGAAGGTCGGCGATGCGTCCCTCGAGATCGCCTCCATCAATCGCCGTGGCGGCATCCGCTGGGCCTGCGACGATCTCGACGGGGCCAAGCGCGCCTGGATCCAGGTGCTGGCCCTTGGCGAGACCATCCAGGACCGCCGCTCTGTGGCTGCGGGCTACGGTGGGCTGGGGCTGATGGCCATCTGCCGGGGTCAGAGCGCCGAGGCGCGGCGCTACCTCGAGCAAGCCAGCCGCGAATACGAAGCCCTGGGTGCGGTGGATGCCCTGATCATCACGCGCATCAACCTCATCGAGCTGTACCACCTCACCGGAAACTTGCGGCGGGGCCTCGAGCTGGCCGACAAGGCCGTGGCCCAGTCCCGGGAAATTCGCCATGAAGAAGGCGTGGCCCTGGGCTTGCGCTACCGGGCGATGATCCTGGTGGACCTCGGACGCCTGGACGAAGCCACCTCCCACGTGGAGGATGCTCTCGCCCGGGTCAGCGAGCAGGGCAACGTCGAAGAACAGCTGGGGTGCTACGCGTCCATGGCGCGCATCGCGGTGTACCGCAAGGACTGGGCCGGCGCTGAGGCTTGGCTCGACAAGGCCGAGCCGTTGTTGTTCCGCTACGATCTCGAAGGTATCGCCCCCATCCTGCACGCTTGGCGGGCCCGGGTGCGCGCCGAGCTCGGGGACGAACCCGGCACCCTCGCCGCCGTCGCTCGCTCCGACGCACTCGAGGTGCGCCGCTGGTCACTTCATATGGTGCGCTCCGATCTGTCCATCGGTCGCGCCCTCGCGAAGGTGGGGAAAACGGCCGAGGCCTTGGCGCGGGTGGACCAAGCCCTGCAGCGCGCCGACGCCGCGGGCTATCGGTTCTATACCTTCAAGGCCCGCAAGCTGCTCTCCGACGTGGTGAAGGACCCCGCCGATGCCGACCGCCACGCCCGGGTAGCACGCGCTCTGGCGCGATCCTTGGCCGCCAACCTGTCCACCACCGATGCCAGCTCGTTCCTGGCTCGGCACGGGTTCCAGTAGAGCTTTCGGCTTGGTCCATATAGGTTGTCTTGGTGCCTGCGTGCCCCCCCGGCCGCGCCCTGGAGAAGCCTCGCCGTGAGCGACCACGAGCATCCAGCGAAGGGAGACCTGATCGGTCCGTACAGGGTGCTCGGTGAGCTGGGCGCTGGGGGCATCGCTACGGTGTTCCGCGCCGTGGGCCCCGGTGGGGAGCGGGTGGCGCTGAAGGTGCTCCATCCCAGCAAGCTCGACAGCAAGGAGGTCGATCGCTTCGCCCGCGAGGTGGAGACCCTGCGTCGGGTGGACCACCCCAGCATCGTCCAGCTCTACGATGGCGGTGAAAACGAAGGCCTACCCTGGCTGGCCATGGAGCTTGTGGACGGGGGCGACGTCGCCCAGCTCATCGATCGCTGGCGCGCGGACCCACCCGCCGACCGCTGGGAGCGGGTGGAGCACATCCTGCGCTCCCTGTGCAGCGCCCTGGCCTATCTGCACGAGCAGGACATCGTGCACCGGGATCTCAAGCCCTCCAACGTGTTGCTGTCCTCCAGTGGGGTGGTCAAGCTGACCGACTTCGGCGGGGTCAAGGACCCCAACGCCTTCGAGACCCAGCTCACTGTGGCGGGGCGCCTGGTGGGCACCGTGGTCTTCATGGCGCCCGAGGTCATCACCGGCGAGGCCATGGGCTCTCGCCAGGACCTCTACAGCCTCGGGGCGGTGCTCTACACGTTGCTCACGCTGCAGCCGCCGGTGCAGGCTTCCACCATCGCCGGCTACCTCACCCGGCACCTCACGGCCCGGCCCGTGCTGCCCTCCGAGCGGGATCCCGGCGTGCCGCGCCGGCTCGAGCGCATCTGCATGCAGCTGCTCCAGAAGGAACCTGGCCGTCGTCCGGCCTCGGCGCGGGCGGTGCTCGAGGCGCTGGACCGTCCCGATCGGGCCGAAGGCCCGCTGCTGCAGGGGCGTGATGAGCTGCTCGAGAAGCTGGTGGTTCGTTGCCGGGTCCAGGACACCGCGTCGGGTGGCCTGGTGCTGCTGGTGGGGCCTCCGGGGAGTGGCCGCAGCTCGGTACTGACGGCGCTGGATGACCGCCTCAGGGCCGATGGCGTGCCAGCGGTCCGCTGTGCTGTGGGTTCGGTGACCGCCACGCTCGAGGCCCGCACGGACTGTCCGGCCGAGCTCGAGGGTGACGCCGTGGCCGATCACATCACCCAGGCCGTGAGCGGTCAGGCCCTGGTGTTGCTGGTGGACGACGCCGACCGCCTCGAACCCTCCGAGGTGCGGTTGCTCACCCGCCTGCTGCGGGAAGGCTTCCTGGCCTGTGCGGATCCGCTGTTGATCCTCACGACCTGCCGAACCAGCATGGTGGAAGGCCACGAGCTGCTCTCCGGGTTGTCCACCGGGCTGGCCCCTGAGCGCATCGAACTCCCGCCCCTACCCCGGGAAGCCGTGGTGGAGCTGCTCAAGGATCGCGGCCTCCCCGCGGGGGCTGCTGCGGTGCTCGGCCGACGGCTGCACGCCGAGCTGGATGGCCTGCCCGGCGACGTCGCTGACCAGATCGACGCGCTGGTGCGGGCGGGGTGGCTCGAGTCCCGCCCTGGCGGGCGCCTGCATCCCGTCCGGCCGGTGCCCGAGCTCCGCACCGAAGAGCTCCCCCTGCCCGAGTCCTTCGTGCGGGACACTCAGCTGCACTTCGGCCGCCAGCCCGAGGCCTCCCGAGACCTGCTCGAGCTGCTGGCGGTGGTGGGCGAGCCTGTGGTGACCCGTCAGCTGGCCCGCGCCTCGGAGCAGCCCGCCAAGCGGCTGCGCGAGCTGGTCCTGCAGCTGGAGCGCGGGGGCTGGGTCAACCGCGAAGAAGGCCAGCTCGATGACAGCGTCGAGCTGCGCAGTCCTCGCGCGCGGGTGGTCATCTATGATCGCATCGTGCCTGACCGTCGGGCCGCGCTCCACCTGGCCGTGGCCGACTCCTACGCACGAATGTACCGTCGCCGACGGCACGTGGCCGTGATCATCGCCATGCACAGGCTCCGGGGAGGCCGACCCGCCGAAGCGCTGCCCATGCTCATCGACGGCGCCTGGGAAGCCTGGGAAGCCGGTGACACCCGGCGCGCCAAGACCCTCTTCCGCCAGGCCTGCGAAGCTCGCGACGACGCCGAAGCAGAGCTGGACACCGACGACCGGCCCCGCCTGTTGGCCCGACTGTACCGCCTCGAGGGCGAGCTCGCGGCCGGCCGAGAGGAGTGGGAGGCTGCGCGGGCCGCCTATCAGCAGGCGCTGACCGCGGCTGCGCTGGCAGACGACCGCCAGGGCCACGTGGCGGCGCTGGTGGGGTTGGGTTCCTGCCTCGAGCGCGCAGGGCAACCCGAGGAAGCCCAGGAGAAGCTCGAGGATGCCGTGGTGCGCGCCACGGGTGACGACGCCAGCTGGCTGCTGGCCACCCCGGGACTGGCTCGCGTGCGGCTCGCCACCGGCCAGGAACAGGCATCACTGGACCTGTGTCGCGAGATGGTGTTCGTGGCTCAGCAGCAGGGCGAGCCGGGCATCGAGGTGCGCGCCCTGATGGGCCAGGGTCAGGCCGAGGCCGCCCTGGGCCTGGACGACTCTGCCGCCGACACTCTGATGCGGGTGGAGGACACGCTCCGGGTGCGCGGAGACCGACACGCACTGATGGAAGTGCTGTGCTTGCAGGCGTGGCTGGTGTGGCTCGCGGGTCGCTACCGGGAGGCCAAGGATCGGGCAGGGGAGGCGGAACAGCTCGCCCGCAGCCTGGGGGATGTGCGGCTGCTCGCGGTTGCCAGCGCGCTGCGCGCCGAAGCGCTGCAGTCCCTCGGGCGTGGCCCCGAGGCCCTGCGGCTGGCCCGGGAAGCGGGGAGCCTCGCGGGGGCCGAGCTGGCGCCCTCTCCGGATCAGCCCACCCCCGCCAGTGGTGACCCGCGCTATCGGCGTTGGTGGGTGGAAGCCTGGCAGCCCCTGCTGGGAGCGGCGCGGGTGCTCATCGCCCAGGACCACGCTGCGACCGTGCTCGAGTTCTTGCCCGAGCCTCCCCACGATGCGCTCATCGCAGCGGCCAGCCCAGCACCCATGATGGCGGCCACCCGGGCCCGGGCCCTCGCGGACCGCGCGCCTTCCTTTGCCCGTGACTTCCTGGCTTGGGCCCTCGAGCGTCGCGGTGGTGGCGGTGGGGCCGCGTCCCTGTTGGATCTCGAGGCGGCCCGGGGCTACGCCGCCCTCGGGGAGAACGAGCTGGCTGAGCAGCTGTGTGAACGATCGTGGGGGTTGGTGCAACAGCCCACGTACCGGGGCCTGTGCCTCGAGTTCGCGCTGCTACGTCATCGTCTATGTGCGACAGGAAAACGCAGGAAAGAAGCACTTGTTATCGTAGATGCGATCCGCGAAACATTGCCTTCGGCCGATCACACGGATCTCTTGCAGCGAGAAGAAATCCGGGCTCTGTTGGGTTGACGCTGTTACTATTATGATTCTCGGCGAATCAAACAGGGCACCCAATGGTGCCGGAGTATCCATGGCTGCACGTCGCAAGCGTCCCAGCAAGCTTGATCCCCATGTCGACAAGCTCGGCGTCCTGCCCGACGCCACGGTGGCCGAGTTGGCCAGTGTGACCGTCAGTAACGTGCGGGCCTACCGAAAGCGGCACGGCATCGCTGCCGCTCCGCGGAGCAAATCCGGCGCGACCGTCTCGCGAGCCACGACCGCCATCGCGGCTCCCGAAGCTCCGGTTGCGTTCACGTCCGCCAAGCGCGCCCGACCACGTAGATCCAAGCTCGATCCCTACATGGAAAAGGTCGGCGCCGTGCCCGATCGCGAGGTCGCCGAGCTCGCTGGTGTGTCGTCCGAGAACGTGCGCGCCTTCCGCAAGCGCAGGGGCATTCCTGCTGGATGGCGTGGCGAAGGTCAGGCTCGGCCGGCGGTCGCCGCCCTCAAGCCCAGCGTCAAGCCCCACGGTGTCTCCCGGCCCCGCAAGTCCAAGCTCGACCCGTTCATGGACAAGGTCGGTGTGTTGCCCGATCGCGAAGTGGCCGTGTTCGCCGGCGTGTCGTCCGAGAACGTGCGCGCCTTCCGCAAGCGCCGGGGTATCCCCGCGGGCTGGCGCGACAACGGCCCCGTTCTGGGGGCGACGCCCACCCCGGCTCCAATGGTTTCCGCTGCGCCCAAGAAGGCCGAGAGGACGCGCCGGGGCAAGCTCACCCCGTACCGTGAGTTGGTGGGTGTCCTCCCCGACAGCAAGGTGGCCAAGATGGCGGGCACCGCTGCTCAGAACGTGCGTGCGTTCCGCTTGCGCCATGACATCCCCGCGCGTTGGCGTGGCGAAGGCCAGCCCCTGCCCAACGAAGAGGCCATCCTGGCCCTGCACACGGGGTCCAAGGCTGCTGCGCCTGTGCTGGCTCCCGAGCCCGCCCCCCGGGTTGTGGTCGCTCCCGTCGTGAACAGCGGGCACGAAGGCTACGTGGTCACGATCCAGGGCCCCGAAGAAGAAATCAACTACGTCGTGGTGGCGTACGACATCGCGGAGGCCGCCGCCAAGGCCGTCCGAGGCGTGGAACGCCGCGGGATCGAGGGTCGGCTGCTCTCTGTACGCTTCCTGGCGCGCGCTCTGGGCAACTGACCCGGCACTTCCAGCGAAAAACCGTTTGATCTCCGCGCTCGACGGGATATTTCGCGGCCGCCCCCAGCTACGAATACGGCCGCATGTCGCGTCACGAGAATGAGAACCAGGGTGATGTCCTCACCATTGGCGGTCTTCAGGTCGGTCCTGGTGCCCGTATTGGCCCCTATGTGTACGAACGTCTCGTGGGCCGCGGAGGCATGGCCTGGGTCCTGCTGGCCAGGGATCCCAGTCGCCAGCCCGTCGCCCTCAAGGTGCTGCGGGCTAGCCGACTGAACACCGGGCAGAAGCGCTTCAAGCGCGAGTTCCACGCGTTGGTTCGTATCAACCATCCCAACGTGATCCGCGTGGAGAGCTACGGTGACATCTATGGCCACCCGTACATCGCCATGGAGTACGTCGAGGGCAGCGATCTCCATCAGTTGGTGCGTTCGTTCAAGGGAATGCCGGCTCAGCTGCGCTGGAAGCGCTGTGGACGCATCCTGGTGGACCTGTGCCGCGCGCTCGCGCACATCCATCGTCGCGGTTTGGTTCACAGAGACCTCAAGCCCTCGAACATTCTGTTGGATCCACAGGGTCGTGCCAAGCTCACCGACTTCGGCATCGTCAAGGATCTCGACCCCAGCGCCGACCCCAACGTGTCGAACACCCTGGTGGGTACCTGGGCCTACGCATCGCCAGAACAGATCTGCGGTGATCCCATCGACCACCGCTCGGATCTCTACAGCCTGGGTGTGATCCTCTTCGTCATGCTCACCGGGCGTCGACCCTTCGTGGCCAAGGACATCGCGGGCTACCTCGAGCTCCACAAGGACCACCAGCCGCCTCGTCCAGGCGACCTGGTGCCGGGTGTGCCCGAGTATCTCGATGAGATCTGCGTGCGCTTGATGCGCAAGCCCCCCCGGGACCGCTTCCAGTCGGCTCAGGAAGTCCTCTACACCGTCGAGCACGCCAACGACGACCACTCCCTGCCCCCCCAGCCCCGCGACGACGACCAGTGGGAGCTGCCGCTGGTGGGGCGTACCCTCGAGCTTGCCAGCCTCAAGGAGCTGCTCGCGGATCTGATGCGCGGGCAGGGCAGCGCCCTGTGGGTTCTGGGCCCCGTTGGCTCCGGCCGCACCCGCCTACTCGAGATCTGTGTCCATCAGGCACAGCGGCTGGGCTTCCCGGTGCACATCACCCGCGCCCGCGAGTCCTCCGGCCCCTTCGGCGCCCTCGAGCGCTTGGCCGCAGAGCTGAAGCGAGATCTCGGGCCCGAGTTCCCCGCCGATCTCGAGGCTGCGGTCCAGGCTTTCGGTCGCGATCAGGGTCCTGTGCAAGGTGACCTCCGCTACCGCGTGTTCGACGGCCTGCGCTTGGCTCTCGAGCTGGCCCTCGAGGACGGCCCGCGAGTGGTGGCGGTGGACGACCTGCACCTGGCCCCCAGCGCCGTGTTTGACCTGCTGGCCTACATCCTCCGCACGGTGGTGGCCAAGGGGCGCCCTCTGCTGGTGCTCGGTTCCGCCCGCACGGACCTGCCCGAGTATTCCCCGGCCCGTCTGAACGACCCGGCCATCCTGGGGCTCACACCCCGTGTGCTCGAGCCCAGCTCCTTGGGCAAGGGCGACCTGCAGGATCTCATCCAGAAGCTGCTGGGCGATGCTCCCGGGAGCCAGGCCTTGGCCGATCGCCTGCATCGCGAGACCGAAGGCAACCCGCTGTTCGTCAGCCAGTTTCTGCAGACCCTGATGCAGCGTGGAATCATCACCACCAGCCCCACTGGGCTCGCGCTGGCCATCGACACCGAAGAAGTGCGGGCGGGCCACCTCGAGATTCCGGCCGGCATCCGCTCGGTATTGGGCGTGCGCCTCGACGCTGTCCCCCAAGAACAGCGCGGCTTGCTCGAGGCCCTGGCGGTCAACGGTCGCGAGCTCGATCTCGACGTGCTGCTGGATGTCCTCGCCGACGACGAGGACCTCGTCCTCGATCAGCTCGACAAGCTGATGGATGCCCGCATCCTGGTGGAGCACCGCCAGGGCCCCCTGGTGAGCATCGACTTCACCCATGGCAAGTTTGGCGACATCATCTACCGGGACCTGTCACCGGATCACAGGGTCACGCTGCACCGCCGCCTGGCCGCCGTCCACGAAGAGCGCTCGGGGGCCTCGGCCGCCGCGGCTGAGCTCATCGGCGAGCACTACCGCCGCGGCGGCGAAGCCGGAAAGGCCTACCTGCACCTCGCGGTCGCCGCGCAGCGCTTCCAGGAGCGATCGCTACAGGTCGAAGCCTGGAAGCTGTCGGAGCAGGCCCTCGCGGTAGAAGACACCGCCAAGGCCGATCTGGCCCGCAACGCCTTCAGGCGCATTCGCTTGGATCTCCTGCGCACTCGGGCCGACGTCGTCTATGGTCGTGGTGAGTGGGCCCAGGCCCGCGATCTGCTCGTAGAGGCCGCGCGCTTGGCCGATCGCCTGTCCCTCGAGGCCGAGAGCGCTCGCCTGCGCTTGAGTCTGTCCCGGGCCGAGTCGCGCTTGGGCAACGAACCCCAGGGCGATCGCCTGCTCTCCCAGGCCCTCGAGACCGGGCGGCGTATGGGCGATCACCGGCTGGTGGCCGAGGTGCTCCACAGCATGTCGGCCGTGGCTTGGGATCGTGGCGACCTCGATGCGGTGCGCGCTCTCACCTCCGAAGGCCTGGTGCTGGCCGTGGGGCCCGCCCTCGAAGGTGCCCGTGCCGAGCTTCTGCTGGGCCACACCGCGGTCCAGGCCAGCCTGGGCCACCTGGTGGAAGCCACCGAAGGCCTGACCGAAGCCGAAGGCATCCTCAAGAAGCTCGGCCTCAAGCGCCCCCGTGTGTTGGCCCTGGCAAACCTCTGTGAGCTGCACACCTGGCAGGGCAACCTCGCCATGGCCCTCAACTGCGGCCGCCGGTCCCAGATGCTGGCCCGCGAGGTGCTCTACCGTGTGGGTGAAGGCGCCGCGGCGCGGGTCTCCGGGGTCGTGGCCCTCGAGCTGGGCCTGATGGAAGAAGCCCGCCAGCGCCTACACGAAGCCCTGGACATCGTCGGGCCGCTGCAGATCAAGTCCGAGCTCATCGCCACCCGCTATGCCATCGGGCGCTACCAGCTCGAGCGCGGTCAGGTCAGCATGGCCGAGCGCCACCTCTCCATCGCCCGTGGGTTGGCCGCCCAGCGAGACCCGGAAGGCTACCTGCCCCTCATCCAGGCCACCTTGGCCTACGTCTTCACCGAATCGGGTGACCGCTTCCAGGCCGAGCAGATCCTCGCGCAGGCCCTCGAGCGCCGCGGCGGAGTGCCCCTGCCCCAGCAGATCAAGGCTCTGGCCGTGGCGGCGCGCTCCTTCGTGCGCCTGGGCGACAGCGAGCAAGCCTGTCGCATGGCGCGCCAGGCCACGGAACTGGCCCAGGCCCGCGGCCTGAGGCTGTGGGCGCTGCAGGGGCTGCAGGTCCTGTCGGCGCAAGCCAGTGACCCCATCGAGGCCCAGCGGGCCCTCGAGGCCAGTCAACGCCTCGCCCGCGAGCTCACCATGGCGCTGCCAGCCTCGCTGGCGCGACCGTTCCGTGCACGCCCGGGAATGCGAGAGTTGCTCGCGCCCGAGGGCGAACGGACCCCGTGATACCAGGCTGGGTATGTCCGGAAACACCACCAACAACACCTGGCCGGGCTCACTCGTGCCCGGACCCTCATCCCGTGTGGCCCCTCAGCGCCACGGGGGGCTGACGGAGGTACCCGAGCGCATCGGGCCCTACGTGGTGGACGAACTACTGGGCCGCGGCGGTATGGCGGCGGTCTACCGTTGTCGGGACGAAGCCGGCGAGGTCGTGGCGGTCAAGTGGATGCACATGCCGTCCCCGGCGCTGCAGCAGCGCTTCGCCACCGAGATCCGCGCGCTGGCTCGAATCCATCACCCCGGGGTGGTGCGCTGGATCGGGCAGGGCAGCTACGATGGGCGCCCCTTCCTGGTCATGGAGTACCTGCCTGGCGAGGATCTGCGCCTCTGGACCCACCGCTCTCGGAGGCTTCCTCCCCTCGAGCGGGGTCGCAGGGTGCGGCGCTTGGCCTCCAGCCTGTGCGAAGCGCTGGGGCATCTGCACAGCCACGATCTCATCCACCGTGATGTGAAGCCGTCCAATGTCCTGGTGTTGGACGACGACCTGCCCATCCTCACCGACTTCGGCGTGGTCAAGGATCTGGACGACGAAGGTGAGACCGCCATGGGCGTGGTGGTGGGAACCCTCAACTACGCCTCGCCCGAGCAACTTCGGGGCGAACCCGTGGACCCACGCACCGACCTGTACGGGCTGGGTTGCACGCTGTACTACATGCTCACTAGCCGTGTCCCCTTCCAGCAGGGCAAACAAGCCGAGCTGGTGCTGGCCCACCTCACCGAGGCCCCGGTGCCTCCCTCGCACCACGATCCCACCATCCCTGCGGATCTCGAGCAGGTGGTCTTGAGGCTGATGGCCAAGGACCCCGCCGAGCGCTACGCCTCCGCTGCCGAGGTCGCGGCAGCCCTCTCGGCCACCCCCACCCCTGCGGGCGTGCCGCTGGCGGGCCGCAAGAAGGCCCTGAAGCGCATCGCCAGGGCGCTGGAGCGAGTGGACGGGGGCCGCGGTTGCCTCGTTCGCGTCAGCGGGCGGCCTGGTACCGGCAAGTCGTGGGCCACCAGCACCCTGCAGGAAGGCGCCCTGCGCCGGGGGCTACCCTTCCTCGAGCCACGGGAGCCCGGTGGGCTCGCGGCCGCCCGGGAGCGCCTCGCGGGTGGCGATGCGCTGTTGGTGGTCACCGAACTGCCGGTGTCGGATCCCGATGTGCACGTTCGTCTCCAGCCCCTGCGCCGCGCCGATGTGCGCCGCTCGGTCGTGGCCGTGGCGTCGGGCATCGCCGATCCGGCTGCCCTCGCCGAGCGGCTGTATCGGGCCACGGGAGGCCTCCCCGAGCTGCTGCTGCCTCTGCTGCACAGCCTCGCCGACTCCGCCTCGGCCCTGGACGGGCCCCTGCCTGCGAGTCCGGTGGATCGGTGGCTCGATCCCCTCGACCTGGACTGTCTCGAGGTGCTCCAGGCGGTCGCAGCGGCCGAGGTTCCCGTCAGCGCCGCGGAGATCGAGTCCATCACCCAGGTGCCTGCTGACGAGCCCTTGCGCACCTTGCTGGATGCGGGGCTGTTGGTCGCGGCGTCCACGGGGCCGCGTGGCACGGCTGGGCCTGTGGCTGTAGGGCGTTTCGGGCGTCGCTACGTGGTGGCCGCGGACGCCTTCGCCGAAGAAGCGCTCGCCCGCGCGCCCGATCTCGATGGGCTGCGGGAGCGGGTGCACGCCACTCTCGGCCCTCGCTCGCGGGGTGCGCTGGCCCAGCCGGGGCTGCGCCAGGTACACGAGCTGCTCGTGGCGGGTCAGCTCGACGCCGCGGAGCGAGAGCTGGGAAACCTCGAGGCTGCGCCCGAGACCGCCGAGTCCACCTCCCGCCGCGCCGGCGTCGTCTTTGCCCGGGGGCGCCTCGAGTGGCTCGCGGCCCGGCCGGAGCGGGCCCGCAGTGCCTTCGAGCAGGCCTTTGGCCTTGCGGTCCCCGGTAGCCGGGCGGCCATCGCTGCCCAGTTCGGCGTGGGCGTGCTCCTGCAGCAGCTCGGGGACTCGGAGCGCGCAAGCCAGCAGCTCGAAGAAGCCGCCACGCGGGCCCACACAGCCAACCAGTTGGATCTCGAGACCCTCGCGGAGCTGCAGCTTGCCTGGGGCAGGGCCATGGGTGGTCGGCCAGGGCCGGCGCTGCGTCGGGTCACAGCGCTGGGCGGCGTCGCCCGCGCCCTGGGGCAGCCGACCCTCGAGTGTCTCGCCATGGACGTCCAGGGTCGATTGTTGCTCGAGGTCGGGATGCCCGAAGAGGCCTCCCGTGTGTTGGCGGACGTCAACGCGCTGTCCCACGCTGCGGGCCTGGCCCGAGAGCGATGGCAGGCCCACGTGCTCCGCGCCCGGGCCACCCTGGACCTCGAACCCGCCACCGCCACTACCGCTGCTGCAGCGGCGGATCGGCTCCTCAGGGTCTTGGTGGAGCCGGCCGTTCCCGATCCCCTGGGCTTCCGAGGCCTGGCTTACGCGTTGCTCGCCCGGGCCGCGGCGCGGCTGTCCGATGGCCGCACGTGCGGCACGGCGACGAAGCGGGCCGAGGGCTTGGTCCGCACCAGCACATCACCCCTGGGGCTCATCTCCCGCATGCAGCTGGCGCGGGCCTATTGGATACGGGCGGATGGTGACGCGGCGCGCGCCTTGCTGTCGGAGACGGAGCGCCTGGCCGGCGAGTGTGGCCATGAGTTCTTGGCCTGGCAGGCGCGCAAGCTGGACGCCACCATGCGCGGTAAGGGCGTCGAAGCCCCAGCGACGATGCTCGAGGGCATGGAGCCGGTCTGGGCCGCGGCCTTCACCCGTGAGCCAGAGCCGCGCTGAGCGCGTTCGATTCAGCGCCGGCGGCGGATAGCCAGCCCGAACAGAGCCATGAGCAAGGCCGCGCCGCCCATGCTGCGGGCGGGTACCGACGAGCAGGTGGCGAACCAGCCGTCGATGGCGCCGTTGTTCATGTCGCTAGGGCGCTTGGGCTTGTCGATGCCTGTGTCCCAGGGGGTGTCGGCGTCACCGTCGGCGTCGCTGTCGGCATCGGCATCGGCATCGGCGTCGGCGTCGGCGTCGGCGTCGGCGTCGCTGTCGGAGTCGGAGTCAGCATCCGAGTCGGTGTCGGTGTCGGACTCATCGGCGGTGATGGTGGGAGTGTAGCCGTTGATCCAGGTGAGGTAGCGGTCCACCCGGGTGCCGCCGGTCGCGCCGTCGTCGCAGGGGTCGCCGCCCCACTCGGTCCATACGAAGGAGTTGACCGCCGCCAGCTCGTACTTGCCGCTGCCCACGTACTCGAGGGCCGCGCCGCCGGAGTCGCCTGAGCAGACGTTCTGATCGTCGCGGGTGTCGCGGCCGTAGATGAAGGTGGAGTCGTAGTCGCTGACCGGGATGTCGGCGGTGCGCTTGATGCCGCCGTCGTTGGCGTTGCCGCTGGTGATGCCGAAGCCCACGTAGGTGAGCTCTTCACCGATCCAGCTGTTGGTCACGTTGTCTGCGTTGACCGGCATGATGTCGACGCCGGTGACGCCGTTGCCCGCCAGCTCGAGCAGCCCGATGTCGTTGGCCAGGGTGGAGTCGTTGTAGCTGGGATGGGAGATGGCCTGGGAGACCAGATTGTAGTCGAGCCAGGAGCCATGGTAGAGGTCGCCGCCGAAGACCACATAGATGTCGTAGCCCCGGTAGTCGTCGTTGGCGGCTTCCACGCAGTGGGCTGCGGTGACCGCCCAGTAGCGGTTGATCAGCGTGCACGAGCAGAAGGAGCCATACCAGTGGGTGTCGTCGGCCGCCATCATGGAACACACCGGCTCGTAGTCGGTGGTGGTGTTGCCGTTGACGATGGGGGGCGGCGGGAGATCGTCGGCGATCGAGACGTGTGCGGTGAGCAGCGCGGCGGTGCAGAGGCTCGTGAGCATGGCGCGATCCTGGTTGGGGAGGCGGCCACCAGTTTAGCCTGGGCTCCGCTGGGTCGCCTTGTTGGGCTGTCCAGGGCTTGCCAACTCAGCGTCGCTGAGGGCGCTACCAGCGAACGACCCTGGGGAAGGGGCTTCCATCGCGGGCTTGGATCCGCTAGTCTTGGAGCGTGCGGCTCGTAGCGAGCATCGTTCGCGCCCCCCCTCTGCATTTCCCAAGACCACTAGCCCGGAAGATCCATGCGCCTGTCTTTTTCGCCTCTCCTGCTCGGTCTTTTCGCCCTCACGGCGTGCAAGCCAGATCCCCGCTTCCTCACGGGCACCGTCACGGACGTCTTTGGCACGCCCATCCCCGGCGCGGTGGTGCTGGTCGAAGGTTGGGAGAGCCGGGTGACCACCGACGCATCAGGCGCCTTCCAGGTCGAGGCCACCGCCACCGGCGCCGTTCGCCTGGTGGCCGGTGCGGATGACTTCGTCAAGGACTTCACCACCACCACGGTACCCAACACCGAGGAAGCGGAGATGCCGGTGGTCGAGTTCGCCTTGTGGGACAAACCGGAGAACCCAGGCTTCTACGCCAAGGGCGACAAGGAGCTCATCCACCTCGGCGTCACCAAGGTCATAGCGCTGGGCTCGGACCTCAGCGAGATGCATGGCGTGAGGGACATCCCCAGCCTGGAGGTCATGCCGGCCAAGGCCGACGCTTTCCTCTTCGGCTCCACATTGCGCAGCTCCGAGATCACCCAGCTCGACCTCAAGCTCTTCTCCCTCAAGTTCATCGAGGAGACCGAGGTCAAGGACATCACTGGCGAGCGCAAGGTCGAACCCAAGTTCTGGGTCGCAGATGTCGAGGCGCCGTTCACCCTACGCGGGCTGTACGCCGAGGATGTCTACGTCATCGAGCCCGACGCCGCTCTCGAGCCGGGCATCTACGCCTTCGCCACCCAGGGCATTCTGCTCGAGACCGATCCGGGCTCCCTCGACAAGATCCCCGCAGAGATGCGCGTGGTGTACCCCTTCGAGATCAAGTAGCGCCCCGCGTGCCGCCTCAGCCTCAACCGCGCTGATCTCCCTCGGCGTGAGCGGTGATCTATGCCTGAAGCCTACATCTACGATGCCGTGCGCACACCGCGAGGTCGCGGCCGCAAGGACGGCTCGCTCTACACCGTTCGCCCGGTGGAATTGCTGGCGGCGGCGCTGGCGGCCATTCCCCGGCGCACCGGGCTCGACCCTGCCCTGATCGAAGATGTGGCGGCGGGCTGCGTCACCCAAACAGGTGAGCAGGGGGCCTGTGTGGCCCGGTTCGGGTTGCTGGCGGCGGGCTACCCAGAAGAGGTCCCGGGGGTCACCCACAATCGTTTCTGCGGCTCCGGGCTCGAGGCCGTCAACCACGGCGCCGCCATGGTGGCCTCCGGCTACATGAACTGGATGGTGGCCGGTGGCGTCGAGAGCATGTCCCGGGTGCCCATGGGGGCCGACGGCGGTGCCTGGTGGGACACCGCCACCCAGTGGAGTGTCGGTGCGGTGCCCCAGGGCATCAGCGCCGATCTCCTCGCCACCATGAACGGCATCTCTCGGCATGACGTGGACAGCTTCGCGGCGGAGAGTCAGCGCCGTGCCGCAGCGGCTCAGCGGGCGGACGCCTTCTCCCACAGCCTCGTGCCGGTCCTCGACCCCGCGGGTCTCCCCCTGCTCGAGGCTGACGAATACCTGCGCCCTGGCACCACGGTGGACAGCCTGGGCAAGCTGAAGCCTGCCTTCGAAGCGATGGGCACGCGCTTCGGCCTCGATGCCCTGACCCGTCGTCGTTATCCCGCCGTCGAGCGCATCCAGCATGTGCACACCGCAGGCAACTCGTCGGGCATCGTCGATGGCGCCGCGGCGGTCTTGCTGGGCTCCCTCGAAGCCGGTGATGCGGCAGGGCTGCGGCCACGGGCCCGCATCCGGAGCATTGGTCTGGTGGGGACTGAGCCTCTGATCATGCTCACCGGCCCTGTAGAGGCCTCCCGGCGTGCCCTCGCGCGGGCGGGCATGGTCGCTGGTGACATCGATCTGTGGGAGATCAACGAAGCCTTCGCCGTGGTGCCCCTGTACACCATGACCCAGCTCGGCGTGCCCTACGATCGGGTCAACGTCCACGGCGGCGCTATCGCCCTGGGGCATCCCCTGGGCGCCACCGGCGCTGTGCTGCTGGGCACGGTGTTGGACGCCCTCGAGGACCGCGACCTGGCCACCGGCCTGGTGACCCTCTGCATCGGCGGCGGCATGGGCATCGCCACCATCATCGAGCGGGTGTGACATGACTGCGCAGCATCCCTACCTCCGCTTCGAGCAGTGCGAAGACACCGGCATCGTCACCCTGTGGCTGCAGGGGGCGACGGGTGTGAACAAGATCGACCACGCCTTCGGGGCGGCGTTGAACGAGCGGGTGGCTGAGTTGGCCGAGCTCGAGGGCTTGGCCGGGGTCGTGGTTGCCACGGCCTACCGCGACTGGTGTGTCGGGGCGGATCTCGAGTTTCTCTACGCTGCGCGGGACCCCGCACACCTGCTCGAGGGCGTGTTGGCCCTGACCCGCAGCTATCGGGCGCTCGAGACCCTCGGTGTGCCCGTGGTGGCGGCCCTCACCGGCTCGGCGCTGGGGGGCGGCTTCGAGTTGGCCTTGGCTTGCCACCATCGCATCGCCCTGGATCATGGACGGGTCAAGCTCGGCCTGCCCGAGGTCAGCCTCGGGGTCCTCCCGGGCGCGGGTGGCACCCAGCGCTTGCCCAGGCTCATCGGGTTCCAGAGCGCCCTCGAGCTCATCACCCAGGGTCGGGTGCTCCCCGCCCCTGCGGCGGCGGCCAGGGGGCTGGTGGACGAACTCCAGCCCACCCCGGAGGCTGTCATGGCTGCGGCGAGGGCCTGGATTCTGGCGCACCCCGGCCATCGGGCGCCGTGGGATCGCGAGGGCTTCGAGTGGCCGGCCCCGGCCCCTGATTCCAACGATGCGCGCAACCTGTTCATGGCGGGCTCCGCCATGCTGTACAAGAAGACCGCCGGCGCCTACCCCGCGGCGGAGGCGGCGTTCACAGCGGCTCAGGAGGGTGCGCGGCTGGCCTTCGACCGGGCCCTGGAGCTCGAGGCCAGGATCTTCGTGAAGCTGGCGGTCAGTGATGGCGCCAAGGACATGATCCGCACCTTCTTCTTCCACAAGAACGCCGCGGATCGCCGTGTGGGGCTGCCCGTGAGCGCTGCTCCCGACTTCGCGAAGGTGGCGGTGCTGGGGGCGGGCATGATGGGCGCTGGGCTGGCCTGGATCTGCGCCCGCGCCGGCTATGACGTGGTGCTCAGGGATATCGCCCGGCCCGCCCTGGACAAGGGCATGGCCCACGTCGCCAAGCAGGCGGGCGAGCTGGCGCGCAAGAAGGGCCAGGCACACGCTGACGCCATCCTGGCGCGCATCACCCCCGCCGTCGAGCTCGAGGCGCTGGCGGGTGCGGATCTGGTCATCGAGGCGGTGTTCGAGGACATCGGGCTCAAGCACCGGGTCATTCGTGAGGTCGAGCCCCTCATGGCGCCTGGGGGGGTGTTCGCCTCCAACACCTCCGCCCTGCCCATTACGGATCTCGCACAGGCGTCGGCGCACCCCGAGCGCTTCATCGGACTGCACTTCTTCTCGCCCGTCGAGGCGATGCCCCTGCTCGAGCTCATCGAAGGGCGCGACACCGCCCCTGACACGGTGGGTCGCTGCCTGAGCTTCGGCCAGCGGATACGCAAGACCCCCATCGTGGTGGGCGACGGCTTCGGCTTCTACACCACGCGGGTGTTCAGCGCCTACATCCTCGAGGGCGCACAGCTGGTGGCTGAAGGCCACGATCCCGCGCTCATCGAGTGGGCCGCGCGGGTGGCGGGCATGGCCGTGCCGCCGCTGCAGGTGTTCGACGAGATCACCCTGGTGCTCGGCAAGCACGTGGTGGCGGGCTCCAAGCCCTACCTGGGCGATCAGCTCGATATCCTCGGCGCCCACCTGGTGGCGCGCATGGTGGACGAGCTCGGCCGCACCGGGCGGTCCGGCGGTGCGGGCTTCTACGACTATGTCGATGGTCGACGCCGGGGCCTGTGGCCTGGCCTGGCTGAACTTGCCCCCCACACCCCCGTCGAGACTGGCGTCGAGTACCTGGCCTTCCGGCTGCTGGCGGTGCAGGCCGCCGAGGTGGCCCGCGCGCTGGACGAGGGAATCCTGAAGCGCCAACGCGATGCCGAGATCGGCGCTGTGCTGGGCCTGGGCTTCTCCCCCCCCAGCGGTGGCCCCCTGGCTTGGATGGATCGCCAGGGTCTCGCGGGCCTCGTAGAGCGCCTGGATGCCTTGGCTTCGAGCCACGGGGTCCGCTATGCCCCGGCACCCGTCCTGTGCGCCATGGCCGACCGTGGCGAGCGCTTCTTTCCCGGGTAGCCATCACCGCTCATGCCCTGGCTGAACGACCTGCTCCTGTCCTGTCTCTTTCTGCTGGTGCCCCTGGTGGGCGCACCGGCGGTGCGGGCCTGGGAGCGGTGGAAGGGCGTAGAGCTCGACGGCTGCACCCGCATCGCGGCGGCGGCGGCCCTGGGCATCGCCTGGCTCCAGCTGGGCGGCATGGTGCTGCTGTTCACCCAGACCCTGAGCGCCACCACAGCGGCAGGATGGTTGCTGGCAGGTCTGGCGCTGGCGGTCCTCGGTCTGCGGCGGCCCCGCCTGCCGTCCCGCGGGGCCTGGCTGTTGGTGCCCGGTCTGTTGGTGCTGCTTCCCATGCTCCTGATGGGAACGGTGCCCCCCTGGTACCAGGACGACATGACGTACCACCTGGCGCTTCCGCGTCAGTTCGCGGTGGCCGGGGGCTACTTCGTCCCAGACGACAACATCTTCACCTTCATCCCGCTGGGCTGGGAGAGTGTGCTGAGCCTGCTGTACGCCCTGGGGGCGGAGCCGACCCACTACCCACCGTTCAATCCTCGCTTGCTGTCGGTCTGGACCGCGGGCTTCGCGGCGCTGGGCACCACGGGTCTGGCACGGAGCCTGGGGGCATCGCCCAAGGTCGCGTGGGGCGCTGGATTCCTGCTGCTGTTGCACCCCACCCTCATTCACTACGCCCCCTCGGCCTATGTGGAGGCGTGGATGCTGCTGCTGGTGGCGCTGGCGGCGCAGGGGGTGGTCCGCGCGGTGGCGGGCGAGCGCGGCTGGCTGGTCCCTGCCGGGGTGTTCGGCGGCCTGGCCATGTGCTGCAAGTTCACCGGCCTGGTGGTGGTGGGCCTGCTGGGGCTCGGCTTGCTGCTCGATGGCTGGGGGCGCAAGGACGATCGCGCCCTGTTCCGGCGCCTACTCCGTTTCGGCGCGACCGCGGCCCTGGTGGGCGCGCCGTTCTATGTGCGCAGCTGGGTCCAGCGTGGGAACCCGGTGTTTCCGTCGGCCTGGGGCTTGCTTGGGGGCGAGGGCTGGAGCGCATGGCGCGCCTGGGCCTGGGGTGAGATCCTGGCCAACTACGGGGCGGGTCGCACCCCCCTCGATCAGCTGCTGCTGCCCTGGCGTTTTTTCGTCACCCGAGAGCTGTTCGACACCTTCGAGGGCTCGAACGGCCCCGTCCTGCTGCTCGGTCTCATCGCCACGGGGCTGCTGGCCTGGAAGCTCCGGGCCCAGCGGGAGCGCCTGCGACCCCTGCTGCTCAGCCTGGGTGTGGCCCTCGGCTTCACGCTGTTCTGGGCCCTGTCCACCCAGCAGATGCGCTTCTGGCTTCCGGTGCTGCCGGTGTTCGCCGCCCTGACTGTTGTGGGCCTCACGGGGCTCAGCCGCAGGCTGCGGGGTGTCACGCTGGCGGTGGTCCTGTTGCTGAGCTTCGCGTGGGTGGTGGACCTGGAAAGGCAGGTCTGGCAGCGCCAGCACACCAGCGCGTGGCTGCGGGGTGAGTTGGACCGAGAGGCCGTGCTGCGCACCCTGCTCCCGGACTCCTACGGCATCTTCCCCGAGGTCCACTCCCTGGTGCCCCCCGACGGCCGCATCTGGCTGATCTGGATGCGGAACAAGACCTACTACCTGGAGCGAGACTTCCGGGTGGACTGCATCTTCGAGGCCTGGCGCTTCGAGGAGCTGCTGGACGAGCACGCGGAGCCCGAGGCGCTGGTAGCGGCCCTACGGGCCGAAGGATTCACCCACATGCTAATTCACCACCGGTTCTTCCTCATCGGGAAGAACGCGGATCTCGAACCCGGCCGCACCGAGCGGCTGCGGGGTCGCTTCATGGCCTTGATCGAGGCGGGGATGTTGGAGCCCGTGCGGCGCTGGGACTACATCGCCCTGTACCAGGTCGCTCCCCAGGGGACGGCCCAGTGAGCTGGCGCAGCGGCGCTCTGGTGGCCTTGATGTCGGGCCCGGTCGCTGGCCTCGCCGCCGAACTGGTCACCCTCGACAGTCGCGTTGTGGTGGCCTGGCCTGCGCAGATCCTACGGGAGCAGCCCGCGGTGGACGCCTCCGTCGTGGCTACTGTGGACTTCGGCGAACAGGTCGCGGTGTTCAGCTCCGACGAGCCGGGTCTCCCCACCACCATAGGGGGGCTCGAGGGTCGCTGGGTCGAGGTGCACTGGGAAGGCGCCAGGGGCTGGATGTTCGACGCCTGGCTGCTGCCGCTTCCGGCACCGCCTGCGGACTGTGTGGGCCTGGATGCCTGGACCGCCCGCTGGACGCCTGCTGGCGCGGTGCTGACCGAGTGGAACGAGGACCCCGCCACGGGGCAGGCTTTTCCCCAGCGGATCCAGGGCTACATCGGCGGGATGCGACGGGTGGTCCCCGAGGGGGAAGAGAGCCCAGCGGCGGAGCTGTGGCTGCCCGGTGTGAGCGCGGCGCAGGCCTGGTTCGTGGCCCGTCGCTGCCATCCGGTGCTGGCGCCCGTGTCCCAGGCGGCGTGGCCACCCCGCAGCGTCCGGGGGCTCGCGGTCTCTCGGGTCTCTGGGAACCTCACCATCACCGATGCCCAGGGCGTGGTGCTCTTGGAGCTTCGCCCCGAGCCCGAGGGCGTCTGGCTGGCGTGGCGCTGAACTCGCCCGGGATCAGGTCAGTGCGAGGTTGATGGGCAGCTCGCTGGCGCTGGCGCGGCGCTCGATCCAGAGCTCGTCGCTGCGCGCGAGATCCGTGGGGGCGCCATACAGGCCTTCACCATCGAAGAACATCACGGTGGGGCGGTGCTTGCCGGCCACACCTTCGCCCTGGGCCACCACGATGGCGGGGGCTCCGTTCGAGAGCATCACCGCGGAGCCGAGGGGGAAGGGCCCCTTGTAGTCGGCGAAGGTCTGCACGGTGCCGCGCTCGAGGCCCGGCACGCTGCCGCTGGTCATGTGCTCGAGGGCTTCGGCGGGGGACAGCCCCGGGCCATCGTCGGACGCCGAGCTCAGGCGGTGGTAGGCCTCGCACACCGCCAGCACCTGGCCGGCCATGCCCAGGCGGCCGCCACCCACCGCGGCGCGGGCGTCGTGCACCGCCAGCGCCATGGGCATCGCGGCATCTTTGATGCCCCGGTAGAGGAACAGCGGGCTGACAGCGTCGATGGGGTCGTCGCTGTCGGACACGCCGGTGAGCACCGTGGCCACGGCCAGGCACATCACCTCCCTGCGGTGCAGGGTGAGGTAGTGGCCGAAGCAGATGGCGTCGATGGTGGCGGCCAGGCGCGCCCGGCTCCAGCTCAGGGGGCGATTGGGGTCGCGCACCGAGGCGATGACCTGGAAGATGGCCGGGTCCTTCATGGCGGCGTCGATGACCAGCTGCAGGGTGCGCCGCAGGGGGAGCAGGGAGAGCCCGGGCTGCAGCCGGTGGTCGTAGAACCACTCGAAGACATCCAACAGGCTGCCGCAGAGCATGATCGCGAAGCGGTCGGGCTTGAGATCGTAGGACGCGGTGGACTGGCCCTGGGTCTCGCCGATCTGCAGGGCCCCGTACCCGTCGGGGTTCAGCTCGTTGCGCTGGTTGCGGGCGCTGGCGGATAGGTCGCGGACGAAGGCCTTGCAGTGGGCGTGGGTGACCCCTTGGTCGAAGTACAGCTCACCGATCTCGAACTGCTGGAAGAACTCGGCCAGTGCCACGGCGCGCTCCCAGTAGCGCGGGTCGGCCCGCAGCAGCTTGCCGTTGACGAAGAACTCCTCGGACATCAGCTGCAGGCGCAGACCTTCGGAGCTGACGGCGAAGTAGCGGTCCAGACGCTTCAGCAGCAGCCCGATCTGCTGGGTGATGTTGGCGTTGTTGGCTTCGTACAGCTTCACCGAGCGGGTGAGCCCGTACAGCAACAGGATGAGGTCGTGTCCAAGATCCTGGAACAGCTTGCGCTCGTCGGATTGGGTGCTCATGGTGCTATGCCCCCCTGCCGGTGGCCACCGCGGAGCGGATGGCGTGCTTGACCTGTCTGGGTAGGTGGGCCGAGCTGTAGGCGCGCTCGAGGATGCCCCGGGCTCTGCTGCCCCCGGTCTGTCCCAGGGTGCGCACGGCCAGGAGCTGGTGGGCCAATACATTGCGTTTTCGCAGCAGGTTGCGGCGACCCAGGAGCTTCTCGAGGTGCAGCATGGCTCGTTCTTCTCGCGTGCCCGTGAGGCTGCGGTACCACACGGCGCACTCATCGAGGCTGCGCTTTTCGAACTCCGAGCGTTCCATGTGGCCGACCAGGGCTCGCACCACCGAGGGGTCGTCGGCTTCCTCGAGCACCGCCAGGGCGAGGGTGCGGATGGTGGGCTGGCCGTCGTCCAGGGCGCGGAGGAGGGGGCCCTTGATGTTGGGCTGATAGTGGCCCTTCATGGCCTGGAGGGCTTCCTGGCGCTGTCGGGCCGAGGGGCGGGAGAGCACCGAGGCGAGGGCCCGCACCGCCTGTGTGGAGCCGATGCGTCCCAGGGCCTGGATGCTGGTGCTGACCAGCTTGTGGTCGCCCGAGCCCAGGCGCTCGGCGTAGAGGGGGGTCAGGTCCACCCGGGCGTCCAGCAGGGCGTCCTCGAGGGCCTGCTGGAAGGGGCAGCTGGGCAGCGCCTCGAGCAGGGCCTTGGCGGGCTCGAAGGCACGGCTGGCCAGCAGCTGCGCCGGAACCTGCTGGAGCTCGTCGCCGGCGTCCAGGAACATGGGGACCAGGGCGGCGTGGCGCTTGGGGTCCAGCACGCGGGCCACGATGCTCTCGGCCCGGTCGCCGCCCTTTTCGGCGGTGGCGCCCAGGGCGCGGAAGTAGGCGATGAAGCCGTCGAGATCCCGGCGGGCGATGTGGGCGCCGAGCTGATCGGTGACCAGGGCCAGGCCGGCACCCTCGGCAATGGGGCTGCGGGTGACCACCTCGAGGGCCATGTCCATGAAGCGCGGCAGATCGGCGACATCCTGCAGCGAGCTCTTGAGCCGCGCGGCCTGCCACGCGTGGGCGCCCCCCGAACGGGTGGGGGCGTGGGCGGAACGCAGCCAGGTCAGGTGGTGCTCGCCACCCAGCAGGCGGATGTCGTCGGGGCTCAGTGCGACCTCTTCGACCCCGGCGCCGCTATCGGACTCCACCTTGCGGCTGGACAGGACGAGTTCGCCGTTTTCGTCGACCTCGAGGCCCGCAGCGAAGGTGTCCGCCGCGTAGTAGCGGATGCCATCGAAGTCCCGCTCCCACAGCAAGGTGACGAGGTCTTCTTCGGTGGCGCGGGCGTTGGTGGACAGGATGTCCAGGAAGTCGAGCAGCTCGTCCCAGTGGAGCTGCTGCTCGAAGGTTAGTTCCCGTATGCCGTCACAGAACAATCGGAATGCCCAGGGGAGCTGGATGTCGTCCACGTCGGCGGTGAACAGGGTGCGATCGCCCCAGGTGAAGCCCAGGGAGCACACGCCCAGCTGCACCGCGCCTCGAGCCAGCAGCTCGGACAGTTCGCGCTCGAGGGTGTCCAGGAGCTTGGTGACGAAGGCCGAGTCCCGGCCGCCGTAGAGCCGCTGCGCCCGCAGGGCCTTGTCGAGGGCCAGCACGAAGGTCTGGACCTGGCCTCGCTGCAGGCCGACCTGTTCGGGGCTCTCGGTCGGAGGAACGCTGGACATCGTGATTCCCCTGCCGCTCAACTGGATGTGGGCGGGTCTGGGGTCCAGCTATCCCGACGGCTGGGTCATCGCGCAGCCAGAGGTCTCTTTGTCTGCCTTGGATCAGCGTTCCAGGGCCACCAGATCCAGTGCTGCATCCAGGGCCACCATGATGGCTTGTTCTTCGACGCTGCGGCTCTTGTGCTCGGCGTCGAACACGCCTTCGTCTCCCACCACGGCCAAAAGGGAGCCCGCCTTGACCAGGCCTGCACCCCGCTGGCCCTGACCAAGGGACCTGGGCTCGGCGCCGTGGGCCGCCGCCAGGATGAACAGGTGGGAGCTCTCCATCTCGGTGGCGAGCACGCCCATGGTCTGGAGTTCCTTCATGTAGGCGCGGTTGGCGTCGGCGCGGGGACCCAGGCCGAACTCTCGCCCGTAGAGGGAGTCCTTGGTGTGCACCAGGCCGCTGTAGGTCTGATCCGCCATGCCGTGGCGGGCTGCGGCCTGCTCGAGGCAGCGGACCCAGTCGGGGTGGGCCAGGGCCGGGATGTCCTTGCTGGCGTAGGCGTCCGACGCGGCTTCGTCGCGCACCGCGCCGGTGGCCACCACCAGATCACCGCTGCCGACGGTGGGCTGGAGCGATCCCGCCGAGCCCACGCGCATCAGCCGACGCACGCCGAGCTCGAGCAGCTCGGTGACGATGATGCCCAGGCTGGGGCAGCCCATGCCGGTGGGGCAGGCGCCGACGTCGATGCTGACCCCGTCGCGCTCGTAGCGGCCGATGAAGACGTCGAGGTGACGGGGGGAGGGGAAGACCTGGAGGTCGAGCAGATGCTCGGCCAGGGCTTCGGTCCGTGCGGACGAGCCGGGGACGAAGAACACACGGCCGATGGAGCCGTTGCCGGCGACCTGTTCGCGTCCGATGCGGATGTGGTGGGGCTCGATAGGGCTCATTCCTGTCCTCTGTCGGTGATTCCTGCGGCTTCGCTCACGACCCGGATGCGTTGCTCGCAGACGGCCTTCAGGGCCGAAGGGCGGCTGGCCATGGGGCCCGCGAGCTCGACCCAGAGGGTCTGTCGGGCCACCAGCAGCTGCTGCAGCAAGGAGGGGTCCACGCCCCGCCAGCGCTCGCTGGCGCGGGAGAGGACCAGGTTTCGATCTGCGGGCGCAAGCTCGGGCCAGCGCTCGACCATCACATCCCGGAGAGAGACGCCTTGGTCGGCCAGGGCGTGCAGCTGGTGCCAGTATTCGAGAACGTCTCGCGCGTAGGTCTGGACCGCGAAGGCCCGGGAGCCAGCGTCGTAGATGGTGCAGCGCTCGAGGCTGTGGGAGATGGCTTCGTACTGGGAGAGCTCGAACTCAGGCGCCATGAGGGCGTCGAGCCGGAGCAGGTCGGTGCCCAGTTCTTTGACCCGCAGGGGCGTGTGCTCATCCGCCAGGGAGAAGCGACCCTCGAGGTAGACCACGCAGGTGCGCTCGTAGTCGGGGAAGGTCTCGACGAAGCGCTCGTGGATCTGACTGAGCGCCTGCTCGGCCCGGGGGCCCCCGAAGGTGAAGAAGACCATGGCCCGGGCGGTGGCGCCGATGTCGACCATGTGGCGCCGAACCACCTCGAGGCCGTTTTCGAGGGTGACACCCGTGGCCACGACGTCGCCGATCACGAGCACCGCGTCCTTGGGGATCTCGAGCTTGCGGTAGGAGTCGTCGCTCACGCCCCACTGGCCATCGTCCACGTAGCGCTGGCTGCTCATGAAGGCGGAGCCGTGGCGGTGGTGGCCGAAGGCGAGGTTCAGGGCGCGGCGCAGGCCGAAGTTCAGGCCGCCACGCAGCAGGTGGACCACGCAGATGGAGTCCTGGGGGTGGTCGGCCAGCAGCGGGGCGAAGGGCGCCGAGGCGAGGCCTGCGGCCATGGCCTGATACAGGGCCTCGGTGTACTTGAAGCCCAACAGCTCGGGCTTGTTGCAGATGTCCCGGGTCCATGGGGTGGTCAGGACGTAGCGCTCGGCGGTGCAGCTGGGCTCGCCGCTTACGCCGTACCACGCCGCACTGTCGAGATCGTGGGTGCCTTTATCCAGGCGCTCGAGGACCAGCATGCCGCCTCCTGGTAACGTGTGGGCCCCAATACTCCACCGGGCCCGCTCTGGCACGATCCCTTCCGGGTTACGGCGTGTCTCCGCAGTATCGAGCCGTGAAGTGAGGGAGGTGTGGCCATGAGTGACCAGAGCCCGACCGAAACCACGGAGAGCCAGCGCCCCAGCCTCTCGGTGCGCCTCACCAGTCAAGGGCTCGGAGGCCAGGGCTTCAATCCCTTGGCCACACCCATGAGTTTCGATCTCGATCGGCACGACGTGAACCCCAACCTCGTGCGGCGACTGCACTGCCGCTTCCGGCTGGACCTGGTCTCCGGTGAAGTCGGGGTGCCCCTCATCGCCGACCAGGAGTTTCCCGTCGATGTCCCCGAAGGCTGCGTGGGCCGCGGCTGGTTGTCCGCCGAGCGGGCCGATGACGGCGAGGCCAGGGTCACCTCGGCGGCGCTGTCCTTCGACCCGCCGGTGGTGCTGCACAACATCCTTCCGGTGCTGGCGCGGCTGAACAGGGTGTTCCAGGATCACGAGGTCAACGAGCTGCTGGGTCGGCTGGGCAAGCTGGCCCGCGCCGGAGAGCGGGCGGACGGTCTGCGCGTGTTCGGCAAGTCCCTGGGCCGGCGGGTTCGGCCCCGTCTGGACCGCTACCTTCCCCCTGGCACTACGGGCCGCGAGACCCTGCACGAGATCCGGGAGAGCCTGCGGGTGGGGTCCGAGCGGGCCGCGCAGGTACGCCTGCGCCATGTCTCCGCGCGGCCGGTGCTGCGGGGTGGGGTCTGGCTGTTGGATCTGCGCTTCACGGGGCACTTCGACGTGCTCGGCCGCGCCCCCGTGGCCTTCGAGGACGTGCACGTCCCCCACCTGGTCATCCCTTATCCCTACGCCTCCCTGGCCAAGCTGACCTCCGGCGAGCCCCTGGCCACCGCAGAAGTGCGCAGCGACAACATCCCCACCCGACAGCTGGCCACACGCTTGGCCGACCTGCTGGCGGGCACCAGCGGTCAGATCGATCTGGTCACCGATCTCCCCGACGTGATCACCCACATCGAGCTGCCCGATGGCGGCACCCTGGCGGCAGAACTATCGCCCCCCCAGCCCGCCCACGTGCGGGCTTCCTTCGAGGGTGTGGTGGAGCACGACAGCCTCACCATCCGGGCCGAAGAGCTACAGGTGGAGCTCGAGGGCGGTCAGCTGGGGCTCGAGCTCCAGGCCCAGGTGCGCCTGGCCGAGCATGCAGAACAAGGCGACGTCAGCATCATGCAGGTCTGCGCGGGCGCGGCGGTCGACGGCGGGTGGCCCGAGGATCTGCTGCGCATCGGGCTGACCGGCAGTGTGCTGCAAGGTTCCAGCCTGGGCCAGCTCGACCTGCATGTGGACTACCACCAGCCGGTGCTGAAGGGCGGCGTGGACGTCACCGCGCGCATGGACAAGCTCGAGCTGCACGGCTGCGGATCCCTCGAGCTCGACCCCCACAGCGGCGAGGGTCAGGCTCAGCAACTGGACATGGGCTTCTCCGCGGCCTTCGCGGTGCGGGACGGCAGCCACCTGGGCGACGGCACCACCCTGATCCGCCTCGACAGCCTCGAGGGCGTGGTGGCCGGTGGTGTTCAGTCCAGCGGCAGCGACGACCTCAGGGTGCAGGTGCAGAGCGAAGCCTCCTTCGACCTGGGGGGGGCCACCAAGGTTGGGATGTTCCCAGAGCTGGACATCGACGAGGGCGAGCTGATCACCCTGGCCCGCGGTCGCCTCGAGCTCGAGGGCCACGTGGCCACCGATCGCCTGGGCCCCCAGCTGGTCTCCCTCGACTTCGGCGGCAGCACTGTGGATCTCACGCTAGACCGGGTGCAGGCCGAGCTGGGCCCCCGCAGCCTGGTGTTGCCCGCCGGCAGCAAGATCCAGGCCCGATTGATCGAAGGCCACCTGGACAGCTCCGGCATGGGCCGCTCCCGCGTGGGCGTCCAGTACGACCTTCAGGGCGGTTCACCGCTGCTCGAGGCAGCGGGTAGGCCCGGTGTGGAGCTGTTCGTAGACGAGCTGTGTCGTGGAGAGCTGGAGCTGCTGGTGGGCGCCCTGGGCGATCTCACCATTCGCGGTCCCGAAGGTGGCCTGTACGACGCTCGCTACTTCAATGCCCTGATCAACCCCGACCAGGAGCTCGAGCGCATCTTCGAGCTGCTGCGCTCCGACGAAGCCCTGGACAGGGTCATCGCGGCGGTGCGGGTGTTCTCGGACGAGCTGGCCGACTTGGCCGAGGACCTGCGACGCTTCTCCCGCCGTGTCGATGCCGCCACGAGCGCCGAAGGCATCGAGCAGCCCTCCGATGCGGTCCCTGGGCACAAGCTCGCCCGGCTACTGTCCCGGCTGCTGGTGGAAGACCCCTCCCTCGAGGCGCGCATCCATCCGCTGGTCAAGGGGGTGACCGACGGCCACGGGCTCGATGTCATCGCCACCAAGCGCCTGCTGGACGAGAACCTTCCCCCCAACAACTACAGTTTCGAGATCGATCGCGTGGTGCGCTGGCTGGCCCAGGTGCTGGGTCCCACCGAGCCGCCTCCTCACTCGCCGGTGCGCGAGCTGGCCTCCCTCGCCGAGCAGCCCGACTATGTGGCCCGGCTCGCGGCTTTGCCCACGGCGGCCGAGATCTACTTCCGGGTGCAGAGCGCCGAACCCCTAGCGGAGAGCTTCCAGCGTTCCCTCGCCCGGGTGGGCGCCTACCTCGGCGCCGATCAGCTCGAGTGGCTGGTGTCCACTCAGCGGGACGACTGGCTCGAGTCGGTGTGGGTGCGGCTGCAGCTGCTGCATGCCCTCAAGCAGCGCGTCCGGGGCATGGCCGAGCGCTACGGCGGCCTGGGCTACGCCCCCCAGGGCATGGCCATCAGCATGTTCCTGGCTCCCACCATTCGCTACACGCCGCCAGAGCATGGTCGCATCCCCGTCATCACCGGCGAACCTGCCGACATGCTGGTGCACCCCGACTGCCTGCTGGGCCCCCGCGACGTCGCGGTGCTGTTGCAGGCCGGGTTGGCGTCGCCCCTGCAGGGCAGGGTGGTCCAACGCAACCAGCGTCAGCTGTTCGATCTCGCCTTCGCGCAGCCTCCCGCTTTCCTGCGCCAGGTCCTGGTGGAGATGTGTCACGGCAGCCCGCGCATCCTCGCGGCAGAGCTGATGGCGCTGTTGGATCTCGAGCAGGGCGCCCTGAAGGATCCCCTCGATCTCGTGACGCTGTTGCGGGAGCGCTTGGGTGTGGAGATCCCGCGACTCGAGGACTTCCTGGCGGGTGGTCGCCGTGCGCGTCACAGCTACTACGGCGCGTTGAGCCGGGTGTCCGAGACCATCCTGGCCGAAGCCGAGCCCTACCTCGCACTTCAGGCCCGGCTGCAGAACCGGCGAGCCACGGTGCCCGCGCAGCCCGGTGTCCCCAGGACCCTCGAGCGCCAGGCCCGTCGCGCCATTCGGGACGCCGATAAGCTGGGGCGCCTGTGCACCTTCGAGGGGCGGGAAGTCGCCAAGCGCAAGGCCGCGTCCGACGCCTACCGGCACGCTTTCGAGGCCTGCGAAGCCTTGGTTGTCGCCGAACCCCGGGCGTTCCAGCTGCCGTGGTTCAGCGAGTTCGTCGCGCGAAACTTCGAGGCCCTCCAGGTGCTGTCGGTGGTCCGCAACGTGCAGCAGCGCGTGGACCGTGTGCGCGAGTGGCTCATGGCCCGCACTGGCCGCACCGTGCCCCGCGCCGAGCAGCGGCTCGTGACGGACGTGATCCAGGCGCTGTACGCCTTCCCCGCGGACCACCGCGCCATGGGTGGGGATCCGCTGGTGCGCCTGCTCATCGATCCTCCTGAAGGTCGCTACGACTTCACCATCGTCACCGCTATGGGTGTGGTCACCGACGGGGCCAAGGGCCGCGAGCTCGAGGACGCCTTCCAGCGCCTCGAGGCCCAGCGCGGGGTGCACCTGGTACGCGCCGACACCGCCACAGCGCGCTCGCTGGACTTCAACGCCAAGCGCATCGAAGAAGCCGTCCGCAAGGTCACTACCCCCTGGGGTTGGATCGGGTACAGTCAGGGCTGCGCCAACGGCTTCTGGGCCGAGACCATGCTCATGGCGGGCACCCCCGAGCAGCAGGCGCTGCTGGCGGGCCTGCGCTGCCGGCACCTGCTCTTCTCTGCGGCCAACGGCTCGGCCCACGGCACCTGCGGGGATCTCAAGTTCTTGCGCGCCATGGTGGACGGCGACCAGTTCCTGTCCCACTACCAGTCCATCTTCTCTCGGGAAGCCATCATGCTGGCCCTGCGCGCCCTGCGCACCAGCATGGACTCACCCACCGTGGTCAAGACCATGGGCGGCGTGGACTCCCTGTCTTGGGAAGGCGTGCTCAGCCTCGGCCGGGAAGGGCAGATCATCGACACGGCGCCCACCACCTCCATGCGCGGTGCCGTGCGGGAGCCCTACCTGCCCGAGGCCCTCGAGTTCCTGGCCCACGTGCTCACCATCCAGATCGAGAGCCCCGACCACGACACCCAGGTCGCCATGAACGAAGCCGTTGGCTACCCGGTTCACGTCAGCAACGCCTGGGCTCGTCGCACCCAGGCCTGCGCCATCCCGTCGCGGGTGCAGGCCACCCACCACTGGTCGCCGCTACTGTACGCCACGGAGTTCGTCACCACCCCGCGCGATCTCGAGCGCTGCGTCTACGACTACCCCAAGGATCGGCACATCTTCCCGTGGGTCGAGGTCAACGCTCGCTTCGGGATCATCGATCGGGTGTAGGTGGCCGGCGGCTGGCAGTAGACCGTCGTCGACCCTCTAGAACTTCATCGCGAAGTGTACGCCGAAGCTTGCCACCGCCACCCCGGCCAGGCCGTAGGAGGTGTAGGCCAAGGTCTTCTGGCGGGCGTAGGTGCGATCGAGGCTCTCGATGTTGACCGCGGTTTCCATGTTGGGATCTTGCATCAGCGCTGCGATGGCGGCACCGCCGGCCACGGCCGCGGTGGCACTGCCCAGCACAAGGAAGACCGGGGAGGAGAAACCATCGCCGGTGGGGTCGGGCAGGGGCTGGGCTTCGAGGGGCGTGGGCCCGGTCTGGGCGGGGTCGGGGACCACAGGGGGCTCGACATCGACCACGGCGGGTTCGGTGACCACAGGGGGCTCGGGCTCGGTGACCACAGGGGGTTCGGGGTCGGCGCTGGCCATGGACACGATGGGGGTGTCCTCGAGACCCGTCAGGATAAAGTAGGTCTCGTCGCGAGGCAGGTAGAACACCTCGGAATACTCGGTGCGCTCGGCGCTGCGGCCCACTTGGACCATGTGCAGGCCCGAAGCGGCGTCGAAGGGGAAGCTGACCGCTTCGCCGTCGAGGGTGGTGGACCAGCCTTCGGGATTGGGATGGATGCGGACGCTGCCGGTGCCGCCGTCGTGCTCGGCGGCGGTCTTGTAGATCTGGCGCACCTGGGGGCCGTAGCTCTCGACCCAGACCTCGGGCGCCACGCGCGCCGCCGCGGCGAAGGCCAGGCGGGCGACCTTTTCGTCTCCCTGCATGTAGGCGCGGGTGCCTTCGGCCAGCCACATTCGAGCGAGCAGCGCGGCGGAGGGCACCGGGCTGCATCCGAGCGCTGCTTCGGCCTGGCGCAGGGTGGCGCCGGCGTCGTCGGTGCGGGCCTCGATCACGGCCTGCTCTGCGCTGTCGACGAGTGTGGCCACGTCGTCGCACTCGGCGTGGGCGAGGGGGCTGAGGGCTGCCAACCACAGCAAGCTGAGCATCGCGTGTTCTCCACGTGGGGCGCCAGAACCCGTGAGGGACGCGTCATGATAGCACGGGCTCGTCTCGAGGTCTTCACGGTGAGCCCGAGATGCTCGCCGTGGTCGCCATCGACGTGCTATCATCGCTATCTCCCCGACCTCCACGGAGCTGCGGGCATGGCCTCCTGCCGGACCCTCATCGTTATGGCTGGCTTCCTTCTGGGTGGCTGTCTGATCAACACCGAGCTGTACGACGAGCGTCACGAAGCGCTGTTGTCGGCCGCCGAGACTGGCGGGACCTACGGCGTGCGCTTCACAGCAGATCCGGACTGCATCCTCGTGGACGCCTCGGAGCTCGCCCTCGACGGGCCGTTCAGCTTCGATGCCTATATCTGGCCCGACGCCGCCCCCGGCTTCGACATCTGGCCCGTCGTGGCCTGGCCTGGGCACTTCGCCGTCTACCAGGACCCCTACGGCTACACCATCGCGGGTCCTGCCGACGAGTACGGCACCAACAGTGGCGCGGCCACTACCGCTTCGATCATGGATGGCGACGTCCACCATGTGGCCATCAACTACGGGCAGAACGGCTACCTGTCGCTGTACATCGACGGCGAGCAGAAGTCCTACGTCCCGGTCGAGTTCAGCGGTGAGGTCTCCTCGAATCTCTATATCGGCTGCTGGCCCGAACAAGACGCGACCTTCGCCGGCGTCATCGCCGAGGTCAGGCTGTCGGACAGCGCACTGTACACCGGCGACTTCGAGCCCACGTGGGAACCCTATGAGACCTCTCAGTCCACCGTGGCGCTGTGGCACCTCGACGAGGGCGAGGGCACGGATGTGCTCGACGAGACCGAGAGCTTCGACGGTGAGCTCCACGGCGGCACGTGGGAGCACTTCTACCTGGGCACTGAGCAGTAGCCTGCCCCCACGATGAAGCAGATCAGCGTCCTGGCCTGGCTGTGGGTCGCGGTGTTGCTCGCGACGGGTGCTTTGGGCGGCGTGTTGATCACCCGTGTGGGCTGGGCCCTGGCCATGGGCATGGCCATCTACACCGGCAACACCGAGCCGGTGCGGCCAGAGCTGTCCTACCCATGGTGGGTCTTCGGGCTGACCACCGCGCTGTCGTTGGCGGGCCTGGGCTGGGAGCTGTACCACAGGCGTCGCCCCCCCCCGGCCATGGCGCCCTCTCTACTGCTGTCCCTCCTGCCCCTGGGGCTGGCCCATCTGGGTGCGCTGGCTGCGGCGACCCTTCCTTTCTTCCAGATCTACAGGCTCTTCTCCCTGATCGGCTAGCCCGCCGGCGCCCGGAGGTCCCATGGCAGCTCGAAGCATCATCACTCTCGCCACCCTCTCCCTGCTGTTCACGCTGCCCCTGGGTTGCGGCGACAAGGACGACACCGCCGTCGAAACGGGGAACGACCCCGCCGACAGCGACAGCGACAGCGACAGCGACAGCGACAGCGACAGCGACACCGACGCTGACAGCGACAGCGACAGCGACACCGACGCTGACAGCGACGCCGACAGCGACAGCGATGCCGACGTGCCGTTGGATGGCTTCGGTGAGCTGAGCGGCGACTGCGGCGTGCTCGGACCGACGGATCTGACTGGCCCTGAGCCCCTCCTCTTCCGCAACGCAATCGACTTCGGGCAGCTCGAGTTCGACTACGACGCGCTGTCCGACGGTGGCCGCAAGGTCTACGACGACGGCAACCTCGGGGGCAGCTCGCTGCACTCGGAGATCTTCTCCTACGAAGTGCTGTACCGCTGCGAGCTGGCCGAGCTCATCAAGACCGAAGGTGAGATCGTCTACGACGACGCTGGCGGCAAGAAGACCGACCTGTTGGTGGATCTGGATGACCTGAAGATCGGCGTCAGCGTCACCCGGGCCTACGTCTACCCCGAGAGCTCCGAGTACACGGTGGATCTGGCCACGGACCTGCTCGAGGCCAAGCTCGCCGACATCCCGCTGTCCTCGGCCAACGTCTCATCCATGGACGCCTGGGAGAAACAGGTGCTCCACGTGATGGCGTTCGCGCCGGAGCACGCCGACAGCATCGAGGAAGCCTGGGCTTCCCTGAGTGACGATGTGCTCGGCGACACCATCGTGATGGTCACCGTCACCGACGGCGATGACGACGAGCTGTACTAGACCGCGACCCCTTCTCGGCGGAGCCCATGGCCCGAAGCCCAACACCCCCTGCATCCCGCATCCCTCCCAAGGGGGGGCACGTCGACGAGGCTCCTGGCTTGGCTGCCCTGGGGCCAGGTATGGGGGGAGACGATGAGGTCACGGCGCCCATCCCCGCTGCGCAGGCCCAGCGCTGGGAGCTGTTGGATGCCGTGAGTGGCCGCCCGGAGCGAGCCTTCGAGCGACT